>Ga0247768_1000987_pt1 | contig 10195 bp, 8 predicted proteins | sample UWRJL016104C6_FD_179944 | JGI IMG/M metagenome (GOLD analysis project Ga0247768, IMG submission 179944) | Plant litter microbial communities from Arlington Agricultural Research Station in Wisconsin, United States - UWRJ-L016-104C-6 | ecosystem: Environmental > Terrestrial > Plant litter >... | reverse complement strand
CTTCATCAGGAAGTGGACGCCCTTGACGCGGCCGTCTGCGACCTTGCGGCTGCGGTCGAAGGCGGTGCCGAAGTCGAAGGTGATCGGGCTGTCCGAGTGGATGCCGAAGGTCCGGGCTTCCTTGGTGACGAGGTGGGCGAGCTCGGCGTTGCGGAGCAGCGCCTTCGACGGGATGCACCCGACGTTCAGGCACACCCCACCCCAGTAGCGCTCCTCCACCACGGCGACCGACATGCCCAGCTGGGCGGCCCGGATGGCCGCCACGTACCCGCCGGGACCGGCGCCCAGCACCACTACATCGAAGTGTCCACTCATACCTTCGAACTTAGTCCTTCGTCCCGCCCGGCCGGCGGTGACTCTCGTCGCGCCTGTCCGAGAAGGACGGTGATGGCCGCCATGATCCGCGCGGTCGCCTGGTCCAGCACCTCGCGCGTCAGGTCGGGGCCTTCGAGGCCGGAGAGGTCGACGGGCGGGCCGGCGACGATGTCGACCGTTTTCGGCGGGAGGCCCCGCGGGAGCCACTTGCCGGGCGGGAGCAGGCGGTGGGTGCCCCAGTTCGCCAGCGGGATCACCGGGACGCCGGTCTCGAGCGCGATGCGGGCGATGCCGGTCTTGCCCTTCATCGGCCAGAGGCCGGGGTCGTCGGTGAAGGTCGCTTCGGGGAAGATCACCACACATTCGCCGGACCGGACGGCGGCGACGGCGTCGCGGTACGCGCCGTTGGCGGTGGGCTCGCCGCGGTAGACGGGAATGTGCTTGCCGGACCGCATGACCGAGCGGAGCACCGGCAGCTTCCACAGTCCGGCCTTCGCCAGGTAGCGCGGCACCCGGCCGGCTTCGAGGCAGAACGAGGTGACCGTCGCCGGATCGGCGAACGAGATGTGGTTGGCCGCCACGAGCACGCCCCCGGTCTTCGGGAGGTGCCGCGCGCCGCTGACCCGGAACCGGCTGAACAGCGCGAGAAACGGCCAGACCACGGTGATGGCGGCGGCGTACCAGGCACCGCGGCCGGCGCGGGCGAAGCGCCGGCCGAAGGCGACCATCTGGCGGAAGGTGAGCGGACGGCGCGCGGTGTCCAGCGTGGTCCAGCGTTCTCGGCCTTGCATGAGGACAATTCGTAGCCGATCGGTCCGTGGATCGGCCAGTCCGCCCCCGGAACGCGGCGCAGGTCACACTCGTGCCCGGCACCGGGCGGCGTGAAATGCTGCTCGGAACAAACTCCCCGGAGGGACCCATGACCGCTAGGCCGCACGTGACTCTCGAGGAAGTCGCCCGGAACGCGAGGGTGTCCCTGGCGACCGCGTCGCGTGTCCTCAACGGCACCACGAACGTCCGCTCCGACCTCCGCGACCGCGTGGTGACCGCGGCGTCCGAGCTCGCCTACACCCCCAACGCGCACGCCCAGGCGCTCGCCGGTGGCGCCCAGCCGACGGTCGGGGTGATCTGCCACGACGTCAGCGACCCGTACTTCGCCGCCATCTCCCGCGGGGTCATGCGGGTGGCGGGCGAACACGGGCTGCTGGTCATGCTCGCGAGCACCTTCCGGGACCCACAGAAGGAGATCGAGTACGTCTCGATGCTGCGGGCCCAGCGCGCGTCGGCGATCCTGCTGATCGGCTCGGGCTTCGAGGACCGCACGTGGGAGCGGGCGATGGCGGCCGAACTCGACCCGTACCGGCGCGGCGGCGGGCAGGTCGCGGTGGTCAGCCGCCACCGGAGCCTCAAGGTCGACACCGTGCAGCCGGAGAACCGCGACGGGGCCGCCGCGCTGGCCAAGGCGCTGGTGAAGCTCGGGCACCGGAAGTTCGCGGTGCTCTCCGGGCCGCGCACGATGACCACGGTGAACGACCGGCTGACCGGGTTCGCCGACGAACTGGCCGCCAACGGCGTGAAGTTCAGCGAGACCGACATCATCGAGGCGCCCTTCACCCGCGACGGCGGTTACGAGGCCGTCCAGGAGATGCTCACCCGGAAAAAGCGCCCGACCTGTGTGTTCGCCGTGGCCGACGTGATGGCGATCGGCGCGCTCACCGCGCTGCACGACGCCGGGGTGGCCGTGCCGGGCGACATCTCGCTCGCCGGGTTCGACGACATCCCGGTCGTATGCGATCTGACGCCACCGCTCACCACGGTCGCCCTTCCGCTGGAGGAGCTGGGCGAGCGGGCGATGGAACTCGCGCTCAAAGGGGCGCGCAGCGGTCGCAGCCGCGTTCTCCGGATGTCGGGTGAGGTCGTTTTACGCGGGAGCACCGCAGCGCTGTAATCGCTCAGATCACGGTCGATTTCGGTCAGTTCTGCTCACCGTAGGATTGCTCGCACGGCAGGCCGTCGTGGTCGGCGTCCCAATTCTGCGGATAACCCATTCGCGCCCAGGCGTCATACGCGTACGTGAAGCTGTAGCCGTCGGCGTACAACCGCTGGCAAGAAGTCAGGGTTTTGGGTGGCTGCGTGACCGTGACCGGCGGCTGCACCACGGTCGCCGGTGGCTGGATCACCACCACCGACGGCGGCGCGGTCACCGTCGTCGGCTGGCCGGTTTGCACGGTCTGCACGGGTCGCACTTCGGCACTGGCCGGGCCCGGATCGCCGGCCACCCGCGACGCGCAACCGCCGAGCGCCAAGCCGATCACGGCGAGCCCCAAACCCATGGTCGCTGTTCTCCCCATTTTCCTCTCCCCATTCGTGCCGCCGGTCAGGTCTTCCTCAAGTCGGGCTCGCCGCGGCGCCCGTAACAACCCGGCGAAATCGACCCGAAGCCGTGATCGTGCCGCCTAGGATCGGGCGATGACCTCTCCCCCGCGGCCGCGGAAAAGCAACCTCGACCTGTGGGCCGGACTCTGTGTGCTGATCGTGGTGATCGCGGTCGGTTTCACCGGTTTCGTGACGCCGGGATTCTTCCGGAGCCACGACAAGATCGACGCGATCGCGTTTCCGAGCACACCCGCGTCCACGCCTCCGCCGACGTCCGCAACCGCCCCGGCGAACGTGCCCCCGTCCGCCGTCGCGCCGATTCCGCGGCGCCCGGTCGCGCTGCCCGGTTCGGTGGACTGCGTGTTCCCGGCGGCGCCGGACGCGCCCGCCGCGAAAGCGGCCACCGCGCCTCCCGACGGGCCCGCCAGCACGACCGGCACGGCCACGGTGACGTTCGGGACCACCGCGGGTGACATCGGGTTGACGCTGGTCCGGGAGCTCGCGCCCTGCACGGTGGTCAATTTCCTCAGCCTCGCGAAGCAGGGTTTCTACACCGGGACGTCCTGCCACCGCCTCGCCACCGAGGACACGCTCCAGATGTTGCAGTGCGGTGACCCCACAAGTACCGGAACGGGCACACCGGGATACACCTTCAAGGACGAGACCTTCCCGGAGCTGACCTACGGCCGGGGCCTGCTCGCGATGGCGAACGCCGGGCCGGACACCAACGGCAGCCAGTTCTTCATGATCTTGGGCAGCGCGGAATTGCCGCCGAGCTACACCGTCTTCGGGACCATTTCCGACGATGGCTTGCGGACACTGGACAAGGTGGCCGCCGGCGGCATCGATCCGGCTTCCGCCCAGGCCAACCAGGACGGCACGGGCAAGCCCGTCATCCCGGTGACCTTCACCGCTGTGACCACCGGGCCGTAGCCGTGCGAAAATATGCTGTATGAGCACCGACCCCGCACCGAGATGGCGCAGGCTGGAGCCGGACGAGCGCAAGGAGCAGATCTTTGCTTGCGCCGTAAGGCTTTTCAGCAGAAGGCCGTACTCCGAAGTGTCCACTTCGGACATAGCATCCGACGCCGGGGTCGCCCGTGGCCTGATCAACCACTATTTCGGCACCAAACGCGAGCTGTACCTGGCGGTCATCAAGCGCGCGCTGACCGTTCCGCGCCTGGCCGTCGACATCCTCCCGGAAGGGCCGCTGGAGCTGCGCGCCGACGTCGCCATCAACTGGTTCCTCGACATGGTGAAGAGCCAGGAGAAGATGTGGCTCGCCGCGATCGCGCCGGAGGGCATCGGCCGCGACCTCGAAGTCGAGCGCATCCTCGAAGAGGCGGACAAGGAATCGGCGAACAGGGTGCTCGAAGCGGTCGGCCTGTCCACGGACAGTGTGCACGCGAACGAGTTGAACGCGCTCGTGCGGGCGTTCGGCGGCATGGTCAAGGCGGCGGGCCGGGAATGGCTGGTGCGCGGCGCGTTGTCGCGGGAGCAGGTCCATTTGCTGCTCAGCAAATCGTTGGTCACCCTGGTGAGTGAAGTCTTCCCCCACATCACCGTGGAGGAACCCGCCCCCTGAGGCCTACACGTAAGTGTGAATTTCAGCCCGGTTTCGCGTGCAAGACTGCGGTATGCCCCCGCAGAACGGCGTTTTCTCGGGGACGCTCGTGGTCCCCCCATCCGAGCGACCGAGCCCGCCACCACCCCCGGACCACCACCCGAAGTCCCGGATCCGGGCGCTTCCCGCGCTACTGGTGCTCCTCTGGCTCGTGCTCGGCGGTTCCGGCGCGGGCTATCTCGGCAAGCTGAGCGAGATCCAGAGCAACGACCCCGGCTCGTTCCTCCCGGCGGGCGCGGAGTCGACGACGGTGCAGAAGCTTCAGGAAAGCTTCGCACAGAACAGATTGCTCGTCACCGTGGTGGTGTTCGAGCGCCGATCCGGCCTCACCACCGCCGACAGCACGGCCATTCGCGCGAAGGCCGCGCAACTCGCGAAGGCGCCCGGGCTCGACGGCGTGATTTCGCCGCCGATCCCCTCCGCCGACGGAAAAGCCGCGCAGCTCCTCCTTCCCGTTTCCGGCAAGGATCCGTATGCCGCGGGCAACGCGGTCAAGGAGATCCGGGCGCTCGCCAAAGCCGGGCTCCCCGCCGGGCTGACAGCGCTCGCGACCGGGCCGGGCGGCTACAACGCCGATTTCGCCGAGGTTTTCGGCGGCATCGACGGACGATTGCTCTTGATCACCGCGGGGATCGTGGCCGTGATCCTGATCGTGGTCTACCGAAGTCCCTTATTGCCGCTTTTCGTGCTTATGTCGGCCGGGCTCGCGCTGGCCGTGTCGTCCGCCGTCATCTACTGGCTGGCTTCCGCCGGCCTGCTGACGCTGAACGGGCAATCGCAGGGCATCCTGCTGATCCTCGTCTTCGGCGCGGCGACGGACTACGCGCTGCTGCTGGTCGCGCGCTACCGCGAGGAGTTGTTGCGCACCGAGGACGCCTCGGAGGCGATGCGGGTCGCGTGGCGGTCGTCGCTGGAACCGATCGGCGCCTCCGGCGGGACGGTCATCCTCGGCATGTTGTGCCTGCTCGCCAGCGAGTTGACGTCGAACCGCAGCCTCGGGCCGGTGGCGTCGATCGGTATCGCGGGGGCGCTCCTGTCCTCGCTGACGTTCCTGCCGGCGGTGCTCATGCTGGTGGGCCGCACGGCGTTCTGGCCGGGTGACCCGGTGCCGCGCAAGCATCGGCGACCGGCCCCCGGCGTCTTCGGCGCCATCGCGGGTCTGGTGCGGAGGAAACCGAGGTGGACCTGGGTCATCACCGCGCTGGTGCTGCTCGCCGGGGTGTGGTTCGCGCCGTCGCTCAAGGCGGACGGCACCTCGCAGCAGGACCTGTTCCTCGCCAAGACCGAAGCCGTGACCGGCCAGGACGTGCTGAGCGCGCACTTCCCCGGCGGCACCGGGAGCCCGGCGGTCATCACCGCGCGCGCCGCGTCGGCGGGGCGAGTGCTCGCCGTGGTCAAGGCCGAGCCCGGGATCGTCGACGCCGTCGCGGGGCCGAAGGTCGTCGGCGGCCTGGTCGAAATCAACGCCACACTGCGCGACCCCGCCGATTCCGCGGCGGCCGTCACGCTCATCGGCGAGCTGCGGGAGAAGTTGCACGCGATGCCGGGGGCGGAGGCCCGGATCGGCGGCCAGAGCGCCCAGCAGGCCGACATGCTCGCCGCGGCGACGCACGACCGCGACACCATCATCCCGATCGTGCTGCTGGTGATCTTCGCCGTGCTCGCGTTGCTGCTGCGGGCTTTGGTGGCGCCGCTGCTGCTGATCGGGACCGTCGTGCTGTCCTTCGGCGCGACCCTCGGCGTCGGCGCGCTGGTGTTCAACGACGTCTTCCGCTTCCCGGGCGCCGACCCGTCGATCCCGTTGTACGCCTTCGTTTTCCTGGTCGCGCTGGGGATCGACTACAACATCTTCCTGATGACCCGCGCCCGCGAAGAGGCGCGGCTTAAGGGCACCGAAGGCGGGACGCTGAGCGCGCTCACGGTGACCGGCGGGGTGATCACGTCGGCCGGTGTCGTGCTCGCCGCGACCTTCGCCGCGCTTTCGGTGCTACCGGTGCTCTTCCTGGCGCAGGTCGCTTTCCTGGTCGCGTTCGGGGTGCTGCTGGACACCTTCGTCGTGCGCTCGCTGCTCGTCCCCGCGCTCGCCGTCGACCTCGGCCGGGTCATCTGGTGGCCCAGCGAGCTGGCGCGCGGGCCCGGCTTGGGGAAGCCACAGCGCGAGTAGCGCGCCGAGGACGCTGACCCCCGCGGCGACCAGCAACGCCGTGCCCATGGCGCCGGTGAAGGTCAGCGTGCCGACGGCCCGGACGGCGCCGGAGAGCGAGGCGCCCACGGTGGCCGCGTCGAACCCGGCGGGCACGGTGCCCTGCGCGATCGAGTCCGCGCCGGCCCGCACGGCGTCGGCGACCGGCTGCGGCAGCCCGGCCTGGGCGATCGTCGCGGGCAGCGTGTTCGAGACCTGCCAGGACATCGCCGCGCCGACGGCCGCGATCCCCAGCACCCCGCCGACCTGGCTGGCCACCTGCTGCAGGGCCGACGCGCTGCCGGTCGACGCGTCCGGGGCGGCGCCCATGATCGTTTCGGTCGCGGCGATCACGCACAGCCCGGTGCCGAAGCCGACCAGCGCCGCCGGATAGACCAGGTCGCCGAAGCCGGAGTCGGCGGTCAGCAGCGTCAGCCCGGTCAGCCCCGCCGCGACGGCCATGAGCCCGCCGAAAACCGGCCAGCGCGGCCCGAACCGCTGCGCCAGCAGCCCGCCGATCGGCGCGGACAGCACCACCACGCAGGTCGGCGCGAGCATCCACGCGCCGGCTTCGATCGGCGAGAGGCTCTTGACGTTCTGCAGGAACAGCGTGAGCAGGAACAACAACGCGAACACGCCGAACGAGCTGACCGCGACGAGCGCCGAGCCGAGCGAGACCGCGCGCCGCGCGACAAGGCCGCGCAACGCGCCGGGCACACCGTGCTTCGGGCCCTTCGACTCGGTGACGGCGAAGAAGGCCAGCGCCACCGTGACGACCGCGAGCGGCACGTTGAGCAGGAACACCGCCTGCCAGTTCCAGCCGCCGACGAGCACCCCGGCGATCACCGGGCCGAGGCCGATCGCCAGCGCGTTCGCGCCGCCCCAGATGCCCAGCGGCAAGCCGAGTTTCGCGGTGGGGAAGGCATTGCGCACCAGCGCGAGCGCGGCGGGCTGGAGCAGCGCGCCCGCGAGGCCCTGCAGGACACGGAAACCGACCAGTGCCCACACGCCGCTCGATAACGCGATCCCGAGCGAAGCGAGGCCGAAGCCGAGGACACCGAAGACGAACGTCTTGCGCCTGCCGATCCGGTCGGCGAGCCTGCCCGCGGGCAGCAGCCCGATCGCCAGCGCGACGAGGTAGGCGTTCGCGATCAGCTCGAGCTGGCCCAAGGTGGCCCCGGCCGAAGCCGAGATGTACGGCGCGGCGATGGTGATCGCGGTGCCGTCGAGCCCCACCATCGCGCCGCCGAGCACACCGGCGGTCAGGGTCAGCCAGGGGCGGTTTCGCCGTTGCATACCCGCCAGCATGACTTGTGGTGTTCGCTGTGCGATCGGCACCCCGCATTGTCACTCGCCAGAAACGAAGATAGTTTGCGAGATCCGCATTATATTGCGGAGCGTCACCAATATCGAGGATTGACTGTCACTCCATCGGTGACAACCGGCCCGAACGTCTTGCGTGGGGTTCCGCGCCTAACTACGGTCGAGATCGATTATCCGGGACAAGCACGATTCCGCCTGCCGTCGTTCCCCCGCGACGAGTGGTTTTCAAGCGGTTGGCAGCACGCGAGCCGATTGAACAGAGCGAATTCCGCGACCCGCCCAAGAGACGTTTTAATACCTGTGGGAGAGTGCACATGCCCTTGGCTGAGCGCCGGTACCCCGAACCGACGGACGGCCTGGTCCCTTTGTTGAGGCCATTGACCAGCTATCTGTTCGACCGCGAAGAATCCGATGCACCCGCTTTCACCTATCTCGACTTTTCCGGCGGCCGTGAGGCCGTCGAACGCACCGTCACGTGGGCGGAGCTGGCGTCGAAGGTGCGCGCCACCGCCGCCGAACTCGCCCGGCTGACCACCCCCGGCCAGCGTGTCGCGATCCTCGCGCCACAGGACCTGACGTACGTCGTCGCCTTCCTCGGCGCGCTGCACGCGGGCACCATCGCGGTGCCGCTGTTCGCGCCCGAGGTGAGCCAGCACGGCGAGCGGCTCGTCGGCGCGCTGACCGACAGCGCGCCCGAGATTTGGCTCACCTCAAGGGGTTCCCTCGACGCCGTCCGCAAACTGGCCGACGCCAGCCCGGTCCCGATGCCGAAGCAGATCGTCGCGGTCGACAGCCTTTCCGAGTCCTCCGTGGCGCTCGAACCCGTCGAGCTGAGCCTGGACGCCCCGGCGTATCTTCAGTACACCTCCGGCTCGACACGCGCCCCGGCGGGCGCGATCATCACGCAGCGCGCGGTGGTCACCAACAGCTGGCAGGCGGCCGACGGATTCGGCGTCGACGAAGCGTGGACCTGCGCGGGCTGGATCCCGTTCTTCCACGACATGGGCCTGATCCAGATGCTGTGCATTCCGGTGCTCACCGGCGCGCGTTCGGTATTCATGACCCCGTTCAATTTCATCATGCGGCCGGTGCGCTGGCTGCGGCAGATGTCCGATTATCCGAGCATTTACGCCGCCGCGCCGAATTTCGCTTTCGAGTACGCCGCGCGCAAGATCAAGAAGGCCGATCGGGCCGGGCTGGACCTTTCCGGGGTGCGTGTCATCATCAACGGAAGCGAACCGGTGCGGGCGAGTACCATCACCGCTTTCCAGGAGGCATTCGGCGAACACGGTTTCGCCCTTACCGCACACCGGCCGTCTTATGGACTGGCCGAAGCGACCGTGTTCGTCACCTGCACCGACCACGATGGCCCGGTTGTCACCGCTTTCGACCGCGCCGCGCTCTCCGCCGACAAGGGCGTCGCCGTCCCGCGCGGCACCGAAGGCGCGCTGGAGCTGGTCGCGGCCGGGAACACCACCACCCAGCTGGTCCGGATCGTCGACCCGGCGACGGGCTCGCTGCGCGCCGAGGGCGAGGTCGGCGAGATCTGGGCGCACGGCCCGAACATCGCCGACGGCTACTGGCGGCAGCCGGAGCGCTCCGAGGAGACCTTCGGCGGCACGCTGGCCGACGCGCCCGCCGGGCTGCCGGAGAGCCGCTGGCTGCGCACCGGTGACCTGGGGCTCTTCCACGACGGCCTGCTCTACATCACCGGCCGGATCAAGGACCTGATCATCATCGACGGCAAGAACCACTACCCCCAGGACATCGAGGTCACCGTGCGGGACGCGCACCCCGCGGTCAAGCAGGACCGGGTCGCGGCGTTCGCGGTCCTGTCCCCGCAGGGCACCGAGGGGGTCGCGGTGGTCGCCGAGTACGACCGCAAGGCGTTCCCCGGCGAGGTGGACGGCGACGAGGTGGCCAAGGCCGTCCAGCGTGCCGTTTCCGCGCGGCACGACGTGAAACTGCGTGGTTTCCAGCTGGTCGGGCCGGGCGGGGTCCAGCGCACCTCCAGCGGCAAGATCGCGCGAGCCGCGACCAAAGCGCGGTTCTGGCCCGTGGCCGGTGAACGGTCTTGATGACCGCAGAGGAACTCGCTCACTGGCTGGTCGCGGAGGTAGCGGAGATCTGTGAGCTCAATCCGGCCGCGATAGACCCGGGTAAGCCGCTGGACGAGTACGGCCTGTCCTCGCGTGACGCGGTCGAACTGTCCGGCGGCTTGGAGGACCTGCTCGACCGTTCCCTGCCCGCGACCCTGCTGTGGGAGCACCCGACAATCGAGCGGATCGCGGCGGCGTTGACCGGCCAGGAGCCCGAGGGCCCCGCCGAGACGGTGAAGGTGTCCGCTGAAGACCCTATAGCCGTTGTCGGGGTCG
>Ga0247768_1000985_pt1 | contig 10212 bp, 7 predicted proteins | sample UWRJL016104C6_FD_179944 | JGI IMG/M metagenome (GOLD analysis project Ga0247768, IMG submission 179944) | Plant litter microbial communities from Arlington Agricultural Research Station in Wisconsin, United States - UWRJ-L016-104C-6 | ecosystem: Environmental > Terrestrial > Plant litter >... | reverse complement strand
ATGCAGACCATCTCCTTCCCGCGATGATTAGCATTGCTTAAAGCGAACCTCCTTACCATCATCTGTCATGCGCTCACAAAACCTATGACGAGGGCAAATTATTGACGCGTCGATCCTAGGCGTCTCCGAAGTCAGGGCGAGTCTACGAGGATCCTTGATCGCTATTCTTCATGTCCATTTTCGAAAAATGCGGTACGTGGTGCTGCAAGTACCCGCCGGGCGTTTCCTTACTGCCATGCCACCGCTCCTCATAAGATTTCGACTTTGAAGCAGAGGGAAACCGGTGTAGGCAAGCGCTTATGCACGGTACGTTGTCTGATTATCGTATTGACCGGAAAAATGGCACCCTCAATTTCGAGCCTCGAAGGGTAACACATGACGTGACACAGAGGAGGCATGCTTCCATCTGAGCATATACGAAGACGACCCACGTTTTGAACCATGGAAATCTATGAGTGCTGTTACTACAAAAGCCTTCTCGTCAGCGCTGTGAGATTTCAGCTTCTGTCCAAAACGCTGTCGACCATCTCCGAGGAATCCACCGCCCGCGAAGCCGTTTTCACTACTCTTCCCCGTCCTTATTCTCAAAACATTGACGGTATATATCGCTAGCAAAGATGATGAGACTAGCCAGTGTCATTCGGTTGCCTCGTCCGATTCTCAGGCCCGTCTGTCCGGTATATGCTGGTGAGAGATATTATCAGCGGAAGTGCTCATCTCCTAGACCGTCAATTGACTTCCTTGGAATCGAGCGGGAATGGCAGAAGACTTGGGACACCCGAGGGACGAAGATACAAGAACAGCGGCACAAGGATCATCCACTACTCCCATTCTACATAGACCACGTCCACCGGCCCACCATATTGGGGAAGCTTCAGTCGACATTGGATAAAAAAAGAGGCGCTGGTCATACTGGGGGCGAGACAAATATGGTGGAGCAGATTGTCTCCAGTATTGGTTGGGAGCACCCTCTCTCCAATCTAAGGATGTATCGGTTTGACCCCTTCATCTCGAAATATGGGAAAGACATCGTTCGGACCTGCACAATCTTCAATCAGAGTGCAAACACCGATTCGGATGATCGAACCGATGAGCGTCGTATTGCCGAGACGCAGGAGTGGTTTGAGCGAGTTTGGGACGCGGTCCAAGTCGCTCATCAGATATACAAAGGCACGCAAGCTTATGATACTCCACTTGTTGATATAGAGAGAGCCGATAATCCGAATATGATCGAGGACTTTGTCGAATTCAATATCAACGGTGTAAAATCTGATGTACACATACCTCCGAACTCCCCAGGATCAGACCCAGACCTTTTATACGACATGGATGAAGATACGTGTGCGCTGTGGCTCGCAGCACAAGAAGCAATCCTGTCCATGACCCGCACTTCGAAAACGGTGAATGCTCAGGAAGTGTTTGCTCGGCTCACTCGCCTTGTTGATGCGATTATGCAAGGACTTTTAGCACTCGAAAATATGGACGATGTATACGAGGGGGTCCACTACCACTCGACTCGGATCTTGCTGTCTCTCATGGCAATTTTCGCGCCGTCGTTCGCCGAAGCAACTTGGGTGGCACTACACTACGGACATCCTGACTGGCACAAAACTGATGACATTGACGAAGAAGAGGGTTATGGTGGCGATGACGAGGACCTCGCAGACTCCGGCCTCCACCGACTCCCAAGACGAAATGATCCCGGGACGCTGTCGTCAATCTTCACTCAGCCCTTCCCTGAACTCGAACCTGAGGATGTCATCGACTTTTTAAGGGAGGAAGCAGCTAAATCGGAAGGTTGGGGCAAGGTTGGTGGAGGATCAAAAAACACCAAAGGCTGAGTGAGTCGGAGAGATAAGACAGGTACTCGTTAAAGTATTCATTACACATCACATCAGGTTATAAACTTCATGCAAGAAATGCTCAAAAAATCAACTAAGAATTATGAAATTAATTCAATTCGCCGAAACGGTGTTTCAGGATATAGGTGTCAAGAACACCTATGCTATTCTACTAGGATGCTAGCAGTTTGCGCTTGCAAATGCTCAAAGGGGAAGAAATGCGATACCTACCTCACCAGGAGGGGGGCTTTCAGCTCCTAACAAAGATAGATTACTTAATTACCACTGCCAGCAGTGGCGTAGCTGACTGCTCCGCAATCAGACTACAGACGAAAAGAAGAAAGAAAGCTCTACTCCTCCTTGTCATACCAAGCCAAGCGACCAACCGCCCAATACGCCTCCTTGAACTCCTCCGGGTGCTTCTCAACCCACTCCTCACAAGTAGCCACCCCAGTCTTCTTCGCACAGCCGCCCTCTTCCCAGACCTTGCCCGCCCACTCACCACAGAACGTGGTATCGAAGATGATGCGCAGGTCCTTGAACTTTTGCTCAAAGTTACAGCCCTTGCCGGCAAAGCGCGCAATTGGGGTACCCCAAGTCTCTGGTTTGGGATCGCTGAAGACAGTGGCCGGATGGAGAGGAGACGACAAATCAGAAGAGGCGTTGTATGGCATGAACCAGACATTGATACCGTCAGTTGTGGATTCCATTGCGTAGATGCCGCCGCCGTTCTTGTTGAAAGGTGTGCCGTAGGAGTTTAGTTCCACGGAGTCGTTGGTCGGAAGGGTGTCGGGCGCGTGGATGGAGCAGCCTGCGTTCTTGGACTGGCCCTTGGCTGCTACATCGCAGTCAGGAGTCTTGAGGTCGCCGGCGAAGAAGCCAAACTCTGCGCGACGCTGGTTGTTCGAGGCGCGCGCGGCGAAGCTGCCGCTACGGGATTGCACGTTTGCGTTTGGAGACTTGGGATTCAGGTCGTCGATGAGACAGCCTTGTGTTGTGTGCAGAGTAACCGCATTCTTTTCCTGGTCGTTCACGCCTTCTAGGATGTCGATTTCCCCGTTGTACGGCCACTCCCCTGCGCCCAGCATCCAGAACGCTGGCCAGGTCCCGCATACGCTAGCGGGCATGTGCGAGATATCGGCGAGCAGGAGACCGCGGTTGAAGTTCTCTTTGCTTTCTATCCGGACCGAAGGGCGCTTGGGGGTTTGATTCGTGTGGTCGACGCCCATGCAGACATGGCCGTTGGAGAGGCGGCCGATGAGGCCGGCTTGTATAGCGGCATCGAAGGGTTGGTAGGATACGGCGCCTTTGGTTGGATCTTCCTCAGTGAAGAAGGTGAAGTTTGAGAAGAAAGAATCGCCAGCGAAAACGGTCTTCTCGATGTACTTTGCGTGGGCTCCAGAGAGGAGGAGAGCGGAAATTGAGATTGTGAGCTTCATGGTAGAGGATATTTTCAGTGGTAGGAAACTCGAAAGGATAGATTGTAGATGAGATGGAATTTAAGTCGGTATGTGGGCTCAGTGGGCTTCTAACGAATGTGAAAATATATCTAGATCGGGTATTGAAATGAACAATTCAAAATTGGTCGGATAGGATGCAAAGTGTTCGGAGGCTCTTTGAAAGCATTGTGATGGAGAACAATATAACAAAGGAGAATAAAGAAAGCGAGCGCATTAGACAAGGAAGGCAATTATAACAATAACGCGTAAACAGATTCGGTCTTGGGGTAGTTTGGCGAGTCTCGGTCCCCTGTGAAGGCCTGGTCGGTCACTAGATGCTCTTCGTTCACATTGCATGAAGTGATGGAACCCAAGTTACCTGTTGGTGTTTGGGTTGTTAAACTCACAAATTGCAGCGCGAAAGAATCCATTCACATACCAGGGAACGATTCATTCTCACACCAGTGCGATCTAAAGATTCTGTGGACGTCTGGTTGTGTTCATGGTGGGCAAACTCCACCAACATAATATGATGAATTAGCTGTCACTGTATATGCCTCCCGTGTCGAGTCCATGTGTATGAAGTTGAGTCAAGCTGAATGGGACGACTACATTGTTAAATCGGGGCTCTTGCGACGTTCAAGCTACATACAGAATCTCTCAAACAGCACCGAAGGGGACAGTGGAACGTTAACAGAGCGTGCATGCTTGAACTTGAAAGTCTTACACTATGTTGAAGACATATGACCCTAGTCTTTGAGTTGCATGACTTCCTACCCCCCATTCCGGAGACCACGACTGCGGTGGTCGAAGAGACCGCGACAAGGGTACCGATTTGCCACCTCGAAGAACCACTCAGCCCATGCCAGGACGTCTGAACAGCAAAGCCGTAAAACATAGCCCATAGGGCTAACCTCACGAATAACGAGATCACATAGATACCACACATCAAATCAATCACGAGTCAAGGCACATAGAAAAAATCCAACCGAACAGAACCTCCACGTTCATGGATCTAAATATTCATCATTACCCTAGAAGAAAAGACACCGCCGTTGTCAGCAAGCCCGCCAAGCCCGCCCTTGTCCAGACCCGCCCAAATACCACCCCTAGAAGCAAATTACAAAGAGGAGAAAACCCGAAGTGAAAACAAAAAAGCGCAGTGATCATGTGTTTTTCCGTGTCCGTATTACCCAAGCTCCCCTACATTCTCTCACAAGTATCCAATCCCGAGTTGACGAAAAAGCCATTGACAAGATATTACGTGTCATAACACGAAAATATGAAGTCGGCGTACAGTACTTCAACCAAATCAGGCAGATATTACCATACTTTAATTCCGAAAATCGTTTCTGAAATACAAGCGGGAACAGGAGGTCGGATTGGGGGCATCTAGGACAGAGGATGTACAGCATCCTGCGAGTGGAAGGTCCGGAGGTCCATCTGCCATCAAACAACTTGACATTTGCTGAGCGGGGAAACCATCAAATTCCGTTGCTGCGTCCATTGAATAAGGTGGGACGATTTTATCGCCCACCGGCAGGAGCCAGCTTGCCATCCGCTTTGGCCTTCTTCACTTCGTCAAAGACCTGTTTGAATTAGCATGCTTGAAAGCCAAGATGGCCAAAAAGGAATTCTTACCTTAAGCATCTTCCTGCGAGCGCCGAGGGCATTGACGCCACGCTTCTCAAGACCCGAATCATCCAACTCGATCAACTCATGCCATTTCAGGTCTTTGAGATTATCGGTGTACTTATGCAGGCGCAAGCTTCGAAGCCAGCTGGGGATGTCCTGCAGAAGGTTGGGATCGGTCGGGTCTTCCGGTGGCTTGGAGCTGCCGCGTCGTCCACGGGGAGATCGTCCGCGATTAATCTCCGAGTGATCGGAGATATAGCCGGGATGATCGCCAGCGCCAAGACCCCCAAGTCCAAACTGGCTGAGGTTTAGCCCAGCCAGCGAGTTGGCCATGAGAGGCGAGGTTCCGTCATATGCGGAAAGGTATCCGTTGTTTTGGGGGGCGGCGAAGTTCATGCCTCCGAGGCCTGGCCCGCCTTGCATAGCAAGACCAGGTGAGTTGGGACGGGAACGACGGCCTGAGAGTGCAGCGAGCTGCTGAGCTTGGAGGGCCGCAGCTTGTTGAGGGGACAAGACCTGGCCCATATCATTAGTCATAACGAACGGAACCTGTCCAACATTGAGCCCAGGCGACATGGGAACATTTCCAGCTCCCTGGCCCTCGGTGGACCTGGCACGGCGGTACTTGCGGACATCATCAAGCTGGATCCGATTGTTAACGGTGGAGAGAGCGGCCAATTTCATGGCAGTGGCATTTGCAACCATATCGGCCTGGCTAGAACCCTGGTTGAAATTGCCGACCATTGGCGTATTGAGCTGCGAGGCCCAGCTTCCCCCGGCGGGGCCATAGGGGGAAAGCATTTGCATGGATTGTTGGTTCTGGTCAGGCGCATTGAGAGTCGTGTTCTGGATGTTACCTTCACTTTGAAGTGGCAATCGAGGAGAACGAAGCCCTGCTGATGGAGGAGGGGCGGAGAACTGGCCCATTGTCTGATGCTGGCCAGAAGAAGACTTTGGTCGCGCTTGCTGGCCTTCATTCCAAGGCGAAGCTGGGCCATTGTCGTTCCTGTCCTCCGGAGCGGCGATAATGGGTGCCAAAGAATTGCGATTGTCGATGGTGCTGTTGCGATTCGAGGGGACCATGCCCGTCTGTTCAGTGAATTCAGACTTCTGTTTTGCGATAGCAGCGGCGGCATCGGGGAACATCTGCTTGATGGTACTGGGATCGAGACCTGAATTTCGTTTAGCACCTGGAGATGGCGGAGGACGCCCGATCATAGAGTTGCGAGAACTGTCGCCGGTACTCAATTTGCTCATGGCATCGCTCAATTTCTGCGTCATTGGATCTGTTGTCTAGAGTGAGCATGGTTCAGAGGGTTCAGAGATCGAGATTCTGAGAGGTAAGGCCACATACCTTTCTCACCAAAATTTGCGGGGGAGAGCACACCCGACATAGGCAGATTCTTCGACATTTGCTGGAGAACCTGGATAAAGAAACGAATCTGAACCTGGGTGGTCTGTTGTAGAAGAGCGTACAGAGCAGCAGTCCTCTCGGCCTCACTAAGGACACGGAACCACTGCTCGATCGCACTCAGTTCGTCCTTGAAGTCTTGGTCGAGAGTAGCCGTAGCCATCTCTTCGAGAGTTGTTTCATACTGATCGATGTCCGCGAGCCACTGCTGGGCGGCCCGCTCCATCTCGTCAGGGTTTCCCGAGGTGATGTTGGCGCGGTTGAAGTAGACTTCAGAAGAAGGACGAATACCTCGGTTTGCCAGCGGAGAGGAGAAACCTCCCATGTCAGCGGAAGCACGGAGGTGATGGCCGGCACCGATGGTACGGGAGTTGGGAGGACGCAGAGAGCTGGCCCCTTCGGGGGTGCTGTTGCGGTTGTTCAAATTGCTCAGATTGGAGCTGCTCGACATGATGGCAGAGATGGAGTGCCGGGTGTTGTAGGCGGGTGATGGGTCGTGGGACAAAATTGTAGAATTCTAGTCGAAGGAGGGTTAGGTTAGCCGTGGCCAAAGCGCGGGGGTGGGTGGCAGCCTGGAAAAAGCTGAGGCAGGCTTACTTACAGTCTAAATAGTTTAAAGGGCGCGCGGTGTCCAGGAGAGAGTACGTGACCGAAGTCTCCTGCAGTTCCTGCTGGCCTCAAAGGAGCTTCGACTTGCTTGGGTGGGGATTCACAGAAGAATTGTCGCAAGCAGGCTCTGATCCATGCGAGAATGGATGGGCCGAAAAAGGTGTTGGAGGACAGAGGTGGCACCGGGCGAGAAGGGACAGCGAGGGAGGGGTAAAATAGTTTAAAAGTATAAGAGGGAGAAGAAGCGAAGAGGAGAGAGAGGAGATGAGGGTGTGCGGGCGAGGGAGGAAGACGAAGCCTAGGGGCTACGATTCTCGCTGCAGTAGAGTGGGTGAGTGAGTGAGTAGGGAGTGGAAGGGGGGAGAAGATGAAGAAGAAGTGGTGGTGGTGAGGTGAAAAGGCGATGGTGCCAGTGGTGGTGCTGGGGTGGAGTTGTAGGCGGTTTGGCGGTAGGCGGTAGGCGGTAGGCACCTGGGCATGCAGCAGCCAGCCCTGGGAGGCTCTCTGGCCCTCCTCTCCCTAGCCCTAGCCCACAATCCACAGGTCCGTCTGCCGTCTAGGCGACCCTCGTGCCGGTGATTGGGTGGCGGCCACTGGTTGCGCCGCCCGGGGCCAGAAACGCCGGCGGCAGCACAGGGCGCCTGTGAATGATTACCACTGACCACTCTTGCAATCGCGTGTATAACCCAGAGCTACTACTACAAGAGAGAGAGAGAGAGAGAGAGAGAGTGTGTGTGTGTGGGCTCTACATAGATGCACATCAGCAGCTACATTGTAAGATACATACAAGTTAATGGATGCAGTCTCATGGGGCAGCCTGCCGCCATTGACACCGGCATCGTTTCAGCCCATTGTCGATTGTCCAAAATCCTGTGTGGGATAGCCACCGATGGCACAGCTGAAGGATTACTTTTGAAAAACTATATACATACTACCGTCTGCCAAAATGGATATACAACCCTATTTTTTACTCAAAACACAATCCTCCGGCCTTTTCTATGGCCACATCGGATCTGCTGTAACACGCGGGCTGCCGCCATGCTGACGTTCAATGTTCCGCACCGCAGCAGTCAGCCGGATCCAGCAGTACATGTGCAGACAGCGTGGTTGGGAGCGCATAAACTTGTCTCCCGCTTCACTTCCTCCTGTTTCTCCGCGTTTGACCGTTGTCCGTGGCATATATATCTTCTTTTTTCTCCGCATCCCTCTTGTTTCGGAACCGCTCGTTTCTATTACAGGAGCAAGCCTTTGCAGAACATCGATTGAAATCCTTCTTCCCGTCTCCCGCCGCCCGTAATCGGTTCCGCATTCGGCCTCCGCTTCGGCCAGGTAAAAAAAAATTGGATAGTGGTTTTCACGAAAAAAGACCGTGGATGGAATTATGGATATATCTATACATCATCTTCCTCCCATAGCCCCAACTATTGACCCTACCATGACGGCAGCTTCGCGCTCCCAGTGCCCCGCAGCAGTAGCTCCTTTCCCCTTCCCTGACGAGGATCCACCGGGCAGCTGGGAGCCGCGATTGACGCATTCACGAACTGCTTCCTTGACCCTGTCCTTATTCGTACGTAACGTTCTCGCAGGAGCTCTACCCCTGTGCATGATCTCCTGGACCCGCGATGAAAGGCTCGATGCCAATGACCTCCAGAAATAAGACGGCAGCGACGACGTGTCGAGTGCTTGCAGAAGTGGTTGCAGGAAGTTCGATGTCTCGCTTTGGGCCCCTGACGCTTCGAACAGTGGATGGGCAGGAGGTTTCGTGGCTTCCAACAGGCTCTGCAGTGCAACAATGTTTTGGCACCGCGCAGATATCTCCAGCAGGGTCCGGTCTAGCGTGGGCAACGTGCCCAATGATCGGGACAGAGATGCGAGCGATGACTTGAGCGCTGTCTGTAGATACTCTTGCAGTGCACTGATCAGCAGTTTCGGCTGAAAATCTTCCATTGTAGTAGTCTTCGTGGTCGGCGAGAGTAGGTAAAGAGTCAACAGAGCCGAAGTCGTCCGAGATTTGGTGTCTTCTGTTTGTGCAAACGTAGACGCAGAACTTTGACTGGTGGATGCCAGGAGCGATGATATGGAAAATTCTTTGATGACCTGCTGGGCTCGTGATGCAATATTTCGCTCTCCGGGGACAACCAATTCGTTTCGCAGAGTGCTCACGGCATTCACTCTATCCAGTCCTTCTCCTTCCTCTCCAGCTCTAAATCCCATGAATATTTGCCGTAGAGAGAGCAGTGTGTTAGCGGACCGCACCATGGCTCTATGATCCTCCCTTTTCGCACTCCCGACACCACCCAATTCCGTCATTTGAACCTCAAGCTGTCGACCGAGCAACAGACAGCGAGCCACTGCTCTCCCCAGCTTTACTGTCTGACACAGTCTCTCTGCGGTCAATCGGACCTGTTCGGCCACCTCATAGCGCTCAATAACCTCCTTTTCCAGCGTTTTATATGACTCGGTCAGACTTGCAACTTGTCCTTCCACCTCACTGAGAATCCGCCCGCTCGACTCGGCCTGGTCCTTCGTATGTTCTAATAAAGGTAGTGCGGACTTGGTTGTCAAGGTATCAATGTGTGTATCAATTTCCTGGACGTCGAACAGGACACGGGAGAGTGGGGTCGATAGATCGAGGGGGGTATCCGATGCATTGTTCGTTGCGAGTACCAAGGTATTTGCGAACGAGGTGGCTGAGAAGTCAGGGTCGAGAAAGGCCTCATAGTCAATATAAGACGGTTCGTCTTCATTCATATTTTCTGCTTTCTAGATTACGGGGTGGTTGGTGGGTTTGCGGATTTCGGTACCAAAGTCAAGGTACGTCCAGCCATTTTCGTCTGAGGTGTTTGAGGGGGTAGGGGTATATGGCTTATCGATAAGAGCCCCGTCTAGCTTTCCAGACCACCTGCACTCTTTCCCCGCTTCAAGCAACTAGTAGTACCTTTTGTACCTTAGCTATCCCTTGACTTCAGAGCTTCCCCCTAAACGTCCCCTCTATCAATGCCAAAGCCTTCAAGATGCCTACCAAAATACCGTCCCCCAATCTCCGCATTCCTGTCGAAATTCTCACCCAATCTACCTTCTCCCAGTTCGGCACTGTGATCGAGAACCCCGCCTCCTCTCCGCCCCCGCCCTCCCAGCGCACCTCCCCATCCCTATCCACCGTCTCCGCAAATCAAGGCACTGCTCTGAAGATTCTCGATGTCACACATCCCTCCAACCTCTACTCTTTGGCACCGAGCGGCAAGCCTGCCAAAGCGGTAATGAACATGTTCGTCTG
>Ga0247768_1000984_pt1 | contig 10220 bp, 8 predicted proteins | sample UWRJL016104C6_FD_179944 | JGI IMG/M metagenome (GOLD analysis project Ga0247768, IMG submission 179944) | Plant litter microbial communities from Arlington Agricultural Research Station in Wisconsin, United States - UWRJ-L016-104C-6 | ecosystem: Environmental > Terrestrial > Plant litter >... | reverse complement strand
TCCCACGGTGATGTCAACGCCCTCGACCCGACCGGCGCCGATGTCGAGGCCCGCACGGAGCTGGCCCGCGCGGCCGCCGACACGGTCAAGCGCGTCCTGACGGTCCCCGAGACCGAGCCCGACTGGACGGCCCGCCCGGACATGTCCCGCCTGCGGCGCTACCTGGAGGCCAAGACCGTCTGGCACCCGCTCGGCGTCTGAGCCACCTTGTGAGCGTTCCCGCCGGTTAGAACCGGCGGGAACGCTCACAAGGACTTGTAGCGGTGTCTGAGGTCGTCGCTGGTCAGGGGGCGCCCGGGGAGGGTGGCGCCGGGCTGGACGCGGAGGCCGTCGAGCATCAGCGCCATGCAGCGCTCCTGCCCGGCGCGCAGCGCGTCGTCGGCCCGGCTGGAGATCTGGCGGAGCAGCAACGAGAAGAGCATTGCCACGTCCCCGGTGTCGACGTCCTTGCGCAGGAAACCCTCTTCCTGGGCGGCGTGGACGACGACGTCGAGTTCGTCGAGCAGTGCCCGGCGGAACTCGTCGGTCAGCGGGTCGTCGCTGATGACCTTCGCGACCATCGGTGAGATCAGCGCCAGTTGCACGCTGAGCTGCAGTTCGCGCGACTGCCGCAGGAACCGGACGAGCGCCTCCCAGGCCGTGGGCTCCTCGGCGAGCGCGGCGCGCGCCTCGGTCAACACCCGGCCGAAGTTGTCCCTGGCGACGGCGCCGATGAGCGCGTCGCGGTCCGGGAAACGCCGGTAAAGGGTGCCGACACCGACGCCGGCGGCACGCGCTATCTCCTCCATCGGCACGTCCGGACCCTGCTCGGCGAAGATCGTCCTGGCGGCGGCGATGATCTGATCGCGATTACGGCGCGCGTCGGCCCGCAACGGCGTCTCCGGATCCGCTGTCATAACCACCACCTTTCCCACTTGACCTAATTGGCCGATTCTCGCATGGGTAGCGGGCCACCAGCTCACCCCGCAACCGGTGACTATCACCCTTTCGCAGGTGGACGAAAATCCTCCGTTTCGGTAACGTGGCGAAGTAACCGGAATTAAGACCTCCACATAAGTTCTTTTCCGTCCGGATGGGGTTCCACTCATGACTGAAGTCGTTGACCAGAAAGTCTCCACCTTTCCCTTGCCGAGGACCTGCCCGTTCGAGCCGCCCGCCGAGTACCGGGAGCTGCGAGAGGAGGCGCCGATCTCCCGGGTCAACCTGCCCGACGGCAACCAGGCCTGGGTCGTCACACGACACGAGGACGTCCGCACCGTACTGACCGATCCGCGCTTCAGCTCGGACCGAAACCACCCGAATTTCCCCGTGCTCGTCGAGGGCGGGCGGGTCATCGACGACTTCAGCGCGTCGCTGATCTCGATGGACGCCCCCGAGCACGGCCCCGCGCGGCGCGCCGTCGTCGGCGAGTTCACCGTCCGCCGGATGGAAGCGCTGCGACCGCGCATCCAGGAGATCGTCGACCACCAGATCGACGCGATCCTGTCCGGCCCGAAGCCCGCCGACCTGGTGGAGATGCTCTCCCTGCCGGTGCCTTCGCTGGTCATCTGTGAGCTGCTCGGCGTGCCGTACACCGACCACGATTTCTTCCAGTACTGCACCTCACGCATGCTGAGCCGGACCATCAAGCCCGAAGAGCGGCGCGACGCCTTCCAGAAACTGCGTGCGTACCTGGACGAGCTGGTGACGAAGAAAGAAGCCGCGCCGAGCGACGGCGACCTGCTCGGCCGCCAGATCCTCAAGCAGCGCGAAACCGACAAGGTCGACCACCGCGCGCTGGTCTCACTGGCCTTCCTGCTGCTGATCGCCGGGCACGAGACGACGGCGAACATGATTTCGCTCAGCACCGTCGCCCTGCTGGAGAACCCCGACCAGCTCGCCGACATCAAGGCCGACCCCACCAAGACGCTTCCGGCCGTCGAGGAGCTGCTCCGCTACTTCACCATCGTCGACACCGCGACCTCCCGCTTCGCCACCGCGGACGTCGAGATCGGCGGCGTCACCATCAAGGCGGGCGAGGGTGTCCTCGGCCTCGGCTACTCCGCGAACCGCGACCCGGAAGCCTTCGACCGCCCCGACGAATTCGACATCGAGCGCGGCGCACGGCACCATGTCGCTTTCGGCTTCGGCGCACACCAGTGCCTCGGCCAGAACCTGGCGCGGATGGAGCTCCAGATCGTGTTCGACACCCTGTTCCGCCGGATCCCGACGCTGCGCGTCGACGCGCCCATCGACGACCTGCCGTTCAAGAACGACGCCTCGATCTTCGGGCTGCACTCGCTCCCCGTCACCTGGTAGGAGTTACCCCATGAAAATTATCGCCGACACTTCGGTCTGTGTGGGCGCTGGGCAATGCGTGCTCACCGACTCCACCCTGTTCGACCAGAGCGAAGACGACGGCACGGTCATCGTCGTCAACCCGACACCCGAGACCGACGAACTCCGGGCCGCGGCCCGCGAGGCCGTGCACATCTGCCCCAGCCAGGCCCTCTCCCTGGTGGAGTAGCCCCCAAGACTCGTGAGCGTTGCGGCCGGTTCTAACCGGCCGCAACGCTCACGAGGGTTAAACCGGGGTGCTGGCCGGGGCCAGGCCGTATTCGATCGCGGTGGCGGCCTGCGCGGCGGCCGCGCCGGCCACCGCCAGCCCGACCGCGATCACCGCCAGCACGACAAGTCTGATCAAAACCTTCATGTGCCCTCCTCACCGGGGAATCGGGAACAAACACGCTATCGCCGCCCTCAGGGCCGGTCCACCCCTGTCACCCGGACGACGGCGAAGCCGGCTTCGTCGGAGGCCGCCAGGTCGACTTCGGCGCTGATGCCCCAGTCGTGGTCGCCTTCGGGGTCGTCGAAGATCTGCCGCACCTTCCACACTTCCCGCTCCTGCTCGATCAGCAGCAGCTGCGGCCCGCGCGCGTCCGGGCCGGTGCCGAGAACGTCGTGCTCCTCGAAATAGCCGTCCATCGCGTCCCGCCACGCGTCGGCGTCCCAGCCGGACGCGGCGTCCAGCTCGCCGAGTTCGTAGTACGCGCGGCGCGCGGCGAGGTCGACGCGGCGGAAGAGCTCGTTGCGCACCAGGACGCGGAAGGCGCGCTCGTTGCGGGTGACGGGCGGCGGGCCCTCCGGCAGCCCGCCTTTGACCAGCACCGCGGCGTGATCCTCTTCATCCGGGTTCCGCAGGGCTTCCCACTCGTCGAGCAGGCTGGAGTCGACCTGCCGGACGAGTTCGCCGAGCCATTCGATGAGGTCCTGCAGCGCTTCGGTCTTGGCCTCGTCCGGCACGGTGTGCCGCAGCGTGTCGTAGGTGTCGGTGAGATACCGCAGCACCAGGCCTTCCGACCGCGAAAGCGAGTAGAAACCCACGTACTCCACGAAGTTCATGGCGCGCTCGTACATGTCGCGCACCACCGACTTCGGCGACAGCTCGTAGTCGGCGACCCACGGCGCGCCCTTGCGGTAGCTGGAGTACGCCACCTGCAGCAGCTCTTCCAGCGGCTTCGGGTACGTGACGTCCTCGAGCAACTCCATCCGCTCGTCGTACTCGATGCCCTCGGACTTCATCGCCTGCACGGCTTCGCCGCGTGCCTTGAACTTCTGCGCCGAGAGCACCGGGCGCGGATCGTCCACAATGGATTCCACAATGGACACGATGTCGAGCGCGTAGCTCGGCGACTCGATGTCGAGCAGGTCGATGGCGGCGAGCGCGAACGGCGAAAGCGGCTGGTTGAGCGCGAAGTCGAACTGCAGGTCGATGGTCAGCCGGACAGTCCGGCCCTGCTCGTCCGGCTCGTCGAGCCGCTCGACGACACCCGCGGCGAGCAGCGCGCGGTAGATCTGGATGGCCCGCAGGATGTGCTTGCGCTGCGCCGGGCGGTCCTCGTGGTTGTCTTCGAGCAGATGCCGCATCGAGTCGAAAGCGTTGCCAGGCCGCGAAATCACGTTCAGCAGCATGGAGTGGGTGACACGGAAGCTGGACGTCAACGGCTCCGGCTCGGCCGCGACGAGTCTTTCGAAGGTGCTGTCCGTCCAGTTGACAAACCCCTCGGGCGCCTTCTTCCGGGTGATCTTCCGCTTCTTCTTCGGGTCGTCCCCCGCGCGCTCCAACGCCTTGGCGTTCTCGATGACGTGATCGGGCGCCTCGACGACGACGTAGCCGTCCGTGTCGTACCCCGCGCGCCCGGCCCGGCCGGCGATCTGGTGGAACTCACGCGCCTTCAAGTGCCGCTGGCGCACCCCGTCGTACTTGGTCAGCGCCGAGAACACCACCGTGCGGATCGGCACGTTGATGCCGACACCGAGGGTGTCCGTCCCGCAGATCACCTTCAGCAGCCCCGCCTGTGCGAGCTGCTCGACCATCCGCCGGTACTTCGGCAGCATCCCGGCGTGGTGCACGCCGATGCCGTGGCGCACCAGCCTGGTCAGCGCGCGCCCGAAACCCGCCGAGAACCGGAAGTCGCCGAGCGCCTCGGAGATCGCTTCCTTCTCCGCCTTGCTGCAGACGTTGATGCTCATCAGCGCCTGCGCCCGCTCCACGGCCGCCGCCTGCGAGAAGTGCACGATGTACACCGGCGCCTGGCCACCGTGCAGCAGTTCGAGCATCGTCTCGTGCACCGGCGTCAGCGCGTAGCGGTACGTCAGCGGCACCGGGCGCTGGGTGGAGGTGATGGCCGCCGTCGGGCGGCCGGTGCGGCGCGTCAGGTCCTTTTCGAAGAACGAGACGTCGCCGAGGGTCGCGGACATCAGCACGAACTGGGCCTTCGGCAGCTCCAGGATCGGGATTTGCCACGCCCAGCCGCGGTCCGGCTCGGAGTAGAAGTGGAATTCGTCGGCGATGACCTGGCCGACGTCGGCCTCGGCACCGAACCGCAACGCGATGTTCGCCAGGATTTCAGCGGTGCAGCAGATGATCGGGGCGTCGCCGTTGACCGCCGAGTCGCCGGTCATCATCCCGACGTTCTCCGGCCCGAAGATTTCGACCAGCTGGAAGAACTTTTCCGAGACCAGCGCCTTGATGGGTGCGGTGTAGTAGCTCCGTTTGCCGTGCGCGAGTGCGGTGAAATGGGCGCCTACGGCCACCAGACTCTTGCCCGAACCGGTCGGGGTCGAGAGAATTACGTTCGCGCCGGACACGACCTCGATCAGCGCTTCTTCCTGCGCGGGGTACAGCTCGAGGCCCCGTTCGGCGGTCCAGGTGGAGAACGCTTCGAAGAGCTTGTCGGGGTCCGGATCTGCGGGAAGAGCGTCTGCGAGTGTCATTAGACCCTCTATGGTGCCATCCCCGCGCCCGGCCTTCGTGCCGACTTGCCGAGGGGCGATCGCGGCTCACAGGTGAAGCCCGTAGGCTGCGCGTACCGCGCGTCGTCCTGGGGAACACCCAGGCCGGGGCGCACACAGGTTGGTAGTTCCGGAGGGTAGGAATGGCACAGGACATCATCCCGATCGAACTCGGGCTTCCGCAGGGTGACCTGGTCACGCTGTGGGCCCCGCGCTGGCGGGAGGACGGTGAGGAGTGGGAAGCATTCCTCGGGGATGAAGACGACCTGTACGCATTCCCGGACGCGGCCCATCTGGCCGCCTTCGTGCGGACTTCGGAGCAGCACGACCTGATCGACCACCCGGCGTGGTCCGCCGTGCCCGCGCTGAACGTCCCGGAGCTCATCCCCGACGACGACCACTCGTACGACCTCGTCGGCGTGCCGGAGCTCGTCGCCGAGGACCGCGACGCCTGGACGATCGCCGAACTCGCCGAGATCGTCGGCATCGTGCGTTCGCTCGCCGACGTCTGCGAGCTCGAAGAGGTGCACGAGGTCCTCGACGGGTCCGAGGGCTTCTCGCTGCTCGAACAGGGCACGCTGCCGTTCACCGGTCGCGAAGGCGACGCGCTGTGGACCGACCTCGCGCAGGCCGTCTCCGAAAAGTGGGACATCGTGCTCGACGCGATCGACGGGCTCGTCACCGTGCCCGACGTCGACGCGACGCTCCTGGAGCAGACCGCCGAAGAGCTCGCCACCTTCCTCGAAGAGTCCGCCGAAGCCGAAGCGGCCGCCGCCGAGGCCGACGACGATCTCGAATCCGTCGAGGACGCCGATTCCGACGAAGAAGAAGACGACGAGCCCGTCGGTTTCTGGGCCGAGGTCGGCATCGACCCGATCAAGATCATCACGGCGGGCAGCGAGTACTACACGCTCCGGTGCTTCTACCAGGACGACAAGCCGGTCTTCCTCGGCTCCGACGGCGAGATCGATGTCTTCACCTCGTCGAAGGCGCTCGTCCGCAAGCTGGCCGACGGCAACGACCTCGGCGACACCGACATCGCCGGTATGTCCACTTGGGACGACGTGCTGGCCAAGGCGACCGCCGGTGAGCTCGAGATCGAGGTCGACTCGGACAACACCTACGTGCTGACCGGGATCGACGAGGACATCGCCGAGGGTGTCGAGTCCATCGACCCGACCCAGCTCGAGCTGGCCGTCGAGTTGCTGACCGACACCGCCGAGTGGTCCGGCGACAAGTCCGTCGAAGAGACTCTGTCCACTTCGGAGTCCCTCGGCTGGCTGATCTCGTTCGTGCTCCGCCCGGACCCGACCCGGCTCGCGCCGAGCGCGCCGTTCGACGCCGAGCAGGAGACCTGGCGCAAGCTGGTCGCCTCCTTCGAGGACCGCCTGAACGTCGTCTGACCTTGGCCTGAACCACAAGTAGGGATTTAGCGGGCTTTGCCGTGCGCCACCCTGGCACACGGCGAAGCCGCTAGATCCTTTTTTTCGTCTCGGGTGCCGTTGCGAGGGCCGCACGTTCGGCGCGGACGGGGACCAGCGCGATGGCCAGCAACGGGAAGATCGCGGCGATGCCGAAAGCCAGCGCGTAACGCGAGTCCCCGATCGCCAAGCCCAGCATCGGCGGGGTCAGCGAAGCGGCGATGTTCTGTGTGGTGTTCTGCGCGCCCATGGCCCGCCCCGCCCACGAAATCCCGGCGAGCTCGGCCGACGCGGTGAAGCCCAAACCGTTGTCGCTCACGGTGATCACCGCGGCGAGCACGAGCGCGAGCACCGCCAGCCACGGCCAGGTGGCGTCGCCCAGCACGACCAGCAGCATCGCCCCGGCACTGGCCACCGCGAGCTGGCGCATCGGCCCCAGCCGGTTGCCGACACGGTCCGACCAGTACCCCGAAGCCAGCCTGCCCGCGGCGCCGAGCACCTGGACTCCGCCGAGGAACCATCCCGCCGCCAGCGCGCTCCAGTGATACACCGCGACGAGGTACACCGGCGCGAACGCCGACACGGCGAACTGGGGCACCACCAGCAGGCTGCTCGCGCCGTGCAGGCGCCAAAGCGCCGGGCGCCGGTACGGCGACGCGGGCTTGGGCCCGGTGGCACCGGTCTTCGCCGGCCGCGGCGGGTCGACGACCAGCAACGCGACGAGCAGCGCGACCACGATCGCCAAGCCGGCGGGCAGCAGGATCGCGGAATGGAACCCCCAGTGCTCCGCGATCGGCGGCAGCCCGACGGCGGCGACACCGACACCCAGCGGCTGCGCGGTCTGCCGGATGCCCATCGCGACACCGCGTTCGGACGGGCTGAACCAGCCCATCACCACCCGCCCGCTCGCGGCGTTGACCGACGCGGTGCTCGCGCCCGCCAGCAGGAAGAGCACGAAGAGCGTCGTCATCGAGTGGGTGCTTAGCCCGGTGAAGGCCAGCAGCAGCCCCGAAAACCCGAGGCCCAGCGCCATGATCAGCCGCTCGCCGTACTTGTCCGCCGCCGCACCCCACGCGATCAGTGTGAACAGCAGCCCGATGCTCGGCGCGGCGACGACGGTGCCCGCCTGCGCGAGCGACAGCCCTTCCGAGGCCCTCATCCGCGGCACGAGGAACGGGATGCCGTAGAGGAAGGCGCAGCTGGCCGTCTGCGCGGCGAGCCCGAGACCGAGGATCAGCCAGCGATTAGGGGTCTTCACCGGTGCTTCCCGCTCCGCCGCTCGTGACATGCGCTCACCGTCCCAAAATGTGAGAATTATTTCCTACATCGTGAACTTTAGTTGCCCAGACTAAGTAACACAACCCGGAAGTGTCGGCGTGCCCTCGTGCGGGTCAGTCCGCCATAAGCTCCGCGTAACCAGGCAGGATGACGTTGTCGATCAGGTCGAGGCGCCCGTCGAAATCAAGGAAGGCCGATTTCGCCGCGTTGAGCGTGAACCGGCGAAAGTCCTCCGCGCCATAGCCGAACGCGTCGCGCAGCGCCTCGAACTCGCTCGACAGGTCACAACCGCTCATCAACCGGTTGTCGGTGTTGATCGTGACGCGGAAGCGCAGCCTGGCCAGCAGGCCGAAGGGGTGCTCGGCGATCGAGGCGGCCACCCCGGTCTGCACGTTCGACGAAGGGCAGAGCTCCAGCGGAATTCGAGTGTCCCGCACATAACTCGCCAACCGTCCCAAATGGACTTCACCGGCATCGTCGATCTTGATGTCGTCGACGATACGGACAGCGTGCCCGAGTCGCTCCGCGCCGCAGAGGTGAAGTGCGTCCGAGATGGACGGTAAACCGAAATCCTCACCCGCGTGAATGGTGAAATGCGCGTTATTCGCCCGCAAATAGTCGAATACGTGCGAAATGCCACCGGGTGGAAATCCCGCTTCCGGGCCCGCGAGGTCGAAGCCCGCCACACCGGCGTCCCGGTAACGCACAGCGAGCGTTGCGATTTCGAGACCTCGGGACAGTTGACGCATTGCGCAAAGCAGCGTCGCGATCCGGATCGTCCGGCCCTTCGCGGCGGCCCGCCGCTCACCCTCCGCGAACCCCTCCTGGACGGCTTCAATCACTTGATCGAGTGACAGTCCGTGCTCGACGAACAACTCCGGTGCGTAACGGATTTCGGCGTAGACGACCCCGTCTTCGGCCAGGTCTTCGGCCGCTTCGGCGGCGACCCTGACCAGCGCGTCCTCCGTTTGGAGGACACCGCACGTATGGGCGAATGTCTGGAGGTACGGACCGAGCGAACCCGAACCCGCGGCGGCCACGAACCAGCGGTTCAGCGCCTCGGCGCCGGTCTCGGGCAGCCCGGTGTACCCGCCCGCTTCGGCCAGTTCGAGCACGGTCGCGGGCCGCAGGCCGCCGTCGAGATGGTCGTGTAACAGGACTTTGGGCGCACGACGAATAGCCGCAGCCGACAAGATGGGTGTTTCGTCGGACATAGAGCAACAGTAGTATCGCTGTGATTCACCTACGTGGCGCAACTGCCGGAGCCGGGTTAACCCTCAGCTCGGATGATCACGGACTGAATCGGCCATCGGAGTTGACCTCGGCATTGTCGTCTTCACGGGGGCCATACACACAGCAATTCCGCAAAAGATAAGCTTGCCGAACACGTCCCTCCCATTTCCCCGCCCACGAAGGACACCGCAGTGACCACTGACAACCAGATTGCAGCACCGTCCTTCGACCGGATGCGCAACATGCTGGTGCGCGCGGCCGAAGTGCGCGAGAGCGAGCAGCAGCAGATCTTCGACGCGCTCGACGACATCTACGCCCGGCTCGCCCCGGTCGACTCGCTCGGCGCGGTGCGCAAGCGGCTCTCCGAGCTGCCCGACCGCACCGAGGTCAGCGTCCTCGCCGAGCGTCTCGACGAGACCATGTCGCGCCTTGAGGCCCAGGACGCCGCCATCGCCGCGCTCGGCCGCACCATCGAGAGCATCGTCGACAAGCTGGCGAAGCCGTTCGCCCAGCTCGACGGCAGGCTCGACGGCGTCGGCGCCCGGTTCGAAGGTGTCGCGGGCCGGATGGACGGGCTCGAGGACAAGCTGCAGAACATCCACCGGCGGCTCGACGAGCTGGGCAGCCACCTGGACAAGCAGGACAGCAAGCTCGACGCGCTGCCACAGGCGGTCATCACCCCGGTCCGCGAGCGGGTCGACGCCGCCGAGTCCGGCCTGCGCGAGCGCATCGAGACCTCCGACGGCGAGCTGCGCGCCCGCGTCGAGGACCTCGACAAGAACACCAGGCAGCGCATCGGCGAGAACACCGAAGCACTCAAGACCGCGCTGACCGAGACCGGCGAGATGATCGACGCCTCGGACCGGCTCGCGAGCCTCGGCGACCGCCTGGAGCACGTCACCAGCAACCTCGACGCGCTGGCCACCCGCCTCGACAAGGTCGAGGACGGCTTCACCTCGCAGCTCGGCGACCTCGACGGGACGTTCAAGAGCGGGCTGTCCAAGGTCGAGGGCA
>Ga0247768_1000983_pt1 | contig 10230 bp, 10 predicted proteins | sample UWRJL016104C6_FD_179944 | JGI IMG/M metagenome (GOLD analysis project Ga0247768, IMG submission 179944) | Plant litter microbial communities from Arlington Agricultural Research Station in Wisconsin, United States - UWRJ-L016-104C-6 | ecosystem: Environmental > Terrestrial > Plant litter >... | reverse complement strand
GGGCGCCACGGGCCTGACGGACTACGGCATGGTCCTCGCCGATGCCTTGTTCGAGAAAAAGATTGGCGATGGCGCGCTCGACATCGAAGGCGCCTTCTACAAATACGTGGGCGACGGCCAAGGCTTGAACTTCTCGTACATGGGCTTGGCAAGCTACTTGTTCAGCAAGTTCCAACCCTTGGTACGCATCCAACAGGCCAAGCAGAAGAAGATCGAAGACGGCGGCGGCGGCAACACCGTGTCGATGATCGACGCTCAGCTCGGCTACTATCTGGATGGCTATGGGACGCGCATGGCAGTGGGTTTCGCGCATTCGTCGGACGGCGCCGATCAAAACACCCAGTATTCCAATGTGGTTTTTGCCGGTATCCAGCTACAGAAATAAGGCAGGGCGCGGTCGCGGAGGGGCTCGGCAGACTGCGCCGGGGCCCTCCGTACCCCCCATAAATATCTAGTCATTTCGCGCCAGCATCGCTGGCGTGACTCGGTCGTGAAATGGCTGTGAAACACAGCCCGGAAAAGGATGCGCTGATGGGTATGACGAACGGGGTTGGTCAAAAGTCGAGCTCACGCAGAGTTTTTTTCTCCTGCGTCGGGCTCCTGCTCAGCGCAACCTCTCTCCTGAGCTGCAACAAGAAGAGTGAGGCTGCCGGAATCCCAGCGCCCGCGGCTTCGGGTGCTGCATCTGCTGCCCCCGCTCCTCAGAAGCAATTCACCGCCGGCTTCATCTATGTCGGCTCCAAGAGCGACTACGGCTACAACCAGGCCCACGCCGAGGGCGCCAAGACGCTCACCAGTATGGGCATCAAGGTTCGGGAGGAAGAGAACGTTCCCGAAACGCTCGATGTTCAGAAGACCATGGAAAGCATGATCAATCTGGACGGGGCGAGCGTGCTTTTCCCCACGTCGTTTGGTTACTTCGATCCGCACATCTTGAAGATGGCGGAAAAGTACCCGAATGTGATCTTCCTTCACTGTGGCGGCATGTATACCGAAGGCAAGCATCCCAAAAACGTGGGTAGCTACTTCGGCTACATCGACGAGGCCCAGTACGTCGCAGGTGTCGTCGCTGGTATGACCACCAAGACCAACAAGCTCGGCTTCGTTGCGGCCAAGCCCATCCCGCAGGTCTTGCGCAACATCAACTCTTACACGCTCGGCGCGCGTTCGGTGAACCCGAAGGTCACTTTGAGCGTGATTTTCACGGGTGATTGGTCGATGCCGGTCAAAGAGGCCGAGGCCTCCAACAGCCTGATCGATCAAGGCGCGGACGTCCTCAGCTGCCACGTGGATTCGCCCAAAGTCGTGATCGAGACCGCCGAGCGGCGCGGGGTGTTCAGCACGGGCTACCACGCCAGCCAGGCAGCATTGGCCCCGAAGGGCTACCTGACCGGCGCCGAATGGAACTGGGAGACCGTATACAAAGACTACGTGACCAAGATCCAGAAGGGGCTGCCCTGGGAACACTTGGTCCGTGGCGGCTTCAAAGAGGGCTTCATCAAGATGTCACCCTACGGCGCCGCGGTGTCCGACGCCGCCAAGGCCAAGGCCGAGGAAGCCAAGAAGAAATTCATGGACGGTACGTTCCTGATCTACTCCGGCCCGCTCAAGGACAACGCTGGTAAAGAGGTCATTGCAGCTGGCACCCAGATGGCTCAGCGCGACATCAAACTCGAGAGCATGGGCTACCTGGTGGACGGTGTGAAGGGATCGGTTCACTGACATGACTCAGATCTCGCCCGTGCCGACCAGCCCGGCAGGGGCGAGCGGCCAAGCACCGAGCGCGCGGCCAGCCCAAGGCCGCGCCGCTCGCACGAGCTTGCTGAAGAAGTTCGAACCGCTGCTCATCTCCTGTGCCTCGATCTGCGCGACATTGCTGCTATTTGGCGTGTTTCTCGTGGTCGATGGCCTGAACCCGCTGGACGTATATGAGGTGATGTTCCGCGGTGCGTTCGGCACTTGGTTCTCCTTCCAGAATACCTTGCAGCGTTCGGCGCCCTTGATGCTGACGGCGTTGTGCACCGCGCTGCCGATGCAGCTCGGGCTGCTGGTCATCGGCGGTGAGGGAGCGCTGGTCGTGGGCGGCGTGTCCGCGGCGGTAGTCGGCTTGTCCATGCACGACGCCGGCTCTTACACCATGCTCACCGCGATGCTGCTCGCGGGCGCGATCAGCGGCGGGCTATGGATTGCCCTGGTCGGTGCGCTGCGAGCTTATCGCGGTGTGAACGAGACCATCAGCAGCCTGCTGATGTCGTACATCGCGATTGCCTTGATGAACCACTTGGTCGAGGGGGCGCTTCGCGATCCGGAGAGCTTGAACAAGCCCGCGACGCGTCACATCGGCGACGCGAACATGCTCGGCCCCATTCCTGGCCTAGACGTACACTGGGGCCTGATCTACGGCGTGGTGGCTTGCCTGTTCGGCTTCGTGCTGATGAAGCGCACCATCTTCGGCTTCGCAGCGGCAATGACCGGCGGCAACATGCGAGCGGCGTTGCTGAGTGGGCTGCGCGTTCGACAGTTGATGGTCCTGACCTGTTTTCTGGCCGGAGCCGCCGCTGGCGTCGCGGGCATGGTCGAGGTTGCAGCCGTGCACGGGCGTGCCAACGCTTCGCTCGTCGCAGGCTACGGCTACACCGGGATTCTGGTGGCGTTCGTCGCGCGGCAAAACCCGTTGGGCGTGATCCCGGTCGCGCTCATCCTGGGCGGCATCGGCGCGAGCGGGGGACTCCTGCAACGCAATTTCAGCTTGCCAGACGCCAGCGTGAAGGTGCTCGAGGGGATCTTGTTCATGGTCATCTTGGTCAGCGAAACGCTGTACGGAAAGCTCGATCTGTGGAGCTTTGCCCGCAGCGCGACGGCCCGCAAATCGGCTCAGGCCGGGGCGGTTGCCTGATGTCCGCGGAGCTCGGAGCTTGGGGCGTCCCGGTGGCAGTGCTGGCTGGCGCGATTCGCGTCAGCACACCCTTCATTTTCGTGAGCTTGGGTGAGTGCATTACCGAGCGCAGCGGACGCGTCAATCTCGGCCTCGAGGGCACCTTGGTGATGGGCGCCATGGTCGGCTACGGCTGCTCGTACTTGACCGGCTCGCCTTGGGTGGGCGTGCTCGCCGCCGGCCTAGTGGGCGTGCTGCTCGGAGCGCTGCACGGTTTCTTGTGCGGGCGTCCGCGTGTGAATGACATCGCGGTCGGCATCGGCTTGATGCTGTTTGGCTGCGGTTTGGCCTTCTTTCTGGGTAAACCGTTGATTCAGCCGAGCGCGCCACATCTACCGGCGATCCCGTTCGGGTTCTGGAGTCAGTCATCGCAAATCGAAGACGCCCTGCGCGTCAACGTGCTGTTCCTGCTCGGCGCGCTGCTCGCTCCGGCGGTCAGCTTCGCGCTCAAGCGCACGCGCTGGGGGCTGATCGTGCGCACCGTCGGTGAGAGCGCCGAGGCTGCGCGCGCCATGGGCTATGACGTGAATCGCGTGCGCACGCTGGCGACCATGGCAGGTGGCTTTCTCGCCGGCATCGGTGGCTCGTTCCTGTCCTTGTTCTACCCAGGGAGTTGGAACGAGGGTCTGTCCAGCGGGCAGGGATTGATGGCCGTGGCGCTGGTCATCTTCGCGCGCTGGGATCCCGTGCGGTGCCTGTACGCCTCGCTACTGTTCGGTGGCGCGAGCGCACTCGGCCCGGCACTGCAAGCCGTGGGCGTGACCAAGGGCTACTACCTGTTCAACGCCGCGCCCTACGCGCTGACTCTACTGATCATGGTGCTGAGTAGCTCTGCCACTCGCACCTCCGCCGATCAACCCGCGGAGCTCACAGTAGCTCGTTAACGAGGAGATGGTAAGAATGCCGTACGCAGCCGCAACCCCCTATCCGTGGCCTTACAACGGAGATCTGCGTCCCGAAAACACCGCTCTGATCGTGATCGACATGCAGACGGATTTTTGTGGCAAGGGCGGCTACATCGATCTGCTCGGCTACGACATCTCGAATAGCCGGGCCTGTATCGAGCCAATCCAACGCGTGCTCATGGCCATGCGCAGCAAGGGCTATCACATCTTCCACACGCGCGAAGGGCATCGCCCAGACCTTGCGGACTTGCCGGCCAACAAGCGCTGGCGCTCGCGGCGCCGCGACGATGGCACGAGCGGAACGGGCATCGCCGATCTGGGGCCCTGCGGTCTGGTGCTGGTGCGCGGCCAGCCCGGCTGGGAGCTGATCCCCGAGCTACAACCACTTCCGGGCGAGATGGTGATCGACAAGCCCGGCAAAGGCTCGTTTTGTGCCACGGATCTGGAGCTGATCCTGCATCAGAAGCGGATCGAAAACCTGATCCTGACCGGCATTACCACCGACGTATGCGTGCACACCACGATGCGCGAGGGCAACGATCGCGGCTTCGAGTGCGTGATTCTCGCTGATTGCTGCGCCGCAACCGATGCTGGCAATCACGCCGCTGCGTTGAAAATGGTCACCATGCAGAGCGGCGTGTTCGGCGCGGTCAGCACCTCGGCCGCTTTGATCGAGGCCTTGCCGTGACGCAGGCTGCCGAGCGACTAGACGCTCCCGCCGCTCAAGGCTCGGGCATGCGCTTGAAGAGCGCTGGCAGCGCGCCGCCGGTCTTGATTGCCGAAGCGGTGACCAAGCGCTTCGGCGCGCTGACCGTGCTCGATACGGTGTCACTGCGCCTCGAGCCGGGCACCGTGCACGCTCTGCTCGGTGAAAACGGTGCCGGCAAGAGCACGCTCGTCAAATGCATCATGGGTTTTTACCACGCTGACGGCGGTCGAATCGTGGTCGGCGACTCGGCGGTGCACATCAAGAATCCGAAGGATGCGCAGCTCCACGGCATCGGCATGGTCTACCAGCACTTCACCCTGGTCGAGAACATGACCGTGGCCGAAAACCTGGTGCTGTCTCGAGCACACGTGCCGGGTTTGATCGATTGGAAGAAAGAGCACGCGGCTCTGGATGCGTTCATGGCCAAGATGCCATTTTCGATTTCACCCACGCGGCTCGTGCGTCAGTTGGCTGCGGGCGAGAAACAGAAGCTAGAGATCCTGAAGCAACTGTATCTGGGCAGCCGGATCGTGATCTTGGACGAACCGACCAGCGTGCTCACGCCGGACGAGGCCGACAGCGTGCTCGGCATGGTGCGGGACATGGCTCATCGCGGTGAAATCAGCGTGCTGATGATCACCCACAAATTCCGAGAAGTGACGGCCTTTTGCGACGAGGTGACGGTGCTGCGCAAGGGCCGCTTCGCCGGCAGCGGCCAAGTGAGCGAGCTGTCCACCGCGCAAATGGCGGAGATGATGGTCGGCGCCGAGCCTCCCAGCGCGTCGGTCGCGCGGGACAGCAGCAAGCCGAAGGCGATCGTGCTCGCCGTGCGTATGTTGCAGGCCGATGACGACATCGGCTTACCGGTTTTGAACGGCGTGAGCTTCGACGTACGCGCGGGCGAAATCGTGGGTATCGCCGGGGTGTCCGGCAATGGCCAGGACCAACTGGTCGAGGTCTTGGCTGGTCAGCGCAAGTTGCGCTCCGGCGATCTCCATGTCCGCGGAGCCAGCTATGGCGCGACTCGCCGCGAAATCCGCAAGCAAGGCGTGCGCCTGCTGCCGGAAGCACCGCTGCGCAACGCTTGCGTGCCCAACATGACGGTCGCCGAAAACATCGGCTTTCGAAATTTCGACATCAGCCCGTTCACCTCGCTGCGCTGGCTCGTGCGTCATTCCCGGCTGAGGAGCCATGCCGATACCGCCATCAGCGAGTACCGCATCAAGACGCCTTCGTCGGACGAGCGCATCGGCAACTTATCCGGTGGCAACGTGCAGCGCGCGGTGCTGGCCCGTGAGCTGAACGGCGAAGTGCAGCTGCTTATCGTGGCAAATCCTTGTTTTGGATTGGATTTCGCGGCAGTGGCTGAAATTCGAACGCGCATCATGAGCGCGCGCAACGCGGGTGCGGCCGTGCTGCTCGTCAGCGCCGACCTCGACGAAATATTCGCGTTGGCCGATCGGATCCTGGTCATGAGTGAAGGTGCTATCGTCCACGAGGTCCCCGCCGCGAGCGCCGATCTGCAAGAGATCGGCCGCCACATGGCAGGCCACGGTTGAACCAATGCAGGAATCATTTCGGGTCGATCTCGAGGCCATGATAAAAGGAGAGATCGCCTGGCAGCCATTCAGGACAGGGATCGAGATTCATCGCCTATATGGCGAGCTGGGCGTGGGGCGCTCGGCGGCGCTGCTGCGCTATGCGCCCGGCGCCAGCCTGCCGACTCATCGCCACTCGGGCTTCGAGCAGATTCTGGTGTTGCAGGGTTCGCAGGTCGATGAACGCGGCCGCTACGGCAAGGGCACGGTGGTCGTGAATCCTCCGGGCTCGCAGCACGCGGTGGCAAGCCCAGACGGCTGCGTGGTGTTCGTCACCTGGGAGCTGCCGGTGGAGTTCGGGGCGGAATGATCGCGCCGCTCGCCAGCGCCGGCGACGCGCGCCTGGGGCGCGGCTCCGGCTGGTCTGCCGAGCTCGAGCTCGGCTTCGAAGTCGTAGCGGGTCGCTCGGCCCTGGTGCGCAATCGTCATCGCGGGCCGCTGGCCGTGCAGCGGGCTTTTTACCCGGAATCGAGCGATCTTGCGCACGTGTATTTGCTGCACCCACCGGGTGGCGTGGTCGCGGGTGATCAACTGACCGTGCGCGTGAACGTCGCACCCGGCGCGCGGGCGCTGGTGACCACGCCCGCAGCCACCAAGTTTTATCGCAGTGAAGGCCGGGTGGCTGAGCAGACGCAACTTTTCCGCGTGAGTGACGGCGCAAGTCTCGAGTGGTTGCCGCAGGAAACGATCGTCTTTGGCAGCGCGCAAGTCCGCACGAAGACACGCGTCGAGCTCGAGCCAGGCGCGAGCTTTTGCGGTTGGGAGGTGGTGTGCCTGGGGCGCGCCGCGTCTGGAGATCATTTCGAGAGCGGCCGTTTGCGGCAGGCATTCGAGATTTGGCAGCGTGAGCGCCCGCTGTGGATCGAGCGTGCCGATTTCGACGCGCAGGAACCGGTCAGGCACGCGCCTTGGGGGCTGGGTGGGCGGCGCGTCTTTGGCACCTTCGTGTGCACCGGTGAGAGCGCGGCTGCGGTAGCTGCCGCGCGTGCGGCGGTTGACACTGACGACGCGTGCGAGCTATTCGCCGTCTCTCAGATGCGAGCCGCGATTGTCTGTCGCTATTTGGGTAGCAGTACGGAGCGAGCCCGGCACGTGTTTGCGCAGGCTTGGGCTGCCCTTCGCCCGATCGTCCTCGGGCGCCCGGCCAGCCCCCCGCGCATTTGGTTGACCTGAAGCGCCGCCGCTAATCTTGCCGGAGAAAGACCTCGAATGGAGCTGACGCCTCGCGAAAAGGACAAGCTTTTGATCTTCACCGCGGGGCTGCTCGCGGAGCGCCGCAAAGCGCGTGGCCTGAAGCTCAACTACCCGGAGGCGGTCGCGTACATCAGCGCAGCCATCTTGGAAGGCGCACGCGACGGCCGCACCGTGGCAGAGCTGATGAGCTACGGCGCCGAACTGCTCACGCGCGCCGACGTGATGGACGGTATTCCCGAGATGATCCCCGAGGTTCAGGTCGAAGCCACGTTCCCCGACGGCACCAAGCTCGTCACCGTGCACAATCCCATTCCCTGAAAACGAGGCTATCCGATGATCCCTGGAGAATTCTTGCTGGCTGCGGGCGACATCGAGCTCAATGCGGGGCGCTCGACCGTGACGGTCAAGGTGGCCAACACCGGCGATCGTCCGATCCAAGTGGGCTCGCACTATCACTTCTACGAGACCAACGACGCGCTCAGCTTCGATCGCGAGACGACACGCGGGTTTCGCTTGAACATCGCGGCCGGCACCGCCGTGCGCTTCGAGCCCGGGCAAGAGCGGCAGGTCGAGCTCGTGGCCTACGCGGGTGAGCGCCGAGTGTACGGCTTCCAAGGTAAAATCATGGGACCGCTGGGAGGCCAGGGCTGATGCCGCGCATCGACCGCGCAGCCTACGCTGCCATGTTCGGGCCGACGACTGGCGACCGCGTGCGTTTGGCGGACACCGAGCTTTTCCTGCAAGTCGAAGCCGACCGCACGATTTACGGGGAAGAGGTCAAGTTCGGCGGCGGCAAAGTGATCCGCGACGGCATGGGCCAGAGTCAGCGCGTCGACGACGCCGTGGTGGACACGATCATCACCAACGCCTTGATCGTCGACCACTGGGGCATCATCAAGGCCGACATCGGCATCAAGGACGGGCGCATCGCGGGCATCGGCAAGGGTGGTAACCCGGATGTTCAGCCGGGCGTCGACATCGTGATAGGGCCAGGTACCGAGGTCATCGCCGGGGAGGGTCTGATCGCGACGCCCGCCGGCATCGATTCGCACATTCACTTCATCTGTCCGCAGCAGATCGAAGACGCGTTGATGAGTGGCGTCACGACCATGATCGGTGGTGGCACGGGTCCGGCAGCGGGCACCAACGCCACGACCTGCACGCCCGGCGCCTGGTACCTCGAGCGCATGCTGCAAGCCGCCGATGAGCTGCCCATGAATTTGGGCTTCTTGGGCAAGGGGAATACCAGCTTGCCGGAGGCCTTGGACGAACAAGCCCGGGCTGGCGCCATGGGTTTCAAGCTCCACGAAGACTGGGGCACGACGCCGGCCGCGATCGACAATTGCCTGTCGGTGGCCGAGCGCTTGGACGTGCAGGTCGCGATTCACAGCGACACGCTGAATGAGTCCGGCTTCGTCGAGGACACCTTCGCGGCCTTCAAGGGCCGTTCGATTCACGCCTACCACACCGAAGGTGCGGGCGGCGGGCACGCGCCGGACATCATCAGAGCCTGTGGCGAGCCGAACGTGCTGCCTTCCTCCACCAACCCCACGCGCCCATACACGGTGAACACCATCGACGAGCATCTGGACATGCTGATGGTCTGCCACCACTTGGATCCGGACATCTCCGAGGACGTCGCGTTCGCTGAATCCCGCATCCGACGCGAGACCATCGCCGCCGAGGACATCTTGCACGACCTCGGGGCGTTCAGCATGATTTCCTCGGATTCACAAGCCATGGGCCGCGTGGGTGAGGTCGTGACTCGTACCTGGCAGACCGCGCACAAGATGAAGGTGCAGCGCGGTAGCCTGCCGGAAGACCCCGCCGAGCACGACAATTTCCGAATCAAACGCTACATCGCTAAATACACCATCAATCCTGCGCTGACCCACGGCATCGCGCACGAAGTGGGCTCGATCGAAGTCGGCAAGCTCGCCGATATCGTGCTCTGGAATCCGATGTTCTTCGGAGCCAAGCCGGGACTGATCATCAAAGGCGGCATGATCGTGGCTGCGCCCATGGGCGACCCGAATGCCTCGATTCCCACGCCGCAGCCCGTCCACTATCGGCGCATGTTCGGCGCGCTCGGCGGAGCACGGGCTGCGACCAGCGTGAGCTTCGTTTCGCAAGCGGCACTGGACAACGACGTCGTGCGCCGCGTGGGCATGAAAAAGCGGGCGGTCGCGGTGCGCGGCACGCGCAGCATCAAAAAGGTCGACCTGATTCACAACGGCGCCTTGCCCAAGATCGAGGTCGACTCGCAGACCTACGAAGTCCGTGCCGATGGTCAGCTCTTGACCTGCGAGCCTGCGAGCATTTTGCCGCTCGCACAACGCTACTTCTTGTTCTAACGGATGGGAGAGGGTGCCTCGAATGCGTAAGATCCTGGAAAAAGTGGCAAGCTCCGTGCCGGCTTCGGTGGCGGTGACCTTGGAGTATTCCGATCGTCAGAAGTCGCGCGGACTGCTCAAGTTGGATGACGGCAGCGAGGCGGCGCTGCTGCTCGAACGGGGCACGGGGCTCCAGCACGGCGATCGCCTGCTCGCCGATGATGGCCTGGTCGTGCTGGTGCAGGCCGCGCGCGAAGGCCTGTCAATCGTCACTGCTTGCGATGCGCTCGACCTGTGTCGCGCCGCCTATCACTTGGGTAATCGTCACGTGCCGCTGCAAATCAGCGCGCTGCGTTTGGCGTACCTCCACGATCACGTACTCGACGACATGGTGCGTGAGCTCGGCTTCCAGGTGACGTTCGCGGCTGAGCGCTTCGAGCCAGAATCCGGAGCCTACGGCCACGGGCATGCCCACGCCTCGAGGCCGCCGGCCGCGCACTCGCACGGGCATGCTCACGAGCACGAGCATGCTCACGAGCACGAGCATGCTCACGAG
>Ga0247768_1000982_pt1 | contig 10234 bp, 10 predicted proteins | sample UWRJL016104C6_FD_179944 | JGI IMG/M metagenome (GOLD analysis project Ga0247768, IMG submission 179944) | Plant litter microbial communities from Arlington Agricultural Research Station in Wisconsin, United States - UWRJ-L016-104C-6 | ecosystem: Environmental > Terrestrial > Plant litter >... | reverse complement strand
AACGGGGTAAACCAGACGAACTTGTCGCAAAGACTGCAACACTTACCCTTGGAAACCCCTCCAAAGCACCGCCTTCTTCCCTCCTGGCTGGTATGAGGCCATCTGGACCAGAGACGCGATCTAGAACGTTGGCTAGAACACTTGGAACAAATATTCAAGGACCCACCCCAACCACATCGCACGTCTCTCATGCTCGAGAATCTGGTTTCCAGGACCCTCAGCCAGGTTCTCAACGGCAGGATATTGGGTACGGTCTCAGCGCTTCAACACAAACCGGGCGACGAAACAACGTTACGAGGAAGGACGACAATGCCGAACAGCGAGCCGTATCGGACCGCTCTCGTCCTACCGGACGTCGAGGATCTTCACGTGGGTCTAGGCGTGGTACTGGCGGCTAGATAATGACTCCCATTCATGAAGCATGGTTCATGATGAGGAAACACAAACCGTTCTCTTCTACAAACCAAGATTAACTTCTCGAAAGATAAAGCGGGTCATTGCAATAGAGAGAGAGTGAATGGGGGAAATATCGGTAAGATGGATGGGTCATGTTATACCTCTATATCTTCGAACGGGAATAGAATCAATCTCTCTTATGATCATACGATGGTATAGGGGTCCTGAGTTGAACACTTCGAGAACGTATTCCGCCCAACGTCCAATTTCCAGTTCCATACTTTCAAGTCATGATCATGAAATGAAAACTTGCATCCTTGCCTTGTAAATTCTCCAAGCGGGATAGATGCTTGATCTTCGAAATAAGTGAGGTTCGTTGCGGCAACGCAGCTGGAAAGGCCAGACCTTTGACGGTTTTCCCATCACAGGACCATCTGAACATTTTATGATGTCAAAAAGTGTTTAATTAAACAGCTCCCGAATCCACATTCCGCACAAGACTTAACCTTGGAACGTTCACGCTGCTGAGTCATGCCAAGACCGGATATTGCAGGATCAGATTTGAAATGCAGCTATATAAACTGATTTTAGGTTGTCGTATTTTCCGTATCCCAGTTTCCATTGGCTGTACCTGGGGTAAAAACATTTAGCGGATCCCAGGCGCCTGGATCTTTTTCAAGCTTCTGCCCAGCCTCAAGCCAACGTTCACGATGTCGTGAATATTGAGTCCCTTAGCCGACCATTCGGGCCTATCTCGGATTGGCCAATTCAACAGCATCCGACGTCACAGTGAGATGTCAATTGAAGGTATGAAGGATCGATATGACGACAGGAAGGATGATGAAGTTTATCTCTTGATTTGAGGAATGTTTGCGAAAGGATAGAGGTGAAGGATGGTTTTGTCAGCGTTGGGAGTCAAAATAGAGATATCGGAATAGGCGCGCGAAGCACAAGCCGTAAAACGGAGCCGGACCGACATCGGCTCTCGGAGTGCAGCCCTCTGATTGGCCGGTTTGAGAGCAACAGGTCAACGCCGCTTACATATCCAATTCCGCGTTTCTGTGTCATGGAACAGGCAGAATTCTGTGAGAATCGCATGTAAGCACGACATCAAGTTATTCGTGCGAAAGATGATCATGGATGCAGGAGCGCAGTTCCCAATCCCATCTGACACTCTGCTTCAGCTTGTTTTTGTTGGAGATGTACATGGATTGTATGGACAGTTCGGAAGCATGTTGGATGAGGCTGATCACTCGGTCCGCAGCTGGCTGCACGTCCGACTCACTCCCCAGAGAGGAAAAGATTTTTTACCCGGCGTGACTGACGACGGGAACTACTTCTTTGAGCGAGACAGTTTGATTCAATATTGTTTATTGCCGTACCATGCATCATAGAGTATAGCACGGCTGCAGTCGAAGAGAATGTTTGCAGTCTTGAATCATGGGTAATTGGGTAATGATATCCACATGGCGGGCACATGTTGAGTGAAAGGGCGTGTATAGTTAACGTACACGGTTTTTTTGTGCCCGCTTACCATTGGCAGACATGTCGTGAGGCTGAAGTTGCCTTATGGGAAACGTTCAAGGCTTGTGAGAGAATTACGAGGTGCGTGCCACGCCTTTCCAAAGACAAGGGCGCCCTTTTGCGGGATGGTGTCGCGGGTGGACGCGCCCAATAGTGGCCCCGGGAGCGCGCAGGGCATGCTCAAGATCCAAGTGCATCACTGCATTCCCCCCCTCCATCCATCTCCAGGTGATGCACAACCACATGCACGCCCCGTGAGTCAACTCCGTCACATACATGGATGGATGGGGCGGTTCTATCAGATATAATAGACCATGCTCTCCCTCCTCACGCCCTCTTTGTCTCCTCATTCATCTCAATTGAGAACCCTCACCCCACCTCTGCTGAGCATTACACTCGGAACCCCACAGTTTCCAGAAGTTCTTTTTATCTAGCAAACCCCAAACTGCGATCGACGTTCTAGATTCGTCTTCTTTCTCCGCGGCTGTCAGCCTTACGCTGTCTTTGTACCTTCTTTCAACCCTCACCACCAACATCAACCATCTAATGGCCGCTCTACACATGCGACATGCCGAACGCAGGGTGGACATGGCCTCCTCTCGCGCTTCTGTCCACTCCAGCTCCATGCATTCCCTCAGCGACCAGATCGGCGCCAAAGTGCGCAACATGGCGCATATTGGACGTCCGATCATTGACATCAACTTCGACAAAGCTAATGGTGCTCACGGCGCATACGTGACGAGCTATTCGACCATGGACATCGTCTCTGGAACGGTATCCATCACTGCCCCCCTCGATACAAGGTTCGAAGACATCGAGATTGTCTTCCTAGGCGAAGCAAAAGCACATGTCGACCGAATGGCGCCAACACCTCCATTGTCAGGCCGTACCGATGCCACCCACCGCTTCTTGACGCTGAAGCAGCCCATCAACGAGGCCGAGCTCCCTCAACCCCGCATCTTGCTTGCTGGCAAGACCTATAGCTTCGCCTTCGCTTTTACTTTGCCCAGCCAGCTACTTCCTCGATCATGCTCGCACCCAGTGGCTTCGGACCAGCTGCGCCATCTCCACCTACAGCTTCCACCCTCTCTAGGAGATCCAACATTGGCAGGCTGGGGAGGAACTCTGATGGACGATCTGGCGCCAGAAATGAGCAGGATTGAGTATGCAGTCAAGGCACGCATCACACAAGTACGCGAGGCCGACGGAGCCGTCACAACCCTCATGGACCAGCGAAAGAAAGTTCGCGTCAAGCCCGCCTTCGAAGAACAACCACCACTGAACCTCGATCCGTTCGATCCAGAATATCGACTGCGCCAAGAAAAGACCGTGAGAAAAGGGGTGTTCAAAGGCAAGCTGGGAACACTGATAATGCAGACATCACAACCAAAGCCTCTTGTCATGCGCACGTCGTCCAATGGCGATATCACAACCATGGCCAAGGTCTTACTTCGCTTCGACCCCGCGGACGAGCACAACACCCCGCCCAAGCTCGGCTCCTTGGCCTCCAGAATCAAAGTCTCGACTTACTTCTCCACGAGCCCCAGACGCAACTTGCCGTCCCGGACGGCGGTCGGCTTGGACCTCAGCCAAGGCGTCTATCAGGAGACCATCAACCTCTCGTCCTTGTGCGTCGCTTCTGCCCAATGGGAGAAGCATAGCTCGGACGCGAATTCGGAGGCCAGTGACTCTCGTCGTGGCTCGGATTCTTCGGACTCGGCGTTGAGCGAGAGCTCGTTTTTCAGTGGGATCCTTACGCCGTCTAAGAACTACCAAGGAAACTATTTTTATACTGCTGAGATCCATGTTCCCATCACGCTTCCGAAAACCAAGAACTTCATCCCGACATTCCACTCCTGTCTCATTTCTCGCACTTACATCATCTTTTTGAACCTCTCTATTCATTCTGCTGGTGCCTTGGATCCAACCTTTTCTCTCAAGGTTCCAGTACAGATTTGTGCGGAGGGAAGTGAGTCTGGCGCTGCGAATGCTAGGGCACGGAATGCCGAGATATCGGCGGTCCAGGAGGCGAATGAGGTTTTGACGCCTAGAAATGTTGCTCCGTCGGTGAATGTGGCGGACGATTTGCCGCCTGAATATGCGGTTTATTCTCCTCGACATCGTGCACATGGACATGGATATGTGCACGGGGTTTCGGTGGTAGGGTGAGAGTGAGTAGTAGACAGTACATTCCAGACTGAAATCAGGTGGTAATGGGAATTTCTGGACTGAAGAGGATTTTGTATCCTCCAATCAGCCATCTTACAACTATTTTCTACTTCTGTTAGGGTCTTTGGGAGGGTCGGAAAAGTATTGCGTTTTATGTTTCGGTTTTTTCCTTTCCATGCCAGGGTATATTTTCCTATACTCTTCTTCTAGATGGAGGACTCACCTATCTTTCTGACACTTCAACACAATGGAGAAAGGACTGGTGCACAGATGCAAGTCAGGATGTTTTCGTTACTTTCCTATGCTTCTCTTCTTCCACTTTCATTATACTCTATGATACCCGCTCAGAGCACCGCAAGACAACAAGGCTATGAATATACGTCTTTTCAACAATTGAACTACAAAATCCTCCATACACATCCCACTTCAAAGTCGTGAACATCCAACTCAGGCGTTCGCCTGCAAGGCTTCCATAATTGTTCCAGAACCTCTTGACTCAGCCTCGCTAAGCCTCCGATTCCAAACCAGTGATCCTATGCTGTTGCCTATTCTTTTCCCACTGCCACGTTGGGTATCCAGTACACCGGAAACCCGATGCAGGCATGGGGCAGGCACATATTAAAATTCCGGTGAACTGGTGTTACCGAGATGAGCATTTATAGTGGGGACCATTTCCAATGAGGAAAGTTGCTGGGGTGCACCGTTGAATCAAAAGAATGGCCCCTAAGTCCAAACATGAACTATTGAGTATTGAATATTGTTGGGTGCCTGGAAAAGAGGTCATCAAGTGGCAATCTGCTGAGATTTTGGGGGCTCATTTCTGTTGGCGTTAATGGTGGATGTGTTTGATGAACGAGGTTTCTTGAAATGGTGGGATGATTGGTTGACAAGTATTTGAGAGTAACAAGATGGTTGAGCAAACAGAATTTATTTACAATCAAATAATGTTAACGAGATTTCAGTAGATTGTCGTTTCCTCGTTGAGAAGGAGCCATGGCCTGAAAAAGAAAGATCGTAGTGGTCCCTGTACCTGCCAAACTTCCTGAGTTTGGAAGGAGGTGTCGAGGTCAGGTGGGAAGGGCCAGTACGTGATTGATTCTAAATATCTCCTGTCCTTAAAGGTGATTCCAGTTTATTTTCTTTCCTAGAAACAAACCAAATTGGATGGTTTCTAAATGGAAGATCACGACTGATCGACTTTTTTTAAAATGGTTCAGATGAAATCCGAATTCGACAGATCACGAGCAGCCGGCCGCATATGAAGACGTTGCCCGGGGAACTTGCCTACCCCTTTGAGGCCTAGCTGGTCAGTCAAAATAGGCTTTTGACTCAGTTCACTATAGCTGGCGTATACACGTGTCCGTTGCATAGAGAGGTTAACATTTCTGACGGGAAACTATATCTACCGAGAATCGTGAGGGGGTCTCCCAGAGAGCCACTCTCTTACCATCCGAACCCCCTTCATCCTCATATTTCCACCCATTCACCCACCCTGCCCCACTTAAATCAATCACCTTCCTCACACACTCAAATTTCTCGATTTAGTGAAATATTTCTATCGAACAGTGGGAAACGGAGGCGGTCGGACCGGGGAAGCCCCCCGGATAAGGTCGTCGGTTCGAGTCCCACTAACCACCGCCCATGTGAATATGGGGCAATGTGGTTTACCTTTTTTGCCTTTTTATTAGGAGAAATTATTTGTGGTGTTCTTTTAGTAAAGTCTTTTTGCGGTTGGTTGGATATATTGGGTTAACGTCTCTCCATACCTATGGACGCCATGGATCAGTTTCAGCTAGCTATTCAACTTTCTGGATTATTCGCAAAACCTTCAAACGCAAGTAAGAACTTTGCGTGCACACCTTCCGTGGGCCTTTGCGATCCATTTTGGTCAGGTCCTGCGATCGTGGAGAGATATTCAGTGAACTATGATGTTTTAGAGCTTAGTGGGTTAGATCTTGTAATGCGAGGAATCTAAGATCTTTACAAAACGAAGGCAGAAATGGGAATCACCCAACTAATTTGCAAATCATCATCTACACATAATGAAACAGGTTATGTTTTCCACTTTCGTTTCTAACCTTTATATGCTATTTGGTCAAGGCATTAACTTGTCTAAGAGAAATAGTTGAAGGCAATCTGATGCAAGTAAGAAAAAGTCCTATGTTAAAAGTCCCATGCCGCTGACTAAGCGTCATATGAATGTTCATTCATGGGGCCTTAGCGGCCAACTGCTCATTCTTGTCGCAGGTAGAAACTATGAGACCTCAGAGTAGGACCATAGTGACGTAGAGCCCATGGAATAGGCATAAAAAGTATTAGGATGAACCCAAGAAGGCTTGCAGCCCAAGCGGTTCCGAGATCCGAATACACTTGCGTTTAATGTGAGCAATGCGCTAGAGAGAAACTAGCGGGGCGCCGACTTACTTTGCTCCATGAATAACGGAAGAACAGCAGCCCAAATGTAACGAAGGAGGTTGTTCGCGGCTGTAGCACTGGCTCCGTAGCGCGATCCATACACTTCTAGAAGATACAGCTGCGCCGCATTCTATATCTGTATTTAGTTCCGCCGTTTTATATCCATTTTCGAAGGCCATCTCACATATAGAAGGTTGTTGCCCCAAGAGTAGAGTGCAAGAGCGATGACTGGGCACACCCAGTGCACGTGAGTCTGCGCAGACCAGCCAAACCAAAAGAAGCTGATCGGCAGTCCGACACTGCCTAACAATGCTGGCCAGAGTAGCCTTTCGGGAGACAGTCTGTCGAGAGACTCGAGCGCTGAGACCGACGGGTCCTGCGCCTGTTCGTTCCGCATTTGCTTCATGTAGGGTACGATCATATTTGGTGCGCTGACCAAGTATCCCACGATCAAAGCAACAAAAACAAGGCCTTGTGCTTGGAGTTCAAAACCATATTCCGTTTTGAAGACGAAAGGAATAGAAGCAGCAAAGCAATAGACTACAGCGAAATTGAACGCCACGTCTGCGAGTATCAGATTTATGCTCTCATTCTCGAAGGAAACTTACAAAAGGCGAAGGCGCAGACAATGGGCTCCCTGATCAACATATGTAAAGGTCTTACAAACAGGATAGTGGCCAACAGATCTTTTACACGATTCCAAAAGGCCATTGAACTGCCACCGTCTTCTTTAGACAGGCGTGTCTGATAAACGTATGTCTCAGGCATGGGAATGACGGTGATAACAATGGCGGCGGCCAAAAACAGCGTCGTCCACTGCGTCCACGCCCATGGCTTGTGGGAAACAATGAAACTAGAAACAAGTTGTCTTCCAATCATTAGCATCCAGCTTCAGCGAATATGAATTAGAAATACTCACCCAGCAGCGGGACCGCAAAATGGGACCGTATTGAACACTGACATTGCCACTGGTAATTGGTGTGGTGTCCAAATATCTGCTAGCAAGCCGGACGCAACAACCAGCACCGCACCCCCAAATGTTCCGGCAAAGAAGCGACAGATAACCAGTGATGCAAAATGTGCCGAAAAGCCAGATCCCATAATGAAGAGGGAGAATGATAGAAGCCCGATCAAATATACTGGCCGACGTCCATAGTTCTCGCTGATGGGAGCCGCAACGATGGGACCAAACCTGCAATTATGAGTTACATAACCTCCCGTGGGTGTTCCTCACATGATTTTCTTCATAGAAAAACCTACGCAAGACCCAAGATGAAAAAGGTAAACGGGAAAAGGGCCACTCGTCTGGAGACCCCAAATTCCGCTTCAAGTTGAGCTCCAGCAGGAACGGTCGATGTAGATGCGAAGCAGACTAAGAAGCCTACACTGATCGGTATCCATGTGCAGTAAGACTTCTTAAGCATAGACCATGCCTGAGGATTTCCACTAGGTCCCAAGTTTGGCGTCATTTTCGAAGTGAATGTTGTATGTACATCGATGAAGAGGAGATCGACTCAATTGGCAGAGAAAAGACCGCAATCTCTGAATAAGTATTCATGTTGTCCATGGTATCATATCTTTTTTTCCCAACAAAAGTAGGAAATCGCGCAAATGGTAAAGTATTTGGAATAATAACCTTTCACTGCGCACAAGGATCACTGTCGGAGTTGAGTCTCTCATCCAATTGAGGCCATATATATTACAGGGATTGTTACCTCAGATGCCCTATTACTTGGCTATACCATTTCCACTGCTCCAACGCGACAGGGGTTATGAGTTGAATATAAGCTTATATCGCAACAAGCTTCCATTCCAAGGCATATACTGTGGTTTAATTTCCTCGGCCGAGAATGCACATTAATTCAATGAGTTGACGTTACCAGTCCATGATCACAAAACTCACCGTGTCTGGAGACTCGTATCCCTTTTTCAATTTGGAGCAGCATACTTGACGATTAAAATTAACCAGCAACATTCCTTCTCTTATTCTCGAGGGAAACAGGAACAAAGGCAGAAATGAGGAAATTCGAAATCTGACGAGCGTGGGGCACATTCGCCTTGTGTAGGTCAATGAGTCGTGACGAGGTAATATGCAACCACGACGCATATACCCTTCCCCGCGGCCGTGAGCATGTCAAGATGCTTGCGCTGCAAGATTGACATTGGCAATTCCGCGGAAGGCATCTTTTGAGATTTTGGACGGCCGATATCGGTATCCCTTGCAGTGCGAGGATGCGGTCCATCGCTATTTGCCTATTGAGAACCGTTTTGCCGAAAGGTTATACAATATATCTCTTATGACTTCTTAAAGTGATTTTGTTCTTTTTATGCTATCATCTGTAAACTCTTATCTAGAAGAAGCTTATAGCGGGTAGCGCTACTCTAGAAGGTATGCAAGAATATCTTCCTCAACCCTATTAGTAGGCCGTAACCTGGCACTGCAAGGGCCACCATCGAGTAGAGTAAACAGATCAAGTCCCAGAACTCAATCTGTTGAATCGGCTGTTTCTGATAGGTTTCGGTATCGAAAGCGATAGCACGTATTTTCATTATGTCAGACGAGTCAAGCGAGCTATGATTCATACGCTGCTGTGGTGCGACTCCGTCCAAATTCAGAATGATGTCTAAAAGAAGTCAGTTTAAGTACCCGGTCTTACTTTCATGAGAATACCTGCTGGCAGATAGCGGTGACCCATCTTTCTGTACCGCACTTATATGAATTTGTCCTTTGATGGCTTGAAAGGGTTATATCGAATGATTCTAGAGGACCTCCTGATGCATCCATGGATCTTAGAATATCTCCCAACTTCACTACAATGGTTGACACCGTCCTGTGTAGCCGACAATCAATACTTTATAGAATTGCCCTAAGATGTATCTTTTGGGTGGACTGGACAATGCTTTATATGTGACTGACACCATTCGAATAAGAGCTCCAGATGCTAGGGTAAATATGAACTAGTTTTCAGTGCAGTTAATTGTGTTATGCACTCGTGACTTTGCGAGCAAGCACCATGGATCCGACGATCTACAAATCCAATGTTGACTCCAAAGCGCCCAAGCGTTTCCGCGCTTATCTAGGTTAATGTTTGATTTGCATCATGGAACCTTCTTCATAATTAGACCTTCGACGCGAAGGATCTTGGACTGTTGGAACTGGAACCGGTGGCTTGCGTCGCCTACCAAGACGCACCAAAGATGCTCAATGGCCCTCACTGGCAGTGCCCACCTTCAACACATCGACCCAGCCCTCCGGTCTCAGTCGCCGTCCTTCCAACACTCCATGCAACCAACCCTCACCATCAAATCCAAACTCGATCAATGAATCCTCACTACCCCACTCTCCATTCCCCATCAACCCAATAGGAATCTTCCCATTCCCTTCCACCGGATCCACATATCCCACAGGCATCGAAATCGCCGGCAGCCCACAGAAATTTGCCAACCACACATACTCCATATTGCGAATCTGCGTATTCCCATCACTGACCCCGTACTTCAAATCTCCTTTTCCACCCGAGATATGCCAGCCGGGATTCGGGGTGGTAGGCGTGACGATGATGAGACCAGGGTGCTTTTGAAACAGATATGCGAGATGCTGCATCAGCACATTCCTGAGATTCTGAGCGAGGACGAAGTCGCGAGCTGTGTGTTGAGCAGCAACTTTGAGTAAAACCTTGTTCGGGGCGGTTAAACCGTCCACGTTGGGGTGCATGGTCACGGCTTCGCT
>Ga0247768_1000977_pt1 | contig 10245 bp, 6 predicted proteins | sample UWRJL016104C6_FD_179944 | JGI IMG/M metagenome (GOLD analysis project Ga0247768, IMG submission 179944) | Plant litter microbial communities from Arlington Agricultural Research Station in Wisconsin, United States - UWRJ-L016-104C-6 | ecosystem: Environmental > Terrestrial > Plant litter >... | reverse complement strand
CAAGTTTAATATATTATATCTAATTAAAAATTTAAATATAAACATTAAAAACCCTTTCGTTGATTTTAACGCCACTACTATATATTTAAAGTATTAAAGTAAAAACAAATATTGCCTCAATTAGTTCCATTTTATTTTATAAATGAAGTAACATTCACTTTCATATTTATTATTATTACAATATATTTTTTATCTAAATATATATTACCAAGATTTGTTCGTTTATTTTTATCTCGTACTTTTATATCAAAACTTTTTGATAGTTCAACAAATAAAGTTTAAAATTATTTATATTTATAATTTTATAAATATAAACAAATAATAAGCATTTAAACACTTAATATTAATTTATATAATAAATTAATATGTTTATAATAGGATATTTAAAGTTTATTTTTTTAATTAATGAACTATAAAGAATGCATTCTATTAGTTCTAACTATTTTAATAATTGAATATCTAGTCCTCTAGAACAATTTGAAGTAAGAGATCTATTATTTATAGATATACCTTTATTAGAAAATTTACATATTTCTATTACTAACATAGGATTTTTTTTAACTCTAGGGACTCTTTTTATTATTATATTAAACGTATCAAGTACTAATTTCAATAAATTAGTAAGTAATGAATGATCTATAAGTCAAGAATCTTTATATGCTACTATACATAGTATAGTAACAAATCAAATAAACCCTAAATTAGGTCAAATATACTTTCCATTTATTTATACATTATTTATTTTTATTTTAGTTAATAATTTAATAGGAATGATTCCTTATAGTTTTGCATCAACTAGTCATTTTGTTTTAACATTTTCTCTTAGTTTTACTATAGTTTTGGGTGCAACAATATTAGGATTTCAAAAACATGGTTTAAAATTTTTTTCTCTTTTTGTACCAGCAGGTTGTCCTTTAGCTTTACTACCTTTATTGGTATTAATTGAATTAATATCTTATCTTGCTCGTAATATTTCTTTAGGGTTAAGATTAGCAGCTAATATAACAGCAGGTCATATGCTATTAAATATATTGAGCGGATTTGTTTATAATATAATGAATGCTGGAGTTTTCTATATTATATTAGCAATGTTACCTTTAGCTTTCATAATTGCTTTCTCAGGATTAGAATTAGGAATTGCCTTAATTCAAGCACAAGTATTTGTGGTTTTAACATCATCTTATATAAAAGATGGATTAGATTTACACTAATTAAAAACCTTACACTATATTAAAGAGATCAAAATTAAATAAATATACTAATTTAAGTAAAGTCTAAAGTTTTTTTAATTTATATAAATAAAAATTTCAAATAAAAATTATAAGTATTTAGTAGAAAATAATAAAAAATTTTTTAGATAATTTAATATTTATAATAGAATTTTTTACGAACTCAAAAGCCTATAAAAAACTTTTATTTAGAAAGAAAATTTTACAAGATCCAGCTTATATTTTGATTCTGAAAAATTTTTAGTATAAACATTTTAGTGATGTAAATGATAAATTTACATCAAAATTAACGATGAGTTTGGTGATGGCTCTGAATGAACGCTGTCCAAATGCTTGACACATGCTAATCGAACGTTTAATACTACTGTACTAAATATAGTACAGCATATAATTCTATTTATAGAATTATATTATATCAAATATTATTTGATATTTTTATTAAAAGTGGTGAACAGGTGAGTATTAGATTATCAAACTACCTTAAAGAGAAGAATCAAATTCTTCATATATTGAAAAGGATATTATGGAGATATCCGCTTTAAGAAGACCCGATATATCGCAGAGATAGGTAGTTGTTAAGGTAATGACTTAACAAGCTTATAATTCTCTTAGTCGAAACTGAAATGGTTGATCGACCACATTGGGGCTGAAAAAATCCCAAAGCAATACAAGTACAGCAGTGGGGAATCTTGGTCAATGGCCTAACGGCTGAACTGGTAACTTGGAGGATAAATTAAAAATTATTGAATATAATATTATATTCAATATTGAAAAATCCATTTAATTATAATATATCAAGTCATTATATATATATCTGACTATATAATTGATAATGACAATATATATACATGTCTCGACCAAATTGCGTGCCAGCAGTCGCGGCAATACGCAAGAGACTAGTGTTATTCATCTTAAATAGGTTTAAAGGGTACCCAGGCAGTAAAAATACTAGAAATAGGATTATTTTACTAGAGTTTTATATAAGGAGGTAGTACTGAGAGGAAGAGAGATCATATTCAATTACACCAACGGGACTGGTTAAGGCGAAAGCAACCTTTTATGTAAAAACTGACGCTGAAGGACGAAGGCACATAGCACAAAAAGGATTAGGTACCCCAGTAGTCGTCGCAGAAAATGATGAATGTCATAGGTTAGATAATTATTTAGTCTATAAATGAAAATGTAAGCATTTCACCTCAAGAGTAACGTGGCAACGCGGAAACTGAAATCACTAGACCGTTTCTAACACCAGCAGTGAAGTATGTTGTTTAATTCGATAATCCACGAAAAACCTTACCACAATTTGTATTACAAAAATAACAAGAGTTGCACGGCTGTTTTCAGTTAATGTTGTGAAATTGTGGCTTCGGCCATGGAAATAACATAATCCCTTGCTTTATTTATAAAATTATTCATTATAAAGCTTTACGTACTACGAAAAGTGTACTAGAAAAGGGGCTAATACAAGTCATCATGGCCCTAATATTGTGGGCTACAAATGTGCCACATCATCCTAAACAAAGAGAGGCAAAAACGCGAGTTTAAGCTAATCTCAAAAAATAGGATAAAAAAACGAAAATGGATCGTAGTCTGAAATTCGACTACGTGAATTAGTAATTGCTAGTAATCGTAAATCATTATGTTACGGTGAATATAACCTTGGATTGGTACTAACTACTCGTCACATGCTGAAAGGAATGCGTGCAATAAGTTTGCTCTTCTATTATAAGTAAGTAAAGTCATAGGTTTTAGATATTATAGTAGAATTCTTCGTATGTGCGGTTCTAATTAGTGTTAAGTCGAAATACGGTTCGTGTAGTGGAAGTTGCACGGGTTTAATTAGTTTTAACTTTAAAAACTTGTATAACATATTAATATGTTATACATTAAGGAGAGTTCCTTTATTGGCAAGAAGGGCTAAACTGTAAATTTAGTAACAATATGTTGTTTTAAGAGTTCGAATCTCTTGTCTCCTATAAGCTTCTATAGCTCAATGGTAGAGCATTTTACTGTTAATATTAAGATAAATGTTCGATTCATTTTAGGAGCGTCTTATGAAAACATCCATTTTATCTCTGTATCTCGACAAATTGATAATTCCTTTACTTAATTTTTTATTTATGATATTCCTACTATAGTAAGAAGTTATTTTCAAGATCATCCTTTTCATTTAGTATCTCCTTCTCCTTGACCTTTTAACACATCAATATTTTTATTTGTAGTAACAATTAGTACAGCCTTATCTATGCATAGTTTTTCTTTTTTACATAATATATTATATTTAGGATTAATTGGAGTTATATTTTCTATGTTTTTTTGATTTAGAGATATTATAAGTGAAGCTAGCTTTTTAGGAAATCATACCTTAGCAGTGCAAAAAGGACTACATTTAGGTTTTATTCTTTTTATAGTTTCAGAAGCATTGTTTTTTATGGCCATATTTTGAGCATTTTTTCATAGTGCTTTAACTCCTACAGTAGAATTAGGTGCTCAATGACCTCCTATAGGTATAGAACCTATCAATCCTTTTGAATTACCTTTATTAAATACAGTATTATTATTGTCAAGTGGAGCTACTGTAACTTATTCTCATCATTCTTTAATAAAAGGAGATAGAAAAGGAACTTTATATGGTTTAATAGCTACAGTTATATTAGCTATAGCCTTTACAGGATTTCAGGGTATAGAGTATAATGTATCTTCTTTTACTATAAGTGATGGTGTTTTTGGTACATGTTTTTATTTTGGTACAGGATTTCATGGATTACATGTTATAATCGGGACTATTTTTTTAATTGTTGCTTTATGAAGAATGTTTGCTTATCATTTAACAGATAACCATCATTTAGGTTTTGAAGCCGGTATATTATATTGACATTTTGTGGATATAATTTGACTATTTTTATATGTATCTATATATTACTGAGGATCATAAATAAAAATAATGATTTTCCTTTTAATAATAATGTAAATTCGTAAAATATATTTATTATTAAAATTAGGGATTTTAGTATAATGGTTATTGCATATGACTTTTAATCATCAAAATATTGGTTCGAATCCAATAGGTCCTATATTTTTTTTAATATTAGAATTAATAACTTAATTGATAGAGATCTTCCCTGTCACGGAAGGAGGTGCCGGTTTGACTCCGGTTTAATTCGTTAATAAGGAAAAGTTGCTATAGGTAGGGTAAGATATTTGCTAAATATTATGTTTTTACATTTGGGCGTTCGAATCGCCTTTTTTCCGAATAAATATAAGATAAGAATATAGTTTAATGGTAAAACAATGAGCTTCAACCTCAAAATTTTTAGTTCAAGTCTAAATATTCTTGAGTAAATTTTAATATATTATCAGCGGCTATCGTTTAATGGTAGGATGTTTGTCTTCCACACAAATTGTATCGGTTCGATTCCGGTTAGCCGTACTAGAGTATAACTTTTTATTTGGAATATAATAACTGAATTTAATTGTTTAGTTTCTAATTAATATAATATATTAACTCTACCTATCTCAGAATTCGATTTAAAGAATTCTTACCCACGTTATCATCGTTGAATGGTTCACCAATGGATATTCAGATGAAGTTTTAAATATTTTTTACTTAGCTATCATTGGGTGTGGTATATATACTATTGCTATGAAAAATCCCATATCTTCTATATTATTTTTAATAGGACTATTTTCTAGTATAGCTTGTTATTTAATGTTAGTGGGTTTAAATTTTATAGGACTATCTTATATAATTGTTTATGTTGGAGCAGTTTCTATTTTATTTTTATTTATTTTAATGTTATTAAATATCAGAATAAGTGAATTACAAAGTAACACTAGAAATAGTATCCCTTTAGTAATAATTTTATTAATATTATTTGCAAATATATTAAGAATTTTATTACCTAATAATACCAATGATTTATTTATTAATATGGAAAATAATATTAAAAATATTTTCTTGGTACTTAGTAATATGTGAGATGGAAATTTAACAGAATTTGATCATATTACAAGTATAGGAAATATAATGTATACAAATTATAATATGTGATTAATAATAGCTAGTTATATACTATTACTTGCCATGGTGGGAAGTATTGTGATAACTATGAAACAAAAAAATTAAAACATACAGGGTCTTTTAGAGAAAAATAAAATAAAAATGAAAATGAAAAATATGTCAACCATAATATGCATAAAAATAGCTTACATAAAAAAAGAGATAAATAAAATGACACTTTTAAAGAGTGTAAGAAAACATTTTACTATCGTTAATATTATTACAGGGGTACTGAGCATCATCGCTATAGGAACTTTCAAATATCTTGGTATCTCTGTAATAATATTAAATTACTTGGATTTAAACCCTACAGATGTAAGGGAATACATACTAGCAGGATTTTTTGGTTTAATATTTAAACTTGGCATTAAAGGTATAATAGAAAATTATTTTAGTGAATTACCTTCTAACCCTGAATTTTTAACAATGGGTGGTCCTAGTGAACCTAACCCACAAGGTAGAAATAATCAACCTATCCCTCAAGAAGGAAGTAGTAAACCTAACCCCCAAGAAGAAAATAAAACTAAAAAAGTAAGGGCAAAAAAGATACCTGTACCAGATTGAACTGGTGACGAGTATGAAGTTTGTGCTATTACAAAGTACTATCTAGTAGAAGATCCCACAGGAATTCGAGAGAGAGGTTATATAAATAAAGAAACAGGAAGACCTTATCCTACTCAACAACCTTATATCAATAATTTTGCGGCCGCATTAGATCATGCTGCTAATCATAAGACCAAATTATTTGATGGTAAAAATTTATTTCCTTTGGAAATTAAATATTGAAACGAATATAAAGAATTTCAATTAAAATTAAGGAAAGCTGCAGATAAGATGCCATATCATGCAACTGAATTAATTAATTCAAAGGAAGAACGTCTTCATATGAAAAACCATCCCTAGGTTAGTTGTAGTAAGTTTACTGTTTCTTTATTGCCAATTTAGTCAAAAAATCAGTCCCTTTTTTATGCTTAACGATTCTCTCTTAAATAAAATTTTAACTTAAAATTAATACAATGAAAATGTGAATTACACACATCAAAAAACATTTTACGCTTGCTAATATGATTAGAGGAATATTTAGTCTGATGTTTATCGCAACAATAAAATATCTAGGTATACCTGTACTAATATTCGAATATTTTGGTTTAGATTACACAGAATTAGGAGAATACATGCTAGCAGGATTTTTCGGCTTAATATTTAGGCTAGGTATTAAAAGTTTATTAGGAGATACTCTTTGTCTACCACACCCTGAATTTTTAATAATGGGTGATACTGATCATAACCCTAACATTTCAAAAATGGATGATCTTAACTTTTCAAAAAAAAAGACGGATGATTTTAATAGACGAACTAAAAAACGTAAATTATCTTGAATCCTTCCAGGGATAAAAGGTCCTAATGGTACAACGTGTAACCCTAATAATCCCGATGCTCCTAATGTACTTTTTTACCTACCAGAAGAACAAATAAAAAGAAAAGAGTACGTTATACCAGAATGACTAGGTCCTAAATTTGAACGTTGTCCTTATACAAATAAATATATCATGAAGGATCCTACAAATATTCGCAGTAGAGGTTATATGAATGAAGAAACTGGAGACGTTTATTTTTGTAACCAACCCTATCTTTCTAATATTGCGGCTGCCTTACAAAATGATACTGATACATGAGATAAATCGTTTGATGAAACAAAATTCTTTCCTGAGGACATTAAATATTGACGTCAATATCAAAAGGACCAATTAGAAAGAAGAAAAAAATTAGGAACTATACCGTCAAATACAACAGAGTTACTCAATACTAGAGTAGAACGTCTACGTATGAGTAGACATCCATAATTAATTAATAATTTAATTTTATATTTACTTATAAATATCCATAATTTTGTTTTCTGATTTACATTTAATTTAATTTTCGGTCACATTTAATTTTTTATTGTCTTTTTTATTATAAAAGAAATTATAATTTTATAATTATAAGAGAGATTAACTTAATTGGCTAAGTGCTCCTTTTACACAGGAGAATTATATGAGTTCAAATCTCATATCTCTTAAAATAGATTCTTTAACTCAATTGGTAGAGTGCATTATTGATAATAATGTTGTTCTGCGTTCGAATCGCAGGAGAATTATAGGAATGTTGCTAGAGCCCGGTTTATCAGGCTAATCTTGAAAATTAGTATAGGTTGTACCTATCGAGAGTTCGAATCTCTCACATTCCGATTTATAATCTAGTATTAATAATATGTTTAGATAATATTGTCTCTTTTTATAAAATAACAATAATAGTAATGAATAAAATAAATGAAAAATTTGATCCTAATTAAATAACCGAGTTTACAGATGCAGAAGGATTGGAAAAAATTAGATTAATTAAGTCTAGAATGAATAAAAGTAGAGATATTAAACATTAAAATTAGAAATTATAGTTTTATAACAGGCTAGAGCCAGATTGGTGCGGCGCTGTGTTTGGGACACAGTTATTATAGGTTCGAACCCTATTAGCCTGAAATTTCTATAAATATATTAGAAATGTAATGGATATAAAAAAAATTATTTGTATACAAAGAAATTATTACCTGATACAGTCAAGCTATGTATTAAAGAGAACAATTTTTAATCTAAAAGGTTAATTAACTCTAAGAGAGATTAGATAATAAACGAAGTGAATTGAAATATCTTATTAACTTCAGGAAAAGAAATCAAAAGAGATTCCATAATTAGTGTGAACAAAAATGGATAAGTCTATATAATAAGTAAAATAGTTATAAAACTGTTTGAATTTTATGGGGAACCTTCCTCAAAGACTAAATATAATACATAAGCAATAGAGAATAGTACCGTGAGGGAACACTGATTGAGAATAGTAATTTTATAAGTAGCTCAAGTTAAAATAAAATAAGAGCGTACCTTTTGCATAATGGGTCACCAAGTTAACTTTAGATGTGAGCAGTAGCGCAGTTAAATCAATCATAACAAAAAAATGATAAATATCTAAAGTTAGACCCGAAGCTTAATGATCTTACTATAATCAGGATTATAAAAGTCCGAACGGGTTATCGTTGTATAGATATCCGAAGAATTATGGTAAGTAAGTGAAAGACAATACTGATTAAGTCAGCTGGTTTTCTGCGAAACCTATAACAGTAGGCAATTTAAGTAACATCTTAGCAGGTATAGAACTCCATCTCAGACAAGATGTATAAATATATTTTAATATAATTACATTTTATTTTGTATACATCGGGGAACCTTTAAAGTTTTATCGGCGAGCTTGTAGACTCAGAATGGCAAAGATGAATCTTGAATTATCGGACATAGAATGATAAGGTTGTATGTCAAAAGGGAAACAGCCCAGAACAAAAGTTAAGGTTCCAAAATTATTATTAAGTGAAATTAAGAAGGTTTTTATATAAGTCGACAAGGAAATGGGCCTAGAGGCAGCCAGTATTTAAAGATCTCGTACAAGAGCACTTGTTAAGTATTAAAAGCATCGAAAATTTAACGGATCTAAATAATGTACCGATACTTTGTCCATTTATTATAATAATAAAATTATAACAATAAGTGGGGTAGCAGAACGTTGGGTTAATAAAGAATTTTTTTTATCAAAAAAAATTAAAAAGTATAACTCAAGTGATAATGGTGACATGAGTAGCAAAAAAAGAATTTACAAAGTAAATTCTCGCCTTAAGCTTATGGTTGCATTAAGTAACGGCCTCTAAGTTAATAACCTTAAGGTTATAACGATGAGAAAATCTCCTTATTATTTAAGACAACGTTTTAAAGTGTAAAACGTGCTGGAAAAATCTAATAAGAACATTAAATTTTAATGTAATTGACCGTACCTAGGAACTAAGACAAGTAAGCTAGTATAGAATACGAAGGCGTTAATGAGATAACAATCATAAAGGAACTCGGCAAATTGACTACCGTAACTTAGGGATAAGGAGGGCTCATAGTCTTGATTAATACCAAGTAAATGAGAAGAAGCATAAAATAATGTTGTACGACTGTTTAATTAAAACAAAGCACTTTGCAAAAAGATGATAAATCTATGTATTGAGTGTGATCTCTGCCCAATCTCGGCTGGTTAACGGAATTAACTAAATCCTATAAGATTTGGTATATAAGGAACCCCCGAGCAATGGCGGCCTTAACGTGAGGGTCCTAAGGTAGCGGAATACCTTGGCCGTTAAATGCGGTCTTGCATGAATGATGTAACGATACAACAGCTGTCTCTATGATTGACTCAGCGAAATTATAATAACTGTGCAGATACAGTTTACCTCTAGTTAGACGAGAAGACCCTATGCAGCTTTACTGTTACTAGTTATTGGGTATAATCCAGGCAAATTTTAGTTATAAGGCAATTGATAGAATAAAAATGTAAAACCTTTATTTGCGTATTATATTATTAACTCAAAAAGAACAGTTGCTAGGAGACAGTTTATGTGGGGCTCCGACCCCCTAAAAAGTAAATGGGAGTGTCTAATAAAAAAGTATATTATTAATATTATACTAATTAATAAATAGTTCTATTAATAAAATAGAATATAATAAAATATATTAAAGAAAAAATATAAAGTACGATTTTAAATATAGGGAAAATAATGGTGGTAAAAATATTATGAAATTATAAAAAAAAATTTTTTTTATAGTTAACTCTAATATTTATAATAGTTATAATTATTTTATAATAATGTTAAATACACTAGAAAAGCTTAACGGCTAAATCGTGCTTTACTGTTTGATTAACAACAAATCTTACAGTCGCGTAAGCGGGGCATACGATCACGAGATACAAAAAGGAAAGGTCTTGGATTATAGGAAAAGCTACGCTAGGGATGTTTGTCCTTTGGTATAAAATAAATATCAATACAATTATTGGGTTAATTTCAAAAATTACTTAGTTAATAAGTGAATTTGAAGCGAAATTTATTTTAACATT
>Ga0247768_1000975_pt1 | contig 10252 bp, 5 predicted proteins | sample UWRJL016104C6_FD_179944 | JGI IMG/M metagenome (GOLD analysis project Ga0247768, IMG submission 179944) | Plant litter microbial communities from Arlington Agricultural Research Station in Wisconsin, United States - UWRJ-L016-104C-6 | ecosystem: Environmental > Terrestrial > Plant litter >... | reverse complement strand
GATTATCTGGATTTACTGATGCTGAGGGTTGTTTTACTTCTTCTGTATTAACATCTAAAGATGGTAAAACAATAGTTACGGTGAGATATATTATATCTCAAAAGGATGATAAAGATTTTAGCCAAAGTGTAGCTACATTACTTGATGGTTATATAACTCATGTAAAAAGTTATCATGGGTATAATACAGTAGTCAATTTTGGAAAATTAGGTAAAATACTTAATTATCTAAAAAATTATCCTTTAAAAACTAAAAAACTTATTTCATATAATAGATGATTAAAAATATACTATTTAGTTAAAAATAAAAAACATTTTACACCTGAAGGTTTAATAATTATCAAATTTATAGCTAAAAATATTAATAAATAATTTAATTGAAGATATAGTCCAACCAATAACGTAAGTTATTGAGTAATTTCACCGTATTTGTACAATTATTGTATATAGTGAAATTCAATATTATGCCTACTCCTGTTTCTGCATTAATACATGCTGCTACAATGGTTACTGCTGGTGTGTATTTATTAATGCGTTCTAGTCCTTTAATAGAATATAGTTCTACAGTTTTATTACTTACTTTATGATTAGGTGCTATTACTACTGTATTTAGTTCTTTAATTGGTTTATTCCAACAAGATATTAAAAAAGTTATCGCTTATTCTACTATGAGTCAATTAGGTATGATGGTGATAGCGATTGGTTTATCTTCTTATAATGTAGCCTTATTTCATTTAGTGAATCATGCTTTTTATAAAGCGCTTCTTTTCTTAGGTGCTGGTGCTGTAATTCATGCTGTATCGGATAATCAAGATTTTAGAAGATATGGAGGATTAAGACCTTTTTTACCTTTAACATATTCAATTATGTTAATAGCTTCACTTAGTTTAGTTGCTTTCCCTTTTATGACTGGATTCTATTCTAAAGATTTTATACTTGAATCAGCATATGGACAATTTTATTTTTCTGGAACTGTAGTTTATTTCATTGCTAGTATAGGTGCTATGTTTACTACTTTATATTCAGTAAAAGTTTTATATTTAACTTTCCTAACGAATCCTAATGGTCCTTTAGTTAATTATAAAAATGCACATGAAGGAGATATTTTTATGAGTCTACCTTTAATTATATTAGCTGTTTTTTCTATATTCTTTGGTTATATTACTAAAGATATATTTATAGGATTAGGATCTAGTTTCTTTTCGGATAATAGCTTATTTATTCATCCTAAACATGAAATTATGTTAAATACTGAATTTGCTGTTCCTACTCTATTTAAATTATTACCTTTAATGCTTACTATATCATTAAGTGTAATATCATTAGTTTTATCAGAATGACTTCCCAATGTACTAGTTAATTTTAAATTATCTAGAGTTGGTTATAACATATTCAGTTTCTTTAATCAAAGATTTTTAATTGAACTTTTTTATAATAGATATATAACAGAATTTATATTATATTTAGGAGGTCAAACTACTAAAGTTTTAGATAAAGGTTCTATAGAATTAATAGGACCTTATGGTTTAGAAAAAGGATTAAGTAATTTAAGTGATAATATAGCTAGATTAGATACTGGTGTTATTACATCTTATGCCTTATATATTTTAGTAGGTCTAATATTTTATATATTAATACCTTATTTTTATTTATATGATTTCAATTTACTTATCATCATATTATTTAATTTATTATTTCTTAGTGTAAATAACTTTTTGACTTCGTTCAACTATCTATCACAATACAATAGAATTTTAATAAAGTTATATAATATATTATTTTTATTCTATTTTTATAAATATATATATTTATATTCATTTTCAACATTGGTACAGAATTCTATTATAGAAAATTCTATTTTATTTATTTTAATTTTCTATATAAATTATATAGAAAATAATTTATTTTATTCTAAAGGTACCAAATTTATTCATTTTATTAATTTTAGATTTTGTAACATTAAATTACAAACTATATTAAATAAAATATATAATAGTTTAGAGTGATGTTGAATAACTCCACCTAAACCTTATCCTTTCATAGTTTTACCTCTTCAAAGTAACTTATTTAAAAATTTAATTAAATTATCTAATATAAAAAAAGCTTGAAAAAATACTTTAAAAAAAGGTGTGCTAAAACTTTTTGGATGTTTAATTTTAACTCTTATAATTAAGTTATCTCTTTGATATTTTGTAAAGGATGTATATTTTTTAATATTAAGTATATCATTTAGTTTTTGTATTATTAGTTTTTGAAAAGAACTTGTAGAGATAGTATGTAATGAAATTAAATTTCCTGACCAATTTTTTTATAATAATAATAATTTAACCAGTTTCATTTCAAAATTAATTAAATCTATTTCAAAATTAATAAAATCTATCTTTAGATTAATAAAATCTATTTATTATATAATTGGAGATAAATTTCAACTTAATACTTTAACAATAAATATAAATAAAACCTTGATGTCTAAATTTAAACATATTTCTACTATCTTTAATCTTTCAGAAAACTCTTCTAGATCAAATCAGTTAAATTCTTCAGAAAATCAGTCTCAACAAGGAAGTAGTCAATCTCAAGCTAGGTCTGGAGTTTCGCGTCAGCATATAGTAATAGTGGAAGGTGAAAGAGGATCTAGTTATAAAGCTTGTCACAGTGTTAGTGGAACTAGAAATCCTAGAGATTATGTAGGATGATCTCCTAAATCTATACCAGAAATTACACCAGATCCGACGAATGTTGGATCTAGAGGGTATATCCAAGGAGGTCAAAATCAACCTTTTGCTTCTAATATTGCTCATAAATTGCTAATGACTAGAAATAATAGTATTCCAGCTAATTTAGATGCACCTTCAAGAAAATTTCTTAACCAATTTTTTCAAACTGAATATATAAATAGAGGTTTTGTTGATGGTACTGATACTAGAATTAGAAATGTACATTTTAATAATAGGACTATTAGAGCTCATTTACGTAGATGTTAATAATGGTAATTTAAATGTAATAATAAATACATAATGAATAGGTTTATATTCAATGGTATATATTTGATTTAAAACATTTATATAAATATATAATGGTAGCTTCCATTATAATCTGTTTAATTGTATATTGATGATATAGATATCATATCTGGGTTAAAGTTAAATACATTAATTTATAATTACTATGGTAAAATAAAAACCATTAATTACCTTCTTTCGGTAAAATAAAAACCATTCATTATATTTTTTCGATAAATTAATAGTACTTATAATTACAATAATAGTCATTCTGATAATAACAATAATAATAATAATTCTGATAATCAATTTAGCGTTAGCACCCTCCCCCGTGACGGACACTAAATTGAATTCCTTTTTTATTAGTTTAGCTCAAAAAAAAAGACCATATTTTCTGATTATAGATATTTTATTATATAATTTATTATAAATTATAAAATAATGGATTATTTCACACTTTATTAAAAAGAAAGATTTTATAGTACTTTTTACCTGTTTAAGATAGAAGTTATTAGCACCTAGTACTTAAGTAACATTAGTAACTTATCGTTAGTATCTAAGTGACAACTACTCATTATAATGGTCGATGCGTATAAGAATAATGTTCTTTATACAGATAATAAAGTTACTAAAATTAAGCAAATTTTTTAAACATATTATATTACTTGTTACAATATTTTCGTATTAAAATGGCTGAGTTTATGTCTAATTTGAATAGAAGTTTATTTCAAGCACATCCTTTTCATTTAGTTTCTCCTTCTCCTTGACCTATTTACTGTTGCATTAGTTTATTAACTTTAACAACAACTGGAGTTTTAACTATGCATGGATTCCAAAATGCACACATTTTTTTAACATTAGCATTTATAACATTAGTATCCTCAATGTCATTTTGATTTAGAGATATAATATCTGAGGGTACATATTTAGGTAATCACACTCTTGCAGTTCAAAAAGGTTTAAATATGGGAGTAGCTTTATTTATAGTTAGTGAAGCATTATTTTTCTTAGCTATATTCTGAACATTTTTCCATAGTGCATTATCACCTACTGTAGAATTAGGTTCTCAATGACCACCTATGGGTATAGAAGCTATAAATCCTTTTGAATTACCTTTATTAAATACAGTTATTTTATTATCATCAGGTGTAACAGTAACTTGAGCTCATCATGCTTTAATTCAAGGTAACAGAAGTGGAGCCTTATATGGTTTAGTTTGAACAATTATATTGGCTGTTATATTTACAGCTTGTCAAGGTATAGAATATTCAGTTTCTTCCTTCACTATTTCAGATGGTGTATTTGGATCATGTTTTTATTTTGGGACTGGCTTCCATGGGTTACATGTTATGATTGGAACAGCTTTTTTAGCTGTTGGATTTTGACGTTTATTGGCTTATCATCTTACTGAAAACCATCATCTTGGTTTAGAAGCAGGTATTCTTTACTGACATTTTGTTGATGTAGTTTGATTATTTTTATTTATTTCAATATATTATTGAGGATCTTAATTTACCTTTATTAATAATATTTTTGAAATTTTAATCTTTATTACTGAAAAATAAAAAAAAATAAATCTTTTTTTATTTATTGTTTGTTAATTAATTAGATAGGAAAATATATTAATATGGATGATATTTACTTTAAAAAGCGAGGTTGGGGCTTTTTATAATTAACTTGTTAACAATTTCCTTTTATAAAGTTTATAAAAATATAATAATATTAAATAATTAATATTATTATAATAATTAATTTTTAAAAATAATAAATGTTATTTATGTATTTCTTATAGTAATGATAGTATAGTACATATTTCATATAATAATAAACTATCCTATATATAAATATAAAAATAGAAATATATTTATAATATATATTTTTTTTGATAATAAAAATATTCATTTTCAAATCTTGTATCATAATAAAACAAATAAATATTTTATATACATAATTATGAAAAAACCCAATTACTTATAGCGAAAACTATAAAAAGAAAATTAAATAATATATTTATATAATAATTAGACTTAAATTAAAACATTTAAACTTAAAAATAATGAGAATGTTAGAACGTCATCCTTTAAAAAGAGTGAATTCGTATAATAATAATATTATTAATCAATTTAATAATAAACAATTTAATAGTAGTCAATGCATTAATAAACAATATAGTATTAGTCTAGATAAGAATAGAAAAGGGATTAATTATAGAATGTTTAGCACTAGTCCTAAACAATTTTATAAAAATGATAGCTTAAATAAAAATGTAAATAATACTTTAGATAACCTTGATAAAGAAAGCCTAGCGAGCAAACGATCGTGAGAGAGTTCTCTGCAAAGAAAAGAAGCGGGTGAAAAATTAGATTCATTAACTAAAAATCCTGTGAATTATCAAGAGGAAATGGGTAAACAAATACATATTTATAAAAAAAAGGGGGAAAATAATCCTTCTGCTAGTAATAATTCTGATAATAATACTGATTGAATGGAAAATGAAGATTCATGAAATCTATCATCATTATATGAAAGTAATATTAATTCTTCTGATAATTCTAATATAGATTATACTACAACCGTTTCAGAAAATTTACATACAAGTTCATTGTCTGAATTAAATATAGAAAAAACGGAACTTGATGTAGACGAAATTGAAACTGAAATCGAACCATATATCAATAATGTTGATTATAATGCGGAGACATGAGATATTACCTCCATAATAAATAATTTTATAGAATATTATTTAGCAGAAGTAACTTCTATAAATGATATCCATGATTTAATTAATGTATTAATTGGTATATATTATATCATAAATTATCTTGATCAAAATAAAGAGTCTAATTCCGTTAAAAATAAAGTTTCAAATAAAAAATATCACTTGAATAAAACCAAATTAACAAATGCTAATTATTTTATAAATATTGGATTACCTAATAATTTAAATAATAATTATTTGAGTTATTTAACTGATATATCAATAAGAAGATCTGATATAATAGTTAATATGATGAAAATGGATAATTCAGACCTTTTTACTTACAGAAAGTTTACATCATGATATGCAGAGTGTTTAAATAAATTACATGATATAGGATGTTGAGATGTACATTTGAAAGAATATAGTAAAGCGGTTTTAACAGATATAAATACAGAAGGTTCTAAATTAGGAAGTATACATTTTACATACGACCCAAAGAGTTGAGAAGTTATCCTATGATTAGAAATAACATTAGTGAAGGGTAAAGGTAAAGGTAAAAGGTCAGAAGGATCTTCTTCTAGCACTGGGTCAGAGATAAGTACAACTTTTAGAATACCTATTAAGTCCAATTCTGATTTATTCACTGTACGTCATTTTCTTCCTAGAAATGTTACTACAAAATCAGGATTAAATAAAATAGATAAAACTGCTTTTTATATTGCTGAATATATTTTTAATATATTTAAAGAAATGCATTCTTTAAGAAGGAAGCTTGATAAATATAATAACAAATTAAAAAGGTCTACTCATCAACAGAAGAATTATCAGCAAACAATGCTAAATAAATTAAATATTAAATGACTCCAACTTTATACTAATATAGAATATGAATATATAAAATACAATGATATTAAAGGACATAAAAATATTAAAATTGCACAAGTATTAGGTATAAATTTATTTTCTGACATTAAACCAGGTCCAATTTATACTGGAGTATCTACTAATATTTCTTTAGATCCTAGTGTATCTACTAATATTTCTTTAGATCCTAGTGTATCTACTAATATTTCTTTAGATCCTAGTGTATCTACTAATATTTCTTTAGATCCTAGTGGATCTAATAATGTTATAAGTTATGATTTAATAAATCCTAATTTAGCTTTAGATACTACTGCATTTGATACTACTGGATTAGATACTACTGGATTTTATAATTTACCTTTAGATACTACTGGATTTGATAATTTACCTTTAGATACTACTGGATTTGATATTACTGGATTTGATATTAATGCATTGGATACTACTGGATTTGATATTACTGGATTTGATATTAATGCATTTGAGAATTTACCTTTAGATACTAATGTACCTATAAATACTAATGTACCTTTAGATATTAATGTACCTATAAATACTAATGTACCTTTAGATATTAATGTACCTTTAGATATTAATGTACCTATAAATACTAATGTAGATATAAATACTAATGTATCTAATAATTCATCTATAGATAATATGAAGAATTACATAGGTATAAAACCATTTTTATAAAACTTATTAAGTGATTATTTAGTTAATTGTGTTAATTATATAAACATTGTTAGTTAAACTATATCAAAATATATGTTAAAAAAAATAGTTTTTATACTTAAAAAATGTAATTAATTTTAATGTTGTGTTAATAATTCTATTTATATGTTAATACTTACACATTATGATTGGTACAACTTTCTTAGCCGTTGGATTCTGACGTTTATTAGCTTACCATTTAACAGAAAATCATCATCTTGGATTAGAAGCGGGTATTTTTTATTGACATTTTGTTGATGTAATTTGATTATTTTTATTTATATCAATCTATTACTGAGGATCATAATTTTATTATTAAATTTTATTATTAAATTTTAATAAATAGTAATTATACAATCAATAGTTAATAATTATTGATAAAGGAGGATATATTTATAAGGTCGATATCCACTTAATAAGGCGGGGTTGGTGCCTTATTTTTATTAACACAAGTAAATTACAATAATAAGTAATATAATTACTATTACAATAATTAATTAATAAGTAATATAATTACTATTACAATTATTATATATAATAATAAAATTATAATTATAATTTGTATTTCTACATATAATAACATGTAAATAATATGTTTTTTTAAGTCTATAAACCACTAGTACTTCGCACTAGTACCTTGTACCTTGCACCTGTCGCAAAGCGGGTCGTAATAAGTGATAAGTGACGGTGATAGTAACGGTGATAGTGATGATGACTAAAAAATGGTAGTTAACTCTTTAATATCGTTAATTACAAAATAGTTCACTGGGGGTGGTTAAAATCTCCAAATTTGGTTTTACTTTCATTTTCGTTTTCTGTATAAAATAAATATATATATGAATTATATCATTAACAGTTTAGCTTTATTTACCAATAATAATATTATGAATACCTTTATTTCTCCTCTTGACCAATTTGAAATAAGAAATCTTTTAAGTTTAAATTTACCTATATTAGGTAATTTAAATATATCATTTAGCAATATAGCATTATATTTGACTATAGCTGCTTTTTTAAGTTTTACTTTAACTTTATTAGCTACAAATTATAACGTATTAGTAAGTAATAATTGATCTATAGTTAAAGAAACTATTTATTTTACAGTATACAGTATAGTAGTAAATCAAATCAATTCAAAAAATGGACAAATATACTTTCCATTTATGTATGTGTTATTTATATTTATTTTAATAAATAATTTATTAGGAATGGTGCCTTATAGTTTTGCATCAACTAGTCATTTTATATTAACATTATCATTTAGTTTTACTATAGTTCTTGGTGCAACTATACTGAGTTTCCAAAAACATGGATTAAAATTCTTTGCATTCTTTGTACCTGCTGGTTGTCCTTTGGGTCTTGTACCTATGTTAGTATTAATTGAATTTATATCATATCTTGCTAGAAATGTTTCATTGGGATTAAGACTTGCAGCGAACATACTTTCGGGGCACATGTTACTTAATATATTAAGTGGCTTTACATTTAATATAATGGCCTCTAGTATAGTATTCTTCTTTGTAGGTTTATTACCATTAATATTTATTATAGCATTCTGTGGTTTAGAGTTAGGTATAGCATTTATTCAAGCCCAAGTTTTTGTAGTTTTATCTTGTTCTTATATTAAGGATGGATTAGAATTACATTAATTTTAACAATACAAATAGTATAAAGTTCAAACTTTTAATATCACTGTGAAATATAGATCTATATAATAAAAAATATGACTATGAATTTTAACTTTTTCAATAAAACTAACTTTTTCCAAAATCCTAACTTTTTCAATAATACTAACTTTTTCAATAATACTAACTTTTTCAATAATACTAACTTTTTCAAAACTATTCCTTATTTCAAAACTATTCTTCTTTTTATTTTTTCTTTCATTATACTTAGCTATATTGCGGCTTATTTATATGGGATTATTAAAATAATTCCGTTACTAGAACAAGTTTTTCTTTTAACTTATCTATTTATTACTTTAATTTACTTAAATGATGTTAAACTATTCGATTATATCTTAATAAAATATCATCATCTTATACCTATCTGAATAATAATGATTAAAATTTATTTTATAATCCCAACTTATTTGTCTTATAATTTATTTTTACTTTGAGATTTGGTTGTACTGTTTGAAGACAATTATATGGTAATGATGAATCCTGGTAATAATCCATGAGATTGATACTTTGGTGCAGGTCCTAGCGGATCTAATAACTTTGGAGGAGCCGGTGGATCTAGTGGTTCTGGTGGTCCTGGTGGTCCTGGTGGACCTGAGGGATTAGGCAATGCTTATCCTGCTGTATCTAACAGTGGAAATTCTAATAACTCAGAACAAGCTACGGTTCCAGCATCAGCTACAGTTCCAACACCGGCACCGGCACCGGCACCAACACCAGGACCATCAACAGCAACGGCGGCTAATTTAGCTCCGGTTGTTTATGACCCTAGTGGTACTGTGCCCCCTAGCACTACCAGAGAATTATATCGTCTTATAAGACATAGAGTTGATTATCAAATAAATGTTAGAGGTCTTTCTAACGTCACTGTTACCACGATATTTGCTAAAGATGATATTGTAAATAGGATAGCTAAAGAAATGTTATTTGCATACATTTTCGATCATAGACAACAATTACCAACGGCCTATAGAGCGTTAAATCTACCAGATGGTCCTATACGGTGACATTATGTAATTGTTAATCATGGTTCTCCTCTGATGAAGGTACTTAGAAGAAATCCTTAATATATATAAATATTATATATATTTACGTAAAGTCTTTTCTGAAAAAAAAAAAATTAAATTTTCACAAAGTCTTTTCTGAAAAAAAAAATAAATAAAAAAAAAATAAATAATATAAATTGTTTAACTTTTTATTTAAAAATATAAAATAAACAATATAAATTTATTTATAAAAATTATTCTATAACTTTAAAATTCAAATTTTATAAAGATAATTTAATTAACT
>Ga0247768_1000973_pt1 | contig 10256 bp, 6 predicted proteins | sample UWRJL016104C6_FD_179944 | JGI IMG/M metagenome (GOLD analysis project Ga0247768, IMG submission 179944) | Plant litter microbial communities from Arlington Agricultural Research Station in Wisconsin, United States - UWRJ-L016-104C-6 | ecosystem: Environmental > Terrestrial > Plant litter >... | reverse complement strand
ACGACACGCAGATCGTGTTGCTCGACTCACTGCCGCTCACGGTGACCCTCGAGATCACCGGCCTCGGTTACGTCCTTTTCTGTCACGCCACCCCGCGGGACGACGAAGAGATCGCGCTGGTCGACAGCCCATTGCCGCGCTGGTCCGAAGTGCTCGAAGGCGTCGAGGCGGGAACCGTCGTCTGCGGGCACACGCACATGCCGTTCACCCGGCTCGTGGACCGGCGGCTCGTGGTCAATCCCGGCAGCGTCGGCATGCCCTACGGCACGAACGGCGCGCATTGGGCCCTGCTCGGCGGCGCGACCGGGCCCGCGGTGCAACTCCGCCGCACCCGCTACGACACCGAGGCCGCGTGTAAGTCCCTTGTGGACACTTCGGCGTACCCCGGGATCTCAGAGTGGGTGCAGGAGTTCGTCCGCACCAACTACTCCGACACCGAAGCGCTCGCCGCCTTCAGCCCCCGCGCCCAGTAAAGCCTCGTGAGCGTTCCCGCCGGTTAGAACCGGCCGCAACGCTCACGAGTCCGTTTAGTGGCAGCCGGTTTCGTTGACGGGGCCGAGCGACGGCAGTACGAGACCGCAGAGGTAGCCGTCGATCCATCGGCCGTTGCCCGCGCCGTTGGTGAAGATCCGGACGAACGGCGCGAACCGCCGGATCCCTTCCGCGAGACTGTCCTGATTGCGCTGGAGCAGCGCCGTCAACCGGTCCAGCTGGGTCAGCACCGGGTCGAGCTGGGTGTTGTTGTCCTCGACAAGACCCCGCAGCTCGCGGCCGAGTTCCGTGGCCGCGTCCAGCAACGAGCCGATCGCCTGCTTCCGCCGGACGATTTCGTCGAGCAGTTCGTTGCCGTCGCTCATCAACCGCACGAGCTGGCTGTCGCGTGCGGCGAGCGTGTCGGATATCCGCGCGGTGTTCCCCAGCAGCTTGGCGAGTTGTTCGTCACGGCGGGAAACCGTGCCGGACAGCCGGGAAAGCCCGGACAGCGCTCCCTTGACCTCGGCCGGGGTGTTTTGGAAAGTGCCGGAAATCGTCTCGAAGCTTTTGGCCAGCTGCTGGGTGTCGACGTCGTTCACGGTGGTCGCGAGGTCCTGGAACGCGTCGGTCAGCTCATAGGGCGTCGTGGTGCGCTCGCGCGGGATCGGCGAAGCCGGATCGAGCACGTCACCGCCCGCCGGCTCCAGCGCGAGGAACTTCTTTCCCAGCAGGGTCTCGAGTTTGATCACCGCGGAGGAGCGGTCCCCCAGCCACACGTTTTTCACCCGGAACGACACGGCGACCTTGTCCCCGTCGAGCGTGATGGCCGAAACGCGGCCCACCTTGACCCCGGCCACCCGGACGGCGTCGTCGGCTCGCAGGCCGGCGGCTTCGGCGAATTCGGCGGTGTACCGCGTTCCGTCGCCGACCAACGGCAGGTCAGGGAGGCTCAACGCGGTGAGTATGCCGAGAATGATCACGGTCAGACCGGCCACGGCGACGGTGACCGGATTCCGCGGACCGTTTCTGGTGGAAGCGGGCACTTTCAAGAATCGGCGGCCGCGGGAGTTTCGCTTTTCATCGCGCGGAGCTTACTTTCCGCAACCTGTCGATGGGGAATCCCTCAGCGGGATTCCCCAGACTTCACCCGATCGGCATAACAACCCGGAAACCTTGATCAGTAAGGGCTTTCCGGCCGGAAAAGGATCACCGAATCGAGCGCCACATGATCGAAACAGCGTAAGGCACCAGGTCACGGCCCCGCCGCCAAAGCCACGGAATGCCTTTGATGATCAGCCAGGCGATATGTTCGGCGGTGCCATGGCTCGCGCCGCCCGAGCAGGTCATGCTGACCGGCTCCGGCACCTCGTACCCGGCACCGGCGATCTGTTCGGCGAAACCCGTTGCCAGCAAACGATGTCCCAGCTCCGAGGGGTGCAGCCGGTCGACGCTCCACGTCGTGAGCTCGTAAGCGCCGGGCAGCGCGTCCAGGTCGACACAAGGCGCACCGAGCCGTTCGACCACACCGTCGATGACGTCGTTGAGTTCACCGATCCGCGCGGACAGCGCCCGGCGCAGCGACGCGGGCAGCCGGAAAACGCGGCCATGGTCGTGGAATCGCACCGGGATCACCGTGGTGCCCACGGCGTTCAGCGCGGTGATCACCGCGGCCAGGTCGTCCGCCATCGCGACGGCGTCGAAATCCGACCGCAGGGTGTCGTTCATGCCGACCACGACCAGCGCGACGTCGGCCCGGTGGGCCAGCGCGAGCGGGAGCTGGTCGGTGCGGACACAGCGCATCCGGGCGCCGGGAAAGGACGGGTTGAGATAACCGCCGGGTTCGACACCGAGCGCGTCGGCGACCAGCGGGCCGACACCGCGCCAGCCACCACCGGGCAGCGGGTCGCCCAGCCCGACGGCGGTGGAGTCCCCGAGGACGACCATTCGTCGCGCCCGGCGCGCTTCAGGGACCTGCGGTTCAGGGACCTGAACGGTTTCGGAGGGAAGGGGGGCCTGAGTGACTTCGACGCTCACCACGGTCACACGAGAACCATCAGGCATGGAAACTCACCTGCGGTGATGCCCGGGTAACGGGCTGAGGTCACCTCGGCGAATCCTGGGTGTTCGCCTACCGGAAGGCGGGATACAGCGCCAATTCCAGCCCCGGGCCGTAGCGGGCGTCCAGCTTCGCGGCGACGTCCAGCGCATGCTCGACGACGTCGTCCAGCTTGAGCCTGTCCGCGTGCTTGGCGACATCGCGCCACCACGACACCAGCGCGGCCTGCCTGCTGAGCGGGCCCGCTCCCCTGCCGTCGGGCAGTGTCGGCAGTAGATCCCAGGTCACGATCCAGACCAGCAGGAGCTGGCTGTCCATCAGGTAACCGGCGAGCGCCACGTCGTCGGAGAGCGCGGGCCACGCCGCGGCGGCCTCGGCGCGCCACGCGGCGACCATCGCCTCGCTCATCCCGGCGGGCAGCGCGAGCGCGTCGGGGAACGAAGCGAACGGCAGGCGGAGGTACGCCGCGTCGACCAGCGCGTTGCGGACGCGGCCGCGTTCGAAGTCGAGGAACTTGACGCCTGAAGTGGTCACCAGGTTGTTTTCCGGGCTCAGATCCGCCGGGCTGAACGCGCGGTACGCGGCCGAGCGCGCGTGCTCCGCGGAGCGTTCCGCACGCTGCCGCACGGAATCGGGCGTCTTGACGTGAAGAGCCGCTTCGAGCATTCCGGGCAATTGCGCGCACGCCACCGCCGCCACGGAATCCTCGGCCTTCGCCGGGCCGCCGAGGCGCCGCAGCAAGGCGTTGAAATCGGCCTCACGACTCGCCGTGCTCGCGTGCAACTTGCCGAGGGACCTCGCCCACGACAGGAGCGAAGTCTCCGCCGAGCGGGCGTCCGAGGAGTTCAGCTTGTCCTGCAACGTCGGCGCGCGGCCGAGGTCGTCGATGACCAGCACCCGGTGCTTGCCGTCGTGGGCCAGCAGCTCCGGGCACATCCGGTCCTCCGGCGCCAGCGCGGTGAACAGCTGGTAGCTGACGGCCTCCTGGGCGAAGGAATCGATCATCCCCGCCTGTGGCCGGGTGGGGTAATGCTTGATGACCAGCGTGCGCGGCAGTTCGAACGGCGAGGCCGCCACGTGCGCGCGGACCACTGTCGCGGGACCGCTTCCGTGCAGGTCTTCGGGATCGACCAGCCTGATCGCGCTGCCGAACCGGCGTGCCAGCACCGATTCACCGGCGGCGATCGCCGCTTCGATGTCGTGAATTCCGGCTCCCGCTCCGACTTTCGCATCGTCGGCAGAGGAGGTGTCCACTGTCATTGCCACCGACCCTACTAGTGAGCGAGTAACCATGACCACATCCATTCGGACAATTGTGCGCAAGAGGACGCCGCCAGGGACATTCCCCGCCTGACAACGGACGTTCGAAAGCGGTGTGACGTTGCTTGCATTTGCGGAAAATCAGCTTAATGGCCGCACCTGGAACGATTCCGTGCGAGCCGGAATACCCTGAGTATCACGGGGCGTGCCGGAAGGCCTCGCCGACCTCACCCGGTGGGAAGCGATCCGGGCACACCGAGTGAACACTTTTCGTGCTATACAGCGGGTTTCTGCACCGGTTTCGCATCGACGCCGGCTTCCTTGCGCTGCGCCGCGGTGATCGGGGCGGGCGCGGCGGTCAGCGGGTCGAAGCCACCACCGGTCTTGGGGAACGCGATGACGTCGCGCAGCGAATCCGCGCCGGCGAGCAGCATGGTGATGCGGTCCCAGCCGAACGCGATGCCGCCGTGCGGCGGCGGCCCGAAGGCGAAAGCGTCAAGCAGGAAGCCGAACTTCTCCTGCGCGTCCTCCTCGGACAGCCCCATGATCTCGAAAACGCGCTTCTGCAGCTCGGCCTGGTGGATACGGATCGATCCGCCACCGATTTCGTTGCCGTTGCAGACCATGTCGTAGGCGTAGGCGAGCGCGCTGCCCGGGTCCTGCTCCAACTTGTCGGCCCACTCCGGCTTCGGCGAGGTGAACGCGTGGTGCAGGGCCGTCCACTTGCCGCTGCCGACGGCGACGTCGTCGGATTCGGCGGCGGATTCGAACATCGGGGCGTCGACGACCCAGACGAACGACCAGGCGTCTTCGTCGATCAGGCCGAGCCGCTTGCCGATCTCGTCGCGCGCGGCGCCGAGCAGCGGGCGGACCTCCGACGCCTTACCGGCGCCGAAGAACACGCAGTCACCGGGCTTGGCACCGACGGCGGCCGCGAGGTTTTCGCGCTCTTTGTCCGAAAGGTTCTTGGCGACCGGTCCGCCGAGGGTGCCGTCCTCGGCGATGAGCACGTAGGCGAGGCCACGGGCACCGCGCTGCTTCGCCCACTCCTGCCAGGCGTCGAGCTGGCGGCGCGGCTGACCGGCCCCGCCCGCCATGACCACGGCGCCGACGTACGGGGCCTGGAAGACGCGGAACGGCGTGTCGGCGAAGAACTCCGTCATCTCCGTGAGCTCGAGGTCGAAGCGCAGATCCGGCTTGTCCGAGCCGTACTTCGCCATCGCGTCGGCGTAGGTGATGCGCGGGAACGGCGTCGGGAGGTCGTGGCCGATCAGCTTCCACAGCGCGACCGCGATCTTCTCGCCGAGCGAGATGATGTCGTCCTGCTCGACGAAGCTCATCTCGATGTCGAGCTGGGTGAACTCCGGCTGCCTGTCGGCGCGGAAGTCTTCGTCGCGGTAGCAGCGGGCGATCTGGTAGTACCGCTCCATGCCGCCGACCATCAGCAGCTGCTTGAACAGCTGCGGCGACTGCGGCAGCGCGTACCAGGAGCCCGGGCGCAGGCGCGCGGGGACCAGGAAGTCACGGGCACCCTCGGGGGTGGAACGGGTGAGCGTCGGGGTCTCGATCTCGACGAAGTCCTCGGCGTGGAGCACCTCGCGGGCCGCGCGGTTGACCTCGCTGCGCAGGCGCATCGCCTTGGCGGGGCCGCTGCGGCGGAGGTCGAGGTAGCGGTGCTTGAGGCGGACCTCTTCACCGACGTCGACCCGCTCGTCGATCGGGAACGGCAGCGGGGCGGCCTCCGACAGCACGTCGAGCCCGGTGGCGAGCACCTCGATCGCGCCGGTCGGGATCTCGGTGTTGGCGTTGCCCTCGGGCCGCGCGGAGACCTCGCCGACGATGCGGACGCAGTACTCGGAGCGCAGCTGGTGGGCGCGCTCGGCCATCTCGCCCTCGCGGAAGACGACCTGGGCGACGCCGCTCGCGTCGCGCAGATCGATGAAGATCACCCCGCCGTGATCGCGTCGCCGGGCCACCCATCCGGTGAGGGTGACTGTCTGGCCGGCGTGCTCGGCACGCAATGTGCCGGCGTTGTGGGTGCGAAGCACTTCGCGGGGTCCTCTCGAGACTCGTTGGTGTGTGTTCCTCGTCAAAGCCGCGTCGTAGCGAAACGGCCGACGGTAAAGGCTAACGAACCCACCGAAGCGCCCTACCACCAGGTTCCGGCGGCGCGACGCACGGGGCCGGATGTCCTTTCACAGCAAGCGCAACTGATCACCCTCGCGAGCCGGGGCGGCATCGGTGGCGGCGCGCTGCGCGGGAATGGCGCCCGCCGGCCAGCCCGCGTCGTCGTCGCCCGGGACGCCCGGCACCCGCCGTGCCGCCGGTTCGAGCCCGTGCCGCCGGATCAGCATGTCGGCACGCTCCGCGAGCCCTTCCCGGTACGCCTTGCTCGCGTAGCTCCCCTTGCCGTAGATCTGGCGGTACTTCGGCACGAGCGCCGGGTATTCCGCGCCGAGCCACTTCGCGAACCACTCCCGCGCGCCGGGGCGCAGGTGCAGGGCCATGACCGTGACCCCGGTCGCCCCGGCCTCCGCGATGGCCCCGAGCAAGGCGTCCAGCGCCTCTTCGGAGTCGCTCAACCACGGCAGCACCGGCGCGACGAACACCCCACAGGAAAGCCCCGCGTCCCTGGCGCGGCGCACCAGGTCGAGGCGCGCCCGCGGGCTCGGGGTGCCCGGTTCGAGCTTGCGCTGCAGATCGCGGTCCAGCAGCGCTATCGACACCCCGAGCCCGACCGGCACGTCCTTCGACACGGCCCCGAGCAACGGCAGGTCACGGGTGAGAACCGTGCCCTTGGTCAGGATCGAAAACGGCGTGCCCGAGTCGGCCAGCGCGCGGATGATCCGCGGCATCAGCTTGTACCGGCCCTCGGCCCGCTGGTACGGGTCGGTATTGGTGCCCATGGCGACGTGCTCGCGCTTCCAGCCGGGCTTGCGCAGCTGCGCGGTGAGCACCTCGGGCGCGTTGACCTTGACCACGACCTGGGTGTCGAAATCCTTGCCGGAGTCGAATTCGAGGTAGGTGTGCGTGTTGCGGGCGAAACAGTTGTGCGCCACGACCCCGTTCGCGATGAAGTCGCCGGTGCCGGTGGTGATGTCGAACAGCGGGAGTTCGATGCCGAGCGGCTCGATCGACACCACGCCGACCCGTGCGGACGCCCTGATCGCCAGGCCGTGCATGTCACGCTTACGGGTGATCGCCGGGTCGACCGTCAGCAGGAAGCGCAGCTGTTCGACGAGGCCGCCGAGCAGCCGGACCGTGCGTTTGGCGGTGGCCTGCTCGTAGGCGCCGATCGTGTGCCGGAAACCGAGCGCCCGCAGGGCCTCGCCGACGGCGTTGAGCACGGCCTCGTCGTCGTTCGACATCCTCAGCACGCCGCGCGTGTAGCCGCCCTGCGCGTCGAAAACCCCGGCGAGGAAGCCTTTTCGCCAGCCCTCGCTCGGCGCCGCCGGGATCTCGGAGAGGTCGCTCAGGGAGCGAAAGCCTCCGAGGTAGCTCCGCGACCTGTCCGACGCCTCGGGCTCGGCCGAACCGTCCCCCTTGACCGTGCCGCACAGGTAACCCGCGCGGTACTCCGCGTCGTCCTCGGGCGCGCCGGGGAAACGCCCGGTGCTGACGAGCTTGCTGCCCGGCATCAGGTGCGGCTGGCGGGCGGGTGACGGGCCGGTCTGCTTCCAGCCGCGGTCGGTCAGGAACCGGTGGTCACCGCTCGCGACCAGCTCGGTGCCGTCGTCGAGCAGCACGCGGTACGCCTGCTTGACCGTCGGCCAGTGCGCGAGGACGCGGGTCTTGGCGTACCGGCGGCGGCTGCCGTCCTGTTCGGTGCCGTAGACCTCGTCGCCGACGACGATCTCGGCGAGCTGCTTGGTGCGGCCGTCGCCCATGAGGATCTCGGTTTCGCCCGCCATGCAGTACGTGCACGCATGGCTGCAGCCTCGATACGGGTTGATCGTCCAGCCGAAGGGCATCGGCGAGCCACCGGGCACCTTGGACAGCACGGACTTGGCGTACACCTCGTGGAAGGTGACCCCGTCGAACTCCGGCGAGCGTACCGAGCGCACCAGTCCGTCCATCCCCAGCAGCGCCTGCTCGGCCGCGCCGTCCACCCGTTGCCCGTCCCATCGCACACCAGCCAGTCGAACACATGTTCTAACCGATGTCAAAGCAGGCTTGGCGAGGTGGCCGGGCCGGGGTCGTGAGTGTTTCGCGGGGTTCTATTGAGGGGATGGGCAAAGGTGTGGTGGCTCGGTCAGGGTGGTCGGAGGTGGTGAAGGCCTCCTTTACGGCGTCAGACGCCGTAAAGGAGGCCTTCACCACCTTGCGGACCGCCCGAACGGGCTTGTGAGCGTTGCGGCCGGTTCTAACCGGCCGCAACGCTCACAAGGTCTTTGCCGGGGACACGCGCCCGATGCCCTGAACGACGCGTTCGAGACGCTCAACGTCCTCAACGCGCCGTTCAGGACAACCCAGCAGCCAGACACCTCTGCCTTACCCCGCCCTAACCCCGCGAAACACTCACGACCACCTAGACGGTGAAGCGCTGGAGGGCACGGATCTTGTTCGTCGCGTCCAGGGCGGCGACCTTGTAGGCCTCGGACAGCGTCGGGTAGTTGAAGACGGCGTCGACGAGGTAGTCGACCGTGCCGCCGCAGCCCATCACCGCCTGTCCGATGTGGACGAGGTCGGTGGCGCCGGTGCCGAAGACGTGGACGCCGAGCAGCTTGCGGTCGACGGTGGACACGAGGAGCTTCAGCATGCCGTAGGAGTCGCCGGTGATCTGGCCGCGGGCGAGTTCGCGGTACCGCGAGATGCCGACCTCGTACGGCACCGACGAGGACGTCAGCTCGGCTTCGGTGGAGCCGCAGTAGGAGATCTCCGGGATGCTGTAGATCCCGATCGGCTGCAGCGCGACGAGTTCGTTGGCCGGTTCCTTGAAGGCGTGGTACGCGGCGAGCCTGCCCTGGTCCATCGACGTCGCGGCGAGCGCCGGGAAGCCGATGACGTCGCCGACGGCGTAGATGTGCTCGACCGGGGTGCGGTAGTACTCGTCGACCTTCAGCCGGCCGCGGTTGTCGGCGGTGAGCCCGGCGAGTTCGAGGTTCAGCGCCTCGGTGACCCCTTGGCGTCCCGCGGAGTACATCACCATTTCCGCGGGAATTCGCTTGCCACTGACCAAAGTCGTCACGGTGGACTCTTCGGAGGCGACCACGTTGGCCACCTTCTCGCCGAACCGGAAGGTGACGGCCTGGTCGCGCAGATGGAACTTCAGCGACTCCACGATTTCCGGGTCGCAGAAGCCGAGCATGGTGTCGCGCTGCTCCACGACCGTGACACGGGCGCCGAGCGCGGCGAACATCGACGCGTACTCGATGCCGATCACCCCGGCGCCGACAACGACCAGCGAAGACGGGATCGACTCCAAGGCCAGGATTTCGTCCGAGTCGAGCACACGTTCGGCGTCGAAATCGACCTCGGCGGGCCGGGCGGGCCTGGTGCCGGTCGCGATCACGATGAATTCACCGCTGAGCGACGTCCTGTCCCCGCGATGCTTGCCTTCGACGGCCACGGTGTGCGGGTCGACGAAGCTGCCCAGCCCGACCACCAGGTCGATGTGGTTGCGCAGCAATTGGGCGCGGACGACCTGGACCTCCCGGCCGACGACGTGCTGGGTGCGCGACATGAGGTCCGCGATGGTGATGTCCTGCTTGACCCGGTAACTCGCGCCGTAGAGCTCGCGCTGGTTCATGCCGGTCAAATAGAGCACGGCCTCGCGCAACGTCTTGGACGGGATCGTGCCGGTGTTGACGCAGACACCACCGACCATGTCGTGTTTGTCGATAATGGCCACCCGCTTGCCCAGCTTGGCCGCCGCGATGGCCGCCTTCTGCCCGCCTGGGCCGGAACCGATCACTATCAGGTCATAGTCGTACTCGCGCTCGCTCACACCAATACCCTGCGCACCCGGCCTCACCGGCGCAAGTGCTGATTCGGTGACGAACCGGGTTCAGCGGCGCAGGGCACCGCGGGCGCGTTGCCAATCGGTGACCTGGGCGAGACCCGCGCCGATCTCGGCTTCGAGCATCGCGACCTGCTGGGCGACGACGTCTTCGCCCAGCAATACGGCCGCGCGGCCGCCTTCGGTGAGGGCCGCCAGCGCCTCCCAGGGCGACGCGGCCAGCGAGCCGAGATCCGTGCCCGAAGGGGGCACCGGCAGCCGCTCTTCGATCCCGGCGCGGCCCGCCGCGAGCAGGGCGGCGACGACCAGGTGCGGCTGGGCGTCGGCCCCGGCGAACCGGAACTCCAGCCGCAGCGAGCCGTCCGACCCCGCCACGCGCACGGACGCCGTGCGGTCGTCGACGTCCCAGCGCAGCGTGCGAGGCGCGAAGGGCGCGGTGCGCAGCCGGACGTAGCTGTTCCAGGTGGGCGCCCAGATAGCCGTCAGGCAGCGCGCGTCGCGCAGCAC
>Ga0247768_1000971_pt1 | contig 10263 bp, 8 predicted proteins | sample UWRJL016104C6_FD_179944 | JGI IMG/M metagenome (GOLD analysis project Ga0247768, IMG submission 179944) | Plant litter microbial communities from Arlington Agricultural Research Station in Wisconsin, United States - UWRJ-L016-104C-6 | ecosystem: Environmental > Terrestrial > Plant litter >... | reverse complement strand
CTACGTTGTCTTCCTCGTTGTAGAGTGGCGCGATGACCGACAAATGCGGGCGCGTTTTAGGGTGCTCGATCAGCATCAAAGGCCATATCCCTCGGGCTTGACAGTTCATAATGATAACGCCGCGGTGCACTTAGAGTTGCCCGTTCAGCCGGGCTTTTTAATCGCGTGGTTTCGCGGCGCGAAGTCCCCTAAATACAGTATCCATGATACCGCCTGATGTGCGGCACGTCACACAAACCGGTCGCGGTTGGGAACGCCCGGCCGTTATGTTGCGTTGGGCCACGCGATCGTTTCTCCACCCATGCGCGATTCGTGCCACAACATGCGCCGCAACCGCAGGTGGCAGAAGTTGCGTAATCCGAGCTGGGGGAGCTGTGATACATATTCTTTCACTGCTCGTAACTTCAGTTGCCGGTGCCGTCCGGCGGCACCGGCGCGTTGCCACGTAAGTGTCCCGGCATGCACGCGCGCTGCGGGCATTGCCGCGATCGGCCCGGCAGGCGTGGCGCTCCGGTCGAAAGAGTAGGGCTGCTCGGCATACAGTCCCACGCTGCGACAACTCAACCCGTGACATAACAGTCCGTTGGTGAGCGCGGCGTGGTCTGCATGCGCCAGCGGAAATCCCGGCACCAGCACCGTGTCTGCGCCGGCAGTAGCGGCTGCAACGGCGGATACAACTTCCTCCATGCTGCCGTGGCGCTCATAGGACTCGCCGCCGTAGTCAAACCAACGCGGTGCAACACCGAGAATCTCGCAGGCAGTTTGATCTTCGCGGCGGCGCTGTTGGGCCGCTTCCCCTTCGGTGGCAAAACCTGACTTGCGGTCCCACTCGTCGGTCGGCGCGTTCGAGTCCGGCGCACAGGCAAACACCGTGAGGATTTCAATTTTCGCTCCCGACTCCACGGCGTGCGCGATCGTTGCGCCCAACGACAGCACGGCATCGTCCAAATGGGGAGAGACCACCACCAGGCGGCCCTTTAGTCGCGAATCCAACAAACTCAGGACCCTTTAGCGAGTACCGGAAAGAACAACGCCAAGGCCCGGCGTATACCCAGGTTGAAGCGCTGATCCGTCAGCAATACCAGCAGCAGATAGCCTATGCCACCTGCGGCCAGTCCGACCGCTACTCCCGCGGTACCGGGTACGACCGAAGCCAGGAACCACGTCGCAGCGCCGGCAAGCGACGAAAGAATGACGAGCGCCACCGCGGTCCTAAACGTTCTGCGCAGTATCGTACCAAACCAAGGAGGCGCCGCCTTGGCCCCCGCAATGGCCACGACAATGGCGGTGAGGATGCGGGCCGCGCCAATTCCTATGAGTCCGTAGGGACCGGCCAGCAATGCCACGGAGGCGATCAGGACCACGTACTGGGTCAGCTCGGCGGCAAACAGGCGGGCCCCCCAGCCCAAAGACTGAAGCAGGAAATACACGACATTGAAAGAAACTTCACAGGCGTAGCCGATGGCCAACAGGATGATCATGAGGGAAGTGCCTTTCCAGGCCGGTCCCAGCACATCGTGCTCCAGGGAGGGGGCCAGTCCGATGATCAGTCCCGTCGCCGGCAGCAACAGGAACATGAGCCCGGTCAGATGCGCCTGCACCGCGCTCTCGAGGCGCGCCGGATCTGACTTCAGCCGCGCGTACAACGGGAAGGCCACCGCGCCAATCGATTCATTCGCGCTCTGCGTGGGGGTTTCCGCCAGCCGGTCGCCGAGCGAAAACAGGCCCAGCCCCGCCACACTCAGGCTGCGGGCCACGACCACCTTGATGAAGAAGTCCGAAATGACGGCGGTGAGCCCGATGGCAAACAACCAGCGGCCAAAAGCAACGAGTTGGCGGGCGGAAGCAAAGCTTGGGCGGAAGCGGGGCAAATAGGGCGCAACAATGTAGCTTGCCACCAGGGTCGTCAGCGCTCCGGCCAGCTTGCCGATAATGATGGCGGCGCCGCCCAAGCGTTTGGCCAGTGTTATGGAAATGGCCACTTCCACGACCACCGCGGCGATGGCCACAACGGCAATACGCGAGAATTTCAACTCGCGCATCAGATCGGTCATGTGCGGGCTGTTGATGGAGTTGAGCAGCGGCAGGAAGGCCATCATCCGCACGAGTGAGGTGGCCCGCGCGTCACCAAACAGATCCGCCACATAAGGAGCGGCGATACACAGGACTGCACACACCAGCGAGCCCCGCAGCAGGCCGATCGTCCAGGCAACGTCGTAGTGCTCGCGCTGGCGCTCGGTGGCCTGTACGAGCGCGTTGGTCATTCCGGTTTCCGTCGCCGTCATGACGGTGGTGATGGCGACTGTTGCAATGGCAACGAGGCCGAAGTCCGCCGGCGTGAGGAGGCGGCCCAGCACGAGCGTGCCGACCAGATACAGGAGTTTGCTGGAGCCGAGCTGGGCGGCCTTCCATAGCAGCGCCTTGCCGGCTCGCTTCTCGTCGGTGGCGCCTGCGCTGATGGTTTTCTCTAGAGGGGTCGCGGTCGCTTCAGCAGTCTCAATGTCCATTCAAGCCTGCCGCCACGCCTCTCAGCAGGTCAACCACAAATGCCCGGCCGTTGACCTTGCGCAGCAGATCACCCTGCAGCGTGCCCACACACCAGCGCTTGGCGCCGCGGGTGAGCTCATACGCGAGTCTGACGAGGAAGCCGGCATCGTAGCGGCGCAGGCGGCGGCCAAACCAACCGCCCTGAGAGTACGCATACTGTGAATACACCTGTGTCATGTCGGCGTCGCCGCGCCAATGCAGGTGAATTACAGTGATTTCGGGAATGAAGTGGATCTCATGGCCCTTCACGAGGGCGCGATAGGACCACTCCGGATCTTCGCAGTAACGCAACAGCTCCGTCTCATCGAACGGGCCCGAATCCTCGAACGTGGCAATGGCGGTGCCGAAGTTGCCACCGGCGAAATGATCGCCTTTCAGGGGCAATGTGCGGAACACCTTGTTGGCGCTGGAGTCGTTGACCGACGGCGCGCCCGCTTCGCTCGCGAGCACGCGCCCGGTCACGATGGCGTTCGGATGCTGTTTGAGTCCCTGAACGATTTCTTCCAACCAACGCGCCGCGACGGTGCAGTCATCATCGGTGGAAGCGAAAAAACGGGTCTTCACCTGACGGATGCCGGTGTTGCGTCCCGCGGCGGCACCCCGTTGGTTCGAATGGATGTAGGTCACCTTCACGGGCAACCGGCGGAATTCTTCCATCATGGAGTCCATGCTGCCCGCCACGCCCTGATGTGACAGGATGATTTCAGCCGGCACGACGGTCCCCGCGACGATGGACAGCACTGACTCTTTGAGGCATTGCCGACCGAGCGTGGGTATCACGACGGTGAAGTCGGCGGCAATGGGCTGGTCCGTCATCGGTTTAGGGCTCGTTATCGGGATGAGGGGAGGCGGAGTTTAGCGGTCGTGTTTTCGGGAGTCCAAGGACTCCGGTCGCAAAACCAGTCGCGCCGGCACCAGGTTGAACGAGTCCAGCCGCGTTCCGGCGGGAGGGAACAGGGCACCGTCGGGCGCTTGGCCATCCGATGAATACGTCATCCACAGGGACAGACCGTCCTTGCTCGTCCAGGCGTTGACGATGTGGACCCCCAGCGAGCCGCCGCCGGCCCTGCCCAGGTTGGCCCAGCCGCCTTCCCCTGTTTGCGGATCGATGTTGTTGTACACCACAGTCGTCCAGGGACCCCAGGGATGCGGCGCGTCGTAGAAGGATGTCTGCCCGATGTAAGGACCCTGGGCAGTGCCTATGTAGCGCCGTATGCCCGGAATGTACGAAGCGCTCTCGAGGCTGGCGCCCCGGTCGGCAAACACAGGTTTCATGTGCTGCGGGTTGCGGGTCCAGGCCGGCCGGCCGCCCGTTTCCAGGCCGGCGAAGAATTCATAGGCCTCGCGTTGCAACACGTGTCGCTTGGAAACGCGCGCCAGGTAGGTGTTGGCGATTGAATCGGTGGGTGCCGCGGCGGGCGCGGCCGCGGATCGGCCCTCGTCCGCGGCGACTTCCGGACCGTCATCACCGGCCCAGTAGTCCGATGAGTTGGCCACTCCATACAAATAGACGTAACCATCCGGAGCACCCCGGTTGCCGCGACCGAAGTTAATGAATCCGCCGGCACAGAAATCGCCGGGCGCACTGTCCGGTGTGCAGAAACTCCACGACGTCGCCTGCCACGAGTGCGCGTTGCCTTTGGAGTACCCGAGTTGGTTTCGCCTGGGGGCCCCCGACTTGTGGCCCCGTCTGCCGGCGAGCTCGCGCGCATTCCACAGGCCGCCGATGCTGTAGAAGTCCTTTCCCACGGCGATGATTGAGCCGGCCTTGCCGTCGAGTGTGGAGTCGTGCTCCGCCTGGAAGCCGCCGTACACATTTTTAACGGTTGCGGGGCTCAACGGCGGTGGGGCCGTCATTTTCGCAACTCCGAAGCTGACACGGCCGCGCCGGTTGTCGCCGCCGAAGCCACCGCCGTCACCGAAGAACGCATAGACGTTGCCATCCGCGCCCCAGGTGACCGGCCAAAGGTCGCTGCCGTCAGCTTCGGAGTAGCCGTTTGTCCAGTCGAACGTCAGCGATTCTATGTAGGGACTGCGACAATACGGCGCATCGCCCGCGGGCCCGCCGCACTCGGGCCGCGGGCTTCTGATGGAGGTGCAACCCGACAGCACCAGAGCGCAGAGCGCCCCTGCGATCCGCACATTGTTGGTTCGTGAGTGGCTCACTTCCTATAGAAGTCGAACGTATGCCGGTACGGCGTATCGGTCAGAAAGCGCCAGGTGCCGAGCGGCGCAAATGTGTACTTCTGGAAGGCGGACCGACTGGTCACCGTATCCAGATCAACGGGCGCGCGCTGCGGGATGTCGTCCCAACCGAAGAACAGATGCCCCCCGTCGCGCAACCTCGAATGACACTGGGTAAAGCCTGCTTCGAGCTGCTCGCGGCGGTCCAGGCCCCAGCCGTAGACGCCGTTACAGATGATCAGGTCGAAATGGCCCGGTGGAAAGTGACGGTCGAGGTCCTCGAGCGGGGCAATCACATGCTGTTTGGCGCCAAAGCCCGCGGCGGATGGGTCCGGCTCGATGGTCCAGAAGTCCTTGTCAGGAAAGAACCGCCGTTGATAGTGCGACGTGTAGGTGCCGCAGCCGACGAACAGCATCCGCTTGATGGAGGTATCACGCGCGTACTCCGGGAAAATGTCGCGCTCCATGACGATGCGGTCCGTGGTGTTGAGTGGCGTCGGCAATCCCAGGCGCTTGCGTAGCACGCGCTCGGCAAAGCCGTGTTCTGTGAAAAACGCCAGCAAGCGTTGCCACTTGGGTCCCGGCGATTCACCGATCGCGTCCCGGTAGATACGGTTCTCGATCTGGCGTCGGGCGTACTCGACTCGCGTCATCAGCTTGAGGTTCCTATGTTAAAGTGCCACGCACGATGCATTTCGGCGTTTTGAGCGACAGTCCGCAACTCCAACTCTGGCAGCGTCATTGCATCGAACAGTTGCAGTCGCTCGCGGGCGTGGTTCCCGTTGTTTTATTGATCAATCGCGTGCCGCACGCTACCGGTGCAGGCAGCCTGTTCCGCTTCCTCGACACAGTCGCCGCGGGCAGTCCTGCCAGCATAACTGACCTGCCGCCGGGTTTGGCTACTGTACCGGTCATCGAGCTGCAGGCGCCTGATGCCGCGGCTCGAATCCGTGACCTGCAGCTCGATTTTGTGCTGAGCTTCAGCGCGGCGTCGGTCCACGAGTTTCATGCAATTGCATATTACGGCGTATGGGAATTTGCATTCGGTGACTGGACGCGCTTTCGCGGCGGGCCGCCCGGGTTCTGGGAGGTGTATCGGAACGCGAAGTCCTCCGGCGCCCTGTTGTGTCGAGTGACTGCCGATCGCGATGAGGTGATTCCTTTGCGGCGCGGCAGTCTCAGCACGCGGCAGTTTTCCTACCCGAAGAATCGCGACCAGTTGTTGAGTCGCTTTACCCACTGGCCGAGCCAGGTGTGCCGTGACATCAGCGCCGGCGACGTACAGTATCTCGAGGCGGAGCCGGTCCGCGGCCGTTCAGAGCTCAACACCGCGCCTTGTAATAAAGGCGTATTGCGCTTTTGTGTGCGCATGGCCTGGTATCTCGCGAGCCGCGGCATGCGGCCGTGGCTCGAGCACGATCATTGGAACATCGGTGTAATCGAGCAGCCGATCGAGGAACTGGTGCATCCGCATCACGCACGCAAGCCGATCAGATGGCTGCCAACACCGCCGCCCGGAGAATTCGTCGCGGATCCTTTCGGGCTGGTGCGGGACGGGAAGCTGACTGTGTTCTGCGAGCATCTGGACTACGGTGGCGATGCCATCGGCACCATTGCCGCGATCCAGCCTTTCAGTGCCGCACCGCTCATTCCAATCAAAATAGGTCCCGTACCTCGAGTGCATCTGTCGTATCCGCAGGTGTTTGAGCACGAGGGGCGGCTGTTGTGTATTCCGGAGACGCAGGGTGCGCGGGAAGTTGCGTTGTATGAGTTACAACGCTTTCCCGATGAGTGGAACAAAGTCGCGACGTTGATTCCGGACTGCATGATTGTGGATGCAACTTTATTTCGGCACGGTGAGTGGTGGTGGCTCGCCGGCGCGTCCGACCCGGGAGGAGCCCATCTCGGTGCGGATCTGCACTTGTGGTATGCGACTGACATCCGGGGACCCTGGACCCCCCATGCGTCCAACCCGGTGAAGACGGACGTGAGCTCGGCGCGACCTGCCGGAACGCCATTCGTGTCAGAAGGTGTGCTTTACCGGCCGGCGCAGGACTCGGCGCAAACGTACGGTGCGCGAGTTGTCATCAATCGCATCGTGGCGCTGACTCCCACGACGTTTCGTGAGGAGCCTGCTTCGTTTGTTGCTCCAGAGGCAGGCGGGGCCTACCCCGATGGTCTGCACACTTTGTCTGGAGCAGGAGACGTCACGCTCGTGGATGGCAAGCGTCTCGCTTTCTCGGGAGCGGAATTTCGCCGAGTGCTACGGCGAATGGTGATGCGCCGTGTGCGGAAACTGTTCTGACAGCGAGCGGCACAGCTCCGCGTAACGGGCGGCAATCAGGTCGAGATCGTAGGGTGTCACCGCTTCGCGCGCCGCGGCGCCGATGGCCGGCCACTGATCGCGAACGGCCAGGGCCTCTTCGAAAGCATTGATCAATGCTTGGGTTTCCAACGGCGGGAACAGGAAGCCGCTGCGACCCTGTTGGATCAATTGTGGCGCGGCACCAACGGAAGTCGCGAGCACCGTGCAGGCGCAGCCCATGGCTTCAGCGAGCGCGAGACTGAAGCCCTCATACTCGGTTGGAAACACCCAGGCATCGGTTGCCTGAAGGTAGTCGACCACGGCGTCGGTCTCGGGGAAGAACGCCACGTCGCGTTCCAGTCCCAACTGTTGGACCCGCTCCTTCACCTGCGACTCACAATCATCGAAGGAGCGGTTGCCCGATCCGACAATGACGAGGTACAGCTCGGGATGCTTTGCAAAAATCGTCGGCCACGCATCGATGAGCAGCGGCACACCCTTGGCACGCGCCAGGCGTCCGGCATACAGCACGATGACACGATCGTCAGGAATGGAAAGTCGCGCCCGCAACGCGCTGCGCTCCGCCACTGAAACGGGACGGAATTTCCGCAGGCTCACGCCGTTAGGCAGTGACACTATGCGTGACGGCGCAACGCCCCGCTTCAGCAGCTCATCGTTGATCTGCGCGGAAATCGCTATAACAGCGTCCGCCCGACGTAACACGCGGTTGCGCGCGTTCTCGAGGAAACTGAAGATGAGCTTGCCCTTGCGCGACCCCATGGTCCGCATGCTTTCAGTCGAGATGGTCTCGTGCAGCTCGAAGTACGACTCGGCGCGGATGATGCACTTCTTGCGCAACAGGGCGCACAGAGGTACCACCACCAGCGGCATGATCTTTGCGCCCGATACGATGACGACGTCGTAGCGGAATACGTCTTTGAACAGAATCCAGACCAGCTTCAACAGGAAGATCAGCACGGGGAACAGTGCCGCGAAGCCTTTGCCTTTCAGCATGCCGCCGGGACGCAGGCGCCGCACTTCGACACCGTTCACATTTTCGCGCGCCGGGCTCGGGGGCACCGTCTGGCGCGTAATGACCTGGACCTGGAAGCCGCGCCCATACAATCCCTGGGCCAGGTGGGCTGCAATCAGCTCCTGGCCACCCACCAGGGGCGGGAAGAAGGCCTCGGTGAACCAGTACACAACGGGTGCGGGACGTGTTGTTTCCTTCATGAAAGATCGTTGAAAGGTTGAGAGTTTTGTTGTTGGCGTCGCTGTCGGGGGCGGCGATTCAATTTATAATGTCCCGCAATATGACTTCAATGAAGATCGGCGTAATGCTCCGGAGCCTGACCGATGTCGGCGGACCCGGTGAATATACTCGCAGCCTGCTCAATGCGCTGTTGCGGATCGACCGCGTCAACGAGTACTACCTGTTTATTGCGGACGCGGCCCTGGGAACCCGTTTCAAGGAGTTTCCCAATGCCCATCCGGTCGTTCTGGATAGTCCGTCCAAGCTGATTTTCGATCAAGTTCAGGTGCCGCGTGCGCTGCGTCAGTACGAATGTGACGTAGTTATCAATCTCAAACACTCCGTGCCGCTCCTGGCGAATGTGCCGTCCATTTTTGTCATGCACGGCGCCGACTGGCTGGCCTTTCCGCAGAACTACTATTTCTTCGACCGCCTGTACCACGCGCTGTCGCTGCCCCTGTTTTGCCGCAAGGCTGCGCGCATCATTTCGGTGTCCCACGATGCGACCCGCATCGCCATCGAGAAGGCGCACCTGCAACCGTCTCAGTTGGCAACGATCTATCACGGCTTCCGCAGCGACTTTCGCCGGGTGGAGGATGCCGAGCGCCGGGCGCGTGCCCGCGAGCGCTACCAGCTTCCCGAGAAATTCATTCTGTATGTCGGTCGCATCTATCCGATGAAGAATGTGCGCGGGCTCGTCGAGGCCTTCGCGAAGTTGCGTGACCGCGTGCCGCACAGTCTCGTGATCTGCGGCATCAAGCACTACAAGACGGAGCCTGATTTCGCCGCGATCGACAAATACTCCCTGCACGACCGTGTCATTCCCACGGGCTTTGTGGAGGAAGAAGATCTGCCGGTTCTGTACAGCATGGCCGATGCTTTCGTGTTGCCTTCACTGTATGAAGGCTTCGGTATCCCCCTGTTGGAAGCAATGGCCTGCGGTGCTCCGATTGTCACCTCCACGCAGGGCTCGTGTCCCGAGGTCGTGGACGGTGCTGGAGTATTGGTGAACCCCTACGATACGACCGATATCGCCGAAGGCATCTACAAGGTGCTCACCGATCGCACGCTGGCCGAAGAGAACGTGCGCAAGGGCTATCAGCGCGTCGCGCAGTTCAGCTGGGAAAAGTCTGCCCGCGAGACGCTGGATGTCATTGAGTCCGTGGTGCGCTCGGCTCAGGCAACCGAAGCGAGCTTGCCCCGCAGGGACCCGAGCTGAAGATCCTCGCGCTGTTCGCCCAGGATCAGCATTCGATACCACAGCTCCGCATTGATCAGCAGCCATAGACGATTGCCATGATCGGCGCGTTTCGCCAGATGCTCCGCCAACAGGGCGTCGATCGGCTGGCGCCGCAGGATTCCCGCCGCCACGAGCTTTGAATCCGGCAAGAAGCGCTCATACAGCGCGCGGTATTCATCCTTGAGAATGTAGGGCAGGGCGGAGGAGAAGCCCTGCTTGGGCCTATCCAGGATTTCGGCGGGCAGGTAGCGGCCGGCCAGCTTGCGCTGTGCCCAGCGCAATGAGCGGCCGCGGATCTTCATGCTGGACGGCAGCCGCGCGGCAAACTCCGCCAAGCGATGATCCATGAACGGACTGCGCGCTTCCAGGCCCTGGCTCATCGACATGCGGTCGGTGATCATTACCGGGTGATCCGGCAGGCGCACCTGGCTGTCCGCGGCCAACATGTGGTCGAGCGGATCGCCGCTCGCCGCATCAAACGGGTTGCGGATGGCGTCTTCCGCGTGCACGCCGCGGAGTTGTTCCAACGCGGCCGGCGTGAACAGCGTTTGGCGCATCGCCGCTTCAAAGTAGAAGTAACTCAGGCTCGCCGCGTAGCGCTCGGAGCCTGACAGGAACGACAACCTCTGCAGCCAGCGCAGTTGATGTCCAACGCTCTTGTACCACCCCGCTTCCGGAATCAGCGACAGCGCCGGCCCCAGGACGTGGCGCCGCAGGGCCGCAGGCACGCGCGCA
>Ga0247768_1000969_pt1 | contig 10263 bp, 10 predicted proteins | sample UWRJL016104C6_FD_179944 | JGI IMG/M metagenome (GOLD analysis project Ga0247768, IMG submission 179944) | Plant litter microbial communities from Arlington Agricultural Research Station in Wisconsin, United States - UWRJ-L016-104C-6 | ecosystem: Environmental > Terrestrial > Plant litter >... | reverse complement strand
GCAACTTTTCTTTTCTTTTCTCGTCAGGCCGTCCCTTCTCCGCTTCGACCTGGACTTGGCAGGGTCTAGAGAGAAATAAGTGGATCTGACCTCAACAAACTATCTACTGCTATGATGCTGTTGTCATAGCATTACCCTCCTTCCACAGAAAATCAATCGTTCTTGGGGCACGAACATGGCTAACTATTCCCAAACTAGACTTTCCTTACCATACACACCATTAGCACCCCGTAATTCCCATCTCTCGCTTCACAGCTCGCCAAAAACACTAATCCAAGCTGGTGATTTGGGGCTACGCTAGATACGGATCGACCCGCTTAGACCAACCCCATTCCCGCCGAGATCGCGTCGCCGATCCGCTGATCGCTGCCGGGATTGGGATTAGTGATCGTGGATAGTGGGACGCTACTCTTACTCAACACCACCCAGGAGCATCCAAGGCGCCCCATCCATCACGACGGTGAACACAAATTTCCCCTTGAAGTGGGTTTTGTGGTGCCCTGAGCAGAGAGTTGAGGCACTTGGCTACAAGGGTGAGATGGATACACAGCGAGGAGCGTCGGCAGCTGCTGCGATTTGATTGCCCACATGTCGCTCTCAATTCCGGTGTTGAGGGCTGTCTTTTCGAGCGGTGAGCCCTTTTTGAGATTCGTCCTAGTATACTGTGCCAACGCTGGTCAACATTCTTTATGTGTGGGTCCAAATAACGCGGTGATTACACTCAAGGTATTGGCTGACAAGCATATCAAGATTACTTTCGCTGGTTCCATTCGTGGTGATGCTGGTCTTGAAATAACCTTGAACTAAAAGATGCCTCGACAACACATAGTCGAATTCTTGAGTATCAAAGCCTTGGGACATCAGATAGTTCAACACTCTGCTGCTTCGCTGGAGGAGATTCGTGACAATCAGGTAGGTCATCTTCCTCCTCCACTGTATCAAATCGTATCCTTCCTTAGTGGTTTCGCATATATGTTATCAGCCCCCAGTCTTGCAATCCGCTACTCAGATATCTAAAGCCTAGAACCACGTAGGATCATTGGGCAGCGCGCACCGCATCGTTACACGGAGATTCATTGACTCGACACCGCATCGCTGAGTCCCACTTGTCGCCTCCTATGCCTCGCGTCTCGCGAAAAATGATCCACATCCGAATTCAAACACAATTTTGACATTACGAGGATTCGAGGGCGCTAAATCCACAAGCTCAGAAGCCCTGAACTACTCATTATCGTTTTCGTACAACGCAGGTCGCTTGAAACAGTAAAGGGACCCACCCGACCAAGAAAGTCGAACATCCTAGTATATCAGAGACGTTTTACTGCTGACACCAAAATCACGCCCGAGTTTGACCGTAAGATAATTCAAAATCGGTGGATCAAGCAGCATCCATGGATTCCGCTTGGCGACAGGTGATCATGTCTTGAGCATCCTCATCCCGAGGAATGATTTGGTATCTGGAGAAGGACTTACAGAGTCCGGAATAGTGGATGACGGTGTCAGCTCGACGCTTGGATCTATAACTTATATAACAAAGCTGAGGGTTTGAAGGCGTAAAGAATACTGAACGGCGAGTTTGAAAATCTGCGGCTGCGAGTGGGGAGGGGTTGGTAACGGATTGCACTGCAAACAGTATAGGTCTGGATGTCTTGCGCAATACATGGTATACGCAAGATTCAAGGTAAAATCCGTTATCTTGACCTACATTCGGAGGCCTGAGATATTCCTGGAGGTGGACCTTCGGGAGATGCAGGTACGGATGCAGCGGACACAAAGAGGGTTTTCAACTTCGGATTGCGTCTAACTGCCGTAAAAAAGGGTACGTCACTAGCGGCTGGTCTTGTCGCGGATCGCGCGACGACCATGTCGATCATTGCAAAGTAGGTTCCAGCCTATACGTACCGAATATAAACCACCCGCCTTCTCACTGGAAGCGATAAAGCTGCAACAGAAGAAGTCAAGTTGCTTTCTTAGGAAATATCGCCTAGAGAATGGTTCTCTGATTGAGCAAATCAGCCATTCCCCTAAATCAACCATCTGTATTTTTAGATATTCAATTGGATGCAATCAACGTCAAGAACGTGGACTCCCCCCTCCGCCAAGCACCCATCCCGAAGTTCTAGAAAGTCCTTAATTCCGGACAATTAACCACCCCAGCACCTCAATCTACATCTCGGCATTTTTCATATAACCACGCAAGACAATGCATCACACAAGGCCTTTTTCCAGGAAAGAAGACCGGCTAAGGTGGTAGAGGACCACGCCGCGCAACCATCATGTTAATATAAAACAAAGTGACGTATAGGGAAACGGAGAGGATGTGGGTGCACGATCCCATTTGTCCTTGTACTTACATTCGGATCGTAAGCACGGGTTATGAATGAGATGCGGATGTGAATTTGAAGGTCTATTTTACTTTTTTCGTGGATACTTTCTCCCTTTTCCCTTTCGTATTTTGTAGAGTTCCGACATTTCCATCCTCGTGATCCAAGTAAACCCAACATTAGCCACCACGTTTCTATAACTTCGCCGAGAGATGTCTATTATCGTTCCTCTTTACGTATACCCCTGGCCTGGATGGTGGGATCCGCTCTACACAGCGTATGTACATATTCCTCCCACCTCAATCCCCAAACCAGCCCGTTGACGATTTGGGTCAGTGCGAAGAAGAACCCCGACGTCGACTTCACCGTGATAGTGAATCCATGTTCTGGCTCTTGCCATGGGCAGCTTCCAGATCAATACTACCAAGCCGAGATTCCCAATCTCTCCAAATACCGCAACATCCGCACGCTCGGTTATGTCGCGACAAATTACACGAACAAGGCGCTCGACGACGTGCTCGCAGAAATCCAAACCTATGCGGAGTGGCAGAAACATGCGAATAATACAAAGTTCAAAGTGGACGGCATTTTCTTCGACGAGACGCCGACGCAGTATTCGGACGCGAGTTTTGCGTACTTGCAGAAAGCAGCCGCCAGTGTGAAGAATACGACCACTTTCCGGGATCGATTCATCGGTATGTCGTCACCAACGTAGCAGAGATCAACACATCATGGAAAAGCTTTAGAACTAACACGATTGCTAGTCCATAACCCAGGCAACATCCCGCTCGCGCCACTGACGACCTCGCCCAGCACCGCAGGAACCTATCTCAATCTCGCCGACATCACCGTTGTATTTGAAGAAACGTTTGACAAGTGGATCAAGAAAGACATATTCGATGCGCTGCGCAAACTCAAAGTGCGCCGCTCCAAGCTGGCCGTCATGGTGCATTCCATGCCCGAAGGCAGCATCAAGTTTTTTGAGTGGGTCGTGGATTCGCTGGGCGAAATGGCGGGACATTATTTCATCACCACGGTGGACCAGAAAGATGCGCATTATAACTCGTTTTCGAACGTCTTTCCGGATTTGGTCAGGTTGACGTCTTGAAATTTCGGGGAGAAAGGTTTGGGTTTTTTTTTTTCATTTTGTAGTAATAGAACACGCATCCTCCAGGATTGAGATACCGTTTTCGGGGTGTGGGATGAATTGGAGCACGTGCGTGGTGTGTATGAAAATCCTAGAAAAAAGAGATCAAATCTGAACAGAATTCCATAATTTGGATCTTACCTAAGTGACCACACGTAGAGAATGCAAACTCGACTGGATCGACATTCCCGAGTCTGTCGATGAAGTTGGTGAGACATTCGACCTGGTCCACGGTTAGCTACTAGCAAACTTAAAAGTGCGGCCGGCACCGGGTGATTCTCAAGGGTACGTGATGTTTGTAAGTTTGTATTAATCCTAGAACGTGTGGTAATCATGGAACGAGGTTTAACATGGGTTGGACCGACCAAGGCTCTTTCTAGCAAGTACCGTGTCTACCCAAACCCACGTCACACGAGCCAAGGGCCAAGATGTACAAAGGGGTCGCTCACCTGGGAAGGAGAAGGTGAATACCTCATCACGTGCAGCACATCGTTCAACACAACTCCCAAACTGCATTTTTTCCCAGATAGTTGAGAAGTGTTCATTGTAAAAACTTATCCAATCAGTCTACTCTGGTTAGGTCTTGCTAAACATTTTTTCATTGCGTGAGCTGACCTAACGAGGCAACCGTAACGTAGGATAGTTGGTCATATGTTTAATACTGAAGTTTTATTTCTCTAGAGTCTAGAAACATGGGGTCTGATTTTAGCTACACGGTGTAACCAACTACACCCTATTTGATCCAACGGTAATGCTCGAACTTCCCGTGCTGTGGTATCCCTCCGACGCCACAATCATATAATCATGGGTTCCCAACTGCAATCCGGCCTTCGCCCAAGCATCAAAATGCGTTTGCGTGGTGACCGTTCCACCAGTCCTCTTCGAGGTTCTAACCGACCAATACTGATCGAAGGTTGAAGTTCCGAGGATTGAAGGAGCATTGGTGCGGTGGTTGAGGTAGATGTCATAGGTTCCGCCGTCGGAAGTAACAGTCCCCTTCTTAGTGCCGCCAGTTGACGGATCATAAGGACCAAAATTCTCAACAATGTAGTATTCAACGAGTGGGTTCGTGGTCCAGCCGTAGACGGAGAGGTAGCCATTGCTGCCGGGATTGAAGGTTCCGTTGTAGACGATGGTCCTATGAGCAATGTTAGTATCTACTGTAATCATTTGCTTTCTTCAGTGGGACGTACTTGGGGCCTCCCGGATTCCACCCCTTTCCTCCTACAGTGTTCCCATTGCCTGACCATTGAACACTGTACTGCCCACCAGGGCCGTTGGTGTATGTCGCATCACCACCGTTATCAGTCCACCATGAGTAGTAGAAGCCGTTGTTTGTGCCAGTTGATGATGGAGTTCCGCCACGTTCCTCGAGGAGGGGATGAGCGAACGCACCGACAGCAGCGGTGGCCGTGAGAAAAAGTGTTGTGAAGCAAACCATGGCGAAGAGTCGAAGCTAGACTTGTGCTTGTCAACTTGAGTGTGTTCTTTCCCTTAGAGAGTACCTTCCTTCTTATACCTCTCACTGAATGCTGAATTGCCTTTTGATTTAACAGCTCCTTACGCCACCCATTTAAGGCGGTTCCGCCATGAAGCCTCGTGCATCACCATCTGTAGCTCGCACGAAACCCGATATAGCAGTTCAATTGCATGAAACGACATCCCCTGCAATTTGTGGGGAATGGGCATAAGCCTCGAAACCAGGTAAACAAGTTCCCAATCCAATCAACTGAGTCGCCTTGTCTCACTGTAGGTGGCCGGAAACGGAAACTTTCGAGATGCGCCGAGGCAAAACCAAGACTTTAACCTGCGGGTATAGAGCCTCTGTTTAGCGGGCTGCGCAATTGGCGGAAGCAATGGTGGCGATGCGCCGTCAACCATTGTATGACAACTACATTTGTTTCTTTTGCTGTCATTTCAACCGCCTCGGTATCGTCTGTCGGGAAGTGTTTGTTGGAAATACAGATCGGTGGAGGCGGTGAATGCCCGAATCCAGGTCTGCAATTATGTCATGGCCTGCCTCCCAAAATTTGAGATTACAGTACTGCTTATCATAGACATGAGACTGGTTATCGAGGTGCAGGTGGCCACAAGGCGTGCAAGTCACACAGGTTGTCACATTACACAAGTCATGCAACGAGGAAACATGAAACGACACTTGTTTCGGTTCGATGGCCATATACCCAAGCACTGACCTGGCACAAGTGATGCGAAAACTGACGGGAGGTTTTTGATGAAGAAAGTTGAACCTGGGGACTTGACCATTAGCCTCGGAAGTGAAGTAGAGTATACAGGAAACATCAATGAAATGACTGTTCCCAAGTGCACGCAAAAAGAAATTCACCGAAGGCGAATTGAAATAGCGCAACGTAGGTCATATTGGAAATAAGGAAAAAGAGACCGCACGGCTGTTCCTGGTGTTGTGACGTCTCGTCGTCTCGAGCAGGAGCCGAACTTTGGAAAGTTCCATGGGTTGAACACTTCCAAGGATTGGTACCCTGGTTGGGAACGACGACGCATCATGTCACTTTAAGCTATTCCAAGGTTGCCAACCGACTAGCAGATACGGAGATCGCTGTTGCTGGGGTGCACAGCCAACTAGTCGTTCTCTTTCGTCGAACTCCGATTTCATCCACTCATCATGGATGAGAGGTGGATGGGCCGTGGTTTCCTTGAGAGGTCATGGTGGAACCAGCAAATGCCTCTAATGTTGGTTCTTCAAAGGTTCATCGTTCCAAAGAAGGTTTTAAGGTTAGGTTTTGGTAAAATGAACTGGCCGAACCTTGGAATACCTCAGAGTACATGGAAGGCGTGATGTGGTCAAGAGACCTTGAGAGGGCATACAAGGATGCCGGCATTAAGACAGCGCGAGTCGGTCGAAAGCGTACGATAGCGGTGAGGGGGAAATTCAAATCTCATAACAACATCAATTCAAAAGGACATGGAACATTATTAGATAGAAACAAACCGGTCAGCCGTCATATGGGGAACCACGGAACCCCATTATTCATGAATTGAAAGCGTTACGCATGAACTGATCAATCGAAACAGTCAATTGAAACTGAAACCGTAGAAATAGGTGTGCTTGTATCAGCGTACAGGATGAGTGAACATATTGATGGTGCCTTGCAACCACCCGTTCGGTGCACATGGGGAAAATAGAATTATGGAAGCGACTGCATCAGTTCATACACAGATAACATCAACCGATTCCCAATTCGCAGTCGCCTACACAGGGGTATTTCATCGAGCACCAAAACAGAAAAACCAGCAAGTGCTGAGGAACATGAAGATGAGAGAGTCCAATATAGATTCGCTAATGAGATTCCACAAAAACATTATTGAACAATAGAAATGGGTATTGTAGAAACAAGTACGCTTCGGGTATTATTTTCAAAAAAGTGTTGCAAGCCGGTTATTGTCAAACGGGCCGTTCGTTGGTATTCGCTGCAAGTTCTAGACAACGACCTCCATTTGCGGGTCGGGATTGGTGTCTTGCCTAGGAGTGCGATACACATGGAGCGCTGCCATGACGGTAGTCGCAACGAAGGTCAACCTGCGAAGCATCAATATCCGGGGCTACAAATTCAACGAGATATGATGTTCACTTACCACTCCAGGGCTCCAAAAACGATGGCTGCAGTGCCGGCACCGCAAGCTCCTCCGTTGCTCCCGCATCTCAGATCACCCCAAAGCGCTGCAACAGCGACCCATGCAGCAAACCAGAAGATCATGCAAAGAGCTTCAGCTGCAAGAATGATGTACTTGTGGGCCAGGGCGGGGAATCTGGCAGGTGTGAGGATGAGAAAGGCGACAGTGAGAAGGGTCCATATGGAGGTGAAGAGCATGAAGTTGACCGAATGCCAGCCGCCCCATGTTACGTCGACGACTGGACGAAGGGATGTCAGCGCTGAGAGAGTAACAGTAATAACGCGTTAAGGAAAGAACATACCATATGCCGTGAGACCTAGAACAATGATAGCAAGAACAGCCTGCACAATGCGCAGTGGGAGGATGAATGCGAAAGCCATGATTTGTGCCGAGAGTGGATATCCAAATCGGGAAATGAGCTACAAGCGAGATGGTTGCAGTATTAAAAGGCAGGCCGGAGATGGATGAAGCGGGATGTGCAGTTATAAAGGCAAAGTGACTAAATTGACAGGAGACAGAGCAGATATATGTAGGTCTGGTGCCAGGCTTTTTACATACGTCTTCCCCGCCTGGCTAAGGGAATGCCACGAGCGCTAACGACGTCATGTGTGGCGCAGGCTCTTGTCATGCGCTCACCTTGGGCACGCCACTCCCGAGATGACTCAGCAAGTGACAGGAACATTGAACCTTGATGCCAAAGTTGGCAACCCTCGAAGAAGGGAAGATATTTGGATAAGTTGGGCTTTTCTGTACGATTAGATAGCTAATGAATCTTTCGTCAGTGATATACGGCTCTTTGTCGCCACAAGTTTCTCGTCCTTTCGCTTTTGCGTTGAGCACTGTGGTCCTCAGAGGTCAAGCGATCCAAGCCTTAGCTCGCTGACGCGTCTGTCAACAAGCCTTGTTTTAACATCCCACTTTTTCTTCCCTTCCAATCACACCAGTCTCACCGTTTCAACGCCTGGCTGGAAACGTACCAGATTGATTGCAGCTGAGCTGGACGAAAGACGATTGGTTGACACTCCCTTGACCAGGAAAGTCCATGCGCGATGAAAAGGGCCGAGTCCGGGCACCTTAGACTTACTACATACTACATATCGTATAACCCAGGACAAGAGTCGCCGTCTCCGCCTCAAGGATTATCGTTACCGGCGAGAGCAGAGAATACTGTGATACTCCGCAGGCGGTAACAGTTTTATCTTCTCCCGTTGAGATTCCGTGTCGCAAGTTACTTCACAAAAATCTTTCTTATTTTTCGGTGGTGTGAACCGCACAAACCAATGACAAGCATCGTCAGAATAACTCCAGAGTTGACGGGATAGCTTCAAGTAGGAAAAAACAGAGTGCAGCTCCTGTCACACTCAAAAAACCGGGTAACAACTTTGCACATCTCTTCAGCTCGTCATCTCGTCGAGCTCTGGCGCAAGGCTTTTCTCTTCATGCATGTCTGCCGTCGCATTCAATACTCGCGTTGTACTTGAGAGTCCGATTGGTATGGGATGAATGACTGGGGATATACCCGTGGGCAACCATTGAATCGCAATCTGAATGGCCGAATTGGAATGTGGGAAAGCGGCGGCGACGGGCATGATAAGATAACCCCATCACTCCTACTCTTCTCGTTTCCCACTTGATCGCGTACCTATGCAACCACCAAAGCATCCTGGTGAACAATACAACCTTGGAAAATATTCACGAAGGGCAACTCAAAAATCCCTCACACAGCTAACGGTAATCCCCCTTTTTTATGGAGAGAACGGTCAGCGATGTTTCTCTGTTAGCGTTGCATAGCTCTAGAACGTGCAGTAGCGCGAGGGACCTCGGGAGGGAATGCGGGGTCTCACGTGGCTTGCCCGGGTCGTCCATTCACCATTGCCGCGGCCGCGTCGACCTTGGCGCAGAAGCTTTGTTGTACGTTTCCTTTCAGAATCGCTTCTTTCCTAACAATTCTCGCGAATCATTGGAAAGGTTGTTTGCGAACTCCGAGATCTTCTGGCCATCCTGCACATCTTCCTGCCGTCATGGTTGATCCAGCACGGAATTTGCACCACCTTCCAAATTCCAATTCAACATTCAACGACACGGGAGGTCCTGATAAGAACTCGCCATGGGAGCTTAGATTTCGGAGACGAACTTTGGGTAGTCCGTGAACGCCACGGGCTGGGGCAGTGCAAGTGCACCATTGTTCGGCGAGGGGGGTGACATGGGAAAATGCCTCAGCCGATGGATTCCTCATACCGGCTCAATCTGTGGGTATGTCGTACACGGGTGCTGATGCACGTGTACGAACGATTCGCTCGATAAGAGCTCAGTCGTTTTCTCCAACCAGAGCAGCAGACTATCACAGCGTCAGCTCCGAATGATTTTACCCTTTCAAATATCGTCACTATCACAACAAACAAACTGTTACACCTGATAGCGCCCTTTGGGCAAGTGTATAAATCAACAGCTTTACGCCAAAATATATTACTACTTCTCTTCTACTGAAACTTTTCTACTTCTATAATGGACCCAACAGTTCAGTTCTCGGAGCCGCTGCGACCCACCCGTTCCACAGGGTCGCAGTATGACCATATAGGCGGAGTCTATCCCGTACGGGGGCGGTCCCGGTCACGTGTTGCAAAGAGTTCAATTGATCTCAAAGTCAAAGAAGTACTTGAGGATGAGGATGCTGGCTTGCGTGACGAGAGGGACTATAAGTCTCGGCAGGTTTGTGGGTCCTGTCACACTCGAGACACTTCAATTAAAAGGCTGCTAGATCTTCAGCATTCGCCAAATGTTCTTTTTAGCGTACCAGTCGATTGGAGTCATTTACGGAGACATTGGTACCAGCCCGCTCTATGTCTACTCGTCTACTTTTTCCTCCCCTCCTAGCCGACAGGACCTTCTCGGCGCGCTTTCGCTTGTCATTTGGTCTATTACCATGATGGTCACAGTGAAATATGTTTTCATCATCCTACATGCAGACAATGCGGGCGAGGGTGGCACCTTCAGCACATACTCGCTGCTTTCTCGTTACGTGAGTGCACTTCGTGATGAATTTACCAAGTCTCCAGCTAACTCCAGAAGGCGAATATATCAAATCGCGATCCTAGGGAGGCTACTATGATCCGCATGGAGCGCCAGCTTACGGAAGAGCTT
>Ga0247768_1000968_pt1 | contig 10268 bp, 8 predicted proteins | sample UWRJL016104C6_FD_179944 | JGI IMG/M metagenome (GOLD analysis project Ga0247768, IMG submission 179944) | Plant litter microbial communities from Arlington Agricultural Research Station in Wisconsin, United States - UWRJ-L016-104C-6 | ecosystem: Environmental > Terrestrial > Plant litter >... | reverse complement strand
CCAGGGCGCGGGAGCGGCCGCGCCGACGGTCGGGTCGGCCAGGTGCGCGGCGAGCCGGGTGACCAGCTCCTCGTCGAGCACGGAGTCCTGGTCGAGCAGCAGGACCGCGCCGGAATCGGGGGACACCTCGCTCAGCCCCAGGTTAAGGGCCCCAGCGAGGCCGAGGTTGCCGTCGGGGCGCAGGACCCGGACCCGCTCGGGCAGCGCGCCGCCGAGCAGCTCCGCGCCGCCGGGGGTGTTGTCCACGACCAGCACCTCGGCGCAGGCCGCCCTGGCCGCTTCGACGACGGCCAGCAGCCGGTCGTCCGGGTGGTAGGCCGTCGCGATCGCCGTGATCTTTTCGGTCATCGCGGTGTGCTCCCAGTCAGCAGTCGGAGAGTTTGTAGAGCTTGAGGTCGCGGTCGGAGTCGACCAGCTGGAACCCCGGGCGGCCGAGGGGGTCGACGATGCCCGGGTAGTTGTTGCGCCGCGCGTCCCACGGCCAGAAGTGCAGGTCGCCGATCATCACGTAGTCGACACCGAGCTTCTTCGCGTCGACGCAGACCGTCGGGTCGTTCGCCGCGTTGACCAGGTTGTTGGCCAGGTAGTGCTGCGCGTCGCTCATCGGCAGGTCCATGTGCGGGAACAGCGACTTGCGGTCGATCAGCGCCCACAGCAGCGCGCTGCCGTCCCACGGGTTGCTCGCCACGACCGCGTCGGCCGGGATCTCGTTCTGGATCCGCTGGTAGAAGGCACGCTCGCGGGCGTCGACGAGGTTCTCCGACGTCGAGGTGTTTTGCCGGATGTAGGTCGTGGCGACGGTGTCGCGGTGGGCCTTCAGGTACATGCCCTTGGCCGCGACGGCGACCACCAGCGTGATCACCAAGGTGACCACCAGCGCCGACGCGCCCGCGCGCCCGAGCCTTGGCTTCTCGGCTTCGGCGTACCTGTCGCGCAGCTTCTGCGACACCAGCACGATCGCGAGCACGGCCAGTGGCACGGCGGTGATCGGCAGCGCCGCGGCCAGCCGGAACGGGTCGTTGTACCAGTACCCGGTGAACCGCTGGGTGCCCGGCGTGTTCACCGCGGCGGCGAGCACGTACAGGCCGATGCTCGCGATGAAGGCGCCGATGAGCCAGCGCTGGTCGCGCAGGTTCCACAGCAGCGCGACACCGGCGATCACCACGGCCGACAGCACCCACAACGTCGGCCTCCCGTTGGGAGCGCCCAGAACCGCCTGGCCGAAGGCCTGCGACGCGCTCTCGTGCGGAGGCCAGTAGAAGGTGCGGACCGTGGCGAGCGCGGGCGTGGTCGACGCGTAGCGCCAGACGAGCAGGAACACGGCCACGGCCGCGCCCAGCCCGGCGATGCCGATGCCGGTCTTGCCTTCGGTGTGCTTCCGCAGCGCCCAGCGGCCGATGCCGGTGAACAGCGGGAACAGCATGATCACCGCGAGGGTGAACAGCGAGTTGGGGTGCGCCAGGCCACCGGCGAGCACCACGAACGGCAGCAGCAGCCAGGCCCGGCCCTTGCCGATGGCGTCGTCCTTGGCCAGCCCGGCCAGCGACATCGCCAGCGCCCCGCCGACCGGGACCAGCGAGAGGCCGAGGAGGTTCGGCCACAGCACGCCGAAGTCCATCAGGCCCCAGGGGAACGCGGTGAAGCCGACGCTGATCACGCCGGTGATGGCCATGGCGGGCACCGACCGGCCCGCCAGCTGGCGGACCAGCAGGACACAGCCCAGCGGCCAGACGACGGTGGCGATCACCGCGGTCAGCAGGTTCGCCGCGACCGGGATGCTGGTGCCGGTGGTCAGCACCACCAGCGACGCGATGTCGTGCCACGCGGCGGGGTAGAAGCCGGTCGGGATGCCGGGGTTGCCCAGCGTGGTCAGGGTCAGCGCGGAGGCGTTGTGGCTGTCGAGGATGTAGGCGACGGCGTTGTAGTGGAAGACCGCGTCGAACGTCTGGGACAGCGAGTCGGGGCTGCCCATGCCGCTGACGATCGTCACGCCGCCGAGGATGATCGCGGGTAGCAGCCCGAGGAACGCCGCGAGGGTGACCGGGCGCGGATCCGCCTCGCGGGCGACGGTGAACCGGCGGCGCAGCAGGAAGGCCCCGGCCGCGATGACCACCGCCGCCAGCACCGCAACGACCAGCACCAACGGCACGGACCAGCCGAGGCCGAGCTTGCCGGCGAGCACGGCCGTCACCGCGATGATCGCCACACTCAGTGTCGGCGCCACCGCCCAGGCGGCGATGCTCCGGAACCCCGCGCCGTAGCTGACCAGGAGGCCGGGGATGAGCAGCCAGCCCGCGCAGATCAAGGCGACAGGGGCGACTTGCAGCCAGTTCATGTGTCCTCGTACCTCGTGACGGAGCAGGGCCGGTGCAGTGTAGAAGTCCCGGTATGTCTCACTGCGGTGTGGATCCTTTTCACCATGGGCGGACTCGGTGGCGGTTACCCTGGGTCACGCCGCCGGGAGCCCGGTCCCGGCCGGGACCGGTGCCGCCGCGACACGCGTGGCCCGCAGCAGGATCACGCTCATGACGATCGCGACGACGATCGGCCCGGCCGAGGTGGCCACCACCGCGGCGGTGACCGGCGCGATCGGCAGGACGAAGATGACCGTCATCGCCGCGGCGCCGGACAAGTAGGCGATCAGCACCGCCCGGTGCCGCCCGACGGCCAGCAGCGCGGGCTGCGTGACGTTGGTCGTCATGAGGAAGAGCGTCCCGACGCCGAGCCCGGCCATGACCGCGCCGGAGAGCCCGGCGGGCTTCTGCAGGTAAATGGTCAGCAGCTGCGGGCCGAACACGGCGAGTACCGCGATGCCGAGCAGGCCGAGCACCACACAGGCGGCGATGGTGCGCATGGTCTGGCGCCGAACGTCGGTGAGGTTGCCGCGTGCCGCATCGGCGGTCAGCCGGGGCAGCAGCATGGTCTGGAGCGGGACGAAGGCGAACATCGGCAGCCGCGTGAGCGTGACCGCGGCGCCGATCGCGACGGCCGTCGCGGGCACGGCGGCGAGCTTCGCGCCGATCACCACCGGCGGCAGGTTGACGATCGCCTGGTTGGTGAGGCCGGCGACGACCAGCAGCGCGAGGGCCGCCGAGACACCGAACCGCAGCTTGCCCGCGGGCCGGGGCGCCGCGGCCCGCGCGGACACGTCGTTCCGGTCGAGGCCGCTTCCGCGCCAGAACAGGCCCGCGCCGATCAACGCGGCGAAGAACTGCCCGAGGACGAAGACCAGCCCGAAGATCCACGCGGAGCCGACCCCGAACAGCCACAGCCCCGCGCAGAGGACGATCCGCGAAAGGCCCTCGGCCGCGAGGGTCGCGGCGTACAGGCCGAAGCGCTTACTGCCGGCCAGCGCGCCGCGGACGGTGGAGGCACAGCAGGTGGCGAGCAGGCCGATGACAAGTTCACCGACGAGCTCCCAGTGCCCGTGGAACGCGCTGGCCAGCACCGGCGAGAGCACCAGGACCAGTGCGGTGGCGAACAGGAACAGCCGCAGCGCCTGCCGCGCGACAGCGTGGAACACCGGCCAGGCCGAACCGCCGATCGCGTGCTCCTGGCTGACCGAACGCGACATCTCCTGCTCGACCCCGGCGAAGACACCGAGCGCGATGGTGTTGATCAGGAAGTAGAGGCTGGTGAGCGCCGCCACCCCCGCCAGGTCGCCCACCGAACGCGAGACCAGCGCGATGAACACGACGCCGGAGAGGACCACCATCGCGAGTCCGAAGCCGATCTTCGGGGTCGGGCCGCGGAGGAAACTCACTGGCGTTCATGCTCCAAGCCTGTCGGCCGAGGCGAGGGTGCCGCCACGCGGACCGCTTGATCCATCGGCCTGTTGAGGTATCTAGGTGACTTCCGCAGCGTAGCGGACGTCATCGAGGCCAAGCCGCCGCCTGGTGAATGGTGGCCTCTCTCGGGCCCCGGCGGCCGTCTGTAGCATCGATTCGCCAAGTGGGACGCCGGAGTGCCACCGTTTAACCGCGTATTGACTCCCCATATCGCGCCCAACGATCCCCGAGGAGCCCGATCACCGATGGCCGACCCCGTCATCACCGCCGTCGTCACGGCTTACCACCCGGATGACCGGCTCTCGGCGGTGATCGAAACCGCCCTCCGGTCCTGTGCCGAGGTTGTCGTCGTCGACAACACCCCGGCCGATTCGGCGTCGGGCACCGACAAGCTGACCGACTCCCGGGTCCGGGTACTGCGCCCCGGCCGCAACGGCGGGCTCGCGGGCGCGCTCAACGCGGCGGTCCGCGCGCTGTCGCCGTCGACCGAAGCGGTGCTCGTCCTCGACCAGGATTCGGTCCTGCCGCCGGAAATGGTGCCCGCGCTCGCGGCGCACCTGGCGGATCCGGGCATCGGGGTCATCGCCCCCACCCCGGTCGACGCGGTGGACGGCTCGACGTACGACCGCTTCACCCCGGCAGGCACCACACTCGTCGACCGCGACACCGTGATCACGTCGGGAATGATCGTCCGGCGCAGTGTCCTCGAAGCGGCGGGCGGCTTCCGGGACGAGTTCTTCGTCGACTGGGTCGACAACGACTTCTGCCTCAGGCTGCGCCGCGACGGCGTGCGGATCGTGCAGGACACCGCGACCTTGCTGCCGCACTCGATCGGCGACCGGCGGGAACACAAGATCGGCCCCGCCACGATCCGCGTACTCCGGTATTCGCCTTGGCGGCACTACTGGATCACCCGGAACGGGATCGTGCTGATCCGCGAAAATGTCATCCGCAATCCCCGGTGGGTCCTGCAGGCCGTGCTTTATCTCGGCCGCCAGGCGCTGACCACCGCCGTGCTCGAACCCTCGCGGGGCAAGAATCTCAAGGCGATCTTGAGTGGCGTCCGCGACGGCCTGACCAACCGGACGACGCTGGGCTATCTCCCCGCCGGCGCCGACTACCATTTCGCCACCGATCGGACCGAGGCCGGGCTGTGACCCTTGTAACCGCCGTCGTCACCGCTTACCACCCCGACGACCGGCTCGCCGCGGTGGTCGAATCAGCCCTGGCCACCTGCGCGGAGGTGATCGTCTCCGACAACACCCCCGGTGGATCCGCGTCGGCCGCCGAAAAGCTCGGCGACCCGCGCGTGAGAGTCCTGCGCACCGGCAGCAACCTGGGCCTCGCCGCGGCTTTGAACGCCGCGGTGGACAAACTGCCCGCCGACACCGACTTTGTTCTCTTCCTGGACCAGGATTCCGTGCTCCCGCCCGATCTGGTCCCGGCACTCGCCGCCCACTTCGCCGACGACTCGATCGGCGTCGCCGCCCCGACCCCGTGGGACGCCGCCGCCGGTGGCGCCTACGAACAAGCCGCCGGTTCGGGCCCGGTGGTCGCCGATCGCGACGGCGTGATGACCTCGGGAATGCTGGTGCGGCGCGCCTGCCTCGACGCCGTCGGCCGATTCCGTGAAGACTTCTTCGTCGACTGGGTCGACTTCGATTTCTGCCTGCGCGCGCGGGCCCACGGTTTCCGTGTGGTCCAAGACACCAGCGTGCTCCTGCCGCATTCACTGGGCGACCGCCGCGAACACAAGCTCGGCTTCCTGTGCACCCAGGTCCTGCACTACCCCGCTTGGCGGCACTACTGGGTCGCCAGGAACAGCACCATTCTCGCCAGGGAACAGTTCCGCGGGAACCGGAAATGGGCGTTGTCCGCCGTGCTTTACCTGGCGCGCTGGACTTTCAACACCGCTCTTTTCGAAGCACAACGCCGTACGCACGTGGCGGCCCTGGTGCGCGGGTTCGCCGACGGCTTTTCCGGCCGCGTGTCCCCGAAGTACATTCCGGACGGTGCCCGGTACCCCGATGCCCTGGAGTACTCCACCGCGGATCACTGACCTTGTGAGCGTTCCGGCCGGTTCTAACCGGCCGGAACGCTCACAAGCTTTTGCCCTACAGGTCCAGGTGACCGTCCGAATAGGCTTCGTAGTTTCCGCATGCCTCTGTGATCTCGGCCGTCGCCAGCGCCGCGGCGAAGAAGTCGTCGGCCAGCGGTGAGGCGCGGGATGCCGCTATCGCGAAGCAAACCTGGTCGGGCGCGAGTTCCGGGACGGGTACGTAACTGATGTCCGGGCGTGAGTAGAACACCGTCTCCGAACGTCCCACGAACGAGATGCCCCGGCCGGCCGCGACGTGTTCGAGCTTCTCCTCCACACCGCGCACCCGGAGCCCGGAGTCGGGGAGCGGGCGCCTGGTGGGCTGCGTGCCGGGGCCGGCGTGCCAGATCAGCGGCTCACCGGCCAGGTCGGCCTCGGTGAGCTCCTCCTTGCCAGCCAGCCGGTGGCCCGCGGGCAGCACCACCATGAGCGGCTCGGTGTACAGCGGAATCACGCGCAGACCGGTTTCGTCGATGGGCAGCCGCACGAAGGCGACGTCGATGCGGCCGTCGAGCAGCATCGCGGCCTGGTCGTCCCATTCGATCCGCTGCACGTCCACGACCACGTCCGGATGCCGGGCTTCGAACGCCTGTGCCGCCGGGATGACCGGGATGCCGGTCCGGAAGCCGACCGACAGCCGCCGCCCGCCGTGCGCGGCCACGCTCACCCGGCGGCGGACCGCGTCCGCGGAGGCGAGCAGCGGACCGGCGTCGGTGAGCAGCTGCCGTCCGGCGTCGGTCAGCATCACGCCGTGGCGATCCCTGGTGAACAGCGAGGCGCCGAGATCCTGTTCCAGCGCGCGGATCTGACGGCTGAGCACCGGCTGCGCGATATGCAGCTCTTCGGCGGCGCGGCCGAAATGCAACTTGTCGGCGACGGCGAGGAAGTAGCGCAGTTTGCGCAGGTCCAGATCCATGGAACCTCCCGAGCCTGGTGATGTCTCCAAGGTATCACCGCCGCTGAAAGAGGTCTTGGACATCCATTCCGGCCGAGGGCAGCCTGAAGAGGTGCCCTCTGGGCCAACGGCGAATTCGGCCGGAGAATTCGGCATCGAGGCGGCTGAGCGCACCCGCGTCGCCATTTTTCGCGCCACCTGAGCACAAGGAGCAGTAGCGTGCGCGTTTTTGTCACTGGCGGGACCGGCCATTCCGGTTCGTACCTCATCCCCGAGCTCGTGGCGGCGGGCACGAGGTCACCGGCTTGGCCCGGTCGGACACGGCCGCGGAGTCCGACGGCGTCATCCACGTCGCGCACCGGCAGCATCGGCTCGCCCGGGAATCCGGGCCGTCCGGCCACCGAGGATGATTCGGCCCTTCCCGGCGGCGGGGAATATCAAGGCACCCTGCGGGTTCGGAACATTGTGGAAACCACCGTGATCGGCCTCGCCGGGCAGGGAGTGCGGTCTTCGGTCGCGCTCGCGAAGGAGAAGGGTGTCGTCGGCTACCCAGGAGACGGCGCGAACCTGTGGAACGCCGTGCACATCCGCGATGTCGCCTCGCTCTTCCGCCTGGCGCTGGAGAAGGGCCTGCCCGCCGTGAGCATTCCCGCGGACGTGCTGATGGTGCCGGGATACTTCGGGTTCCTCGCGAACATGGTCACGCGGAACACCCGCCGGACGCTGGGCTGGGAACCCGCTCAGCCCGGCCTGCTCGCCGATTTGGACAACGGTCATTACTTCCCCCGCAAAGGACAATGACAAAGCTTTCTGAAGGGATGCTGGAAACATGACGACTGTGGGATTCATCGGAAGCGGGAACATCGGCACCACCGTCGCGCGGCTCGCCATCGAGGCCGGGTACAAAGTGGTGCTCAGCAACTCGCGCGGGCCCGAAACACTCGCGGACACGGTCGCGGAACTGGGGCCACGAGCGTCGGCGGCGACGAGCAAGGAGGCCGCGGCGGCCGGTGACATCGTCGTGGTCACCGTGCCGGTCAAGGCGTTCCCCGACCTGTCCGGCCTGCCACTGGCCGGGAAGACGGTCATCGACACGTGCAACTACAACGCCGAACGCGACGGGCACATCGCCGACCTCGACAGCGGTTCGCTCACCTCCAGCGAACTGCTGCGGCGGTACCTCCCGGACGCCGGGGTCGTGAAGGCGTTCAACAACATCTTCTTCAAGCACCTGCTCTCACTCGCCCGCCCAGCGGGGGCGGCCGACCGCTCGTACCTGCCGATCGCCGGGGACTCCGCGACGGCGAAGGCGGCGGTGACCGAGTTCCTCGAAGCCATCGGGTACGGCGTCGTGGACGCGGGATCGCTGGCCGACAGCTGGCGGCTGGCGACGGGCACGCCGGTTTGGGGACCCCCGTACGGGCAGTACTCGGACGAAAAAGGCCAGCCTGCCGACGAGGCCACCATCCGCGCGGCGCTGGCCGCCGCGGTGCGCTGAAACTCGGGTTTTTTCGTGAAGGCCTCCTTTACGGCGTCAGACGCCGTGAAGGAGGCCTTCACCGCGCTTGGGCTAAAATCCGTTTTCGGTCGGTGAAATATCCGTAAATCGCATTCGGAGTAATTCCGGCGCACCCGGCCGTATCGGTAACGAGCGGCCGAGGCCGGCCCGTGGCTCCGCGTAGGCTCGGGCCGCCCGCCGGAAAGTAACGAATCCACATCCATCGCGGCCGGGAGAAGATGGCCTGGAAAAGGCTCTGATCTGCGGTTATCCGGGAAATCGGGACTCCGGTCCCGGTGGCCCGCCCGTCGGCGGGGTGAAACACGGCTGCGCGGGCGGCGCTCACGGCCAGTTATTACGCATAGCACCTGGGGTGTGAAATGCAAAGAAGCCATATCGGCGTCCGCGGCGGTTACCGATTAACCGGAAAAATAGCTCATGGATAAGAAAAAACCTCCGAGGTCATCTTCGCTGGTCCGATCGGGTAGGGGTACTTGATAGATCTTGCCGCTTGACTCACGGTTGTGGACGACAAAGCGGTCCCCCGTCAATCGATGATCTACAAAAGTGGCCTTCTCGATTTCCAGCGGGCGATTCACGTAAAGGATACGCCAATGATTCTCCGGAGCGCTTTATTGCCGCACACCGCCATCGTCGAACAACGTAGCGCCAGTATCGATCAGTCCAGCGGGGAGATCGAGCAGCGTAAGGCCATTTTCGAGCGAAATAATGCCGGTATCGATCGGCACTGGGTAGACTTCGAAAAGGCGGAAGAATTCCTGGCGCTGTTCCATGGGGAAATGCCGTCGGTGACCGCGAGCGCGGCGATGGCCAGGGTCGAGGAGGTCAGGGACGAGATCGCCGCCACAGGCACGTACACGCACACCTCGGCGGAGCTCGCGTTCGGGGCGATGGTCGCGTGGCGCAACTCGGCCCGCTGCATCGGCCGGTTGTACTGGCGCGGCCTGCGGGTACGCGATCGGCGCACGGTCACTGACGCCGACGAGATCGCGGCGGAATGCGCCGGCCATCTCCGGGAAGCGGGCGGCACCGGGCGGATCCGTGCCACGATCACGATCTTCGCCCCCGACACGGCCACGAAGCCGGGTCCGCGCATCTGGAACGAGCAGTTGATCCGTTACGCCGCCTACCGGACCCGCGGGGACGCGGTCTGCGGGGACAGGCGCTACCTCGCCTTCACGGACGTGGCCAGGCGGCTGGGCTGGAGCCCCCCGGCGCGGCGCGGCCCGTTCGACGTCCTGCCGCTGGTGATCGAGGCGGAGCCCGGCCGGCCGCGCATGTTCGAACTGCCGGGGAACGCCGTGCTCGAAGTGCCGCTGAGCCATCCGGACTTCCCGTGGTTCGCCGAATTCGGCCTGCGCTGGCACGCGGTGCCGGCGATCAGCAACATGCGCCTGGAGATCGGCGGGATCACCTATCCCGCGGCGCCGTTCAACGGCTGGTACATGGGCACCGAGATCGGCGCGCGCAATCTCGCCGACACCGACCGATACGACCTTCTGCCGTCCATCGCCGAGGGCATGGGGCTTTCGACGGAGACCGAGCGCACGTTGTGGCGGGACAGGGCGCTGGTCGAATTGACCATCGCCGTGCAGCACTCCTTCGACGCCGCGGGCGTGACGATGACCGACCACCACACGGAGTCGAAACGGTTCCTGACCCACTTGGCGCGCGAGGAAGAGGCGGGCCGCGCGTGCCGGGCCGACTGGAGCTGGATCGTGCCGCCCGTCTCCGGCAGCCAAAGCCCTGTTTTCCACCGTTACTACGAGGAGCCGGACGCCGACGCCCGCCCCGCTTTCCTTCCCCCGGCGCCCATCCCCGAATTCACCTGACGGGCGAAACCATTCCGGTGAGCCTCCGTCGGCATGCCCTGAAGGGAGCCTTGAGGGACTCTAGGTCCCTCAAGGCTCCCTTGACGGCATCGCCCGATGAGGAGCGGACGCACCACGAAAGTCAAGACACATTTGC
>Ga0247768_1000967_pt1 | contig 10270 bp, 6 predicted proteins | sample UWRJL016104C6_FD_179944 | JGI IMG/M metagenome (GOLD analysis project Ga0247768, IMG submission 179944) | Plant litter microbial communities from Arlington Agricultural Research Station in Wisconsin, United States - UWRJ-L016-104C-6 | ecosystem: Environmental > Terrestrial > Plant litter >... | reverse complement strand
CGAGGTCTCCGTACCTATTGGATGGTCATGTTCACTTAGACGATAGTCACAGTCATTACCTCCGTATCTGTGAGCCAGTGTTCCGGCTCCCCATCCTGGTCAAGTTCCAGAACGCCAATCCGCTCGTAGAGTACTTCCGCTTTGTTTGCGCTTGTGTCGTTTGTCCTAGCCTTTAAGACCAAGCAGTGCAGGCTCTCAATTCCCTTGCCGTGTGTTTGCATTTGTGTCTGGCGTTCGTTGCAAATAGCCAACAATCAACAATACAGATCAGTGCGAATTGACTTTTGAAGCTCGAGAAGGAGAATGTGTTCTTAGCATGGTTTATGTCAAATGCTTGTATGTAATTACCTAAAAGTCTAAGCCATTAGGTCAAAACTCTGCCATTCCTTCCTAATAACAGCGAAAACATTTCGTATATCACACTCCACACTTTGTACGCTTCATACCAGCTCATTCTCATCTACATTATCCCACTCGGCCTCGTCGTCTCTCTCTTCCCCATCGGGTCCGTCAACGTCCCTACTGGCGTGATATGACTTGAAGACACCCTTGTCATCGGCAAGACGCGCCATGAAAAACGCATGTGTTTTGTTCAGCGGACGGCCCTGGCATATGTAGCCCATAGGCGTGTGCATAATGTCCTGACCTTTGCGACGAAGCGAAAGCCACTCGGAGAGAAAGCTAATAGTTGCCGCAACCCTATTCGATCGCTTAGCATTGCTGTCCTTCTCGACATACTCTATCAGCGGCGCACATTCCTCAAATCCCATATATAGCCGTCCCGAAAAAATACCGAGTTCGATAGACAGCCAGGGCGGAATGGTATGGCTAACTGGGAGTGCAGGCAGAGCGTAGTACGCTAAAGCACCGAAAGATATCATTTTCCTCGTAACAGGCGCGGAGTATGTAAGGAGGTGGACTAGGGGAAGTTTCTGGGCGCGAAGCATAGTAATCAAGATTTCGGCTTCTTCAGAAATAATGACTAGTGCTGTGTAGGTGCTAGGGCTATACAAAATCCATTCCACAGGACGCTGGGAAAAAGATTAGTATTCATTGTTGAGGGACGAAGAAGTGGGCTTACAAGAAAGTTGTCGATCGAACCATGATTCACCGTCTTAATCGTTCTCATAAACTCAGCCGAAACAAATAATCGCGACTGCGTGGCAGCAACTTTAAACTTCTGACCCATAGAAGTGTGTGACACAGCGGCGAATACATGTTCATATCCTTCTCCTCCAAGAAGATTGCCCGTGCGAACGAAAGCAGAGATGGCGGGATGAACACCTGGGAATCGGAGGGCTTTGTAGTGCATGGGGAGTTGCACTTCACGCACCTCTTCGACTTGAAATTCGACCTCGCGCTCTTGCTCCACCTCTTCGAGCGCGGAGGAATGCACAACATTAGGGTTGTCAGTGACGGCGTGGCGCTTGTCGTTAAGCTCATTCATGAAAGTTTGGAGTTGTGGGAACTTAATCAGAGAAGATGATGAGTGGTGGGCATCATTCCCGTAATTTCCGTACAGTTGCTTTAGAGTTTGCTGCTCCTCATGTTGAAGCACCTTAACATACGCATCTCTATCCTGAGAATCAAAGATAAAATCCGCGTTCTCCCATTCCGCAGTAGTGCGCTCGCAGAAGTCGATACCTTGGGAAATGTAGAGGTTTTGGAGCTGCTCATTCGCGCGGCAAGTCTGTTCCAGAAGCCAGTGCACAACATGAGATGAGTCGATTTTATCCCCGTCATTCATTTTGCAGGCGTCGAGGATGGACTGGTGAGTTTCGGGGTAGGCGAAGAAGGAGAGAGATTGAGTAGTTGCGAGTTGTCGGAGGCGCATAGCAGCTGACCAAAACGTGAGTCCCGAAATCTCGCCACGGGAAGCGTACACTTACCTTGAACAGTGTGATCCTTTGTTTGCCCAAGGGCGAGCGTCAGCGCACCACGGGCGTTCTGAGGCAGCTTCAAATCGATACCACGCGTATGAGCTTCATCAAGATAGACGAGACAGTTATCCAGATTATCAAGAAATGGGGTCGCCAGTAAGGGTACAGGGTCTTTTAATCCGCGATATCTGACCCAGGCTCGATTGTCCGTGCGGAAGAACACAGCTGCTTGGGGTTCAGAGTCGATATCTAGCCATGCTTTGACCAAATCTTCGTTGCTCATTTCCAGAATATAGGCGCCGGCGTCGATAAGAATATGAATATTCTTCCACTTGAGTTGTTGTAGGAAATCGATTTCTGACAGGCGCTTCCCTCCTCTGGCTGCAAGATTGTACTCTCGGTTTCGATCTTGGAGAAGGTAGGTGAGAACCTCAGCGTTAGTTTGTTGTAAGCTTGGGAGATCGTCTTGTCGGATAGTAAGTGGCAGCATGACTTTGTTGTCGTTGGTACCGCTAAACCCGGTTGTCCTCGCGACCAGAGCTGGGCTGTTGCTAGATTCCATTTTCGAAAATAAGGGCAAGTCCCACCCTGAAGCTTGTAGCTTGATCTCGAACTGTTTAGCGTGCGCTGGGAAAACGAAGTGATTCATGTAATGGTCAAGAACGCTCCTGCTAGTTCGAAGATGTTTCCAAAGTTCTTCAACTTGCCCTTGATCATCGATATTGATGACATTCCAATGGTACAAAGCTTCCGGAAGAGTATTACAGCTGCTAATCCACCTCTCGTACTCACTAGAAGGGTCGTGTGATGATAAAACCTGACGAAGACCTTCACTAAATTGAGTTTTATCGAGGCCGGTGTAGTAGAAAGCTAGGCAGGTCAATAGAATTGCAGCGTCGGGGTGTCCAAACTCGGCTCGTTCGGAAGGCACATTTTTTGCTTCGAAGGGAACTGCGATTGGATCTCTTTTTGGATGCAGGCCATACTGTACATTCCAGCGTTTCTTGAGGCAGAGAAGGAGGATCCGGTTGAGTAGCAAGCCTCGAACAAGAAGCAAGTTTTTAGATGCAACGTCTTTGTCGGCAAACATTGCGGTCACGTGCTTGAATAGCCTGTCATCGAGAGGTTTATCCAAGAGAACCCTACGAATCTCTGCATCGTGGCCGGGAGAAGTGAAGTCCGCGAAGCGAAGGAATGCCATCCGCCCAGCACAGATCTCATCGATGATTCGCCGGTGCAGATCCTCCTCCACATCCGCCTGGAGAAAATACATCATGGGGTATCCGTTACCTCGCTCAATAACCTCAATGCTTTTTGGGAACGAGCAGCGCAGTTCTGGTAGATGGTCCTTCACGAGTGACAGGAGCGATTGCGCTACTTGCCAGCGATGTGGGTGCCCATCGACAATGGTTTGGTCGCCACTTGGATAGATGAGTTGAGTTTTCACCGCCAAAGACACATCGGACTCATCTAAAACATCCCGACATGTCGAATTCAGCCAGGACTGGAAGCTGATCATTTCTTGTGCAATATTTAACTTAGAGCTGGCAAGATATTGCAGACCACTTAGCTTGTAGGATAAAATATGCTCTGGAGCAGCTAAAATCACGCCACGGCTGTAAAGTATCTCTTGATGTAGGGCATTGTAGAGTTGAAGTGTTTCATGGTTGGACTTCGTGCGGCGAGAAAAAGGTATATTCCGTATATCCCGACCGACCAAGCCTCCGAGTCGCGACTGGATCATCTGCGCGGTTGGTAAGAGCAATGACTTTGGTACGATTAGACGCGATAATTGCTGTCCATTTCCGAGAATGGCGACTGCCATGGGGACAATGCAGGATGTTTTCCCTTTAGATAACATTAGAAGAGAGAAGAGATTCATGGTTGGGATGAGGTCGGCTTACCTTTTCCCATATTCAATTGCAATACTGAATTCTTTCCAGACCCTGGAGCAATAATCGCATGCGCAACGTCGATCTGCTCTTGTCGAATCATAATATCACCGTCTATCTCTAAGAGAAGCCAGTCAGGATATTCCAGGGGATTCCAGTTCTCGTGACCCATATTCCCAAGTTCTTCCTGCAATCGTGCGTGTTTCTCATGATACAGCAAATTCCGGATCCGCACAAGTCGTTGTAACTTCGTAACAAGAACTCCATACAACACAATCGCTTCTTTCACATTCCTCCCGAAAATATGATTCGAGCTTGAACGCAATTGCTCAAGTATCGCTACAGACGTATTGCAAGGCCAGAGACCTCCGAGGTCAAGCCATTGAAAGCGATCATCGTGAGCGGACAAACCATTGCGGATTTGTTCCAAGTGTATGGTTAGCTTGGCACGGATATCTTGGATATCTCTCTCAATATGTATGGGAATTGGGACGGTAAATGAAGTTTTTATCTGACCGCTGGTCTTTTCAAGAACATTGAGACTCGATTCTAGATCCAGACCATATTGTTGGCGGAGGGAGTTCGTTGATGAAGCGAAGGAGGAGAGGATGTTCCGTAGCTCCATGGTCTCCTTAGATACCATCTTTACAGCTGAGCGGCGATTGGCGGGAAAGGCGTGAATGCTACTGCGGCCTAGCTCACTGCGAACAGAGATGTTCAAAGGCGATGCGACGGGCTTGACAATGAGATGCCTGGAGATAGATGGGATGGCGGGACCACAGTCAGGCCTACGGAAAGGCCTCTGTGTTAAGTTCCAAGCATTTGGCACAGATGTATCATGAGATCTCCTGTAGCGATTCAGTACATTCTGAACCCGCAAAACGTATTCCGAGAGCTCTATATTCGTTTGCAAACGACGCCACTCCAAGATGACTCGCTCCATGGCGAGCCCCGTATCGATCACATCCGATTCAAAACCATTTAAGGAGATATCATCGTTTGGCCATTGATTTAAGAAGTGTTGTGCCAATCGCGTTCCCTCAGCCTTGCATGCTTTTAACTGCGCTTCTTGAGCCTTGTCAATCCTCCCTTTTGGACGCTCGGGCAGATCAACTGCAATGATTCGGTAAAGGGATTGTGCGGTCGGAGATTCATTGAGTTTGAATTTGCTGAATGAAGAACAAAGTGGCGGTTGCAATTCCTTTAATTCTGGTATAGATATAAAGGCTGCTAAGATCTTGATGATGTTAATATCGGTTTTGGAATTCAGTGACATAACACTGAGTCGGAACAACAATTTGTATAATTCCTGCGGATTAGACCTGCGACAGACGTTCACAAGGCTGCCCCACTGCTCGTGGATATTCTGCTCGGCCAAATCGCCTAGGCTGGCAGGCATAATCGTCGATGTGGTGTGAAATCCGCCGATGAGAGGCCAGTCTTGTAGAATTAGGAAAAGTTCACGAGTAATGGGAATGCTGAATGGTTGTTTTTGGAGTAGCTTTGCAATTTGATAGACTTTGCCTGCTTCCGTTGATTTGGCTTGATTCCCCCGGGAGTGGTATAGTTTATCACAGCTGGGCTCCTCATCTTTATCAAATATACTTCGCTCGTAAAGACTGCGTCGTGCGATGCCACGCTTGCGAAGGTGAGTCAGAGTGTAGGTATCGAGCTGAACGTCTTCATTATTTGCGGTAAAGACGCGAAGTCGTTCTGATTGATCGAGTATATCATTTACAACTCTCTCATATGCATCGTGTTGAATGGTTATCGTCAGATCCGCATTCCAACTCACGGTCTGAAGATTCTTCTTGTCTTTAGGGTAATACTCTCGTCCTGGACTGAGCTCCCCAATGGCGTGGAGAATCCCGATGGGGTTAATTCCCAATGGTGTCCATGGTTGACAATAACCCGATTCCAGAATTTGCAAGGCTTCTTCGCAGCCGGTACGTCCAGTCAGTGGATCCGGCAAGCAAAACGAGGTAAACGCATGAAACTGTGCCTTGGCATACAAAAGTCGAGGCTCGGCAGGGCACGACAATCGTCCCAGAATATCATCAATTCCGAACCTCGCATATTCAGTGCTGCTAGCCGCCCACACAGCAACGTGCATTCCCTGACGGCTGCTGGAAAGTTTTCCCCATGGAGCGATGATGCTTCGGCGTTTATTGTCTGCGATGTCGCGAAGTACGATTTTACTCCTAAATCCATACAGCGTGCCAGCATCCTGATTAGGATCGATCTCCTCCCCCAATTCCCGACACTGAAGAAGTCCTCTTGAATTGACGAAGAATGATAACTCCAGATGACGTAACTCAACAGACAATTTTCCGTGGATGTGTAGTGGCTGGAAGACGGTGATCTTGCGTGCGTCCTCAAAATGACGGAAGATATCGGCGACTTGCTTGAAGAAGACGGAGTTAGGATCGACTAAGGAAACACGACCCCGATAACCGCGCCGATTTACAACATCTATAATCCAGTCTTTAAGCTTAGCTCTCCAGATTTTGGGTTTCCGTCGGACTTCAAGACATTTTGTATCTAGATTCAACCAGTGCGCGCAATTGGAGATAAGGCCGAACGGAAGGTCGACAGTATCTGGTCCGGCAAAGAGATGTTGCGGAATATATTCCCAAAGGCCATCACGACTACGAGCACGAACGATGAATTTTCCGCTTCGAGTGCCAAAGTGAATCTCGTGGTTGTTTATTCGATTTGCCATGACATAAGACATGCCAAATTCAGCAGATGGGAATGTTAGAAGATGTTGGCTGCCGAAAAGTTCCTTAACCTCGTTCGACTCTCGAATTTCACGTGGTAATCTCCCCAGGGGCTTGTGATCAATAAGCAAGTGCCCTTCGATAAAGTTCAAATGAACCATCTGCGGGTTTACTGAAGGCTGCATCATGGTGGTCATGGTTGATGCCACCCATCGGTCATGCGGTGATGGAAAGGTCCGCCACTCAGAAAACACTTTTCCAGTGGAGTTCCCTGAATTTGACCAAGATGCATTAATTGCTAAACCAACGGTTTCAGGGGAAGCCTGGATGGACTCCAATATAACCGAATGGATGCTGAAAGCAATTTTCGTATCTCGAATCAACATGTTCCTTAGTACTGGCGATAGCTTGGCCAAGTCGACCAGTAGGTTCTCTTGGAGTGCCAGTGAGGCTTGAACAAATATCGACAAGTCATCTGGTGGTATTAACTGATCGGATTCTGCAAAAGTGCAAAATGTCCTTCGGCAAAGAAGGGCAGCCCAGAAAGCGTATCTAGCTGCTGTCTCCGCTACAGAAGCCTCCATGGCACTTCTCGCGGCGGACCGGAGATGTGTAATCCATTGTAAGGTAATATAACGTGCTTTTTGCAGAAGATCCTTAGCCACCACCTTGGATGAGGCCAAGGTGAAAAGTCGCAGACTAAGCGTGATGACTAGCTCCATGCCGTGGACCTCACGCCAATTGGATGTGATGTTGTTAAGGCGATCGTCAATTTGTTCCGCCAAGCGCTCGCAAAATGATGTATCTTTGAAAACTATATGGACATCGCGGAGGTGACCAAGTTTTTTTCGGACTGGCCCAGCCTGCGTAGCTAGATGGTTGAATAAGTGCATCGTGCTCTCGCTACTGAAATTCACGTTCGACGCGCCTAACTCTACCAACATGGTGAGCCATCGACAGTTCTTGCCTGAAAGTAGTCGCTGGTACGCCGTGAACTCGTGAATGGACATATTCGGTGGACATTTAGTTTCGGAGGCGACAATCTCGTACGAAGACGGCCCCTGCATTTCAGTAGGGGGGTGTATCGATTCTGGCATGACTGTGTTTCGAAGCCCGGACGGAACATGTATACCACAGAGATGTTGAAAAGTCAATGGTTTATTGAAATCCTTCACCCATGTACCCGAGGCGTTGTCAAAGTAGAAGAAGGTTAGCGCGTTGGGGTAGAGAACATCGGCCTCGGAAGCTCTCATCTTTCTTTTAGCAACCTTGTAATGGGTGCCACGGAATGATTTAGACGTTGAGGCCATGGTTATGCCGGCTGTAATTTTCTGACCATACTGTGCGAGCGGCTCATAATCCTCCAACAATATGATTGGCGATCCCGACGTAGGCTTAGCTGGATATGCCAACCCGAAAATCTTCCAGGTTGCATTGCGATACGCGGTGATGAAGCTCGGAATACCCAATTCGAACACGACCGCTGCCGCTTCCACTGCACCCTTGGGAAGAAAATCTTCATGGGCGTATATCGCCATTCGATTCCGAGTGCGCCAGTGCCAACATTTAGAACATCCCCTTACATTTCGCGAACCGTCGCGATTGAACTTGCATACGCACGTACCGGAAGAGATGGCTAGAGAGTGTTCATCATACTCTTGCCACCATCTGTCCAACTCAGCCTTTTTTGCTTGTCGCGAACTCTTAGAAGCCTGCTGTAGTTTTTGAAAGAGTTCTTGCATTTTTGCAGACTGCGCGACATACTGTATTGCGAAGCTGTGTTTGTTTGGCTCGGAGAAGATTGTTTGTTGATACTTGCACTTCTTGCACCTGTCCTGAATATACATTTGGATGTCATAGAGACGCTGCATGTCTGAAGCAGCCGAAAGATGCAAAGAGTCCAAGAGCTCTGGTGTGAAAACTGGGTGGTATTCAAGAAGCAGAGGACAGTTTTCGGTCATGTACTTGTCCAGCCGCTCCCAGAGTGTGAAAAGATTTAAGATGAAGATAGACATCTGCTCGGGATTGGAGTCATAAGCTGTTCCGACAGCCTTAAACAGATCAGAAATCGCTTCGGCTAGCTTGATACAACGGGACTGCGGAGTAGACTTTATCGTTAATTGGGGCACCTGATGCGTCCTAATCTTGCTCTCCAATTTCGCCAGCTCGAAATAGGTATTTGTGAAGTGCTCAACCTGCTGAATTGTGCTGTCATGAAATGTCGGAACATTCCAAGAGGGTCGAGCACGGTTCTGTTTGCGTGGTAAATTCAAAACGTCTTGAAGGTACGCTCCACTGTTGGGTAGAGAAAGGTAGAGTGCTTGCTGGTCAACCGGTGATGACAGCTTAGGAACACGTCGTGTTGTCTCCCGCTTGTACTTCTCCCAAGCGGACTCTATCAGCTTTCCAACCCTTGTAATGGCTTCTTTGAAGAATGACCCAGTGGCGGAGAAGAGGTAGTCATATTCGGCAGGTGAGCTACCTTTCTCTTGCTCGAGCTTCGCGAGGCGGCGACATATCTTGGCTCGAAGCGTCATCGTCAACTCAGGTGCGAGCTGACTAGGACATTCGTTCAGAAATTCCACGAGCAAGATTGTAATCAAAAACTTATAGCAAGCTCTACCAATTTCATTCCCGAGAGATAGCTGAAGTTGCCGTTGGGTAGAAACGCGCAATACGAGCCAAAAAGGCAATCTTCGCCATGGAAATTCCGCAGCTTGGATGTTCACATCGTCACGTACTCGCTTTCTCAGTCGAGGAACGTTAGCGTCCGCTGGGGATCCGACGGCCTCAAGCAACGGTATGAGGAGATGTGTCACAAGCGCTGGACTAACTGTGTCACGCGACTCCACGACGCGGGTTTGTGCCTTTATTGTATGTGCCTGGAAGGGCTTCAATGACTCCATACTTCCTTTTTCTAGGAAGTCGGCTAAGGCTTCTTGGAATGATGACTTTTGGAATTCACCAAGTGGTATCTGGGCCGCGCAGTCGGGAAAATCCCATATGAGGGCACGCTCACTGGCCAGGACCTCGGAAGAAGATGGCGATGTCTCGAATGCCTCAAATATGACAGTATCAATCTCGTCGCTGATATTAATTAGTCGCAGATCACGCATTGTACAGTTACTATTTAGTCGCAATTCTTACCTGATGTCAAGTCGAATGATGAGAGCGGCGTTTTGCTCTATAATATGAAGAATAATGGGCTGACCATGCTCAAGATGTCGAAATTCTGATATTAGTGACTGCTTTTCGAGACGGCCTCGCGCGTGAAGAGTTTGGCAACGGTGAAGCGATTGGCGCACCGCATGCCAAACCGATGCCTGTTCCCAACTAGCGAGCCTCCCTAGGGTAACTGTGGCCCGAATAAGTCGGTCTAAGACGTCATTGCTGATGTATTCAATGTCCGCATCTTGTTGTCCGGGAAGACCCGGTGGTAACACGAGATGATTGAACACATTTGCAAGTGAGGCCATGGCGATAATCGATGGTGCGGGCCCAGTGGGCAGAATAGAGAGGGGAAAGGATAGAGGGCAGTAGGCAGACGTGAGAGAGAAGAGGAGGGAAAGCTGAAATGATCTACTTTTCCGGTGAAAGTGAAGGCAAGATTGTGGCACAGTGAATCATATTCGGCTTGGCAACCACTTTAAGCGGAAGATAGCAAATGCTGAAGGTGACAGACAAGATTCGACCCCTCGCAGAGAATCCTAAAGGAAACTGATGAACGCATTTCAAGTGCACCGTGCCTATTGTTCAGCATATGTGTTTCCGCGGTTGG
>Ga0247768_1000964_pt1 | contig 10277 bp, 8 predicted proteins | sample UWRJL016104C6_FD_179944 | JGI IMG/M metagenome (GOLD analysis project Ga0247768, IMG submission 179944) | Plant litter microbial communities from Arlington Agricultural Research Station in Wisconsin, United States - UWRJ-L016-104C-6 | ecosystem: Environmental > Terrestrial > Plant litter >... | reverse complement strand
ATCAGGAACTCCGTTCTCGGGGGATTGGCGTTCGGGGAATATGCTTTCTCTTTCGCCTTCCCGGAGGTTATCAGCTCGAACGCTCCGATGAATTCCCGGAGTTTGGTCAGGGTGTCCATTTGGACAGGGCCGACCAATCTTCCCTCGATTCGTGATCGGCACGGTTTTGTGGGTACCTTTCGAAGTGGAGGTAATCCGAGCATGGACGAAATCCTGACCTGGCTGCCCGATTCCGAACCGACCCCCGCCGCCGATTCCGGCGAACCGCTCCTGGTCGCCGATTCCTGGCTAGTGGAGGACGGCCGAGCCCGCGGGCTCGACTGGCACCGGCTCCGCTTCACGGCGGGCTGCGCGGACGCCGTCGGCCTGTCCGAGGAGACGGTCGCGGCGTTCTGGCGGGCGATGATCGGCAAGCTGCCGCGCCAGGGCGAGTTGTTCCCCCGGGTCGAGCTGACCGGCGGCCGCCGGCCCCGTCTGTGGATGCGCATCCGGCCCGCGCCCCGCCGCGGCACCGACATCCTCGTGCTGGCCACACTGCGTGAGGACCCCCGCCGCCACCCCCGCCGAAAGGGTCCTGACCTGGCCAGACTCGGCGCGCTGCGCGAAGAGGCCATGGGCGTCGGCGCGGACGACACGCTGCTGGTCGACGGCTCGGGATTCGTGCTCGAGAGCGGCACGGCCAGCCTGATCTGGTGGGAGGGCGACACGTTGTGCGTGCCGGATCCGGCGCAGCGGGTGCTGAGCGGGATCACCAGCAGGCTCATCCGCGAGGAGGCGGCGGCGCGGGGCATCAAAATCGCGCATCGCCGGGCGACGCTGGCCGAGCTGCACGGCCTGGAGGTTTGGCTGGTCAACGCGCTGCACGGGGTGCGGCCGGTGAAGGCTTGGGTGGGCAGTCCGGTCGAACCCGGGGCGGCGGAGCGGGCGCCGGGCTGGCGGCGATGGTGGCAAGACGCCGCCGTGGCGCTGGAGCGGATGCCGGCCGGATCGGCCTGAGGAAAGGAGATACCGTGTCAGTCCCCGCCAAGACGGCTCCGTACGGGGTCACCGTGCTGGTCATGACCGTTGCCGGGCTGCTGGTCGTCGGCCAGATGTACGCGGTGATCCCGCTGCTGCCCGCGATGGCCCGGGACTGGGCGACCACCCCGGCCGCGGCGACCTGGACCACCACGGCGTTCGGCCTCGCCTACGCGGGCGGATTCCTGATCACCGGTCCGCTTTCCGACCGGTTCGGCCGCCGACGGGTGGTGACCGCGGGCCTGCTGCTGCTCGCGGTGGCGACCTACGCCGTGACGGTGATGCCGAACCTGACTTCCGGCTTGGTGCTGCGGGCCGTCCAGGGCCTGGGTGCCGCCGGTTTCTCGCCGGCCGCGCTGGCCTACCTCAGCGAGCGTATCGAGCCGAAACACCGCCCGACGGCGTTGACGTACCTGGTCACGGCCATGGTCGCGGCGGCGGTGGTCGGCCAGCTCGGTGCGCAGGCTACGGCGTCGGTCTTCGGCTGGCGCGGGGTGTTCGTGGCCAGCGCGATCGGGGTCGTGGTGCTGGTCGTCGTGTTGTGGCTGGTGATGTTGCCGGACACCACGACCGGCAGCGACAAGCTCGCGGATTCGTTTGCCGCCATGGGAAAGCTCGTGGTCAGGCCGACGCTGGCGTTGATCTACGTCGCCGCGCTGTCGGTGCTCGGGGCGTTTGTCGCGGTCTACACGGCCCTGCAACTGCTCGGCCCGGAAACGCTGACCGGTCATCCGCAGTCGATGCTTTGGCTGCGGGCCAGCGCGCTGCCCGTGCTGGTCGCGGTGCCGCTGCTGGCGCCCGTGCTCAACCGTGTCCGAGCCACTCTCCGGGCCGCCCTCGCGATGGTGATCGCCGCCGTGGCTGTCGCCGCGCTGACCACGGTCACCGATTCGGTCGTGCTGATCGGCGTCCTCATGCTGGTGTTCGTCGGCGCGCTGACCGCCGTTTCCCCCGGGCTCACCGAGCTGGTGGGGAACCTTTCGGGCGCGGCGCGCGGAGCCGGGGTGGCGGTGTACACGTTCGCGCTGCTGATCGGGGCGAGCCTCGGCCCGCAGGTGGTGACCGCGACCCGCGGTGGCGGCCTCGCGGTGGTGCTGTGGGTCATCAGCGGAGCGCTCGTGCTCGGCGTGGTCCTGCTGCTGGGCGCCGACAGGCTAACGCACGAACGTGAATCCGTCCCTGTCTAAAACTGTCCAATTACTATTGTTTTCCATTCTCGGGACCGATGTTTGGAATTGTCGCGCGAAGGGGTATGAAATAACGAGAGCGCGTCCCGATTCCTTGGTCACCAACCTGTGAAGGAGAGGCTGACCGATTCGATGAGAACACTGCTGATCGACAATTACGACTCCTACACCTACAACCTCTTTCAGCTCATCGCCGGGGTGAACGGCGAAGAGCCGGTGGTGGTGCGCAACGACGAGGTCGATGGCGCGAAGCTGGACCTCTCGAGCTTCGACAACGTGGTGATCTCACCCGGGCCAGGACATCCGGCGAAGCCCGGCGACTTCGGTGTGTCGGCGGACGTGATCGCGCGGACCGAGATCCCGCTGCTCGGGGTCTGCCTCGGTCACCAGGGCATCGTCACGCACGAAGGTGGTGAGGTGGCGGCCGCGCCTGCCGCCCGGCACGGGCACCTGGCCAAGGTCAAGCACGACGGCGAGGACCTGTTCCGGGACCTGCCCGAGGATTTCACCGCCGTGCGGTACCACTCGCTGGCCGTCCAGGAGCCCATGCCCGAGACGCTGGAGGCCACCGCGCGCGCCGACGACGGTGTCGTGATGGGGCTGCGGCACCGCAGCCGTCCACTGTGGGGTGTCCAGTTCCATCCGGAGTCCATCGCCACCGAGTACGGTGAGCGGCTGATCGGCAACTTCCGGGACCTCACGCTCGAACACCAGAAGGAACACGGAACCCCCGCCCAGCGGGCCGCGAAAGTCCATAGTGGACGCTCGCGGGCCACTGAGGACGCAGAGAAAAAGGACTCCGGCTACCGGCTGCACTACCGGGTCGTCGAGCACGAAGCCGACACCGAAGCCGCGTTCACCGAGTTGTACTCCGGCTCGCGGCGCGCGTTCTGGCTGGACAGCTCGCATGTCGAGCCCGGTCTTGCCAGGTTTTCTTACCTGGGCGACGATTCCGGCCCGCTCGCCGAGGTTGTCACCTACCGGGTCTCGGACGACTCCGTCGAGGTCCACACGACCGACGACGAGCCGCACCGGGTCGAGGGCAACGTCTTCGAGTACCTCAAGACGCAGCTGCGTGACCGTGTGCTCACCGCGCCAGAGCTGCCTTTCGACTTCGCCTGCGGCTATCTCGGGTACTTCGGCTACGAGCTGAAGGCCGAGTGCGGCGCCACCAACGAATTCGAGGCCGACACCCCGGACGCGACCTGGATGTTCGTCGACCGCTTGATCGCGGTCGACCATCTGGAGGACCGGACCTACGTGCTGGCGCTGACTCGCGCGGACGGCCCCGAGAGCGGCGCGGAGATGTGGCTGGACAGCACCGTCGCCACGCTGGAAGCCACGGCGCGACCGGAAACCCGGCCCGAGCGGTCCGGCCGGACGGACGATGAGGACGACGCCGAGTCGCTGATGACCCGCGACCGCGCGCAGTACCTCGCCGACGTCGACGCCAGCCAGCACGAGCTGCACACCGGCGAGAGCTACGAAATCTGCCTCACCAACTCGGCCAGGGTCACCGCCACGGACAACGGTTACCAGTTCTATCGCAAGCTGCGTCAGGGAAATCCGGCGCCATATGGCGCGTACCTGCGCTTCGACGGGCTCGACGTGGCCTGCTCCTCACCCGAACGGTTCCTCAAGGTCGACCGCGAGGGCATGGTGGAGACCAAGCCCATCAAGGGCACGACCCCACGCGGCAAAACCCGCGAGGAGGACGAAGAGCTGCGCGATTCGCTGGCCACCAGCGCCAAGACCCGCGCCGAGAACCTGATGATCGTCGACCTGCTGCGCAACGACCTCGGCCGGGTCTGCGAGGTCGGCTCGGTCCATGTGCCACGGTTGATGGCCACCGAAACCTACGCGACCGTGCACCAGCTCGTCTCGACGATCCGGGGTCGGCTGCGCGCGGACACCGACGTCGTCGACTGTGTTCAGGCGTGTTTCCCCGGCGGTTCGATGACCGGGGCGCCGAAGCTGCGGACGATGGAGATCATCGAGTCGCTCGAGACCGAGGCCCGGGGTGTCTACTCCGGCGCGATCGGCTTCCTCGGCTGCAACGGCACGGCCGACCTGAACATCGTCATCCGCACCGCGGTGCTGACCGACGGTGAGTGGCGTGTCGGCGCCGGTGGGGCGATCGTGCTCGACTCCGATCCGGTCGAGGAGTACGAGGAGATGCTGCTGAAGGCCCGCGCGACCCTGCGTGCGCACGCGCGGACGCTGGCAAGCCAAGGGCGGATCACATGATTACCAACCTTTCCGAAGAACTGTCCACTTTGGTCACCGAGAACGGCTGGACGGACCGGCCCGCCTTGCTCACCGCCGAGAGGTCCTGGACCCACGGCGAAGTGCACGAGCTGGCCAACCGCGCGGGCTCGGTCCTCGCGGGCCGCGGGATCGGGCCGGGCAAGCGAGTCCTCATCGTGTTGCCGGACGACGTCGGCTGGGTCGTGAGTTTCCTTGCCTGCGCCCGGGTCGGCGGTACCGCCGTGCCGGTCAACCCGGATCTCCCCGCCGACGACCACGAGTTCATGGCGGGCGACTGCGACGCGGTGCTCGTGATCACCACGGACGAACTGGCCGAGCGCTTCGGCGAGTTCGACGTCCTGAAAGTGGATCGGCTACTGGAGGAAGCCGTGTCCGCGAAGGTGTCGGAACCGGTGTCCACCGAGGAACCGCTGTACTTCCACTACACGTCAGGCACCACCGGCACCCCGAAGGGTGTTGTGCACCGGCAGGGCAATCTCGCCATCTACCATCGCACGATCGGCCGGGACTGCTTGCGGATGTCCACAGAGGACGTAACGCTGTCGGTGTCCAAACTGTACTTCACCTACGGTTTCTGCAATTCGTTCGTCTTCCCGCTCTACTCCGGGTCCTCGGTGGTCTTGACCACCGAACGGCTGACCCCGCCCGCCGCGGCCGAACTCGTGGCGCGGCACCGGGTGACCCGGCTGTACGCCGTGCCTTCGTGGTACGCGCGAATGGTCCTCGACACCGAAGCGGGCGCTTTCGCCACGGTCACGGCGGCCGTCGCCGGTGGCGAGCGGCTGACCCCCGAGCTGGCCGAGGAAGCCGCCGAGTTCCTCGGCGCGCCCGTGCTGAACCAGCTCGGTGCCACCGAACTCGGGTGCGCGGCCACCGCCAACTCGCTGGATTTCGACGTCCCGGGCACGATCGGCCGTGCGGTGCCGGAGTTCTCCGTCCGCGTGACCGACGAGAACGGCGACGAAGTCGAAGACGGGACGGAAGGCGACCTGCGGGTCCGTGGCCCGGTCATGATGGCCGGGTACCTCAACCGCCCGGACGCGACCGCGGAGGCGCTGGCAGACGGCTGGCTGCTGACGAAGGACCGTGTGGTGCGCAACGCCGACGGCACGTACACCCACGTCCGCCGGGCCGACGACATGGAGATGGTCGGCGGGATCAAGATGTCCCCGTTGGAGGTCGAAGACCTGCTCCGCACCCACGACGACGTGCGGGACGTCGCCGTCGCGGCGGTGCCGGACGTGTCCGGGGCGACCAAGCTCCGCGCGTTTGTCGTCCCGGGCACCGGCGGGCTCTCCCCGGACGGCCTGGAAGCCGAGCTGATCGCGCTGGCACGTCAACGGCTGGCCGCGTTCAAGGTGCCGAGATCGGTGCACCTGGTGGAAACCCTGCCGCGGACGGCGAGCGGCAAGCTCCGCCGCTACAGCCTCCGGCAGCGAACCGTCGGTCCGTGACCCCGGCAAAACCACGCACGAGAAGGGAAACCGTTCCATGTTGCGACATCTCACCGCGAACAAGCAGTTCCACATCGGCCTGATGTTCCACGACGCGGCCGCGAAGCACGGCGACGCCCCGGTGCGTCTCGACCAGCCTTTGCAGCTGGCCCCCGAAGGCGGTGTCGAGTACACCGTGACGGCGTTGGCGGGCAAGATCGACGAGCTGGCGGCGAAGCTGGCCGCGGCCGGTGTCGAGCCACGGCAACGGGTCGCCATCTACAAGACCGACAACTTCGACATCGCCTTGCTGGCCTGCGCGGTTTCCCGGCTCGGGGCTGTCCCGGCGCTGCTTTCGCCCGGGCTCGAACCCGGTGTCGTCACGCAACTGCTGCGCAGGCTCGACAATCCTTGGCTGCTCACCGACAGCGACAAGCTGGACGTGTCGTGGGAGGGCGAAGCGCCGTCCGAGCCGACCAGGGGAGTCTTGCTGAGCGCCGGAAGTCCGCGCCCGGGAGCGACCACATTGGACAGTCTCACCGGCGCCCCGAAGCCCGTGCCGGTCAAGCTCGACGGCCGTGAGCCGGCCCTGATCACCCACAGCTCGGGCACCACCGGCCTGCCGAAACTCGCCGTGCACTGCACGAACACGTTGTGGAACAGGCTGATCCCGCAGAAGCTCATGGCGTGGCCGATCCGCGGGAAGGAGACCGTGGCGTTCTGCATGACCTTCGTGCACTCGCGGTTCTACAACGCGCTGCGGGTCTTCCTGGACTACGGCAACCCGCTGGTGATCGCCGTCGACCACGACCCGGCCAAGATCGGCCCGCTGTTCACGAGCACCCGCCCCGGCTACGTGGAGACCCACCCGAACACCTACATCGAGTGGGAAGAGCTGGCCGGCGCGCCGGATTCGCCGCTGGCGAGCATCCGTGTGTTCGGCGGCACGTTCGACGCCATGCACCCCCGGACGATCCGGGCGCTGCTCGGTGCGTCGCGGCGTAAGCGTCCGCTGTTCTTCCAGTTGTACGGGCAGTCGGAAACCGGCCCCGTGACGGCCCGCTGGTACACGCGGCGCAGCGCGAAAAACGGCGACAATCGTTGTGTCGGCGCGACCCTGCCCGGCTTCACCCACCTGCGGGTGACCGGAAAGGACGGAAAGCCGGTCAAGCGTGGCGAAACCGGTCGTCTTGAGGCCAAATTGCGGAGCCGGATCTTGACCTACTTCGGTGAGGAAGACCGTTACGCCGACGAGCTGAACGACGGCTGGTGGCGGCTCGGCGACATGGGCTTCCGCGGCAAGTCGGGCCTGGTCTACCTGCTCGACCGCGAGGTCGACCAGATCGAGTCGATGCCCAGCAACCTCGAAGCCGAGGACATCCTGATGTCCAGGATGGAAGAATTGCGCGAAATCGCCATCGTCGAAGGCGCCGACGGCAGTGCCGTCCCGGTCGTCTGCACCCGCGGTGAGGTGCCGCTGGACATCGAGCGCTGGCAGCACGCCACCGAGGACCTCGAACCGATGTCCGCGCCGGTGCAGATGCCGTTCGACGAGGTCCCGCGCACCTCCACCTGGAAGGTCCGCCGGCCCGAACTCGTGCGCCTGCTCCAGGAAAGCCGTTAGTGATCGCGGCGCGACGGGTAACCCATGAAGGTCCACCAAAGTGAGGAGAACACCAGACATGACTGACGCCAGGCTCAACTTCGGCAAGGCCTACCCGGCGGGCAAAAAGGCGCTGGCCGACTTCGACGGCGCGCTGGCCGACCCCGGGGTGGACAAGTCGCTCGGCCACCTGATCAAGATCCGTGCCTCCCAGGTCAACGGCTGCGCCCTGTGCATCGACATGCACACCAAGGAAGCGAAGGACGACGGCGAGACCGACCGCCGCATCCACCTCTTGAACGCGTGGCGCGAGACCGAGCTGTTCACCGAGGAGGAGCGCGCCGCGCTGGCGCTGACCGAAGCCGTCACGCTGATCGCGGACGGGCACGTGCCCGACGACGTCTTCGCCGACGCGAAGAAGCACTTCGACGACGAGACGCTCGGCAAGATCGTGATGGCGATCATCTCGATCAACGCCTGGAACCGCCTCGGCATCGTCCAGGGCATGCCCATCAAGTAAGCCGTGGGTCACCTTGGGGTCGTGAGTGTTTCGCGGGGTTAGAACCCCGCGAAACACTCACGACCCCAAGGTGACCACCCACCCAGCAGGAAGGCAGGTTTCATGGATCCCGTGATCGTGGTCGGGGCCGGTCCGGTCGGCCTGAGCGCGGCGCTGGCGGTGCGTTCGTTCGGGCTGCCGGTGACCGTGCTGGAGGCCGAACCGGAGGACCGGGTGCGGCCCGGCAGCCGGGCGCTGTTCGTGCACCGCGAATCGTTGCGGCTGCTGGACATCTCGAGCCCGGGGCTGGCCGCGGAGATCGTCGATCACGGGGTGGTGTGGCAGACCCGGCGCACACTGCACCGGGGCCGGGAGGTCTACGCGAAGACGTATCCGGCGCCGAAGCGGGGCGAGCTGCCGCCGTTCACCAGCCTGCGCCAGGTGGAGACCGAACGTCATCTGCTGGGCGCCTGCAAGGCCGCCGGTGTCGAGCTCGCCTGGGGTGCGCCCGTGTCCGAAGTGGACATTAGCGCGGACGGTGTGACGCTGGTGGCCGGGGGAAAGCGGCGGCAGGCGCGATACGTGATCGCCGCGGACGGCGCGCGTTCGGCGGTACGCCAGGGGCTCGGCATCGAGATGCACGGCAAGCGGTCCGACGGCTTCCACGTGGTGGTCGACGTCGAGGACCGGCCCCAGAACCCGGCGCTGCTCGAGCGGGTGTTCCACTACGAACACCCGGAGATGGGCGGCCGCAACGTGTTGCGGGTGCCGTTCGCCGGGGGGTTCCAGATCGACCTGCAATGCAAGGACGACGACGATCCTGACGCCTTCGCCACCGACGAGGCCGTGCGCCGCTGGCTGCCCGAAGTCATCGACCCGGCGTACCTGGAGTCGATCCTGTGGGTGTCGAAGTACCACTACCTGCAGGTCGTGGCCGACGCCTTCACCGATCCGTCGCGGCGCGTGCTGCTGGTCGGCGAGGCCGCGCACCTGTTCCCGCCGCTTGGCGCGCGGGGCATGAACAGCGGCATCGCGGACGCGGACGCCGCGGCCACCGCGATCGCGGCGGCGCTTCCGGCGGGCAATCCGGCGCGCGCCGCCGAGACCATCGAGCGTTTCGCCCGCGACAGGCACGCCGCGGCGCGCTACAACAGCGACGCCGCCGGTACCGCGCTCGCCCACCTCAAGCCGACGTCGCCCGTCACCCGTCTGCAGCAACGGGCCGCCGCCGCGCTCTCCCCGGCCATCCCGGCACTGGGCTCCTGGCTCGAACACGCCGCCTACGGCCCACGCACCGCGCCGCCGACCAACCCGCACGGCAAGTACTGATGTCACAAGATCTCAACTCCGCGAGCGTCGCGCTTCCCGTCCGGTCGTCGTAGGGTGCGACCATGCCGGGACCCAGACGCCGTTCGGTGCTGATCGCACGCCTGGTGAGCGAGCATCCGGGCAGTTCACAGGCCGCGATCCTGGACGAACTGCGCCGGTGCCTGCTCGACGGCGGGGTGCCGCCGGGGACCCCGATCCCGCCGGACGAGGTCGCCGCCGTGTTCGGCGTCAGCCGCATCCCGGTCCGGGAGTCGCTGAAGACGTTGATCGGCGAGGGCTTGGTCGAGCACCGGCCCAACGCCGGGTACGCGGTCGCGAAGCTGACGATCGCCGAACTCCGCGAGATGTACCTCGTGCGCGAGGTCCTCGAAACGGCGGCGCTCACCGCGGCGGTCGGCTCGGCCGGGCCGGAGGACGACAACCGCGCCCGCGACGCGCATCAGGCGCTGGAAGACGCCATCGCCGCGAAGGACGTCCGGGCGTATCACCGCGAAAGCCGGAGTTTCCACCTCGCGCTGGTCCGGGCGTGCGGGATGCAGCGGCTGCTGAAGATGCTCGAATCCGCCTGGAACGTCACCGAGCCCGTCCAGCCGATGGCACACGTCGCCGAGTCCGAGCGCGCGACCCTGCACCTCGACCACAACGAAATGCTGGCCGCGTTTGTCGAGCGGGACACCGCGGCGCTGGTCCGCACGGCCGGGGCACACCACCACCGCCTGCGGTCATCACTCGAACAACTGCCCCTCGACACCGGCCTCTTCGCCGACTCGTGAGTGTTTCGCGGGGTGGGTCTTGTGAGCGTTGCGGCCGGTTAGAACCGGCCGCAACGCTCACAAGTGCCTCGCTTGATGCGCGGGCGATGTCCTGAACGACGCGTTCGGGACGTTCAACGTCCTCAACGCGCCGTTCAGGACATCCCAGCAGCCAGACACAGTTGCCTT
>Ga0247768_1000963_pt1 | contig 10278 bp, 11 predicted proteins | sample UWRJL016104C6_FD_179944 | JGI IMG/M metagenome (GOLD analysis project Ga0247768, IMG submission 179944) | Plant litter microbial communities from Arlington Agricultural Research Station in Wisconsin, United States - UWRJ-L016-104C-6 | ecosystem: Environmental > Terrestrial > Plant litter >... | reverse complement strand
CTCCAACCCCGTCCTCAAGCCCTCGCCGTACGCCTATGCTTCTCCCGTTGCCGAGCCAAACAGGCCCTACAGCGGCGTTTCAGGCCCGGAGCGCTACGTGCTGCCGATGCCTGTGCCATCCGGGGGCCGCCATAGGAGCAGCTCTACCTGGAGCTCGGCGCCTAGGGAGAACGTCCCGATTGCCAGTTTGTTGACGGAGGACAAGAACCCAAGGGGACAGGATGGGTCGGCATGAAGGCGGGCATCATGAATGATCACAACTCTTTCGCTTAAAAAGACCTTTACTTGCTTATGACCTTTTTCCTTTCGAGTTTTTAATTGCTATATTACCTATGGGATATCGAATGATTGCCATTTGATCCTGTATTTTGGCTTGGTCGAAAGACTGCCAGAAACCCCAATTGAATGTATTCACCTTTATTATGATGGATGCTGAGCTTCGTTTCTTTACTCTCGTTCAATTGCCTTTGTCTACATGCCAGCGTTGTTTTGGCACATGGTTGTGAATACGATTCATTTGGTTTCTGGGTTGGGGGCCATGGCGTCCGGGGACCGGAGTGCAACTTTTGGGGGTTTGGGTCTTGGTTTGGTTTGGTCACAGAAAACGGAAGAAGCGTCCGCCGAAGCAGGAGGTGTCTCCGTCCATGGTTACGAGGTTCGGTTGTGTGTCTTAGGATTTTGGTGTTTCATACCCCAATTCAAATGTTGAAAGCGGAATGGGAGGTAGTCTGTTCGGTTCGATGCAGTTTGGTTATGGTAGAGTCTGAGCACTGCAGATGCCAGACTTAGATGTTAGAATCAAAAGACTTGGCTTTGAGTCCTGAAATCTCGCGTATGTGCCGCTCGAGTGATGTTCGACTGGGGTTGAAGCGCCGAACTGTACTGCTGCATGTAAACACCCTCACACTCACTCATCCCAAGCTCACAAGATAATTCTTGAGTTGGAGACAAATTTTTGAAATCAAGTCCAAGTAACTACACATCGGATGGCACCATTACATACAACCTCATCTTTCATTTTGACTTTGGACTTCATTCTCATAGATTTGAGGATCATGAACTCGCTCAGCCACACAGCCACCATATCCGCCCCAACCGAGCCACACCTTCGCGTAGAGCGGGAGGCTGACCCCCCTAAACCGTATCGGGCGTCCTGAGGAGATCTTCAAACATGGCTCGAACGGCGAGGGTTCCGCGCCTGCAGATGCGCGAGAGAAAGGGAGGAGGGCGGTGTGTCTGATGGGCGCGCGAACCGCTGGGGCGAAGAGGCGTAGAAACTGACATATCTTACATACTGATAAGAAGTGCGGGTCCAATGTCTCTGACAAACAGACAATGTTTTTGATGTGAAGAGAAGGAGTCCCGGATGATGTTCAACGAGATCGTGCATTTAGAATCGGAGTTGGGAGGGCAGTGGCGGACATTTTCAATCCATGGATTTCTCGGAACTACGTAGCGGAGGGATCGTAAAGGATAGAGTAGTGACGGCATTTAATGCATTGGAATCCTAACTCTATCTTTATTTTGACTGTCTTTCGGAGGTCCGAAGATGCCCAGCCCTGAAGGGGCATCCATCATTATTCACGTGCTGTCCGGCACGTGCATCTTATATCACATGACTTTTGATTACCAGATGCTAACTGTGGGGAGGGTTAGGGGGCGTTTCAGATCGTCCTCGGCTCGACCTGACTCGACGATCCGAAACAAAAAGACGTTGAAGCTAACGCGAATCCGTACATGACATCTGGACGTAAGATGGGTGCTATTTTGGGGGGCTTCGGCCGTTTAGGAACGAAAAGGTGGAGCCTTCGCTTACTATCTTATCAACGACGACATCCCATCGATGCTGCTCAACTTCTTCATCAACATTTATCTTCCCTCTATTCAAGCTGATATCATGCTCAATTATTAAGTTAACTCACAAGCGCCAGCCCTCCCGCAAGATGTGACAGGCAGCTTGAACAAGCTTACGACTAGCTATTCGGCAAGTCTTCCCACCGATGCAGTTGTTCCCTCCCTTAATTCAAACATGATACACTCCCCACCCCCAGGCCTCCCCAAACGGAAAAGCTTAATCAAACGCCAGACATATCGCTGTCTTACCTTTGTCCCTTCCCCTCTTTCGTCGCCCCCAACCCCACCATCGCGTTGCACCATCAGCTCAATGTCGTTTCTCCAAGCTGCGAACTCTGCCTCGACATCCCCCAAGGTAGGCTCGAAGCTCAGCTGAACGCGTCCAGGCGCGTCAGACTGATCCTGCTTCCTTCGCACGAAAAAGCCTCCAGCGAGTGATCTCGTGCTCTTTGATCCATCCAACTTTCCAGCACAGGCATCGTGAAATTAATCTTACACTCGTATCTCAGCCTTCCTTTACTCGGCCACCAACTCTCCTCTCAATCCTGGTCCCTTGTCTCCTTTAGCTGGATCTCTGTACTCCATACATAACGCTACGATCCGTTCTCGCGATCACGACTGCAAAACCAAGTCGCCGAACTACCCATGGTTTCTTTCCCCACTATGTACCCGTGTCATACTGTGGCGCCCCATCTACCGAGCCCTTAACCAAATTCCTGGCTTCTGGTGCGAAATAATTCAAATCGTTCCCGAGCAAGGTTTGACGTGGGGCAGAACTGTTAAATTTTTGGTCTGGTGATGCATGTTGAATATGAGCAAATCTTATAATAAGATTGGGTTGTTATGCGTGGGGTGGGGTTGCGTCATGGAGGGGCCACTGCCCGACCTCTAGCATCTCTTCTTTTGTCTTCTTTTGGGAAAAGCGGCACAAGGATCGGGCCTGAAGTCTGAGTGAATCAGGTATATGCGTGCAGCAGGGCTGATAGAACGTCTTTGATTGTGGAGATTGAGACGATACGAATGCTCGCAGAATACAGCCTTCCTCCTCCAACTAAGGATCACTTGCCGGGCCAGCCCTCGGCACTTACGGCCCATCGTGGTAAGGATCATGGTGCAGCTTTTCGGCTGTCGAGTAAGTGTTTTTTGCGCGGGTAGACTGAGATCGTACATAGGAGTGCAGCAATCGGCGTTAGTAGGCCTTGTTTTTGGTGAGTTAATTCATTTACCCTTGTCTTGAATTGACGAACTTTGATATGAACAAATCCGCTTCTGGGTCGCTGATACCTAACCCATACCCACATTCTATCCGCCCTTTGCCTTGAGCAATCAGAAGAGTTCACCGCGGGTGTAGCCTTCCCGGGGACCGCGGTTTTGATTTGATGAGCTCATGGATGTAGTGGACGGTTCCTTTCGGAAAGAAATCGCCTATCCCTGCATCTGATCTATTTCTGTCGTACAAGACTGTTACGACATGTGAATGTCGAAATTTGCTGATGTGGTCGAGTAGATTCTCACAAGGATTCCATCCTAATTTCCCCTTCTAGTCGCATCTTCGTGCCTTCTAGCCCAATCCTAATCCATCCGCTCCCTTGACCTGGAACTTTCTATTCCTACAACGGTCCCGAGTACCAGGTTCAGTGGATGTCAAACTCTGTTTCTTTTAACTAGATCCTTGTTGGGGAGCTGGTAGTGGACCGCTACATACGCCATTTACGTATCCCTCCGAGCATCGATCTATTCGCCCTATGCACATGTCTTTGAAATCCTCACTGACTTGTCAGACTACCGCTGGTATCTATCCACTATCAGGAGATCATTTCTCTTTGCGCCGCTTCCTACAAGGCTACAAACCTTGTAAGCCATCCATGCTTTGCTTCCCTATTGTCACCCCTTCTGCTCTCCCTCCTCCCCTACGAGATGCCATCCTTTCCCCCCTATGGTCCTTAAGTGACTTGACAGGCCGCTGCTCCGTGTTAGCGCTGCTATGTCCACCAAAAGGATATTTTAGACCGATGCATGGAAAAGGAGGTATACGGGTCGGCGAATATGATCGCTGTTCCCGCCGAAAGAGCACAGAGGCATCGGGTCGGACGGATGGTAGTCAGATGACGAGTGTATCATGGTCGATTGACGTCACTGATAGAGATGAGTTCGCCGGATGGGAAGCTTGGATGAAGCTTCTCCAAGATCTTTAGAGAATGTGATATACAGATCTTTTCTGGCTTTATACCAGAAGGTACACTCATGGCATAAAGTGGGGAATGATATCTTCGTCACTGATTACACTCCACAAGGCAATGCCGGAAGCGATCAGTATTGCGGACTACAACATCATCAACATGCTATTGTTACTATACCACCAGAGAATAACATATCAGAACTAGAATAGCCTATTTATCATTTATGCCTTGAGTTATTGTCTTTTCGTGGAGGAAAGCCTTGGATCTCGACCTATCGATGTTGTACCTTGATTATCCTATGAGTGAAATTAACTATTCTGAACTTTGCAGATCAAGGCGTCGCCTTCTCTGAGGGTCATAATCAGAACGAAGAATGGAACCTCGAGAAAATTATAATAAAGCTTCATCTTAGGATAAGACTTCTGCATTGAAAGATGTTCGAATAGTAGATATAGCGCCCCCTTTTCCGAACCGTCATCCCCAGGTTATGAGCTATTCCAAATTCTTCCACCGTTCACTCCAGATAATTTCAGCCTCCCTTCTGATTTCCACCATCGTAAGCATCAAAAGCAATGAAGACTTCGCATAAATCTGTGGCCAGTTTTGGAGTCATACAGAGAGAATCAACATATCCTTTTCACACACACTGACCAAGGGGCAGAGTTATTCATACTCATTTTGAGATGGAAAGGAAAAAGAGGAAATAATGGAGGGTCAAATCGCGTAGCTAGCAAAATTCATTCATTTTTCTCATTTTGCAGTTGCTTGATGACATATGTGAACAGAGTGCTCAATCCGAGCCAACTCCTATTGAGAGCTTCGGTGATTGATTTACACCGCCTGGAAAACGGTAGATAGTTTGGGACATAAATGATGAAAATCGCTCAGTGCACACTTCTGTCATCAGCCTGAATTCAATCCAAATCAGAGAAACCGACCTCTCTCATTACGCATTTGGGATCATGAACTGAGTGATATCTAGGACTCGAGATTGAGTAAATCAATTAGGATAGCGCCACCCGACAAAGAGTGAATGGAGGTGTTTGGGGATGTGAAAAATACCAAATGACGCTTTTTTGGGTTCTCGATCCGTAGATGACAATTTAAGTTTACACTTTATGATTTTCTTTGAAGAACTCGGTAAGTCATAAACTCTTAAGTTGAGCAAAATTTCCCACATTTCGAATTAAGCCAAGTGCGTATATGAAATGAACGAAATATGAGTCCTCATTGACATAACTATTTTACAATATCTTCAGACTTTAAGTATACCCCGGCTGATTAAAAGGTCCGCAATCATTATTAGGAAAGTACGGCACCGCCTCATACCCTATCCTGCAACTCGCAAAAGTCGCACGAGTATAACACCAGGCCGTCGACGCCCCCGACGCAATCGCATCAGAGAGATACCTCACGCAAGCATTACCACAGTCTCTCGACGATTTCCAGCCTCCCGAGCCCTCGCGGGAAAAGCCGACCATGCCTATACAATTGTCAGTTCCAAGACTCCAAATGAAGGAAGAAAGGGACAAAGATGTCAACTTACCCGCGCAGTCCATGCGGTCCCACACGTCCCAAGACCAGTACTCGTTCAAGCAATGTTGTAGCACGTGCTTTTTGATAGGAATGTGGTTCCCCGCGCTACCACGACAAGCGTATCCGTTCTTCGAAGGCTGTTCGTGGCCATCGCCGCTGATGGTATCGGGCATGTGGGGAGCCTTTGGTGTGATGGTCCAGCGGAGGTAATCCGTTGCGTGATAGCCGCCGTGCTTGTAGTTGAATTGGTCTTCGCCGCCAATGCAGGCATCAGCAACTGTACGGAGGAGTCTTCGGAGGCATTCTTCGGTGGTGCCTTGGGCTCCGGGGCCCCATTCGACTTTGATCTGATGTCCAGAGTTAGATTTGTTCTAGGAGATGTGGGTTTGGAGACATACTTCGACTTCGTCTGGAGAACCCTCGTTGTATTTCCTTGAACCGGAATCGAAGCGATCGCCGATGCCTTGGGGAAGGGCTTGACAGAAGTGCTCGATGTTTTCTTTTAATGTTTGGTATCGCACGAATGAAGTGTCTTTTATAGGGTCATTGCATTTGAAGTCTTCCTTATCTGTGTACATGTTAGAGATTAATCCAATGTTCATAGGCATGTGGCAAACTTACTTTTGATCTTCAGTTCATACTTGATGCCGCTATCAGCAATGAAGATACCCCCATGCTTGGTATTGTAGAATGAATTCGTATCGCAGCCGTCGATGATTCTCTGGTATGCTGAGAGACAGTCTTCATTGGTTTCTTTGTCAACTCCCTTTGGTACGGAATGAATAAGGTCGAACTTCTCGTCATTCCAGTCTCCGTCGACGACCGGGTGCATGACGTTGCAGTATTTCTTCGCGGCGTCCAAAATGTCGTCGCGGTACATCCAGCCTCCGGAACCATCTAAGCCAATGCACCTAAGTCCCTTGGGTTCCTCGGGCTTGTCCGGCATTTTCTCGTAGTCTGGCCATGATAGGATGTCTTGGATTGCGGCCTCTAGTTCCGTATCCGAATAACGTGGGACTTCCTTTCTTTCGTCCGGATAGCAATCGCAGCTGATCATAGATTTAGTAGACGCGCTGGCAAAGTTGACCTGAGACGTTCGACTTACCCCTTCTTCTTGCCATCTGGATGTCCAACGCATTTATTCCCACCAGCATTCCCACCACAGTTCGTGCAGAAAGGCTTATACTTACACGGCCCACCCGAGCTAGTCGGCGATGGAGTTGGAGTTGGCTCAGGAGCATCACCACCATCTGCAATGGATTTCGGAATGAGCGTCGAGAGATCAATCGGAATATGAGCTGCTAGACCCAAGAACGCAAACCAAAGCGCCTCTTCCGCAAAAGCCTGTACGGCCTCATTTCCACCAACACCAAAGAAGAGACCTTGTGCCATCTCAAGTACCCTTGGAAGCAAATCAAGCATGAGCTGATTTCGGATTTGGGGAAACTGGGTTCTTGCGACGAAGAGGAGAGGGCCTAGATCTCCACCGGCCTGTCCCATCTGTAAAATGGCTTCCGCTCCAAGCGCCACACATTGCGAGGGATCAGTTTGGCGCTCACAGGTCAGATGCGAAAGAGCATGGTTGATAGCATCTTTTCGGACCTGATCAATATGAATCTCGTAGCTCCCGTCCTCCTTCTTGTCGACCGTGGGAATGGTAGTGGGATCTGGAGTTGGAATCGGCGCCAAAGTACTCGTTGAGCTTTCGAAAACGAAAGTATCCGTCGCCGGCCACTGTTTGATGGAACTGGTTTCCGCAGCAGGGATATGAATTTTAACGGGTTTATAGTCTGGATTGTCGATATAGAGACGGTGGAACGCCCAAGCCCAGAAGGCGACGGTTGCAGCTGCGAGATAAGGAGCTGCTGCTATGAGGACAGGAATGATGCGCTTTTGAAGTCCGTTTTCTGATGGTCCGACCCCCAAGGCGGATGAAACGGCCTTCATGCAGTTCTCGTCGGTACTCTCCACACAGTTCTGCCTTAAGGCATCGTCAAGCTTGTTAACAACATCTGGGCCGAGATACACATCGAGACCGTCCGTCTTAATAACCTCGATATCGCCTCCTGTTGGTTGCGGGGGGGCATTTGTCTAGTATAATTAGATTCATGTTAAGACACGACGGATAGTTACGATGGCCATACCACTGGAGCAAGATACACTTCGGCATCTCTAGGGGTTAATGTAGGTGGGGGATTTTGAGCAAGAATTGGATCATAAAGTTGCGAAAGTAGAAGCAGAGAAGACACGAGGTGCTTCATGGTAACTCATGCACAATGAGAGCAAATAAAGAAGGAAAGAATGAAGTAGTTGAAAAAGATACTACAACTTTGATGGGATATATGACCTATTTGAAGATCACCTGGAAACATGCAATACTGCAACACTCAAAAGGGTGGTCATTATTTTTAGTTCCCATGATTAACTCCACCTGCGCGGAAAAATGACATTAAAGGGACGCCGTACGAAGGGTAAGTTAACTAATGATCTACAGTGCAAAAAGCGAGGCAGATTTGATTATGATGGGTGTAATTAAACGCTCCAAAGCATTGTAGTTACGAAATTCAGCTGACCTAGAAATATGGAGTGTGCAAAATGTGTAAGATCTTTTGGAAATTTGGCGCATGAGGCTCGTGTGACAAAAGGCCTTATAGAGGCGCAGTATATCTGGCGTTGGAACTTTGAAACGATGACGGGCGTAGGTACAACCGGAATGGGAAATAAGGTTATCGCAGGTGGCGGGGACAATCTCCGGCATGGTGCAGTCTTCAAGCGGCTAGTCCATCACGTGCCGTCAGCATTCACAGGTACCACCCGATTTCTATTGGTCCAAAGTGAATCAAGGCCAGCCCTTGGCCCCAATGTTAAAACTTATCGGACTGAAGCGTCATATTCCTGCAAGAAATTCGCCTTGAAGGCGCTTCCAAAGCCGTTCGCGTCGTCGATCACACGCCTAAAATGTCTTGCTTGTATTTCGTCCCTAAATCTCGTTTCGTGCTGGTGCGAGAGATTTCTACTGGTATATTGTTACTCAGCCCTACTGCCTCTAGCCCCGTGATAATTTCCCAGGTCAAGATGTGCAAAACTTCCATTAATATCGCGAAAAAGGGCCTGATTACGAAAAGAACAGAGCAGGATTCAAGCATGTGCCGCCAGCTGCTAAAATGCGATCTTCAACGATCTCGTAGATAAATATCATTCATGTTTCGCTCTCTTGTCTAGTGACCTTCCCTTTTGCAAGTAGATTCAGTTCTCACTTCTTCATATAATATATCAAGATGGCCTACGTCACATCGCGCTCATTTTCTTCCCCATTGCGGGCCGCTTTCTTAGCATTTCTCATCATACCCTCCACTCTTGCCGACCGCACATTTTGGGTCGATAGCTCATGTGATGGGAAGATCGATGGTGCTCCCGAAGAAGTTGTTAACGCCGCAAAGCTCATGTTCAATCGCCTTAATGGAGAGCCCCAAGAAGCAGCATTGAACGCGTTAAAAACCGTCTTCAACGTGCAAGCAGATGACGCGAAATCTTCACTGGCTTACGCAGAAGTTCTCCGTAAGTATTTTCTCTTGCGGTTTTTGTGCAGCTCTAATACTGTTCAGGTGTCACCGGCCGCGGGGGTTCTAGTTTAAGCAAATTCACAAAAGAGGCTCTTCCTGGCGATGCAGGGCGCAAGAACGCTGAAGTCCGGATCTATTGTGACAATGACAAGCGCTGGAAACTGAGAGAAGACGATCCAGACGCTCCCGACGACAAGAAGAACTCGAATCTGCCCAAAGACAAGCAAGAATATGTGGATAAAGACAACGCAATGGTCACTGTGTATCCTGGTTGTCTGGACGGCCACCCAGATATGCCAGACGCTGAAACATATTATGAACACGATAACGAAAATAACGCTGGTCAAAATCCGTGGCGTACGACTATCACTGTGAGTAAAAGTACATGATGTGAATAGGGAGCTGTTGCTAATGTGATTCATAGCTTTGTGATCGGTTTTTGAAAAGTGCTAGCAAGACCCCAACGATGGCTGGCTTGCCTACGCGAAAGAACTTAGGACTCAGAAAGACAGCCAAGGAGGGTATCGATAGGTTAGCAGCTGTCATTAGCATGACCTTATTTCACGAGTTCATGCATCATCTACGCTGGGATAGTAAGTCGCCCCCAAATCTATCGAGTATTATCACTAACATCCCACAGAAAAAGATAAGCAACTTCCAGGTGGCGGTCTTGACTCAGCGTATGGCTGGGAAAACTGCCTTCTTCGAAGCGAGGAAGAAAACCGGGAGAACGCAGACACTTTCGCTCTTCTGGCCGTTATTATCATGGCTATGGAACGGAAATTTGCACTTAAGAAAGACGACTTAAAATCGGGAGTTCTATATTTCGATGAGGACCTCCCTGCGGCCCCGCTCCGGCGGAGAGCAGAGTTCCCGGTCTGGGAACGGAGAGATGGCCAAATATATAAAGTGTTTGAAGCATAAGCTATTTTTCTTCTTGTATGATAATTTAAATTCGGTCTTAATCGTTTGTATGCGGTTTCTCGACTCCTTTATGATGCGCAACAACTAGATGCCCATCTGAAAAATGGCGCTGAACTTTCGCAGGCTTTTGAAAAAAACCACTTGAGAGACAATAGCGTCGGAGCGAGCTGCACTTTGATTCCACGTGATTCAAAAGAAGCTTAGATCTTCGTAAAAGATAA
>Ga0247768_1000962_pt1 | contig 10279 bp, 9 predicted proteins | sample UWRJL016104C6_FD_179944 | JGI IMG/M metagenome (GOLD analysis project Ga0247768, IMG submission 179944) | Plant litter microbial communities from Arlington Agricultural Research Station in Wisconsin, United States - UWRJ-L016-104C-6 | ecosystem: Environmental > Terrestrial > Plant litter >... | reverse complement strand
GTAACGAAAACCGGTGCATGAACAGAATAATCTGCTGATACAGAATATGCAAATACAGAAACTGGTTAGCCGTCTTCTCAATCGCATACGTCTTCAGGTTCTCCTCATTATAGTGCAAGCCTTCCGGCAGCGTCTCCTTAAACTGCCGGATCAGTTTCTTGATCTCAAAGAACGTCGACTTGGGCGACCACATGGGTTCCCGCTCACGCTCTCGTCCCCCCAAATTCAAAAACTTGATCAGCTTGCCCCAAATGCACACCAGACGAATCGTATACGCCGCCACGCCCATATTCTCTCTCGGATCCGACAGCTGCCCGCTGTCTGGCGGTACGGGGTTGGGCACGTTCCCTTCTAAATCCTCAGTCGGCGCGCGGATCTCGTGTATATACAGGCTTTCCTTTACGGGCAGCTGAACCTCAATGTACTGTTCATTCACGAACAGCGGGCGGTCGGTCCCCGACGAATTGAATCGATCCATCAAGAAACACGACCACATAGTACGGCGCCTGATTTCGCGGTCAATCAGACTCAGAGGCTTGCGCTCCCCACCATCAGCCGCGCTGGCCGGATCGTACTCGAGCTCTTTGTGCAGCTGCAAAGCGTAGGCCATGCGCTGAGCCATGCCGCCAAACATCCAGCTGCGGCCGCCCTGACAGGTGCCAAACTCGTGCAGGCCGAGCAGTAGATAGACAATTAAGATGGTTATGTTGGGCGCGTCGTACCGCTTAAGAGCAATTTCGCGCGCCCTTTCTCCCCATTGGTCGCCGCGCAGGAAGGCCGGCTCGCTTCTCAGTTCTGGGTGGGTTGAGAACCTCGCCGATATTGCGCACAAAGCCAGCATCAACACAGGCGGCACCGTTCCCGCCTGTAACCGACGCATGAAGCTTGGTTTGTGGAGAAGAGGATAGCTTTGGCCGTATACATAGTCAAAATAGACTTCGGCCAAATGTTCTTGCAGCGCTTTGGAGGGGAGGCTCTCGGCGCCTTCGGTGAGGAGTCGCGCTTCGTCTGTGTCTCGTGCTCGCGATGCAGTTGCAGAAGGGTCTGGATTGGCGGATTTTGATTTGGACCATTCATCCAATTCTCCGCCAAACGCCTCTTCGGCTGGCCGCTTCTTCGTACTTGGCGTCTTCGGCGGCGCACCAGGCAGCGCCGGCTTCACCACCGACCGGCCAACGTTGCAGAGCGAGCCGGATAGCGTGTCCTTTGGAATGAGCTTGATCACTCGGTCCTCCATCCGCCGTAGTCGCTTGTCCAGCATGGCCATGTAGTCCGTCCGGGGCGCCGCTTTCCTGGTGGTTACTTTGTACACACACGGTATTCTCGACCTCAAGCAATGCTTGCACGCAGGTTTTTCTCCCGAACATCTGATTTTCTTCCGTCTGCATGCAATACACGCCAAGGGCAATCTCTTCCTCTCTTTTCCTGCCTTGGTCTTCATTTCGCTCCATGGCGGAGGGTCCGGTTTGTCGTCTTTGTCCTTTTTGGACGGCGTTGAACCGTCGGCTCCATCTCCGCTCACACTGCCATCCAACTTCATCATAGTAGTTCCATCCCCAAGTGTGTCCCCAAGATTCAACATGCCGAGCGATGGACCGCTCTCCGGGCTGGTATTTGTGTCGTCTTGGTTGAAATTCGCGGTGCTACCAATGCTTAAGCGATGCGGGTGTGCTGAGCCAGCCGAATGCAATTCTTCTGATAGGTTGGAGATGGAGCCGCGGTGGTCAGGGTAGTTTGCTTTTATAGTCGGAGAAGGCAGTTGCGCCCGGTCGAACTGGCTGTTGAAAGCCTGGTTTTGGAAGTTCATAGGGAAATCTGAAAAGGAAGTCATGAGGGTAGGGCTGTTTCCGACGGCGACGGTCGGGGAATGACTGGAGAGAAGGGCGTCCATTCTCTGGCTCCGCAGCTCGGGGAGGCCGTACTCGTTCAGGATTAGGGGATCGGTGGATAAAGAATCTGTATCTGTCTTCTGCTGGTAAGGTGTTCCCATTGTCATGACAGTCATAACGAACTTATCCCAACTCTATTCCAGTCGCGGAGTAGAAGAAGAATAGTGATACCCAGGTTCCAACAAATAGAAGGAAATGGTTATACAAAAAAGCGCGAGTGAGGCCAGTTGGTACAAGTCATGGCTTCCGCATACTGATAAAATACAATATTGGTGGTCAGCACCGCGCGAGGATCAGGCTTGGAGGTGGGTAAGCTGCGCGTATGTATTGGAAAGATTTTGTGAGGCGGGGATTGGAGGAATGGCCGGTCAAGCTTTGAGATTGGTCCAGAAGCGATGGCAGAGGGTCGGAGCAGTTCGGTTTGTCGGGCTGGAGGGGTATGTTGATTTTTTGGAGAAAGTAAGATAGGTCCGGATTCGGGGCTAAGAGGAAGGATGGATGCGAGTAGCAGAGCGATTATGGGGACCGGAGGGCTGGTCGCGGAGGCGATAGCTAAAGCGGGTAGGTGGTAGTGGGAATAGTTAGCGGTGGTAGGTAGGACGAGAGTTCGTATGCGGGCGTCGAGCAGCAGCAGCAGCAGCGTTCCCAGGCGCTTGCTCGCAGTAAGATGTGGATTGTGGATGGTCGGAAACAGAGGGCTGGGAATTGTGTGTAGGTGGTAAGAGGGCGGCGCGGTGAGGTGCGGTGCAGTAAGAGTGCGGTGTGAGCGAAAAAGAGACCAGAGACCCTGTCGCTGGATATGCTGCTCTTTGATGGCGACTGTGGACAGTTTGGCTATGATGGGGCACCTGGGCAACATCGGGGATGGGCAGCACTTTGGCAGACTTTCGCAGCAAAAAGACGCCGAGGCTGGCGGGCGACCAACCAGAGAGCACCTTTTGGGCAGTCTGGGCGGCGCACCCCACACCGTCCAGGCAGGACTGTGGCAGCAACATCTCGACCCTATGGCCCATACACTGCATTACTCATTACAGAACAACACATCAATCCAACCGGAATACCCAGAATGTCAATGCATTAACCACCACCACTGCAAGGCCCGCAGTTACAATCACCACACATCGCACATCAGAAAAAAAGAAACAGAAAGTTCAAGTGGTGGCGACAATCCGACAGCGGAGATTTCAGCCATCAAAAAAGCCATGCTCGGTCACGTTCCTCAAGTTTCTTGCTCCCCGGGTCCGCTTCTGCCCCGCAAAAAAGCCCTCGATGACCAGCGATGGAGGCACCTGGGGACGCCTGTGGACGCCACGCCCGCTGCCCAAAATCCTTTAAGCTCATGCAACACTCGAGTCTCCCATAAGCACTTTGTAAGCTCCTCTGCCCTTCCTTCTCCGCATCCAGCCGTCCCCCAGATTGCACTATAACCCCGTCATCATGACTCTCCCTGCATCCTTGATCGCCGTCAATATTTTTGATTCCTTTGCGCGCTTTGCTTTGCTTGTTCGAGCGAAATCGTCTATACGGTATAGGATTCCCCCAGTTCCCAGGTAATTAGTGCTATCAGATAGGGGACTGTGGGACCCACTTGATGCCCCTCAACACCATAAAGAAGGCCCCATTGCGACCATGGCTGACAAGGCGTCCGTATTGCGCGACATTCCAGGTACAGCAGCAGTCTACATATGTACATCCTATCTGTACATAGGTCGGTGAAGACGACCTTCACAAAAGACGGGCTGGACTTTTGCGGGGCCTTTGCAGTCAGCCGCTCCAGCGCAGCATGACGATTGATGCATGGCTTGTCCGCTCTCCCGGGTCGTCCGCCCTCTTGCCATTCGCCAGCCTGCAATGACTTACGAACACCTGGCACGGGCGGGATGCTTGGGGATGCTTGGACGGGCTGGGAGGACTGGGAGGCGCAAGGGGACTGAGTCGGTCGCTCGGCCGGGGGCGCAAAAAAGCAACTTTGTCTATCTACCACTTCTATGTGCAACGTACGTATACTTCCTGTCTGACTTACATACATCCACTATCACACAACAAGATACGAACGCACGCGACAAGAAGAAAATCAAATAACAAGCCCTCAACAACGAGCGCGCGTAACAGAAAGCGGGCCTTGCATCCTGCAGCCTGTTGTCCTGCGCTCTATCTCTCACAGAGCCCAGAGCCAATCAGATGGCTTCTTAGATATCCTCCAATCAACCCAAATTCATTGCGCTCTTCTAGAAACAGGGCATCGACCTGTCAAGTACGAGGAAAAAGGAAGCATAGAACGCAGGCTGGTCGCATGGCAAAACTATCCAAACCTAGATCAGGGCACGTGGGCAATCATCCATTCTCCGATTTTCATCAACAGCGTCGGAACCGCAAATTGCGCACTTGCACATTGCGAGTCCTTTGAAACCGGTCCGGATATTGTGGCGGGAGGCCCGTCTTTGAACCGAACCTGTTCTTCAATATGTGAAGTTCCCCAACACAGTTCTAGAAAGTACCTACCTAGCTGGGTAGGTATGTACATTGCATACATACATATCCGTAGTGCCCATTCGAGCCTATCACCCTAAACGAGAAAAAGACAGACAACTCCCCAATCTACAACTGCACGAGTGAGGTCTCCATGCACAGATGCACCGCTCATCGCTTCCTCTTCTTCTCCAACTCCTCTCATGTCAACTGTCAACCATGTGTACAATTCACTATCCTTTTCTCCACACTTTTCATCAAAAAAACATGCAACCATAACAGCACACATGCACACATGATTCCGACATCCGTCTGCCCTGCAACCCACGTGTCGCACTCGAACCTTTCCAGTCCACCTCCTCTAATCCAGGAAGGGTCATCCTTCCTCCTCATTCCTCCCCTTTCTCCATTTCTGCCTTTCCCCGTTTTCCCCTTTACTCCAACCGGTGGTTCACCAGATTCACCCTCCCTCTCCAATGCTCTGACCCTCCCCTTCCCCTTCCCCTTCCCCTCGCGATCCTGATCCTTCCCTTCACCCGCCGCCCTGTCCATTGCGCTGTCTCAGAAAAAGAGTGCAGCTCGCTTGCCCCTGCCGTGTAACCACACCCATAGGTAAATCAACCCTCTTTTTGCAGCCCAGCAGCAACGCAGCACAGCAGCACAGAAAAGAGTGAGTGACAGGACATAAGCGAAAGAGAAGTGCAGCCACACCTCTAGCTGGGCGGGCACCGTAAAAGGCCCGTCAATCACCTGCAGCATTTGTCTGCAGCAAGCTATCCAGGGGAGGTACGGAGTTATCTCCCCGGCTGCCACAACCATGTCTGCGCACCCACCTGTCCATAAACCAATTCAATGTTTTCCAAGCTTGGACTTGCCCTCTTACCTCTATGCGCGCGCTCCGGAACAACAGGGTATCTGTTGCTCAATAAAATAGGCGGGTGTATGTGCGACATTCGAAAAGCAATATTCTAGCTCCAGCGCGCCTGAACCTGACATAAATAATTCCTCCAATATCCGAATCCGGATGCGCTGCTGCCAGGCAATGCGAATGCGGGCTGCCTGGTAAAACAGCTAGGCTTTTTACTGGCTTGCCTGGAAGTCTTTACTGGCTGGTCGGGCTTAACTGGGTGATCGGCGTTTGTGGGCGCAAAGGGGACGCGTGTATACTGTGGTTATATATGTAGGTACGGAAAAAGCATAAAAGCCCAAAATCGCAACACATTCAACATATATGCATATGGTGGATCTGCAAAATGGCTTGCTTTGGGCCTCGGGATGCTAGGCTAAAATACTAATACTAGCGGGCTTAAGGTTTTTGTGGTGGAGAGTGGCTGAAATGTGGATGTGGGTCTGTGGATGGGCCTCGTAGTTCGGGGATCAAAGATTTGTGGTGGCTTTTGTATTTCTATTTAGGTACCCGTGGACTGTACTGGTGGTGGTGGTGGTGGTACGGGGTTGTTCGGGGTGAATGTGGTACAGCACGTGGGTTTTTGTGGGTTTGTCCACGGGCGGGTGGTGGGGACGTCTCAGCCAGGGCGGGCGGGAAACAACCGGGGAAGGGAGGGAGGGAGGTACGTACGTATGCATATGCTCGAGTGCTACGGTTCCTGATTTTTAAGCCTTACAAATGTAGAGGTGCAGATAAGGAAATCCGTTGTGCAGGTGGTGAGGTGGGAGGGTGAACCGGACTTGTGGATAGGAAGATAGGATTGGACGTGGGGTGTTAGTGTGATGATGCTATTGAGGACATTTGATCAACAAAGCCATTGTTGGCCGTTTCACGAGTTTTCTAAATATGTCTTAGGGGCTTTATTGATACTTCTTTCACAAACTGAAAATGATTTGCTAGGTTATCCGCAAATCAGTGGTGATTACTACTTGGAGTTTTTCAGCTTTAGCATTGGACGGACTGGGAAGCAATAATAAAACCAAATCTGTATGTTCGACTGAGCAAGATGAATTCTAGGTACTATTTTGATCAACCAGCCCATCAAAGCATTTTGTTTTAAACCTAGTTTTAGATGCCTCTAACATACATACTGGACAATACATACGCCCTATCCCTAACCTTCAACTGACTATGACGTATATCCCCCTATCTTCCCTCTTATACTTGCTCAACCTCGGAGCACCACGCCCCATTCATACATACTGTAAGCCCTAACTCTTGTCTCTCGTCGTCGGGCCGTGTCCCTGTTCTTGTGCCTTGAACCGCATCATGGATGGATACGCAGGGATGTCATGCAGATACGGCATGGTAACTGACTAGTGATTTGGAATACGACATCGGTGACCGGTCGGTGGGTCAAGGGCAGAGATAGCCTTGATGTGCTTATAGGTTTGGTGCTTACTGGAGTCTAGAACTAAAGTGTAGTAAAGGCGAGGGGTGAATATGGAGAAGAATAGGGCCGAGATAAGGAGATGGGATATTTGTAGCGTGTCTGGAAGGGGCGGACTTGCTGCACTTGTCCTCTCAGCTACCTAGGCTAGATACTTACCTAGATGGGTTGCTAACTTGTTAGCTATGCTCTGGTGTACTGAAATAGCATATTGTCGATAAGCTGGACACCTCAAGAAGGGCACTACCGTTGCTGTGGTAGCGTGTCACTGCAGATTGTTCAAATGGGACAATATGGTGATGATCTTCTTATTTCGACTGTTTTCATGCTAGTTACCCTAAGCCATTATTGGATGTACCACCGAGTTTCTGCTCGTACGGTTTTCCTTCATCTAGGAAAGAAAGTGTTGGCTAGTTTGACCGTTTTACACCTCCAAACTGAAAAAAAAGAGCCCGGCAATAACAGACTTTCTCAAAAGATGTTAGATATTCTAACGTTTTCAGAAGAATTTAACTGGAGCTGAGGAACGAGAATTACTATTGTTGAAATAGTTAATTCAAGACGTGAAAAAAAAATTGCTAGGCGAAACTAAAAGCGCTGATCTATCTTCTCCTTGTAGACAGGTCCGAGGCTTAATCTGGTAGAGTAGATTAGCCTAACCTTGCAGGGTCTATTAGCATCATTTGCTGCGCGAACATGGTCACCATGACCGTATTTGTTATCCCATGAATCCACGGTTGTGAACCTCTTCCAATTGACGACTTCAACTCAACATCGGCCTTTTCTGAGACTCTTAAGGAGAGAGGCATTCGCAGTATGAAGCATAGCCGCATTCATTGCGTCAGCGGGGGAGGCGCGTGGAGTGTGGCTGTGCAAGCGGCAACCTCAACTTCCATCTGAAACGAAGAGCGCGGAAACAACACTTCAACTTACACTATTCTACATACCGAAATAATACAAATCTTATTCAGTTCTTGCTGGTTACTTCAGTTTCTGTTTGATTTCTTAATCAATTTCCGTTGCTTGTCCCCTAGTCGCCCCATTGATCCGATCACGATGGCGGCAAAACAGACAAGGCTGGAAAAGAAGTCACAGCCCTCTCCACGATCTAGCCATGACAGTAACGCGACCAGCGCAACGCAGAACTTAGAGCTAGATAAGTTATCGAGCTCAGGGGAAACATTGACGGGGTCTGAAGACGATGATGGCTCTGCATCACCGAATCCAAGCGGGCATCACTCGCAGCCAGAACAGTCAAGTACACCGCATTCAAACAGCCATCTTCTCCGATCCTTCGCAGCCCTCAAGCGGTCTATAAAAGCAATAAAATTCAGTAAAGTGGGTTTATGGCTGGGCATCGCGGTTGGAGTTGCTGCGTTGATCGTTGCGGTGTACTATGGTTTCTGGAGCTACCGGATGCAGCAATGGCAAGCCCAGAAGGAGTTCAGGGACTGGTGTGCGGATTCAAAGGTGAGAGTTTACCTAGATCGGTATCCGTGTTGAGAGGGTATTTGGCTAATGTGTGAATAGGCGGCGCATATTACATCTCCTCGTTGCAATATGATACTGGAGACGGAGCCGATACCACCGCCGTTCATTCGGAGACAGGAAGAAGATGTCTTGGATCCGCCTCCTGATGATCTGGACCATGAAGAGGTGTTGAAAGGTGACACAAGTCTTGATGATTTGAATCTTGTTCATCATTGGTTTCCTGGGTTTTCTGGGATTGGTGGTTTTCCAACTGCAATCCCAACGGTTGGGGGCAACTGGAACACCCCTTTGGGGCCATCCCTATGGCTTGAAACTCTTACTTGGCTCCTCCAAACAACAATAATCGCGGCCTCTGTATTCTTCCTTACCATCATCCTCACCGCTTTCGTCGTCAGAATATCGAATATCGATGCAGCCCACTCTCAGTATTCACTAACAGCCTCCGATATCCTCCAACGCAATCGCTCAGGATTCTGGTGCCTTTTCGGGACAGCTTTTGGGCTCGTATTCCTAGGCAATACAAGCGGTAACGCGACCAACTTCGGATACCATGTTATGACCGGCAGCGTTGTCCATATAGCGGTCGCAGCTCTTGCGTCAGATGTCAAACTCGTTGCACTCGTGCTGTCATTTACCGCGGTCGTCTGGTTTGCAAGAAAGACATCATTGCGTAGAACACCTCGCTATATCGGGGAAATGGAGAGAAAGACAGGCAGTGAGTTTGAGGCCAGGACGGAGGCGGCGTGGATAAGATTTCATAGAACGGCGCAGCAACCTTATACGACCATTGAGGCATCGGGGTCAGAGTTTCGTCGAGAACTGGGGGTTGACGATGTTGTAAGAGAAAGGAAGAATGCTCTAGGGGGTGTGCCCAACATTTGTAAGAAGTCGGCGGGATGAGCTTGTCGGAAGATGGCGATAAAACGTGTATCATCAATCAATTTGTTACTGTCACCAGGGCCTCGAGAACTATTCAATGATGATAATGATAACTAAGCACCCACCTGAGCGGTCCACGGGTGTATAGACAATAACACGTGACATAATGCTATTGTGGCAAGCCCTGGAGTTCTTTAATTCAAGGTCGGGACAATGCACAATGCACCGGACCTCATCACACAAGGCAAGATCCGAATCCAATCCCAATATCTTCCGTTGAGTCCCACCGGCTGCCGTGCAAACAAACTCATGTTGAACTGGACCCTTTGAATTTACTAACTCTGCGCCGACTCTTGTTGACCGCCGCCGGGACACGCTAAATATCGGTAAGCGATGTGCATAATGTAGATAGGTGTCTTTTCTCGAGTCCGGCTAAAATTAGGTCTCCCCCACAAATTCTATTCACACTTTGTTGAAATGGTCACTGAAAAGCTGGACTCACAAATCGGCAAAATCTGATCGCGTGCCTCAGTGATGAGTTTTTGATGACATTGAAAATTTGAGCTCGCTGTTTGAGTGAATTATTCCGCTTGTCAGTTTGACTTTTATCTTCATGAAAGAAGTTCGAAGTCACACTGAGAGTTGCTGGACGCTTTCCGAAAATTTACTACCCATGTTCGCCTGTTTTCCACTCTATAATGATGTCATTAGAGATAAGCAGAGCTGACTCAAAAAAATTGGTTTATATGATGACGTGTTGAGGAGAAATGTCACTGTCCAGATTAACTGTTGATTATGATAGCTCTCTGTGGCTCCCGAAAGGAGGCAAAAATATGGGAATTAGCGGCAAATAGATACTTGATGATACAGGACCAAGAAATAAAAGCGATCCACAATTTCTGTACTATCTGTTCAATATACCTTTGCAACTTTCCGAAGAGCGTAAGTGAAGATGACGCAATGACTTTGTGCAGTCTAGTGTATAACCAGTACCTTAGGGCTCCTATCAACGGGTCAAGTCACAGTGAATCTGAGCATTCTATGCTTTAAGGGTTACGCGTCTCTTCTGTTGTTGAATTTCTAGCCTGGAACTACGTAGTAGCTTCTTATGTCACGCCCGCTACACCTACCCACAATGTGAAGAACAATTGTTTCAAAATCTCTCGCCCTTTCATCTCCATCTCTTTCACAGTGTACCCTTCCATACTACAA
>Ga0247768_1000961_pt1 | contig 10279 bp, 7 predicted proteins | sample UWRJL016104C6_FD_179944 | JGI IMG/M metagenome (GOLD analysis project Ga0247768, IMG submission 179944) | Plant litter microbial communities from Arlington Agricultural Research Station in Wisconsin, United States - UWRJ-L016-104C-6 | ecosystem: Environmental > Terrestrial > Plant litter >... | reverse complement strand
GGTCGGCAAGCGTAGGCGTTCTTGAACCTTCAGCAGGCGTTCGTCGATGTCGGTGGCGGCGCGGCGCTTTTCTTCGAACGCGTGGCGAGCGTTGTCGATCGCCATGTCCAAGAGCGCCTTGCGCGGCCCACGTGCGGGTGCGAGTAGTTCGCATTTCTTGTGCCGCCCTTGCACCAGCACGGCGCGCCGCTCGGCGAGCCACTCGGCCACCCCATCGGCGCCGTCGGGCAGCACGGGTACGATGATCTCTTCCGGGATCAGCGCCTCGCCCGAGCCACCCTCCCCGTAGTGATCGCGCAGGAATGCAGCCACCACTTCGTCATCCGGAACTTCGACACGGCGGTTCGAGAAGCTGGCGACGTCAATCACGCGGCCCGCGCGCACGAGCATCACGCTCAGCTCCACCAAATCACCCTCGCGGTAGATACCGAGCACGTCTTGGTCGCTGTCGGTGACGGAGACGACGCGCTGACCCTCGCGGATTGATTCCACCGCCGCCAATTGGTCACGGCAAACCGCCGCCACTTCGAACTCCAGATTCTCGCTGGCAGCGCGCATGCGCGCTTTGAGCTCACGCGTCAGCTCGTCGTGCCGGCCGTCCATGAACAGCGACACGGCGTGGACTTGGCCCGCGTACTCGGCGGGATCGACGTCGTACACGCAGGGCGCCGGGCAGCGCTTGATCTGGTACTTGAGGCACGGCCGCTTGCGGCTCTCGATTTCGCGATCGGAGCAGGTACGGAGCTGGAAATGCTTCTCCACCATGTGCAGCGTGCGGCGCGCGGCGGTGGCTGAGTGATAGGGACCGAAGTAGCGCGCGTTGTCCGGCTTCGGCTTACGCACCAGCTCGAGCCTCGGCCAAGCGTGCTCGGTGGACAGCCGGAGGCTCAGGAACTCTTTGTCGTCGCGCAGCTTGACGTTGAAGCGCGGCTTGGCCTCCTTGATCAGGCTATTTTCGAGGATCGCCGCTTCTTTCTCGGTCAGCGTGACGATCGTGTCGAGATCGGCCGCCAGCTTGCGCAAGAACGGAATGAAGGCGCGAACGTCCGAGCTCGAGTCCTGAAAATAGCTGCGCACGCGCGAACGTAGGCTCTTGGCCTTGCCCACGTACAGGACCGCCCCCGCCTTGTCCTTGAAGATGTAGCAACCCGGGCTCGGGGGCAGGCTCTCTAGTTTCTGAAGCAGTAGCTCGGCGGTCATTGACGAGTGAAATTGATTTGGGGTCGGGGCCCGAAATCCTGAGGGTGGGGCCCCGCTGAATTCACTTCAGCGGGGCAGGAGCGGAGCTCCCGACGACGGACTCTTTTAGCGCGCCGGCCAGGCAATGCTATAGCCCCCCGATGTTCGCGTGGATCCCCGGCGGCAAGAGCGGGCGCGTGATCGCGATTGCGGTCGCCGCCGGCCTGGCTACCGGCCTTTTGTTGGTCCCGATCGGCGTCAGCCCGGATGATCCGAAAGAGCCGCTGCCGCAGCTCTCGCTACTCCGGCAACAGCTGCCCCAGACCGACAGCGCCCCGAAAATGGCGCTCGAGCGCGTCCGGCGCTACGCGGGCAGCAAGCTGCTCTTGGAGCTCCCAGACGGCAAACGGCGCGAGATCTTCGTCGGCGAGCTGGGCGGCGAGATAGACAAGGTGCGGCTGGCGGCGCTGGTGCACGATGCCCAAGATCGCACCAGCGTGCTGCTCCGCGGTTACCACGCGCAGAAGCGACAGGGCCCGATCACCCTGCCCGTCCCGGTCACCCTGGATCGCGAGCGCGCGCAGACCGCGCTGCGCACCCTGAAGGACGAACTCGATCGCTTACCGGTGGATGCGCGCTTGGATTTGGACGCGCGTAAGCTGGTGCCGGAACAGAACGGGCGCTTGCTCGATGTAGACGCGACGCTCGGTGCGATCGAGGAAGCGCTCGGCCGCGGTGAGGCAAAAGTCAAAGTCGTGTTCGAAGAGCGCCGACCCAAACGGGTGGCGGCCGAACTCGGCGCGGTCGCCTTCGACGACATCCTCGGTTACTTCGAGACTCGTTACGATCGCTCCGCGAAGTTCCAAGCGCGCAGCTACAACTTGCGCTTGGCCGCGTCCAAGTTGGACGGCCAAGTGCTGCTGCCCGGCGAAGTGTTCGACTTCAACGAGACCGTTGGCCCGCGCGATGAAACCAACGGCTACAAGGTGGCCAAGGTGATCGCGGAGGGCGAGCTGGTCGACGGGATCGGCGGCGGAACCTGCCAAATTTCCGGGACCCTGCACGGCGCCGCCTTCTTTGCCGGCCTCGAGATCGTGGAGCGCTATCCGCACACTCGTCCGAGCGGGTACATCAAGATGGGGATGGACGCGACGGTCGTGTACCCCACGATCAACTTCCGAATCAGAAACTCATTTCCCTTTCCAATCGTGCTGCACGAGACGGTCAAGAACGGCGTCGTGCGCGCAGAGATCCTCGGTCAGAAGCGCACGCGCACCGTGACCCTGATCCGCCGCATCGACTCGGCCCTGCCCTTCGAAGAAGTCGAACGTCCGGACAAGGATCTGCCGAACGGCGTGCGCGTGCTCGGACAGCGCGGCGTACCCGGCTTCAAGCTGCGCCGTTATCGCATCATCCGTGAGGGTGAGAACGCAGTGCGCGAGCGCTGGGACGACACTTATCCGCCCACGTCGCAGATCGTGCGCGTCGGAGCGGGCGACATGTCGAAGGACCAGGCCAAGCTGCCCCCAGACGACCAGCACCCGGAGTACGTGGCGGACGAGCTGCTCGTCGCCAGCCAGGGCCCGAAGCTCGACGCCGCTGACGCGGACGAAGACGGAAAGAAGGACGACGACACGTCGGACCGCGGCGGCGTGATGCGGGAATCACGCGAACCGGGAAAATATGGAACGGCGGGCTGGACGGAGGGGGCCGGAATGCCCTATTGGCGTTCTGGGCAGGGCAAGGCTCAGGAACCGGAATCCGGCCCGAGCCGGGAGCCCAAGCCGCTGAAGCAAAAAGGGAAAAAGGCCAAAGGATGAAGATCCGGAGCGCGGGCTTGACTCAAACCGAGACCTGCGCGAAGACCCCGGCTCCGAGGGCGGTAGGCGGCTTTGCTCACGTCCTGCCCGAGCGATACCGGCTGGCCGGTGCATTGGAAAAACATGAACACCACAGAACCCGTCGTTAGCAGTCCCCGCAAACCCCCTGAAGAGAATGGCGCGTCGCAGCAACGAGCTGCCGATTGGGAGAACCCCCGCGTTGCCTCGATTCTCTCCGCCGCCGCCAAGTGCTTCGCACGCAAAGGCTTCACGGCCACGACTCTTGCCGAAATCGGCAAAGAGCTCGGGCTCAGGAAGAGCATCGTCCACTACTACTTCGCCAGCAAAGCAGCGCTGATCCACGAGGTTCAGAGCTTCACCTACCACCGCTACCTGGACCGCCTGAAGGAAGCCACGCAGAACGGCGACGGTTCCACCTCGCAAGCCATGGAGGCGCTGAAGGCGCTCTGGGAAGCGATTCAAAACAACAAGACCGGCACTGGTCTGAACATCGAGGTGTGGAGCGCGGCTCGCCGTGATCCGGAGCTCAAGCGCCGTGCCGCCGGCCTGCAGCGCGACGCGCGTCAGGTCATTCGCGAGGCCATGGGCCCCGCCGCAGCCAAGGGCGGCGTCAACCGCTCCGAGGCACTGGCCACGCTCTCGCTCGCCGTGCTCAACGGCCTGAGCGTCACCGAGTACCTCGAGGGCGACGAAACGCGCGCTCGCGAGGCATACGAGACGTTCTTGCAGCTGCTCCGGCTCGGCCTCGAGTCGTCGTCCGCGACCTCCTGAGCCTCAGAGGGCCAACGCCAGATGCGAAAGCCGGGCAAGAATGCCGGCTTTCGCGCTGGCGATCGTTGTCATGAAGAGGCATCCTTCGGGCACGTTGCTGGCTCGAAACCGTTTTCTGGTCGCTGCGCTCACTTTGCTAGCCAGCGTGTGCGCCTCTGTTCCTGTAAGCGCGGCATTGCGTAAGCCGCCGCGCCAGCCGCTGGAGCTCAGCGTATTTGGCCCGACCCAGCCGCTCACGGAGACGGCTTGGTTGCTCGATCGCGTGGGCAAGAACAGCCGCTTCGACTTGGGCAGTGATTCACTGCTCGGCTTGCTAGAGCACTTCGTCGAGCCCGCGCGCAACCGCGCGCCCGAATGGCGCAGCTTCTGGCATGGCCGCTTCGGTCGAAATAATTTCCTGCTCCACCCCAAGCTGGTTTGGTTGGATGGGGTAGCGGGCGAGCCGAGTCTGGATGCGGCAGAAAGCTCTTGGAGCTTCGAGCTTCGGGGTCCAGAGCAGCTGCAGCCGTTCGACATCTCGCGCGCCGAGGTGCTGCCAGATTGGTCACTCGGCGTGCAAGCGCCGGAGCCGGATTTCTTCGGCATCACCCAGCGCCAATATTGTCCCCGCTGGAAGTCGCCCAAGCCGGTGTCGGTCGTGCGCTACGACGGCGCAGAGTACACGCGCATGGCGCTCGTGGATTGCCAAGGCGCCATCGCGCCGGATGCGCTCGATCGCCTGAGCGTGCTCGCGCGTCCGCCGGCTACACCCAAGCCGGAGATGCCCCTGCCCCTCGAGCCGGATGAAGCCGCGCCCGGCGGGGAGTGGCTGCCGCGCGTGAAACTGCTGCATCCGCGGCTGATTTGGGCGGTGCAAAAGATCGCCGAAGCTTTCCCCAACCGCTCGATCTTCATCATGAGCGGCTACCGCCGCGATGCGCACGGCAGCTACCACCAAAAGGGGCGCGCCCTGGATCTTTACGTCACCGGCGTCGACAACGCGGATCTCTTTCGCTACTGCCACACGCTGACCGACGTCGGCTGCGGCTTCTATCCCAATAGCAAATTCGTGCACGTGGATGTGCGGCCCTACGGCACGCACCGCGTCGCCTGGGTGGACATCTCCGAGCCCGGCGCGTCCCCTGAGTACGTCACGAGCTGGCCCGGGCTGTTCGCGAATCCGTACGAAGAGCTCAGCGCCGCTGGCTCCGGCGAGTAGCAGCCGCGGCGCGCTACTTGAGCTGAGCCGCGACGTAGAAGTCTTCGCTCACGAGGTTCGCGACCGGACCGTTCCAGATTTCGAAACCCGTCGCGACGGACAGAACGGTCGAGCCCGGCAGAGTGTAGCCTCGTTGGAGGGCATCCTTTTGCACGTCCAACACGTCGAACTCGAGCTCGCTCGAGTCGTTCCCCTCGGCACGCACGTAGCTCACGATCGGCAGGCTGTTGACGATGCCCTTCCAGATGTTCCACGTGCCCGGCACACCCGTGACCGTCGCGCTAGCTGCTGCAACCGAGCCAGCCGGCTGTTGTCCGGGCGGATCGCGCAGCCAGACCATCAAGTAGGACGAGATGGCGCTACCATCCGTGCTCAACCAAATATCGAAGGCCGCGTTGTACTGCCCGGTGTTGCCGTTGGCTTTCCAGCGGAAGCCGGTCTTGAGTGATTTGAGCGAGCTGATTGCGGCGGGCAAGCCGCAAGCGCCAGACAGCGTGCTCGAGTACCGGCCGCAGAACATCGAGGGGTAGCCCGCGGGCGAGAAGTCCGTGCCCTGAGTACCGGCGAGCGAAGTCACCGTGAACGAGCTGCCGTTCCAGGTCATGTTTTGGCTCTGCCAATTCGAGCCCCAGCCGTTGGCGATGAACTTGTAGTTGATGCCACTGCGGGTCACGTCTGCCGTTGCGTAACGCTCGGTCGAGGTACCGGTGCCCACGAATTGACCGGTGCCGAGTAGGCTGCCTCCCCCGCCTGAGCCGCCTGAGCCGCCTGAGCCGCCTACGCCGCCTACGCCCGTGCCGCCTACGCCCGTGCCGCCCGAGCCCGTGCCGCCCGAGCCCCCTGCGCCGCCCGCGCCCGTGCCGCCCGCGGGGGTGTCTCCTGTTCCGCCGTCACCTCCGTCGCCCGCGGCCTGATCCATCGCTCCGCCTTCGCCGTCTGGCTGCCCACCAGCGCCGCTGTCATTGACGTCACTACCGCCGGGGCCTTCACCCGCGTGCAGCGATCCAGCGGACCCGCCGCGTGCCTCGCCGTCGACTCCCGACGCGCCGCCGCTCGGGAGCCCAAAAACCCGATCGGTCTTACAATTGGTCAGGGCGCTACCCATGGACAGGATGCAAACGGTAGCCAAGGGACCAATGCCAAGCATGCGGCTCGAAGTCATGTCCTCGAAGCGATAGCAGGTCTGCGCGGACAGCCGCTCACAAAACAATCGAGCAAGGCGTCTTACTGCGGAGGCGCGCGCTGAGCTGGTCGCGAGGCGCCCGCTTCGAACGCCTCTATCGGACTTTGCGCATTTCGGTGAGCGCGCGCTGGGCGGCCTCGACCGTGATTTGGCCTTCGCCGGCGATGCGGGCGGCGATCAGCTCGACTTCATCGCCCAGGGCGCCGGCCGCGCTCGCCACCGAGCGCGCGTGCAGCGACATGTGCCCGCGCTGAATGCCTTCCGTCGCGAGAGCGCGCAGCGCGGACAGGTTCGACGCCAACCCAACGCTGGCCGCAACCATGGCAAGCTCGTCCGCCGTAGCAATGCCCAAGATCTTCAGCGCGAGGCGCGCGGTGGGGTGCACGCGCAGGGTGCCGCCCACGATGCCGAGCGAGAGCGGCAGCTCCAGCTCACCCACCAGATCTTCGCCGTCTCGACGCCAGAGCGCGAGCGGCGCGTAGCGCCCCGAGCGGGCGGCATAGGCATGTGCGCCCGCCTCGACGGCGCGAAAATCATTGCCGGTCGCGAGCACTACGGCGTCGATGCCGTTCATGATGCCCTTGTTGTGCGTGGCGGCGCGGTACGGATCGAGCTCGGCAAAGCGCGAGGCCGAGACAATCGCGTCCACGACTTCCAAGCCGTCGAGCTCGCCGGGGGCTTCGGAATCCGAGCCGCGGTCGGCGGTTTTGCTCGAGCGCGGCGAGCTGACGAGTTCGCGGGCGTGCACGCGACACGTGGCGTGCACGCGGCGCCGGTCACACAGGTTGGACAAGATGCGCAGTCCGAGCTTGCCGCCGGCAATTTCCGCGGTGATTGGCCCCAGCGCTTCGGCGATGGTGTTGACCAAGTTGGCGCCCATCGCGTCCTTACAATCGACGAGCACGTGCAGCACGATGCAACGCTGACCCAAATCCCGCACGTCGATCGCGCGCGGGCCCCCGCCACGCGCGACCAAGTTGGGCACCGCCTTCGTGGCCAATGCCAACAGCCGCGTCGCGGCCGCCTCCAGCCGCGCCACGGCTTCCGCCGGGTGCTCCACGTCCGTGATCTGCACTTGGCCGATCATCAAAGACTCCACCACCTCCGCGCGGAAGCCGCCGCTCTTGCGGATCATGCGCGCGGCGTTGGAGGCCGCGGCGATCACGCTCGGCTCCTCGACGACCATCGGCACCAGGCGGTCGACACCGTTCACGCGCACGTTGAGCGCCACGCCGAAGGGCAAGCCGTAGATCCCGAGCACATTTTCCACGACCTTGTCAGCGGTGGCCGTGTCGAGCCCGCCGGCCTCGAGCGCGTGCTCGAGCTCGGCCAAGTCCACATGCGCGCGGTCCGAGACGACCGCGCGGCGCTCGGCTAGGCCGAGCTTGTAAAACCCAGGGATACGCGAGCCTTCGGACATGACAGGCGTCGCTCTATCACAGCTCCGGCTCAGGGGAGCGCGGAAAGGACGAACCTGACGCGCGCTAGGGCTCGCGCTGCGCCGCGTGCACGCCACGCGCACCGAGCTGGAGCTGCACTCGCGACAACCCCAGCTCGCGTGCGCGCGCCGCGAATGCCAACGGCGGCGCGTTCGCGCCGACCCAGTACGCAACGTCACCGCCCCCCGCCCCTGCCGGCAGGAACGCCGCACCGTGGGCGGTTGCGAGCTGGGCGAGCTCGGCCAGTTCCGGAGTCACGATGCTCACACCCGCCGACTCACCGAGGGCCGTCAGCGTCGCGACTTGAAGAGCGATCGCCTGCACGAAGCCTTCTGCATCCCCGCGTTCGGCGGCCGTGAGCGCGGCCTCCGCGGCGGCGGCCTGAGCCTGGATGCGCGCGGCATGGGCGGCCGGATCACGCGCCGCAAATTCAGCAATCCGGGCCAGAAACGCGGCCGTGGACGCGGACACGGAGCAAGCCCAAACCTCGAACGCGAGCGCGCGGGGCAGCTCTAGCCGCGACAGCTCGAGCGCGTTGCCCTTGCGCCGCGCGGCCAGCACGCCGCCATGGGCACTCGCCGCGACGTCGACGCCACTGCCGCCGCCTTGCGCAGCGCGATGCGCGACCAAGGCTCGCTCGAAAACGCGCGCGCACAGCGCGTCGTCGCTCAGCGTGGGATCGCTCGCGAGCTCGAGTGCGGCCAAAGATGCCACCAAGATCGCCGCGCTCGAACCCAAGCCGAGCTTCTGCCCGCCTTCGCGCAACTCGCTGGCGTCGAACCACGGAGCCGCGCGCTCACCGAGCGCGGCCTGCACCTCGGGGGTCAGGAACGTCGCCGCGCGCGCGCTATCCGCGATCACGTAGCGGTCCACGGCCACGACCAACGCGGGCGCACCGCTGAGCACCGCATACGCGCCGGAAAGCACCAATTTCCCCGGGGCGCGCGCGAGGGTCACGGATCGATCCAATAGGCATCGGGCCCGGCCGCCGAGCGCAAGACTTGCGTCACGCCCTCGAGTTTGCCGAGCTCGACTTCGAGTTCGGCGGCGGCGCTGGGTTCGACCAACACCTTGACGTGCGGTCCGGCATCCATCGTGAAGTAGGCGCGGCCGCCGCTCTTGCGGAACGCGCGTACACGCTCCATCACGCGCAGCGTGGCGGGCGCGAAGTAAATCAAAGCGGGTCGCGCGGCGAGCATCGAAGCGTGCATGGCCAGGGCGCTCTGCTCCACCGCCGGACCGAGTGCTTCGAAATCTGCCGCCAGCACCGCGCTGCGAACTTGTTCGTAGATCGCGGGCGCGGCTTGAACCCAAGCGGCGTAGTACGGGCTCGTGCCCTGGGTGTGACCCATGCCATCCGTCGAGGCGGTCTCTTTTTCACCCGCGACGGTCACCGCAACCAGCATTTCCAATGGGAAATCTGCGCCCGACGCGACGCGCGCGGCGGATTCGGCGCGCGCACCGAGCGAGACGTAGCCGCCGAATAGCGAGCGCGCAGCGGACGCCGATCCGGCCCGCGCGAGCGCGCTCACCTGCTCGAGCGGTAGCTCGAGACCCGCGGCGCGCGTGGCCGCCATGGCCAGCGCCGCGAAGCCCGAAGCGCTGGAAGCAAGCCCAGCCGCGGTCGGGAAATCATTGACCGACTCGACGCTCGCGCGCGCCGTGATGCCGACTTGCGCGCGGACCGTATCCAGTAACTTGCTGATCCTCAGCAGCGGGCGCCCCCCCACGATGGCACCACTCAGGTAGAGCTCGTCAGCACCGAGCGACTCGTCGAAACGAACCGTGGTGACGGTGCGCAGAGCCGCCAAGGTGAGCGACAGGCTCGGCACAGCCGTCAGGTTGCGCACGGTATCCGCCTTACCCCAGTACTTGGCCAGCGCGATGTTGGAGTGCGCGACCGCTTTACCCACGCCCGTGGTCATGTGCGGACCGAGGCCTCACCGACCGAGCCGCGCACCGCACTGCCGAAGCACTCGACCCCCGCGGCGCGCCAAGCCCCCAAAATTGGCTCCGAAGTGCCATCACACAGCGCGACGACGGCGCCACCACCGCCTGCGCCCGTGAGCTTCGCGCCGAGCGCACCCGCGTCGCGCGCCAGTGCGCAGCAACGCTCGATGCCTTCGGTGGATACGAACAGACCCGAGAGCAACATTTGGTTGTAGTTCATCAGTGAGCCGAGCCCGGGCAGATCACCCGCTTCCAGACACAGCTTGGCATTTCCGACGAGCGCGCGGATCCCTTCCAGCGCTTTGTCGACCACCGCGGGGCGACGCTCGCGCAGCCGCGCAACGCCCTCCACCATCAGCTTGGTGCTCGCCGGGGGGCCGGCCAGGCCAATCGCCAAAATCAGATCGCGGCCGAGCGTGAGCGGGCGCGGGCCGTTGATCTTGTCGAACAGGAGGCAGCCCGCGTGAGCGGCCGCGGCGGCGTCTACACCAGAAGGGTTACCGTGATACACGCCCTCCCAAGCGGCGGCCGCGGCCAGCACGCGCGCCGAATCTGGCGCGGAGCCAGTTTCCTCGAGCACCGCGCGAGCAATCGCCACGCCCAGGGCCGCAGAGGCCCCGAGGCCCGATCCCGGCGGCAATTCCAGGGTCGCTTCGACCGCGAGCTTGGGCGCAGCGAGCGCGCCCAGCAACGCCGCGAAGGCGCGACCGAGGTCGCT
>Ga0247768_1000959_pt1 | contig 10294 bp, 10 predicted proteins | sample UWRJL016104C6_FD_179944 | JGI IMG/M metagenome (GOLD analysis project Ga0247768, IMG submission 179944) | Plant litter microbial communities from Arlington Agricultural Research Station in Wisconsin, United States - UWRJ-L016-104C-6 | ecosystem: Environmental > Terrestrial > Plant litter >... | reverse complement strand
TAGCGATCTGTTCAATTCAGATTCGGAATCTGTTGGGAGCGAGACATTCAGACAGTGTCTACCTTGGTTCCGCTCTCTGCACGGGGAGTTGCGAAAAGGTAGTGGATGTGTATGCCTGTTCGGGCTGATATCAGGAATCTGGTTTGCGGAGATACGGATATAATAGGTCGGGAACCCAAGGTGCCCAAGGTGTGATTAGGTTCCAGGTTTTCTGGACTCGGACTTCATAGGCCTAGAGAAATTCACACCCACCGTACGCTGGGGGTTGTGGGACAATGATGGTCAAAGCGAAAGGTAATATCATTTGCATCACTGTGTCAAGTTGGCACTTAAATAATCTGTAGCCCGTTTTGCCCTTGATAATCTCTATCTCGCAAGCAACTGTATTTGGGAGCATTCTCTGAAAGCACTGTTTGGCCTAATTCAAATATCTTACACCAGCTATCGATATGTGGCTAGGGTCACAGAGAGAATAAGTTGTGAGCGGGCCTGCAAACCAAGAGACGAGGAGATTGATTGTCCTCTCAATTGCTTGTGACGCGAAGGTATGCTCGCTAGCAATGTGTTAAAATCCATTTGCATAACCAGTCTAACTTTGAAGAGAGTGCAAAGCTGCCTTTGTTAAGTCAATTTAGAAAGACGAGGTATCCTACCCGATAGTACGTACAATGTTTCAAGGGTTCAAGATCCACTCTTGATGCTGCGGTGCCAACTTCTAGTTTACTTCGATTTGCACCTCGACCTCAAATGCGCTTGCCGATCGCTTAGCATGAGCGCAACTGCTCATTTTGTGAATTGTGATCAAATCGACTTTCAATTCCTAATTTTCTCCACTTCATTCCTTTCCTCCACTCGGTCAGCATGTTGAAATCTTTTACGATTCCTATCCACACTCTATTCTTTGAGGACGCATGTCTATTAAATCATGTCAAGTATCCATTCGCTTTCTGAACATTCTGCTAGTATGGACTACGCGAACGGCTACCATATAGACTCCCATCCAGCGTGGTTCACCGACATCACTCACATACAGAGAGGGGACACTGTAAGGAGCAATTTTCGGTATGTGCAGTCAATAGTACCATCTTCAGCAGCAAATTTTCGTACTTACAATACTTCAAGCCATCCTCCTCCTGTTGGCGACCAGTGCCCCGTCAAAATCACGGTCGCTGGTTCCGTAACGTTCGATATACCCAGAGGATACCTGGTCTACTGTTCCCCGTATTTCCGTGCAACATTCTACGGGAGTTTCTCCGAAGCGACCACTAAAACACTTTCGCTTCCACATGTATCTGCCGATGTCTTTGAGGCCTTTACCAAATGGCTCATTGAAGGCAAGCCACTTGCTTTCCATAAAAAGAATCGCAAGAAGTCTGCAGGGAACCGCAGAGCCCAACCTCAGATCGGATTGTATGTCTCCGAAGACATGATCCTGGAACTCTATATCTTCGCTGATGCTCACATCGTTCCAAACCTCGAACGTGAGATCATTGATATCGTGTACGCGATCCACATCGAAGACGGCATCCGGGTACCCGACTTCAACCTAATCTCGGCAGTCTGGGATCGGCTCCCAGTATCTTCAGCCCTGCTCCGTTTATTCGTTGATCTAGAAGCCAAATATGGTTATCTTCTCAGACCCATAGAACAGCTACCTACACAGGGAACTCGAGAGTCCCATGAGCATGAATCACAAATACAGGGGCCCTCGCCTCCAGAGGAATTCTGGACCGAAGTTGACAGGCGACGTATCCGGAGAATACTGCCAAACAGCTTATCAGGATACTTTTCAGTAACATTTGGAATTCAAGGTCCGCTAGAGAAATGCGACTACCACACCCATTCGGCTTTGGAGGAGAAAACTCAAGTCCATTCGGTCACAGTCTGGGGCCTACCACCTCGAGAGAAAAAAGATGGGCGGAGAAAGAGGAGCGTAAGTTGGCCATAAGAGACTTGCAATGCTGGCGATGCTTGCGTTCTGATGTGATCGTTAAGTTCGCATGGGGTGGGTCGTTGAGTTTCCGCGAACACTCATCAAACTCAGCTGACCTTCTGTTTGTAGGTTGCATATTGGCTTTTTGCTTGTCTGGGTCGAGTAATCCACAAAAATCCGAAAGGTTGGACAAATTGTGCATTGTTAGTTTGATATTGAACGCTCTTTTTAGTTTCCTAGGTAGCTGTATTCATGCAAGGTGCACAGTTCTCTGTGCTGTGAAGTTTATTGTGTTCCCCTCGCTTTTGTGGGTTTCTCCATTCTTGCATGGTCCATTGGCGTACCAAAAATCATTGTCCTCTCCAAAGAAGCCATGGTCGGAGTAATGTTGAGTTTTCCAATCGAGTCGAAATACATTTTAGAACCGTAACTGACTCTGAAGAAACTGTCTTCCATCGAACGATCAAGAACCCCAGAAGTCTCTGTGAAACCAATTTTTTTCAAGCGCAATCTTATAAGATAGCCGCCTATAAGATAACCAAGGCTTAAAGTCCAACAGAAGACTAGAGCAAAAACTGTGACCTCCTTTGAAGCACCGAGTGTGGCGACAGAATCTCCACTCACCCGCTCCAAGTTTCCCTCAGCGCCCGCATAAGCAAAGCTTTACCTCCGACCTTCCCAATACCAGTTCCCTCAACTCCCTGACCTGCCTATGCATGCGAATATCCATCATCCACGCAAAGAGTTCCGCAACCAAGACCGCGAACGCGAAAAAAAGAGCCAGTGATGCGAGTATGAGTGTGGTTTTCCTGATGCTGAGAATGAATAAGGGAAACCGCGCCCGTTTGTTCCGGGTTTGATGTGTATAATTGTTGGGAGAGTGGTTATGGACTGGCCCAAGCACGGGAGTATCTAAAGGCGTAGACAGAGATGTAGGGGTAGGCATAGGTTCTGTGAGTCCCGAAAACGAGAAGATGGTCCTCATGGAGGGCGGACGGGATCTAGCACTGCGCGGACCAGGCTCATGAAGAAGCTGTGGAAGCGAAGCTGAGCTGAGGGTATCCCATGCCGCGGAGGTTTTGCGGGGCCCCGAAGCCGTAGAATCGGATTCCGAGTCCGGCTTGGGGTGGGATTTGCGGCGCGTCTCTGTGGCTGCCTGGGGGCGATGAAGTTGGGTAGCCAGGATGGGATAGGCGATTAGAATCAGCGAGACTGTGAGAAGGAGGAGACTGGGCATCCAACAAGGGAGCTTCTTGAGCGTTCGTTGGATACTGATCGGTATTTCAAGCTATACGAGCGGTACGTTTAGGGATGCTGATTTTGGTACGCGGTAAGAGTTTATTGTAGAAATAATAGGAGGAGGAGGAGGAGGAGGAGGAGGAGGAGGAGTAATGTGTTGAGTGGTTGAGTGCCATACTCAAAGAGCCTGTGGAGTCGAAGAGAGAAGGTCTGCCCATGAGTGCTAGCCGATTGCTCTTTCCCCTCTCTTTAATTACACATCCAGACCGCATCTACCTACCTAGGTAAGCCTCATTGTCCAAGACTACCTCTGTGATCTGGTGTGTTCCTTATACAGAACATCTCTGAGCTGAACTCACATGCACGCCCCAAAGACGATACGATGTCCTAGTATCCGAAACTGGAGAATGCCATGATATGCATAGTGGATACGATTTGCATTTCGAACGGGAAACCTCACATCAAAAGGACGTGGCATGGGAATTAGCTATCCAAAACGCCGTAGTAGCCGCATGCAAGATGATCCTGTTACGCCAACTCATCAAGCAAATCGCCAACCCACCCCATTCTTTCCCTTCGATCATCAATGACTCGTGCGTACTCAATTAGTAACCTCCAAACATAAATCAGCATGTCTTCTCTCCTCAATACTTTCCTAGACCAGTCATGGCCAGCCATTGCAATTCTCCGGGCCGCTTCGTCGTGGCCATTTCTATTTCTCGATTTATCTTGGTTGTCCCATGTATATATCTTCTGCCCTTTGTGGGCGGGTATGTCCGTACCGACGAAATACTCCATAATACCGTAGATGTCCATAAACGTGTTATCCATGGGTACGAAGTGCACCCAGGGCACTATGCGGCTGTCGTACCAGTTTCTGAAGAGTGAGGCCTTGATGGGTACACTAGTACTTCTCAGTACATCGAGGAAGCCGTCCGCCGCACCATCTCCGTCTAAGATGGGAATATACTTATGTACCTCAATACTTTTCTCGAACCCAGAATCTTCCGCCAGCTCGTATATACCACGGTTATACGCACAGAAGCGGCCAATTGGGTTCAGTTTGGACTTCGTGTCGCAAACCATGTTAGTGAATTGTACATCGGACCAGCTCTCGACCCAATCTGCGAGCCCGTGTCCTTTCGATCGATTGTAATTCTCCAGATTGTAGTCATTGTTTGGCAATAGCCTAAAATTCTTCGCGGGTCCCAGACCTCTCATACTGCTGTTTCCAGACTGAAGCGTCTCCTCTGCGATCGCAATCTGCGAGCAATTCATCATGGATACGAATCTATGTCGATGAAAGCGTCGCCAGTTTCGAACGGAATTGGCACCACCGCTAGCAGGACCCCGCCAGTGAAGAATATTTTTCTTCCCCGTCCAGGGGAGGCTCCGGGTTTCCTCTTCGAAAATACTCAAACTCCAATCCTCAGGACTGGGAAGAAGGATATCATTATTTATCGCATATTTGGAGGCGGAAAACAGTGGAATAAACTCATCATATGCAGTCAAGGCTCTTGGTCGTACGAAGTTTCCGTAAAGCCCTTGAAGATGGGGATGGTTGCATGGATCTGTTGCTATTGTCCAGTTCTGTATATAGCCTTTAAAGGTACCGTGAGGAAATTCTGTTGGAAAAGTGGATTCGATAGGGTGGCGAGGACGTGAAGCTCTACTCGATATGTCGTACCATATTCCGTTATCGGCAGCTTTAGAGTCGGAACGACAGGCTGGTCTCACTAATTTCCAGTACAGTCGTGGACCAAAACCGTCGGTGGGAGACCGTCCCCGGGGATCCAACCAGCTTGGTCGGAAAACAAGGTTTTTCAACGCATCCACACTATGCAGTCCAGAGTACGCATCTAACAAATCCGTTACGGGCACCTTCAAGCGTTTCCCATCTATCATATGCTCCTCGACGAGATCCAAAGGTATTATCAGAGATGGTTCGTAATTTAGATTTACCGGAATATCGATGTCAGGAAGATTTTTGTAAAGCTGGCCAAGAAGGTCTTTCCATGGCTTCATCCGTTTAGGATTAATATTGGGGGTAGCATTTAAAGTTCCCTTCCGGACGGAAAGTTTGGGCCGGAAGCCTTTTGCCTGGCGTCGCAGCTCATAGGGACGCAAGCCCCAGAACGGTTCGATATCATGGTATACTTGATCGAAGAAATCCTCAACGAGAACGGCGTCGTGGTTGATGGCGAATTCAAACCACTTATCGAATGCAGGCGGAGGATGCCGACCTCGTCTCCTTCTGTACTCTTTCGCAGCTTGGTCTAGAGTTGTGACTCGCTTTCCTTGTAACTCTGCAAAGCCCCTCTTTGCGGTCTCGATTAATTGATGGATTGGATGGTCCGCTGATTCGAAATCAGAATCGGGTGTTGGTGAAGCAAAATTCAGGTTGGATATGCGAAAGGAACTAAGACCGGGGAGGTGCAAGCTAATCTGCTTGCCATATGCGGGATCGTAGAGGGTGTAAATGGCAAAGACAATGGATGCTAGGACCAGACACTGGACAAGTCGCCAAGGCCACCTCATATGGAACGAGGCAAGCATCGTTGTAGGGTTGAGATCAGGGAGATCAACCAATACAGGGGGCGTTTATCTATCATTGGAGTTTGTTGCGGAATGAAAAAAGTGGTGGAAAGAGAGACAGAAAGTTGGGACAGGAAGGTCTGCATTGGCTAGGAGCTTCCAAAGGGGTCCATTGGCGACCGCCTTCCACTAAAGGCTGCAGTTGGGAGTTCAACGATGGCGCGGGCGGCGGATCAACGAAACATACGTGTGTCGTCTTGATGGATAAGTTCATTTTACCGTGTAACACAGGATCATGGACATATTAATGCCTTGGCGATACGAGTTACACCCATATGCACATTTAGCAGTCGTTTTTGCAGCAGATCCGGGGAACCCCAGCCCCCGCCCCTCGGAACGGTCGCGCCGACACAGCAGTGTAGGCTGCAGATATATTAGCCTTTTGACGGCTCTGCAGACATAATGACAGCCTCCACCGCATGGTCCTCAAAGTTACTGTAATGGTTAGGGTTACCGCCGCAATCAACAGGCGGCCACCCAAATTCCACTACTGGCCCTCTACAAAAGAGCTCCAGCGTAAAAATCTTCTTCTTCAAAAGAAGCCCTGAAACTTGGACAGTATGCAAAGGTTTGAGAGGGCGCACCGAAATCATCCGCTAGTAATTTATTTGAACTCTGAGTCGCATTGTATCACATCGCGAGGGAAAATATCTCCATACTAGGTCGGTAGTTTGAGTATTCCCGGAGAGGAATTGAGATTGGCCGCACGCTGGAAGAAACTCGCTGTAGCGAAGAGATACGCTGAATGTCGTACTGCGGCTGCTACTGCTGCTGCTGTTGCCGCCACTGTGATTTACTCACTGGGTTGCTTGGCCTATGAAAACTCATCATGATGGTATCAAACTTCTTCCTCGTACCCTTCCTCGTCTTCTTCCTCATCCTGCGGATATTCTCCCTCATTCCCTTCCTCGTCGTCTTCCTCATCACTCGTGCCACTGCCCTCGCTCTCCCCTTCACTCCCTGGATCATAGTCTTCCTCGTCTTCGTCTTCCTCCTCTTCCAATAACCGTTGGGCCTTTTCTAGTTCGGTCTCACCGTTCCCGTCCGCATCCACGCTTGCGCCTGCGCCAGGTTCGGTTTCTGCAGGTGGATTGATGTTGAGCTTCTTGGCTCTCCGCTGTTCCGCCATGCTTGCGTCCTGTAAACCATGAATTTTGATGTAGTCATCAATTCCCGCATAATCAGTCTGATCGAGCATGCCAAATTCTATTTCCTGGGTTTTGGCTGAATCAGCGGGGTCTGGAACCGCGACATTGAGATTGAAAGTATTGCGAAGGATATTGGTGTAAGAGACAGAGTTGATACTCTCAAAGGAGAAATAGGTGAGAGGTTTTTTGAAGCCCCAGATGATTCCAACAGACGTGAAGAACAAGAAACCTGTGGAGATATTAGCGACATGGTGAGTCTGGTGAGTTCAAAAACCTACCATCTTTACTCCCTTTGTATGCTTTTACATGATAGGCCTTCTCGCCCTTCCGATGGCTCTGAGGAATCGCGCTACAGAATTCATCTTCCGAAGGGAAAACGACCGCCTTCCGAATCTTAGACTGTATGAAACAGTGGTCTATCGCCTCCGCCATAGGCCCCGGGCCTGGATCTTCACCTTCGACAAGGTTTTTACCACTTGCTTCCTCAAAAGTCCAGACTATCGGCTCAGGAGTGCCGGCTGGGGCGGCGTGAATTCCATCTCCATGAATGGGAATAACCACGAAGTTGTGCTGGCGCTTAGCCTTCTCTGGAATCGGTAGGCAGAAGATCTGGTCTTGAGTATGGTGTTAGCGAACGAAGATGTTGAACCCAATGAGTACGGTAGGAATCCGTCTGAAAAGACTCACCAATATCCTTCCAACCGATGCTGAACTCCACAGTGTTTCCAGCTCCCAGCGCCCGGATACCTCCGTCACCGCCTTTCCCAAGCACCAGCTCAAGCGTTAACTTCTTCCTTTGAGGAATAGAAAAGCTGGTGGCTGGGTATGATCGCCAAGCTGGGACAGAGACGTTTGTTAGGCTCCCGGTCCCAGTATGTCCGTTCTGTGTACCACTTGGCCCATCTAGTTTGCGCTTTTTCGCAGCCGGCTCGCCATTGACGAGCGTGGATTGATTCGTAGTTTTGAGGATGTAGGAGGAGATGTCGCGGAAAAGCGCGGTTTGGGCAGGAGATTCGTCTACGCATCCGTTAGTATTACTCCGTACAGGCGCCTGGATATTGCTGGAGGAAACTTGCCTATGGCAGCGTGCACACGCTTGCGCAGCTCTTGGTTGGCGGCGAAAGCGAGATCTATCTCTTGCGGATACATGGCTGCACAAAGCTATCGAGGGAAGTGGTCGCAAGCGCGGTGTTGGGTCGAGTACTCCGTATGCGCTGAGAGTTAAAGGCTGGCGGAGGATGCTCTGGAGTTTGGGGTAGGATACGCGCTTTTCGTGTTCGTGGGCGCGAGAGTTGTCCTGATTGTGTTGAAGGTGCGTGCGCGCGGCTGTTTGTGACGACGTCAGAGCCTTAGAGTACCTAGGTAGGTAGGAAGGTATGTATCTATGTATTGATGACAAAGATGAAACCAATTTTGGACAATAATCTAAGAAAAACGAGATGGATTGTTCTTATTATTCTCAATAGTTTCAATGTTAAATGTTGGGTTATTAGGCATGGTCCATAGTGCCAACTAACTTGCCAAGGCCGCCCCGGTTTGTGAGACCTCCAGATGTCCACCTCCACCTATACATCATCAACATTGGATGTCCACCCCTTCCAGTCTCTCATCCCATATCGTAAAACATGAGCTGGCGTTTATTAAGCGGTTTGGGACCATCAGCTACTCGGAGAACCTTTTCCGCCAGCTTAGCCTTGTCAGAGAGATACAATGACCGTATAAGGGCTGATCTCCATGTCCTCCTTGAGAACGGATGGAAGCTGGATGAAGAGCGGATTCAGTTGGAAAAGACGTACAATTTCAAGACCTATACAAAAGTCGCAGTAGGTTACCATTGAAATCTTGCGACCGAGTTGATTTGCGAACCTTGGAACGCTTTAGGACTTCCATCACGTCATTGCCACGAGGAGCAAATCAGAAAATCACCATCCAACCATGATCAGTGTAAAGTGAATCCCTTATAAAGATGGCATACAGACTCATAATGCTAGAAATACGGATCACTTACGGTACATTGGACCACGCACATGCCTCGGGGTCTTACAGAAAAGGACATACAGCTAGCAAAATATTGTGACGAGCAAGCGCAGAGTATTGGGACGGTCAGACCTACTGAAAGTCCACGTTGTCGCCCAACCACATCAACCAACCCGTAATGGAGTCACATCAAACGACGATCTGAGGGTTTAGCGGTTCGCTCTGTGATTACTGAATAGTTGTATCGAAAAACCATTGGCTCCGTCTTGTCTCACCTTGCTCGGAAGATCTCGCTCGGCAGAGGTACGGAAAGGCTTGGGCACCGGAGCCAGTCCGATAGCTAGTGGAAATAAAAGAAGCTTCTCAGAAAGAATGGACGAAATCACTCCCCTTTATTCAACTCGTAGGAGGAGAACTGGGTGCAACCCAACCGCGGATTCAGGACCACTTCCTAAACTTTCCCCACCAGCAATACCCGAATGGGTACCCTTCGTGGTTTCCATCTTGCTTTCCTCAATCAACTGGAATCTTCGTTTCTCCATACTATCCAACATTCGTTCCCCTATTTCAGAGTGTAAACTCTCTCGCAGGCGCTCTATTATCTTCTGCGCAGCGCGATCACGGTTAGAGCCGTTTTTGTACCACTCCTCTGCATGTCCAGTAGTCGGATCGGTTTTGAATAGCTTCTGGGGTCGTAGAAAACGGAATTTGTCTCCAAACTCGCTCCAGGGAATTGTCCGCCACAGGCTCCCATAGGACGTCGAACATTGTCTCAGAAGCGTTCAGCAGACAGCTATTTTTCCTTCATACCCAACCGGGGGCTGACGAGCAAACTCGAGAATGAATGCGGCAATACTAGCGGCGACAGGCGTAGAGGCTGACATTCCAGTCATACGACCATGGTATGCTCCATACTGATTGGAAGGAACATCAACCTTGATTGTTCCCCTAATGCTGCTAACCGAGCCTTCTTCGTCGATCCACACCCCGGATTAGAAACCAAGAATTTGCCATCAGCTGCTGCAGCATCGATTGAAATGACGTGAGCATCCCATGCTGGAAAAGACATGCTGGATCCAATGCCGTCATTGTTAGTGGCCGCGAAAACGAGTACATGACTGCTCCTACAGAGGTTGAGAGCGTCATCCAACTGCTGGTCTCCCTTCCCGTGTTTTTGCGCCCAGCCGAAAGACATATTGACTAAGTCAACCCCACTTTCGATAGCATCCACTAACGCTCTGGTGACGACAGATCTCTCAAGCTTATCTTCGTTGGAATGAAGTACCCGATAGATGTAGAGATCTGCATATGGGGCTGTCTTAAGTAAAATGCTGGCAACCTTGCTGCCATGACCATGTAATCTTACATCTTCACCGGCCTGAAGTGGGTTCCCCTGGTGCTT
>Ga0247768_1000957_pt1 | contig 10313 bp, 7 predicted proteins | sample UWRJL016104C6_FD_179944 | JGI IMG/M metagenome (GOLD analysis project Ga0247768, IMG submission 179944) | Plant litter microbial communities from Arlington Agricultural Research Station in Wisconsin, United States - UWRJ-L016-104C-6 | ecosystem: Environmental > Terrestrial > Plant litter >... | reverse complement strand
CGCCTGCCCCGCCGCGTCCGGCAGCCAGGTGTGGAACGGCACCAGCGGCGCCTTGATCGCGAAGGCGAGGAAGAAGCCGAGGAACAGCCAGATCTGCGTGCCCGTCGGCGCGTCGCGGACGACGGTCACCAAGGTGGCCCAGTCGAACGTGCCCTTGCCGAGCTTGTCGACCGACAGCGAGTACGCGCCGATCGCCGAGGCCAGCATGATCAGGCCGCCGAGGAACGAGTACAGGAAGAACTTGACCGCCGCGTACTGCCGGTTCTGGCCGCCGTAGCCACCGATCAGGAAGTACATCGGGATCAGCATGATCTCGAAGAGCACGTAGAACAGGAAGACGTCCGTCGCCGCGAAGACGCCGATGGTCATGGCTTCCTGCAACAGGATCAGCGAGAGGAACCCGCCGGCGGTGCGTCCGGGAGGCAGCTTGTCGAACCGGCCGAGGCCGCCGACCACGATCGGCACCAGCAGCGCGATCACCGCGATCATGACCAGCGCGATGCCGTCCATGCCGAACGAGATGTGCACCCCGAAGCTCGGGATCCAGTCCATCGTGGTGGCCTGCTGGATGCGCGCTCCGCCGGGCGAGTAGTTCGCCCACAGCGGGATGATCAGCACCAGCTCCAGCAGCGAGAAGCCCAGTGCGGTGACCGTCGCGAGCTTGTTGTTGTTCTTCATCGCCGCGACGACGATCGCGCCCAGTACCGGCAGCAGGATGAGTGCTAGCAACCAAGTCATGAGAACCTCACCAGCAGGAGTGCTGCCACGATCAGGAACGTGCCGCCCAGCATGGACAGCGCGTAGGAGCGGACGAACCCGGTCTGCAACCGGCGAAGGCGCCCGGAAGCACCGCCCAGCAGGGCCGAAAGCCCGTTGACGGCGCCGTCCACACCCCGGTTGTCCACGAACACCAGCGCCCGCGAAAGCCAGGTGCCCGGGCGGGCGACCAGCGTTTCGTTGAGTGTGTTGCCGTAGAGGTCGTTGCGCGCGGCCCGGACGAACACCGAGACACGCTCGGGACGCTCGACGGGAACGCTCTTACGCCCCACGAAGAGCCAGGCCGCGACCACACCCAGCGCGGAGAGCACCAGCGTCAGGATCGAGACCAGTGAGTGCGGCAGGACCCCGCCTTCGGACTCCTTGAGTTCGCCGACCACCGGCTGGATCCACTCGGCGAACCGGTTGCCCAGCGTCAGGAACGCACCGGCGCCGACCGAGCCGACCGCGAGAATGATCATCGGGATGGTCATGCTCTTCGGCGACTCGTGCGGGTGGAAGTCCCGGCCGTCGGTGCTCTTGATGTCCTTCCAGCGTTCCTTGCCGAGGAAGGTCATGAAGACCAGGCGGGTCATGTAGAACGCGGTCAGCCCGGCGCCGAGCAGTGCCGCGCAGCCGATGACCCAGCCGCGCCAGCCTTCCTGCCCGAAGGCCGCCTCGATGATGGCGTCCTTGGAGTAGTAGCCGGAGAGGAACGGGAAGCCGATCAGCGCGAGGTAACCCAGGCCGAAGGTGACGGCGGTGACCGGCATCTTCCGCCACAGGCCACCGAACTTCCGCATGTCGACCTCGTCGTTCATGCCGTGCATGACCGAACCGGCCCCGAGGAAGAGCCCGGCCTTGAAGAAGCCGTGGGTCAGCAGGTGCACCAGGCCCAGCGCGTAGCCGAACGGGCCGAGCCCGACCGCCAGCATCATGTACCCGATCTGGCTGACCGTGGAGTACGCGAGCACCTTCTTGATGTCGTCGTACGCGCAGCCGATGATGCACCCGATCAGGAGCGTCACCGTGCCGACGAGCACCACGACCAGGCGGCCGTCCTCGGTCAGGTTGAAGATCGGGTTGGACCGGGCCACCAGGTATACCCCGGCGGTGACCATCGTCGCGGCGTGGATGAGGGCGGAGACCGGGGTCGGGCCCTCCATCGCGTCCGGAAGCCAGGCCTGCAACGGGAACTGGCCGGACTTGCCGCAGGCGCCGAGCAGGAGCAGCAGGGCGATCGCGGTGATCGCGCCCGGCGGGATCTTGTCGAGACCGGCGAACACCTGGGAATAACCGGTGCTGCCGATGTACTTGAACATGAGGAAGATCGCCAGCGCGAGCCCGACGTCACCGACTCGGTTCATCAGGAACGCCTTCTTCGCCGCGGTGGCGGCCGAAGGACGGTCCTGGTACCAGCCGATGAGCAGGTAGGAAGCGAGGCCGACACCCTCCCAGCCGAGGTACAGCGTGAGGAAGCTGTTGCCCAGCACCAGGATCAGCATCGACGCGACGAAGAGGTTCAGGTAGGCGAAGAACCGCCGCCGTCCGTCGTCGTCGTGCATGTAGCCGACCGAGTAGAAGTGGATGAGCGAGCCGACGCCGGTGATCAGCAGGACGAACGTCAGCGACAGCGCGTCGATCCGGATGCCGAAGTCGACCTGCAGCGCGCCGACCGGGATCCAGGAGAACAGCTTGGTGTCGACGGTCGCCTTGCCGTCCGCGGAGAAGAAGAGCAGCACGGCGTACACGAAGGACGCCACGACGGCCGCGATGCCGAGGAAGTGTCCCCAGGCGTTGGTGCGCTTGCCACCGACCAGGAGAATGAGCGCGCCGAGGGCGGGGAAAGCCACCAACAGCCACGATGATGCGGTCACTGTGTCTACGCCCCTAGTACTTGAGCAGGTTGGTGTCGTCGACCGAGGCCGAGCGCCGGGTGCGGAAGATCGCCATGATGATCGCCAGGCCGACCACGACTTCGGCGGCGGCCACGACCATCACGAAGAACGCCATGACCTGTCCGTCGAGCGAGCCGTTGATCCGCGAGAACGTCACCAGGGTGAGGTTCGCCGCGTTGAGCATCAGCTCGATGCACATGAACACGACGATCGCGTTGCGCCGCACCAGGACTCCGACGGCGCCGATGGAGAACAACAGCGCCGAGAGCAGCAGGTAATAGGTGGGGGTCACTTGGTTTCACCTTCTTCGGCCGGGTCTTCGGAGCGGCGGCCGCCCGTGAGCGCGTGGGCGTCCGGCTTCGGAAGTGAGTCGGCGACCTGCTTGCGCTCGGCTTCGAGCCGCGCGGCCGAGGTCGATTCGATGAGCGCCGACAGGGATTCCGGGGCCACCGAGCCGTCGGGGAGCAACGCGGGCGTCGCGACCGAGTTGGCGGTGGCGAACACACCCGGGCCGGGCAGTGGTGAAGGCCGCTCGTACTCGCCGCGGAAGCGGGCTTCGACGAGTTCCTTCTGGTTCCGCTTGCCGCCTTTGGCGTGCCGGTCGGTGAAGGCCAGCACCATCGCGCCCAGCGCGGCGGTGATGAGCAGCGCCGAGGTCAGCTCGAACGGGAAGAGGAAGTCGGTGAAGATCAGCCGGCCGAGGCCGCCCGGGCCGCCGCCCTGCGGGGTCGACGGGTCGAGCTGCGGCACGCCGGGGACGTTGACCAGCGAGCGGGTGAGGCCGCCCGCCAGCAGCCCGGCGATGCCGATGCCGAGCAGCGTGGCCATGAGCCGCTGCCCGCGCAGGACTTCGACCACCGAGTCGGAACTCTCGCGGCCGACGAGCATCAGCACGAACAGGAACAGCATCATGATCGCGCCGGTGTAGACGATCACCTGCGTGAAGCCGAGGAACGGCGCCTGCTGCATCATGTACAGCGCGCCGAGCGAGAGCATGGTCAGCACCAGCCACAGCGCCGAGTGCACCGCGCCACGCGCGAAAACCATACCGAGCGCGCCGAGCACCGAGAGCGGGCCGAGGATCCAGAACCCGACGGCCTCGCCGACACTCACGGTCGTCGATCCGGTGCCCGCGGCCGGGGTCTGGGCGAGGACTTCGGTGATCCCCGTAACCAAAGCGATCACAGCCCGGCCTCCTGCTGACGCGCGAGCTGCGGCCCGTTCACGTAGTAGTCCTGCTCGTTTTCGCCGAGCCGCATCGGGTGCGGCGGCTGCTCCATGCCGGAGAGCAGCGGAGCGAGCAGGTCTTCCTTCGTGAAGATGAGGCGCTGACGGTCGTCGTCCGCGAGCTCGTAGAAGTTGATCATCGTCAGGGACCGTGTCGGGCAGGCCTCGACGCACAACCCGCAGCCGATGCAGCGCAGGTAGTTGATCTGGTAGTCCGCGCCGTACCGCTCACCCGGCGAGTAACGGGCCTCTTCGGTGTTGTCGCCGCCTTCGACGAAGATCGCGTCCGCCGGGCAGGCCCACGCGCACAGCTCGCAGCCGACGCACTTCTCCAGCCCGTCCGGGTGGCGGTTGAGCTGGTGACGGCCGTGGTAGCGCGGCGCGGCCGGCGCACCGGCCTCCGGGTACTCCTCGGTGGCCACCTTCTTGAACATCGTCGAGAAGGTGACTCCGAAGCCCTTGATGGGATCAAACATCCCCATCTTGTGCCCCTTCCTGTGCTGCGTTCGAGGCACCTGTCGACCCGCTCGCGACGGCGACGGGCTTGCGCCTGGCGGCCTTCGCCTGAGCCTTCGCCAGCGCCTTCTGGCGCGGGGTGGTCTCGGGGACCTTCAAATCCAGTGGTGGCAACGGGAACCCGCCACCGGTGATCGGGACGTAGTCGTCGTCGACGATCTTCTTGTCGGGCAGGGCCAGGCTCGCCAACACGACCACCAGCACGACGATCCCGATGCCGATCATGATCTGCGGGGTGGACAGCCCGCCGCTGCGCTTGACCGCGCGGAAGGTGACGATGACCAGGATCCACACCAGGTTCACCGGCACGAGGACCTTCCAGCCCAGCCGCATGAACTGGTCGTACCGCAGCCGCGGCAGCGTGCCGCGCAGCCAGATGAAGCCGAACAGCAGGATGAAGAGCTTCGCGAAGAACCAGATCATCGGAAGCCAGCCCTGGTTCAGCGCACTGTCGGCGCCCACGAACGGGAACAGCCAGCCGCCGAGGAACAACGTCGTGGCCAGCGCCGAAACGATGACCATGTTGACGTACTCCGCGAGGAAGAACATCGCGAACTTCATCGAGCTGTACTCGGTGTGGAAACCGCCGACTAGCTCGGACTCGGCCTCGGGGAGGTCGAAGGGCGCGCGGTTGGTCTCGCCGACCATCGAGATCAGGTAGATCACGAAGCTGACCGGCAGCATGTAGAAGTACCAGCCGTGCTGCTGCGCGTCGACGATGTCGCTGGTGGCGAGCGAACCCGCGTACAGCACGACACCGACGATCGAGAGGCCCATCGCGATCTCGTAGGAGATCACCTGTGCCGCCGAGCGAAGCCCGCCGAGCAGCGGGTACGGCGAGCCGGACGACCAGCCGGCGAGCACGATCCCGTAGACACCGATCGCGGAGCAGGCCAGCACCACCAGCACGCCGACCGGCAGGTCGACCAGCTGCAGCGTGGTCCGCTCACCGAAGATCGAGACCTCGGGGCCGAACGGGATCGCCGCCAGCGCGATCAGCGCGGGCACCGCGGAGAGGACCGGGGCGAGGAAGTACACCTTGCGGTCGGCGGTGTCCGGGATGATCTGCTCTTTGAACGGCAGCTTGATCGCGTCCGCGAGGGACTGCAGGTAACCGTTCGGGCCGACGCGGTTGGGGCCGGGGCGGTTCTGCATCCGGCCGACGGCCTTACGCTCCCAGACGATCAGCAGGATCGTCAGGATCGGGCCGATCAACAGGATGATGACGGCCTTGAACAGCACCAGCCACCACGGGTCGTCGGCCAGCAGCTGCGCCCTGGTCAGATGTTCCGGGGCCTGGGTGAGGAGACCGGTCACTGTTCACCTCCGGAGATGGAGACGACCGCGCCATGCCCGGCGCCCAAGGAGGCGCGGACAGTGGAGCCTGCCGAGTTGGCCGGCAGCCAGACGACGCCGTCGGGCAGGTCTGAGACCTCCACCGGGAGCGTGATCGAACCGCGCTCGGTGGAGACCGTGACGGCCTGGTAGCCGTTGGCCGTGGTGGCGGAGAGCCTGGCGACCGCCGGACGCGCCGTGCCCGCCAGGTGCGGCTCGCCGACCTGCAGCGACCCGTGGTCCAGCAGCTGCCGCCAAGTGGCGAGCACCGCCTGGCCCTTGGTGGGGGCCTGGGTCGCGGCAGGTGTCATGAAAGTGGCTTTCATGGCGTTTTCTGTCCGGAAAGAGTCTTTCATGACACTTTCGCGGAGCCGGGCGAAGTCGGCGTAGGCGGCAGCGGGGGTTTGCGTGAAGATGTCCGCGTCCATCTCGACGGCGAGGGTGTCGAGCACCCGGCAGTCGGAGAGGGCGCCGGTGCCTTCGACGGTGATGTCGAACGGGCGGTGGCGGCCTTCCCAGTTCAGGTAGCTGCCCGCCTTCTCGACCGCCGGGGCGATCGGGAGGACGACGTCGGCGTGGTCGGTGACCAGGCTCGGCCGCATCTCCAGGCTCACGATGAAGCCCGCCGCGGCGAGGGCCTCGGCGGCCAGCGCCGGGTCCGCGAGGTCGCGGGGGTCCACCCCGCCGACGAGCAGGCCGTCGAGCTGACCGGCGGCAGCGGCGGCGAGGATGCCGTCGGTGTCGCGGCCCGCCGTAGCGGAAAGCGTTGCGCCCCAGGCCTTTTCGACCTCGGCGCGAGCCGCGGCGTCGGTGACCGGACGGCCACCGGGAAGCAGCGTCGGCACCGCACCGGCCTCCAGCGCGCCACGCTCGCCCGCCCGGCGCGGGATCCACGCGATGCGCGCGCCGGTGCGCTCGGAAAGCCTGACCAGCGCGGCGAACAGGCCCGGGACCTCGGCGGCACGCTCGCCGACCAAGATCACCGCACCCTCGGCACCGAGTCGCTCGTCGAGGTCCCGCGCGTGCTGCGCGATCCCGTCGACGGCGGCGGCTTCGGTGCCCGGGACGCAGGCGAGCAGCTCACCGAAGGTCTTGTGCACCGACGGCGTCGTCCACTGTCCCAAGTGGACGACCTTGGTCTTCCTGGTCCGCGCGGCCTTGCGCAGCCGCAGGAAGACGATCGGGGCCTCTTCCTCCGGCTCGAACGCAACACACAGCACCGTCGGCGCGGCCTCGATCGCGGCGAAGGTGACACCGTTCTCGGGCGACGTGCCGATCACGTGCGAGGTGAGGAACTCCAGCTCCTCGGCCGAGTGGGCCCGCGCGCGGAAGTCGATGTCGTTGGTGTGCAAGGCGATGCGGGCGAACTTCGAGTACGCGTAGGCATCCTCGGTGGTCAACCTGCCGCCGGCGAGCACGCCGACACCCTTACCGTCACGGGCCTTGGTGAGCCCGGCGGCGGCGATCTGCAGCGCGTCCGTCCAGGACGTCTCCTCCAGCTCGCCCTGGGCGTTGCGGATCAGCGGGCGCCGGATCCGGTCGCCCGCCTGGGCGTACCGGAACGCGAAGCGGCCCTTGTCGCAGATCCACTCTTCGTTGACCTCGGGGTCGTCACCGGCGAGCTTGCGGGTGACCTTGCCGCGCCGGAAGTCCGTCCGCTCCGCGCAACCCGACGAGCAGTGCTCGCAGACGCTCGGCGCCGAAACCAGGTCGAACGGCCGCGACCGGAACCGGTACGCGGCACTGGTCAGCGCGCCGACCGGGCAGATCTGGATGACGTTGCCGGAGAAGTACGACTGGAACGGCTGGCCGGACGTCGTGCGCGACGCCATGTCCAGCACGTCCGCGGTCTCGGCGGTGCCGATCTGCTGATGCGCGCCGCGCTCGATCAGCTCGATGAACGGGTCACCGGCGATCTGCGAGGAGAACCGCGTGCAGCGCTGGCACAGCACGCACCGCTCACGGTCGAGCAGCACCTGCGACGAGATCGGCAGCGGCTTGGCGAACGTCCGCTTCTGGTCGACGAACCGCGACTCCGCGCGGCCGTGCGCCAGCGCCTGGTTCTGCAGCGGGCACTCACCGCCCTTGTCGCAGATCGGGCAGTCCAGCGGGTGGTTGATCAGGAGCAGCTCCATGACCCCGGCCTGCGCCTTGTGCGCCACCGGCGAGGAGAGCTGCGTCTTGACGACCATGCCGTCGGCGACCGTCATCGTGCAGGACGCCTGCGGCTTCGGCATCGGCCTGCCGCCCATCTCGACCTCGACCAGGCACTGGCGGCAGGCGCCCGCCGGGTCGAGGAGCGGGTGGTCGCAGAACCGCGGGATGACCGTGCCGAGCCGCTCGGCGGTGCGGATCAGCAGCTCGCCCTTGGGCGCGATGACCTCTTCACCGTCGATGACCAGCTTCACGTGCCCTTCGGGGACCGGGGTCTCCGTCTGGGGCGTTTCGGGTGCGATCGTCATGCCTGCGCTCCCACTAGTTCGGGCTCGGGCGCCTTGTTCGTTTCACACAGCGCCAGGAATTCGTCCCGGAAGTACTTGATACCGCTGACGATCGGCGAAACCGCGCCGTCGCCCAGCGCGCAGAACGAGCGGCCGAAGATGTTGTCACAGACGTCGAGCAGGGTGTCGATGTCTTCCTCGGTGCCGTGGCCTTCGACCATCCGCTCGAGGATCTTCGCCAGCCAGTACGTGCCTTCGCGGCACGGGGTGCACTTGCCGCAGGACTCGTGCTCGTAGAACTGCGTCCACTTCATCACGGCCCACGGCACGGAGACGGTCTCGTTGAAGACCTGCACCGCGGTGGTGCCGAGCATCGAACCGGCCTCGGCCGCGCCCTCGAAGTCGAGCGGGGTGTCGAGGTGCTCGGCGGTGAACATCGGCGTCGACGACCCGCCGGGCGTCCAGAACTTCAGCGGGATGCCGTCCTTCATGCCACCGGCCATGTCGAGCAGCTCGCGCAGCGTGGTGCCGAGCGGGCACTCGTACTGGCCGGGAAGCTCGACGTGGCCCGAGATCGAGTAGATCTTGGGGCCGGGCGACTTCTCGCGGCCCATCTTGCGGAACCAGTCGGCACCGCCGTTGACGATGAACGGCGCGCTCGCGATGGTCTCGACGTTGTTCACCGTCGTCGGCGCCGCGTACAGACCGGCGGCGGCCGGGAACGGCGGCTTCAACCGCGGCTGGCCGCGACGGCCTTCGAGCGAGTCGAGCAGCGCCGTCTCCTCGCCGCAGATGTACGCGCCCGCGCCCGCGTGGACGGTGATGTCCAGCCCGAACCCGGAGCCGAGGATGTCGACCCCCAGGTACCCGGCGTCATATGCCTCGCGCACGGCCGCGTTGAGCCGCCGGATGCAGTGCAGGGCCTCGCCGCGCACGTAGATGAAACAGTGGTGCGACCGCATCGCGTACGAGGCGATGATGCAGCCCTCGATGAGCGAGTGCGGGTCCGCCATCATCAGCGGGATGTCCTTGCAGGTACCCGGCTCGCCCTCGTCGGCGTTGATGACGAGGTAGTGCGGCTTGTCCTCGTTCTGCGGCATGAAGGACCACTTGATACCGGCCGGGAAACCCGCGCCGCCACGGCCGCGGAGGCCGGAGTCCTTGATGAGCTGGACGATCTGCTCCGGCGTGGCGTCCAACGCCTTGCGCAGCGCGGTGTAGCCCTCCAGGCTCTCGTAGCTCTGGATCGTCCACGAGTTCGGCGAAAGCCAGCGCTTGGTGAGAACCGGCGTAATGGGGTCTGTGCTCATTAGTGGCCCTCCAAGCGCGCGATCACGAATGTGTGGCCAGGCCTTGGCTCAGGTCCATGGCCGACAATGCGGAGGCGGCCTACCCCCCAATTCGTGAGGCCTTCGGCCGGGCGCGCGTCGGGCCACCTTTTAAGTCGGCTCATTTCTTCTGCACCTCCGGCAGCGGAACATCCTCGATCACCGGCGCGACCCAGCCGCGTTCCTGGGCGATCTGCGCCCCGCGGAGGGTTTCGACGGCCTGCGAGGGCCCGTTGACGTCCTCGCGGTACTGGACCGGGTTCTCCGGGAAGAACCCGGCGAGCTGCAACTCGGCGCCCTTGAAGTCGGTCAGCGGCGCGCCACGGGTCGGCGCGGGCTTGCGGCCCTCGCGCAACGCGTCGACGAGCGCGATCGTCTTCTCCGGCGTCTGGTTGTCGTAGTACTCGTAGTTGACCTGCAGCACCGGGCCGAGGTCGCAGGCCGCGAGGCACTCGGCGTGCTCCAGGGTGATGGAGCCCTTCTCGCCCGGGGTGCCGACGGTCTCGTTGTGCCCCAGCGGTTTCCCGTCGGTGCCCAGGTGCTCCTGCACGGCCTTGTAGATCGCGTCGCCACCGAGCGCGGCGCACAGCGTGTTGGTGCAGATGCTCACCAGGTGCTCGCCGCAGGGCCGCCGCTTGTACATCGTGTAGAAGGTCGCGACCGCGGTGACCTCGGCGTCGGAGAGGCCGAGCTGCCTGGCGCAGAAGGAGATCCCCTCCTGGCTGACGTAGCCCTGCACCGACTGCACGAGGTGCAGCATCGGCAGCAGCGCCGAGCGCGACTGCGGATACCGCGCGGCCAGGTTCTCGGCC
>Ga0247768_1000955_pt1 | contig 10324 bp, 5 predicted proteins | sample UWRJL016104C6_FD_179944 | JGI IMG/M metagenome (GOLD analysis project Ga0247768, IMG submission 179944) | Plant litter microbial communities from Arlington Agricultural Research Station in Wisconsin, United States - UWRJ-L016-104C-6 | ecosystem: Environmental > Terrestrial > Plant litter >... | reverse complement strand
CCAGCGTCGGCACCGACCATCAGCGGGTGGGACTCGCCGAGCTGCCGGCCGTCGGTGGCAGCATCTTGGTGCTCCTGTCACTCTCCAGCCACCGAGCACGCGAGTACGCCGCCCGCAGGTCCACCCGAGGAGGAACGCCATGACCCGCCGGATCAGTGGGGCCGGCCCGATCGCGCTCGTGACGATCGGGGTCGTCGCTGCCTTCCTCTACGCCAACTTCCTGATCGACTGGGTCCTGAGCGACTTCAGCGGCATGGGTCACATCGTCAGCGATCTCGAGGCCCCTGGCGAGCCGAACGCCATGCTGCTCCGCGTCACCGACGTGGTCACAGCCGTCCTCGTCGTCTCGCTGCTGCCCTGGGTGCGTGCCGGCCTGCGTCCCGGCGTCTGGCGCGAGATCGTCGTCTGGGGCACGGTCGTGTTCGCCCTCGGCGCCGCGATCGCCGCCTTCGTGCCCGCACCGTGCGGGCCTGGCGTCGTCTGCGACGGCGCCGGCCAGCAGATGCAGATCAACATCCACGACGGCAGCAGCATCGCCTCGGACACCGCTCTGTACGCCGGGGTCGCGGCCGCCTGGTTCGCGACACGGCCGACCGGCCCCCGATGGTTCCACCGCAGTGCCTGGTGGGTCTTCTGGCTGGGCGGCGTCCTTGCGAGCATCCTGTTCGAGTTCTTCAACGTGACCGGCGACCCGAGCTGGGCGGTCGGGGTCAGCCAGCGCGTGCACATCCTCTTCATCAGTGCGTGGATCGTCTGCCTCGGCGTCTTCGCGGCGACCGAGGGCGTCGGACCCGGTACGAAACGGGTGAACTGGTCGCCACACCGGACGCCATAGGTTCGAGTCCAACGCCGACCGCTCAGGAGCTGAGATCCCGATGACCGACACCCTCGTGTCCACGACACCCGAGGTGGCCGGCAGACGTCCGGTCGACGACCGCTGGCCGGACCGGTTCGCGGGCACCATGCTCGTCGCCACCGTGTTCGTCGCGGTGGTCGCGCTGGTCCCCCCGTGGCGTCACTACTTCGCGTCCTCCAACGACGTGGTGTCGCTGCTGACCATCCCGATCGTGCCCAGCCTCGTGTACGCCGCGCTGCTGGCCGTGACCGCCGTCGCCCTCCGCCGGCGGCTCCGCGCCGCCTGGTGGATCCTGCTGGTCTGGTGGCTCGCGCTCCCCCAGATCGGACGGATCGTCGACCTGGTCGACGGCGAGTCGGTCGTGCTCAACACGATCGGCCTGGTGCTCGTCACCGGCGCCATCGTGCTCGTGCTCATGGCGCGCCGGCAGTTCGTCGTACGTCGCGTGGCGGGCAGCTTCCGGTGGGCCCTGGTGACGTTCCTGGTCGGCGGGGCCGTCGTTCTCCTCGGTGGTGCGGCCCTCGTGTCGCTGTTCGGTGAGTCCCCGGGATTCGGCTCGTCCGCGACCTTCGTCTTCGACTCGATGCTGGCCGACGTCGGCCGAGTCGGCGACGACGTCGACGTCTCCGCCCCGTGGTGGATCCGAGCCGTCGTCGGCATCACCGGGACGGTCGTCGTGGTGCTCGCCGCCAGCATCCTCTTCCGCGCACCCCGCGACTCGCGCACCCTCGCCGTCGCCGACGAGGCCAAGGTCCGCGCGCTCCTGCGCGACTTCGGCGACCACGACTCCCTCGGCTATTTCGCCACCCGCCGCGACAAGGCCGTGGTCTGGGACACCGGCGACCCGGAGTCCGCCAACGCCGGGGTCTCGTACGCCGTCTTCGGGTCCGTCTGCCTCGCCAGCGGCAACCCCCTCGGCGAGCCCACCCACTGGGCAGCCGCGATCGCCGCCTGGCTCGAGCACGCCCGCCAGAACGGCTGGTCGGTCGCCGTGATGGGAGCCGGCGAGGACGGCGCCACGGCGTACGCCGATGCCGGGCTCACGGCGTACGACATCGGCGACGAGGCCATCGTCGACATGGCGGCGTTCTCGCTCACCGGTCCCGGCATGAAGGAGGTACGGCGCTCGTTCACCCGCCTCCAGCGCCGGGGCTACACCGCCCGGGTCGTCCGGCACGCGTCGCTGACCGAGGCCGACTTCGCCGCCCTCAGCGATGCCGCCGGTGCGTGGCGCGGCGACGGCGGTGACGAGCGGGGCTTCTCGATGGCGCTCGGCCGGCTGGCCGACCCCCTCGACGGCGGCTGCGTGCTGGTGCAGGCGATCGACGCGGACGGTCGGCTGCGCGGCTTCCTCAGCTTCGTGCCCTGGGGACGCAGCGGGCTGTCCCTCGACCTGATGCGACGCGACCCCACCGCCGACAACGGCCTGGTGGAGTTCATGGTCGCCAGCCTCGCCGGGCAGGCCGCCACCTTCGGCATCGGTCCGGTCTCCCTCAACTTCGCGATGTTCCGCGAGGCCTTCGAGCGCGGCGCCCAGATCGGCGCCGGCCCGGTGCTCCGGCTCTGGCGGCAGGGGCTACTGATGGCCAGCAAGAACTGGCAGCTGGAGTCGCTCTACCGCTCCAACGCCAAGTACCTCCCCGAGTGGCAGCCACGCTTCATCTGCTTCGAGTACACCTCGGACCTCCCCCGCGTCGGCATCGCCGCCGGCAGTGCCGAGGGCTTCCTGACCCGGCCGACGATCTCGCTGCTGCACCGCACCGGCCGGTCCGAGGACGCGCTCGAGACCGGTGGCGCCGAGCACGCCGCCGCCGTCCTGGCCCTGATCCCACCGCCGCGCGACGTGGTCGCGGAGGCGCTCTCGACCGATCACCTCCCGGAGCAGGTGCGCGTACGCCGGGCCAAGCTCGACCGCCTGCGCGAGCAGGGCGTCGACCCCTACCCGGTCGGCTTCCCGCGCACGCACACACTCGCGCAGGCACGAGCCGAGGCGGGTGACGACCTCGCGCCGGACACGTCGACCGGCATCCGAGTCGCGGTGACCGGCCGGGTGATGCTCAAGCGCGACATGGGCAAGCTCGGCTTCGCGACGCTGCGCGACGGGAGCGGCGACCTGCAGGTGATGGTCGACGTCGACCACGTCGGTGTCGATGGGCTGGCGTTCTGGGAGCACTCGATCGACCTCGGCGACCACGTCGGGGTGACCGGCGAGGTGATGACCACCCACACCGGTGAGCTCACCGTCCGCGCCGACTCCGTCACGCTGACCAGCAAGTCGCTGCGTCCACTGCCCGACAAGCATGCGGGCCTCAGCGACCCCGACGCCCGCGTCCGGTTCCGCTACCTCGACCTGATCGTCCGGCCGGAGGCCCGGACCGTCGCCTACCAGCGCGCCACCGTCGTACGCAGCATCCGCGACTCGCTGCACGCTCGCGGCTTCACCGAGGTCGAGACCCCGGTGCTGCAGACCGTCCACGGCGGAGCCAACGCCCGACCGTTCGAGACCCACATCAACGCCTACGACATGGACCTCTACCTCCGCATCGCCACCGAGCTGCACCTCAAGCGGCTGCTCGTCGGCGGGATGGAGAAGGTCTTCGAGGTCGGCCGGCAGTTCCGCAACGAGGGCGTCGACTTCAAGCACAACCCCGAGTTCACCTCCCTCGAGGTCTACGAGACGTACGGCGACTACAACACCATGCGCGTCCTCACCCAGGAGCTCATCCAGGAGGCGGCGGTCGCGATCTACGGGAGCCCGGTCGCGCGGCGCCCCGACGCCGACGGCAAGGTCGTCGAGTACGACCTGTCCGGGTCCTTCCCGGTGAAGACGATCTGCGAGGCGGTGTCCGAGGCGCTCGGCGAGGAGGTCACCGCCGACACCCCGCTCGAGGAGCTGCTGCGGCACGCGGAGAAGATCGGGCTCGAGCTCGACCTCGAGCCGTCGTGGGGCTTCGTGCTCGAGGAGATCTACGGCGAGCTCTGCGAGGGGCAGACCACGACACCGGTGTTCTACACCGACTTCCCCAAGGAGAACGCTCCCCTCACCCGCCCGCACCGCCTCGACCCGCGGCTCTCGGAGAAGTGGGACCTGGTGATCTTCGGCGCCGAGCAGGGCACGGCGTACTCCGAGCTGGTCGACCCGCTCGACCAGCGCGAGCGGCTGGTCTCCCAGTCGCTGCTGGCGGCCGCCGGCGACGCCGAGGCGATGCAGGTCGACGAGGACTTCCTCGAGGCGCTGGAGTTCGGCATGCCGCCGACCGGCGGCATGGGCCTGGGCGTCGACCGGCTCGTGATGAACCTGACCGGGCTGAGCATCCGCGACACCATCCTGTTCCCCTTGGTGAAGCCGAACCGATGACCGATACCTCGACCAGGGAGAGCTCGGCGCTGCACAAGGTCTCAGTCCTCACCCTGGCCGGCATGGTCGTCGGCTCGATGGTCGGCGGTGGCGTCTTCACCCTGCCCTCGAGCTTCGGTGCGGCGACCGGCGTCCTGGGCGCCCTGATCGCCTGGACCATCGCGGGCCTGGGCATGCTGATGCTGGCCTTCGTCTTCCAGTCCCTCGCCGTACGCCGGCCCGACCTCGACAGCGGGATCTACATCTACGCCCAAGCCGGGTTCGGCCCGTACGCCGGCTTCAACGCCGCCTGGGGCTACTGGGCGTCCAACGTCGTCGGCAACGTCTTCTACATGGTCTTCGCGACGGCGACGATCGGCGAGTTCGTGCCCGGTCTCGGCGACGGCAACACGGTGCTGGCCGTGCTGCTCGCCTCGGCCGGCGTGTGGACCTTCCACGTCCTGATCGCGCGCGGCATCCGGCAGGCGGCCGTCATCAACAGGATCGTCACCATCGCCAAGCTGCTGCCGATCCTGATGTTCATCGTGGTCGTCGGGCTGGCCTTCGACGCCGGCGTCTTCGCCGACAACTTCTGGGGCGGCGACTCCCACACTGCCGGCTCGCTCTTCGACCAGGTCACCGACACGATGCTCGTCACGACGTTCGTCTTCCTCGGGATCGAGGGCGCCAGCGTCTACTCGCGGCTGGCGCGCAGGCGCGAGGACGTCGGACGCGCGACGATCCTGGGGTTCGTCAGCACGCTCTCTGTCTTCGCGCTGGTCACCCTCGTGTCGTACGGCGTCCTGCCTCAGCAGGATCTCGCCGATGCGAAGGAGCCGGCGATGGGCGCCGTGCTCGAGTCCGTGGTCGGGGGCTGGGGCGAGACCGTCATCAGCATCGGGGTGATCGTCTCGGTCCTCGGCGCCTACCTCGCGTGGACGCTGCTCAACGCCGAGGTGATGTTCATGCCGGCCCGCACCGAGGTGATGCCCAGGCTGCTGGCCCGCGAGAACGCGAGCGGCACGCCGATCGCGGCGTTGGTCACCACCAACATCTCGGTGCAGGTGTTCCTCCTCCTCGTGCTGGTCGTCGACGACGCGCTGACCTTCATGCTCGAGCTCGACACCGCCCTGACGCTCGTCCCCTACCTGCTCGCTGCGGCGTACGCACTCAAGCTGAGCGTGACCCGCGAGACCTACGGCGCCGACGACGAGCCGGAGCGGCGCAAGCAGCTCGCGATCGCCGTCCTCGCCGTCGTCTACTCCGTCTTCCTGCTGTACGCCGCCGGGCCCGAGTACCTCCTGCTCGGCTGCATCGTCTACGCGCCGGGCACGGTGCTGTACGTCGTGGCGCGGCGTGAGCACGGCGAGCGGGTCTTCCGGCCCGCGGAGCTGGCGACCTGCGTCCTCCTCTGGGCGCTCGCCGTCCTCGGCGCTGTGCTTGTCGCCACAGGCGGCATCGACATCTGATCGATGTTGGTCCGATTCGGGGGAGCCTCCAGGGTGGACTGCGGTGTTGAGGTTGACGGTGTGCCCGCCACCCAGAAGACCGGCCCAGCCCGAGCCGCCGCCCTCGTGGTCCTGATGTCGCTGGTGCTGACGTCCTGCACGGGTTCGGACGACGACCCGGGCGAGTCCGCTCCCCCAGCCTCGTCGCCGGCCGAGCCGGCGGCGACGGTGGTCGACGTACCGCCCGTGCTCGACCACTCCTCGGTGGCCGGACTGGTCCCGCACCAGCAGACCTCGGAGGGTGACGGTGACCTCCGGTCCATCGCCACGGTCTCCGTCCCCGGCGAGGCGTCGCTCGACCAGATGCTGACCCAGCTGGCGGCGGAGCAGGTCGACCGCTACGAGCGGCGGATGAGCGACGGCGTCACCAACGAGCTCAACGTCGGCTGGTCCCCGGTGCTCGCGGCCGGCCCGATGCTCGGGGTGCTGGTGACCAACCGGATCTACACCGGCGGCGCGCACAGCACGTCCAGCTCGCGCAGCGTCTACACCGACGCGGCCACCGGCAACACGTGGACCTCGGCTGCCCTGGTCTCGGACCCGGCGAAGCTGGTCGGCTGGGTCAACGACGCGGCCGACGCCGACGAGCTCGGCCACACCGCGGACGAGGCCGCGGCGCTGCAGGACCTGCGGTTCGACCAGGACGGGTCGGTGACGGTCGTCCTCGGCCAGGGTGAGGCGGGCGCGGAGTCGCTGGGCGAGGTCGCCGTACGCGTGGACCCGTCGGTCGCCGCCGAGGCGCTGAGCGGCAAGGGCCAGCGAGTACGACGCGCGGCGATGGCGGCCACGCCCTTCATCGGCATCCCGGACCCGCCGACGCCGACCGAGCAGCCGTCGACCGTCCCACCGGTCGGTGACGACGCACCACAGGACGAGGGAGACGACGTGGACTGCGACAAGCTCAAGTGCATCGCGCTGACCTTCGATGACGGCCCCGGGCCCTACACCCAGCATCTGCTCGACGAGCTGGCCGCCAAGGACGTGCTCGCGACGTTCTTCCTGATCGGCCAGAACGCCGCGACGCTGCCGGACCTGGTCCGCAAGGAGGTGGCGGCCGGGCACGCGATCGGCAACCACAGCTGGACCCACCCGCAGCTCTCGGCGATGACCTCCGACGAGATCGCCGACGAGGTCGACCGCACGGCCGCCGCCATCAAGGCGGCCGCCGGGATCACCACGGACCTGATGCGGCCGCCGTACGGCGCCACCAACGACACCGTCGCCTCCGTGCTCAAGGAGCGTGGCGACGCCCAGATCCTGTGGAACGTCGACACCGAGGACTGGAAGAACCGCAACGTCGCGATCACCACCCAGCGCGCGCTCGCCGGTGCTGCGCCGGGTGCGATCATGCTGATGCACGACATCCACCCGACGACGGTCCAGGCGGTGCCGGGGATCATCGACAAGCTGAAGGCCCAGGGCTACACCCTGGTCACCGTCCCGCAGCTGCTCGGCAAGGTCACCCCGGGCGCCAAGTACTTCAACCGCTGAGGCGATGCCGATGACACAGGTGCTGGTGCTCAACGCGGGGTCCTCGACGCTGAAGTACGCCGTGGTCGACCCGACGCGCGGCACGACCTCGCTGCACGGGGTCGTCGACCGGATCGGCGGGCCGGACGTGCCCGACCACACGGCAGCCCTCGACGCGATGCAGGCAGACCTGGCCGAGCAGGGACTCGAGGAGTCGGCCCTGCTGGCGGTCGGGCACCGGGTGGTGCACGGCGGCCCGCACCTCACCCGCGCGACGGTCGTCGACGACGAGGTGCTCGCCGAGATCGACGGGCTCTCCCGGCTCGCTCCCCTGCACAACCCGCCGGCGGCCGCGGGCATCCGTAGCGCCAGGGAGCACTTCCCGGGCCTGCCCCAGGTCGCCGCGTTCGACACGGCGTACTTCGCGGACCTGCCGGCCGCGGCGGCGACGTACGCGATCGACGCCGAGGTGGCAGCACAGCAGCAGATCCGGCGGTACGGCGCGCACGGCATCAGCCACCAGTACGTCGCCGGGGCCGTGTCCGAGCACCTGGACCGTCCCCTGGCCGACCTGGACCAGATCGTGCTCCACCTCGGCAACGGAGCCTCGGCGGCGGCGATCCGCGGCGGTCGGCCGGTCGAGACGTCGATGGGCCTCACTCCGCTGGAGGGCCTGGTGATGGGCACCCGTGCCGGCGACCTGGACCCTGGGGTGCTGCTCCACCTCCTGCGGCACGGCGACCTCGACGCCGACGGCCTGGAAGACCTGCTGCACCACCGTTCGGGGCTGCAGGGGATGGCCGGCCACAACGACTTCCGCGACCTGCTCGCGGCCCTGGACGCCGGCGACGAGCGCGCGCGGACGGCGTACGACGTCTACTGCCACCGGATCCGCAAGTACGTCGGCGCCTACCTGGCCGTGCTCGACGGCGCGGACGTGATCACCTTCACCGCGGGCGTCGGCGAGCACAACGCGCGCCTGCGCGAGGACGCGCTGAGCGGCCTGGACCGGCTCGGCGTCGAGATCGACCCCGACCGCAACCGGGCGCGCGCGACCCACGCCCGCCGGATCTCCACCGACTCCTCGCGGGTCGTGGTGCTGGTGGTGCCGACCGATGAGGAACTCGCGATCGCCCGCGAGGCCGCCGCCCTCCTCGCCTAGAAGTCCGCGCTGGTCGAGGCCGCGACCGACGGCGAGGTGTCCCGTCCCAGCTCGGCACTGTCGTCGGTCCACGTCCAGTCCCGCACCTCCGGCAGGTCGTCGCCGTGGTCGCGGGTCCACTGCCGGGCCCGGCGCCGGGTGTCGACCATCTCCTGGCGCAGCGACGCCGCCCGGGCGCCGAGGCTCGGCGTACGGTCGATGACGTCCATGACCAGGTGGTAGCGGTCCATGTCGTTCATCATCACCATGTCGAACGGCGTGGTCGTGGTGCCCTCTTCCTTGTAGCCACGCACGTGCAGGTGGTGGTTGTTGGCCCGGCGGTAGGCCAGCCGGTGGATGAGCCACGGGTAGCCGTGGTAGGCGAAGATCACCGGGACGTCGGTGCCGAAGAGGCTGTCGTAGTCGGCGTGCGGCATCCCGTGGGGGTGCTCGGTCTCGTCCTGGAGCCGCATCAGGTCGACGACGTTGACGACCCGGACCCGCAGCTCGGGCAAGGCTCCGCGCAGGATCTTGACGGCCGCGAGGATCTCAAGCGTGGGCACGTCCCCGGCACAGGCCATCACGACCTCCGGGCGTCCCTCGTCGTTGGAGGCGAACTCCCAGATGCCGGCGCCCCGGGCGCAGTGCAGGTCGGCCTCATCGCCCGTCAGCCAGTCGAAGGACGGCTGCTTGCCCGAGACCACGACGTTCACGTAGTGCCGGCTCTCCAAGCAGTGCTGCATGGTCGAGAGCAGGGTGTTGGCGTCCGGCGGGAGGTAGACGCGGACGACCTCGGCGCGCTTGTTGACCACGTGGTCGATGAAGCCGGGGTCCTGGTGTGAGAACCCGTTGTGGTCTTGGCGCCAGACGTGGGAGCTGAGCAGGTAGTTCAGGCTCGGCACCTGCGGCCGCCAGGCGATGTCGCGGGTGGTCTTGAGCCACTTCGCGTGCTGGTTGAACATCGAGTCGACGAGGTGGATGAACGCCTCGTAGCAGCTGAAGAGCCCGTGACGCCCGGTGAGCGTGTAGCCCTCGACCCAGCCCTGGCAGGTGTGCTCGGACAGGATCTCCACGACCCGGCCGGAGCGGGCGAGGTGCTCGTCGGTGTCGATGATGTCGCCGGCGAAGACCTTGTCGGTGACCGCATAGACGGGGTTGAGCCGGTTGGACGCCGTCTCGTCCGGGCCGAAGATCCGGAAGTTGGTGGGGTTGTCGCGCACGACGTCGATCAGGTACTCCCCCAGCACCTTGGTCGGCTCGTGGATCGAGGCACCGGGGGCCGTCACCTCGACCGCCCGGTCCCGGAAGTCCGGCAGCTGCAGCGGCTTGGTGAGCAGCCCGCCGTTGGCGTGCGGGTTGGCGCTCATCCGGCGCGTGCCGGTCGGCGCGAGAGCCTGCAGCGCCTCGATCGGCACGCCGTCCTCGAAGAGCTCCTCGGCCTGGTAGGACCGCAGCCACTCCTCCAGCTGCGCCCGGTGCTCGGCGTTGTCGCGGGTGCCGGCGAGCGGGACCTGGTGCGCGCGCCAGGTGCCCTCGACCGGCAGCCCATCGACGACCTTCGGTCCGGTCCACCCCTTCGGGGTCACCATCAGGATCATCGGCCACGGCCGGCGCTCCACGTCGCCGTCCTCGCGTGCGGCCCGCCAGATCTCGCTGATCACGTCGTGGGCGTGGTCCATCGCCGCGGCCATCTGCCGGTGTACGTCGGCGGGGTCGTCTCCCTCGACGGTGATGACCTCGTGGCCGTAGCCCCGCAGCAGGCTCTCCAGCTCGTCGCGGTGGATCCGGGCCGGCACGGTCGGGTTCGCGATCTTGTAGCCGTTGAGGTGCAGGATCGGCAGCACGGCGCCGTCGGACACCGGGTCGACGAACTTGTTGGCGTGCCACGACGCGGCCAGCGGCCCGGTCTCGAACTCTCCGTCGCCGACCACCGCCGCGACCACGAGGTCGGGGTTGTCCATCGCGGCGCCGTACGCGTGGGAGAGGACGTAGCCGAGCTCGCCGCCCTCGTG
>Ga0247768_1000954_pt1 | contig 10324 bp, 8 predicted proteins | sample UWRJL016104C6_FD_179944 | JGI IMG/M metagenome (GOLD analysis project Ga0247768, IMG submission 179944) | Plant litter microbial communities from Arlington Agricultural Research Station in Wisconsin, United States - UWRJ-L016-104C-6 | ecosystem: Environmental > Terrestrial > Plant litter >... | reverse complement strand
ACCGCGCGCCTTCGGCGCCGCGCGTCCTTTAGTCTCGTTCAACCGCACGCGCCCGGCCTACCAGCACTTGCACGCCCGCCACGCTGCACCTAAGCTCCCGCCCGTTGCAGCATCTCAGGCGATCGCAGGCTCGTTTCACGACGAGCCCGAGGAAAGTCCGGGCTCCGCAAGGCAGGATGCCGGGTAACGCCCGGTGAGGGTGACCTCGAGGAAAGTGCCACAGAAAATTAGACCGCCCGAATCGCGTCAGCGCCTCGGGTAAGGGTGAAAAGGTGGAGTAAGAGCCCACCGCGCAGCCGGTAACGGTTGCGGCACGGCAAACCCCATCCGGAGCAAGGCCATGTAGAGGGGCGTTCGAGGGCTGCCGGCCCGAGCCCCTGGGTAGGCTGCACGAGGCGTTCGGTAACGAACGTCCCAGAGGAATGACCGCCAGCACGCCGAGGGCGACCAAGGCGCGCGACAGAACCCGGCTTACGAGAAACTGCAACCACACCCCGAGGGTTCGCCCTTTGGGTGTGTTTTTTTAGGCTCTTATTGGGCCGCGAACACGAACGGCACGTTGACCGTCGTGGTCTCGCCGGAGGGTGGGAATTGCCAACCTCGCACGCGGCTAGCAATGCACTGCGAGAGGCCGCGGTAACCTTTCGGGTCACCGTTCACGGTCGCGTTCGAAACGCTGCCGCTGGGCATCACCGTGATCGCGACATTCACGCGCGCGGTGGTGGGTGCATCCTTGTCGCGTGTATCGAGCGCGGGCTGCCAGCATGCGCGCTTCACGCTGCCGGTGTAGTTCGAAACCGTTTTCTGGATCTGCGCGCCATCCAGCTGGCCCGTACCCGACACCGTGCCCGAGGGCCCAGTAGAGTCCGGCCCCCTCGGACCCGACTGACCGAGGCCCTGCAAGCCCTTCAAGCCGCTGATGCCTTTGTCCGGCTCCGCGGTTGCGGCCGTGCCTGCACTCTTGACGGGCGCCGTCACGTGCTTGACCGGATTTTTTGGATCCGCCGGTGCGTTGGAGCCATCGCTGACCGCGGCACTCACATCGGGTGCCGCAACTGGCGCGCTCGCCGCTCCGGGCACCACGCGATCGACGTACTTGACCACTTCGACGGTCTTGTTGCCCTTGTTGAAGAGCACGAAGCCAATCGTGAGTCCGAACATCAGCGCGATGGCGACGGCAATCCAAGCCGCAGGTGAAGTCCCGCTACGCTTCGGAACACCCGCGGCTTCGAGTTCGTCCGTGACGACGGCCGCGCCCGTCACCCCGTTCCCCGCGCCCGCATAGGGTTCGACCTCGGGACTCGAGATCGCGGCGGCCACGACCGCGGCCGTAACGGGGTTCGGCGTGGCGCCGACCGGAGCTACCGGCGGCGTGAATGGAGTGAGCGATGCACGAGCGCTGGACACGCTCTCATCGACGATCGCGGACAGCTCTGGAAAGGTGCCGAGCGGTCGCCAATCCTCGAAGCCATCGCGCCAAACCAGCGATTCGCGATTGACCGAACCAGAAGCGGCCTTGGAGCGCAGCTCGCTCAAGCGGATAGGCCCGACGGGCACGCCGTTGATGCCGACGAACCACTCGTCAGCGGGCATGCTCAAGGAATCAGGAGCGGCGTCATTCGAACCGCCCACCGCGAGTGAGAAGGCGCCCGCGAGCGCGCCCACGTCCGCAATACGGGTGCGCTCTTCTTCCTCGACTTCGGGGAACGAGCTCACCACGGGTGCGGCGGTTTTTTCGATGATCTTCGGACCGGGCTTCGGCGCAACCGCCGGCAACACGGACGCGGCGCCGCTTTGGAGCGGGCGTTTGTCGGGCTTGGCTACCAGCGGCGCGCTCGCCGGCGTGGGTGCCGGCTTTTGTGGGGTGGACTTGGCCGGCGGTTTCGGCGCTGCGGCAACCGCGGGCTTGGGCGCGGAAGGTGCGGTGGGCGCAGACGCGGGCTTGGGCACGGTCGGACGCGTCCCAACCACGGGGATCTTCTTCACCTCGGGCCGTTGAGGAGAGGAAGCCAACGGCGTGCTCGTAGCACTCGGCGCGCTCTTCGCGGCGGGCGCGGGACGGGGCGTACCTGCAGCGGGCGGAGGAATGCTCGGCTCGAGATCGTTCGGCATCACGTCTGCCGGAGCGGCGGCGGAGACATCACTCAGCGCATCGGGCGCAGGCGGCGGCTCGCTCCCAGGAAGTGCGTCACCGAGCCCGGGCACGCTCGAGACTTGGATCACGTAACCGCACTTGCGGCACTTCATGCGAACAGAGCGACCAGCGACCTTCTCGTCGCCGATCTGGTATTTCGCTTTGCAGCTGGGGCAGAGGAACTTCATTCAGCTGAGCGCCGCATCAAACAAACGGTCCGAGGTTTACGGAGATTAACCCGAGCACTGCCCGAGCGCGAAAGCTCTTTCACAGGAGGTTCAACAAGTGTTCTTTGATCGAGAGGCGGGTCGGCTCGTCCGCGGCCAGTGTGAGCGCCCTTTCCCAGGTTTCCACGGCTTTATTTCGGAATCCGGCCTTTTGATACAGAATGGCCAGGTTCTTGACCGCTGCAAAGTGGTGCGAGTTGATTTTGACCGCCGTTTCGAGCTCGCTAATGGCGTCGTACACCTGCCCCTTCTTGCCGTACAGTAGCCCTAGGTGGAAGTGCAGACGGTAGGCCAGCGGGTCGATACGGACCCCCCGCGCCAGGTGAGCGATGGCCTCGTCCAGCCGACCGGCTTTGTAGGCGGCCACCCCGGCATTGAGCGCTTCCTCGGCCTCGCCTGAAACGTCCGGTCGCTCTTCTTTGCCTTGGCCCGGGCTGAGGCAGGCATCGACCGCTGCGATGACCTCGGCGATCTTGAATGGCTTTTCGATGAAGTAATCGACGCCGCACGTTTGCTTGAGATCTTCGGCGTAGCGCCAGCCCCGATACACGGCGCTGACCATGATGATCGGGATCTGTCCGTAGCGCTGGCTACCCTTGATGCGCCGCGCAATCTCGAAGCCGTGCACTTCTGGGAGCATGGCGTCGAGCACGATCAGATCCGGCGCGTACTCTTTCACCATGCGCAGCGCCTGATGGCCGCGTTCGGCCTCCAGCACGCGGTGGCCTTTGTGCGAAAGCAGCCGGCTCAGCATCTTTCGGATCTCGGCCTCGTCATCGATGATCAAGACCGTCTTGGCGCCATTCGCGGGCGGCACTGGCGGCGCGCCCTCACCCGGCAGCTCCGTGACGACGCTCAGCTCGCGCGAAGTATCGCCGAACTCGCTCTCCTCGATGTCTTCCGAGCGCGATATCTCCGTGGCCGCGTCGTCGACCACCAAGCCCGGCGCGTCGAGCGCGCGGCCACTCTGATTCGAGTACGACAGCGCTCCGAAATCGAGCGGGCCCGACGGCTCGGAGTTGAGTGAACTGCCGTCTCGGTCGAGGTTGAGCTTGGCCAGCACTTCCGCGGGGCAATTGGGGCCCACGTAATAAGCGTCGCCGCGCGCCTTGCGCCCGTAGGCTTCGTCGATCACGTGCGCCAGCGTGGCGTCGAGGGCGACGTACGGATAGACCTTCTTGCCGGTGACGAACTCCAGCTCGTCGATCACTTTCTTTTCGCGCGGATTGCCCATGGCGATGAACAACCGATCGTCGCGCACGAGCACCGGCAAGATCAGGTGCTTCTCGGCGATCTCACGCGGCAAGAGCTCGAGGTCATCGAGCTTCAGGCAGATCTGCGTTAGATCGATACCCGGGATCCCATACTGCTCGCTCAGCGCTTTGAGCGCGGCGACATCGCTGATCGTTCCGTCTGCAGCGAGCCGCGAAGCAAGCCGGTCACCCTTCTGCTCCGCGAGCGCGCGCTCCAGCTGCTCGGGGGTGAGCGCGCGCTGTCGCAGCAGGATTTTGCCGATCTGCTTCTTGTCGCTCATCCGAAACTTTGATTATCCACGAGACAGCCGGCAATCTCGATGGAAAACGCCAAAAGATCGCGATCAAGGAGGAGATTTGGCCCACGCGGCGAGAAATTGCCCTGACCACTCCGCAAAATCGCCCCGCGAGATGGCGGCCCTCGCCGCTGCCATCAATCGGCCATAAAAGTGGAGGTTGTGCTGGCTGAGCAGGCTCAAGCCCAAGATCTCGCCCTGGAGGTACAGATGGCGCAGGAATGCCCGTGAATAAGGGACCCGACAAGCGCCGCAGCCGCAATCTTCCTCGAGCGGGCGCGGATCGTCGCGGTAGCGCGCATTCTTGATCGTCAGCTTGCCGCCCCAGGTGAAGACTTGGCCGTTGCGCGCGTTGCGCGTGGGGATCACGCAATCGAACATGTCGATGCCGCAGCCCACGGCCGTCAGAATGTCGCTCGGCATACCGACCCCCATCAAGTAGCGCGGACGCTCCGCGGGCAGCGCGGGGCCGACCTGCGCGAGGGCACGGTACATGTCCGGAATCGGCTCACCTACGCTGAAGCCGCCCAGCGCGAGGCCGTCGAAGGGCAGCTTGGCCAGCGCCTCGATGTGCGAAAGCCGCAGCTCCACGTCGGTGCCGCCCTGCACGATGCCGAACACGCCTTGCTTCGGCGCGCGGGCGGCGAGGCAGCGCTCTGCCCAGCGCGTGGTGCGCTCGACGGCGGCGACCAGATCCGGGCGCGGCGAACCGCCCGGCGGACACACGTCCAATTGCATGGCGATGTCCGAGCCGAGCAGGCCCTGCACGCGCATGGCTTCCTCGGGTGTGAGCAGCATTTTCTTGCCGTCCAAATGCGAAGCGAACTCGAAGCCGTGCTCGGTCGCGCGCATGTTCTTGGCCAAGGAAAAAGCCTGGAAACCGCCGGAATCCGTGACGATCGTGTGTGGCCACCGGCCAAAGCCGTGCAGGCCTCCAAACTCCGCGATCAGCTCCGGACCAGGGCGGATCCAGAGGTGATAGGTGTTCATGATCTGCATCCGCGCGCCGGTCGCCATCAGCTCCTCGACGGAGACGCCCTTGACCACGGCTTGTGTGCCGACGGGCATGAACGCGGGCGTGGGCACCTCACCGTGCGGCGAGGTCAGAACGCCCGTTCGAGCGTGACCACAGGTCTTGTCGATGCGCAGTGAGATCAAGCGCGCCTCTTCGGGATCCACATCGCATCTCCATAAGATAGAAAACGGTAGCGAGCAGCCACCGCATGCCGATACGCCGCCATTACCGCATCGTAGCCGGCGAAGGCCGAAACCAAAGCCAAGAGCGTGCTCTGCGGCACGTGAAAGTTGGTCAACAACGCATCCACGACTCGAAACCGGTAGCCCGGTTGGATCAGGAGCCGCGTCTCGCCGTGCGTGACACGCACTTCGCCTGGCCGCGCCGGGTCGTGCGCGCTTTCCAGCGCACGCACGACGGTCGTGCCCACTGCCACGATCGGCGCCTGCCGCTCGCGCGCGGCGCGCACCGCCTGCACCAGCTCCGGACCCACGGCGATGGTCTCGGCGTGCATCGGGTGATCGTCCAAATCCTCCGCGGTTACTGCGCGAAACGTGCCGAGGCCGATTTCTAGCTCGAGCCGAGCGACCTCTACCCGCCGCTCGGCCAGGCGCTCGAACAACTGCGGCGTGAGGTGCAGCCCCGCGGTCGGAGCGGCCGCGGAGGCCGTGCGCCGGGCGTACACGGTTTGGTAGCGCTCGAGATCGACGGCTTCGTCGCTGCGCCGCATGTACGGCGGCAACGGCAGATGGCCTCGCTGCGCCAAGATCTGTTCGAACTCGGCACCGCGCGTGTCGACGGCCACGAGCAGCGTCCCCTCGACCGACTTTTCCAGCACTTCGATCCGGATCTCGTCCCAATCGATGCGTGTACCAACGCGCAGTGGCTTGCTCGCGCGGCCGATTGCTTCCCAGCGTTCGCGGCCGTCGGCGTCGAGCGAAAGGCGGCGAATGAAGAGCAGCTCGATCCGCCCACCGCTCCCCTGCCGCGAGCCGAAGATGCGCGCCCGCCGAACCCGCGTGTCGTTCACGACCAAGAGCGCCCCTTCGGGGATCAATTGCGCGAGTTCGTCGACCATCCCGTCGCGAAGTGTGTCACCTTCGAGGATCAACAGCCGCGCGCCGTCGCGACGCTCTGCGGGCTGCGCTGCAATCAGCGCCTCCGGCAGCTCGTAGTCCAGGTCCGCGGTTTTCACGCGCGGAAACAAGCAGATTTAGCGCCGGAAAGCCAGCAAAGAGGCGGCTAGCGGTTTTCGAATGTGATGCCGAGCCGCGTCATCTTGCGCCAGAGCGTGGTCGGACTGATGTCCAGCGCCTCGGCAGCGCGCTCGCGGCTTCCGTCGGAGGCGCGCAGCGCGGCTTCCAGCGCTTGGCGCTCCGATTCGTCGACGATATCGGCCAGCGTCTTGCCCGGAGCGCGCCCGGTCTTGCGCGGCACTTCCGGCAGCACGTCATCGACGGTGATCACGCCGCCGGAGCAGAGCGCCACCGACTGCTCGATCAAATTCTCCAGCTCACGAACGTTGCCCGGAAAATCATAGGCGATGAGCTTATCCATCACGCCTTCGGCGGGCCGTGCGCGCGCGTTCATCTTGCGATTGTATTTGTCCAAGAAGAACTCGGCCAAGAGCGGGATGTCTTCGCGCCGTTCGCGCAAGGGCGGCAAATGAAAGCGAGCCACGTTCAGGCGATAGTACAGATCCTGCCGGAAGCGCCGCTCTTCCACGGCCAGGCTCAGGTCGACGTTGGTCGCCGCGACCACGCGAATATCGATCGCGATCGACTTGTTCTCGCCGACGCGCCGCACTTCACCCTCTTGGATGGACCGCAAAAGCTTGGCTTGGAAGCTGGGCGTCGTCTCGGCGATCTCATCGAAGAAGAAGGTGCCGCCGTCCGCTTCCTCGAACAGGCCCTTGCGCGCGGACACCGCGCCAGTGAAGGCGCCACGCGCGTGCCCGAACAGCTCGCTCTCCAGCAGTGTCTCGCTGATCGCCGCACAGTTGACGGTCACGAACGGACGATGTGCGCGCTTGCTATTGGCGTGCACGGCGCGCGCGACCAGCTCCTTGCCCGTGCCACTCTCACCGGTGATCAGCACGATCGCGTCGGTCGGCGCGATCTTCACCACGCGCGTCAGCACGTCGCGAATCGACTGCGAGCGCCCGATGATCTTCTCCAGGTGATAACGCTCTTTGAACTCTTGAGCGAAGAGCTGGACCTGACCATGCAGGCGACGGCTCTCGAACGCCTTCGACACCTTCACGATCAGCTCTTGCTCGCTGAACGGCTTTTGGATGTAGTCGAAGGCGCCCACCCGCATCGCCTCGACCGCGCTCTCGATTGTTCCGTAGGCGGTCATCACGATCACCTCGGTCATCGGTTGCTTTTCTTTGGTCGCGCGCAGCACATCGATGCCGTCGAACTCCCCCATCCGCAGATCGGTGATCACGACGTCGTACGCACCAGTGGCGCCGAGCTCACGGCCTTGCGCGCCGTCCGCCGCTTCATCGACCTCATAGCCACCACCACGCAGCATCATTGCTAGCGTCGTGCGCATATTGCGTTGGTCGTCGACGACGAGGATCTTACCCATGTTGCTCGAACCGGAACCCTGTAAAGACTCTAGCGCACGGATCCCAGGAAGCACACCGCAGGCACTCGACATGACCCCGGGCGGCCCTTGCTTTGTTCCAGCTCATGTTCTCGGCGCTACCGGCTCTCTGGAATCTCGGGCCGCGCCGCAGAAGCGCGAACGGCCCGCCGGTTCGCCGGCCCGAGCCAGCCGAAGCTGCTCAACGCATGAAAATCAAAACGAACACCGCGATCGCCAAGCCCGTCAGCCCGATCGCGTAACCGAGCACACTCGCCGTACTCAGGCGCGCCCCCGCAGGCGCGCGCTGCACGCCCGCCTGGCTCCGGTCTCGCGGCCCTGGCAGTACGGCGCTGGGCGAGGTCCCAGGAGAACTGAGCCCACTCAGCCCGCTCAAACCCGAGCCGGTCACGGTGCTGACACCGCTGACCGTAATCCGATCTTTGCCGGTGGGGGTGAACGCGGGATCGTTGGGCAAGAGCTGTGCGGTCGGCACCGCCCCGCTGCTCAGCACTTTCAGCGAATTGCGCACGGCCTTGCGCCGCTGTTCGATGCGCTCGCCGAGCACGCGCTTCAGGATCCCGGCCACGCCACTCTGCGGCACGATCAGCCGTTCAGCCTTCAAGTAAGCGTGCAGGTCGTGCTCGAATTCGGACGCCGACTGATAACGCGCGGAGACGTTCCGCTCGAGCGCCTTGAGCACGATGCGCTCGAGCTCGGGCGGATACTTGGCGTCGATCAGGGTGGGCCTGGGAATCGCACCCGAAATCACCAAGCGCAGGGTTTCGATGTCATGCTCGCCCCGAAATAAGCGGCGACTGGTGGTGAGCTCGAAGAGCACGATCCCGAGCGAGAAAATGTCGCTCCGGCGATCCACGCCCTTACCCAGCGCCTGCTCCGGCGACATGTAGCCGAATTTGCCTTTGAGCTGACCGGCGCGGGTAGCTTCACTGATGCGCCCCACCGCCTTGGCCACGCCGAAGTCCACCAGCTTGACCGCACCGTTGGTGCCGATCAGGATGTTGTGCGGCGAGATATCACGATGCACTACGCCCCGCAGGCCGCCGTCCACGTCCCGCAGTTCGTGCGCCGCGTGTAGACCCGCGGCGGCGTCGGCGATGATGCGAACCGCCAACTCCGGCGGGATCGCGCGGCGTTTCCCGGCCTCGGCGATCACCGTGTGCAGGGACTCGCCCTCCACCCACTCCATCGCCATCCACATCATCCCGTCGTGCTCGCCGACGTCGTAGACATCGACCACGTTCGGGTGACGAATGCTGCGGACGAGCCGAACCTCGTCCAAGAACATCTTGATGAACTCGTTCTCGTCGGCGAGCTCGGTGAGCATCACTTTGACGGCCACCAGGCGGTCGTCCTTGCTCGCGAGGGCGCGCTCACGCGCGACCCAGACCGTAGCCATGCCGCCTCGTCCGACTCTCAGCAGCAGCTCGTAGTTGCCGAGCTTGGATCCTTGCTTGAGCTCTTCGGTCATCCTAAACGTGCGGCGATTGGCCTCGATTGTGCGACTTTTCGCGAAACATCGCGGACAAGCTGGCCGGCATTAGGCCCAAACGAGCGGGGAGCCGTCAAGTTAGTCGAGTATGGTCGGAATTCGGAGCAACGTCGCCACAGTGGCGCGTTTTTCCTGGGACTGGGCCCGCCGAGCGGCTCGCGGTATATAGCGCCGCCATCGCCAATCGAGGCGCTGCCGAGCGAGAAAGTCAGGGAAAAATGTCGAGCCTGCGGGAACAGATGGGAACTGGGGACAAGCGGAGCGCAGTGATCGCCGATGCGTGCCAGGTGCTGGATGCCGAAGTAGCGGACAAAGGCGGCCTCAGCGGCATTGCCATCAAGGGCGCTTACAAGATCGTGCAAGGCGTCCGCCCCGGCTTCGTGAAAGACACCGTGAACAACTTGCTCGACGATTTCTTGGACGCGGTCGACCCCGTCTATCAAGAAGCGGCCAGCAAGAAGGTCGCCGCCGGTGCCTACTTGCAGCAAAATAGCGGTCGCGTCGCGCAAGCCTTGCTCGCCGTCACGGATGCCCGCGCCGCTCGGGTCGACAACGCCGCGATCAAAAAGACCTACGAAAAGCTGCGTGGAATGGCGGAAAAGCAAGTCGAGGGTGCCGCGCCCCGCTTGGCGACTTTGCTAGAAAAGCACGCCGCCCCGACGAACTGATTCTCTCCTTCTGCCCCGTAAACGTGCCCGTGCCCGCTCTCTCCCCCTCTCTCCCTGCAGGATTTGGGGTCGCCTCGCAGCAGCCCGCGTGCGCCAGTGCGGTCCGGGATTGGGAAAAGCCGTCCGATTTCGGGCACGGGCACGGGCACGGCACGTTTACGGCGGCTGCCGGACGATTTAAGCGCGACACGGCACAAAAGCTCTGCTAGACAGCCGCCCACCATGGGAAGCCCGCAAGATCCTCGCACCGCACGCCGCAAGCGCGAACGCCGCGCCAAAAAGAACGCCGAATGGGAGCTGAAGCGCGCCCAAGAGAACGCGCAGGCCGCCGCGCCCAAGACGCCAGCCAAAACCGCGACTTGAAGCCATGGGCCGGCGTCACGTTCGCCGGTCCGACAGGTTTTTGGGGCACCTCCTGAAAAGTGCCCCAAATCCGAGCTTTCTTTTTCAGGGATGCCGTTAGCGAGCCTGCGTCCGAAGCGCTCGTAGACGGAACAATGACAGCGTAGCGGCCCGGATTGTCGCCCCCCCCTCGACATTTGAGGCGAGCGTGCTCAGATTCACCCGGTACTTCATGCCGCCCAACGAGCGAGTGAACCCGGAACGCGATGACGGCCTCGCCATCGCTG
>Ga0247768_1000953_pt1 | contig 10327 bp, 10 predicted proteins | sample UWRJL016104C6_FD_179944 | JGI IMG/M metagenome (GOLD analysis project Ga0247768, IMG submission 179944) | Plant litter microbial communities from Arlington Agricultural Research Station in Wisconsin, United States - UWRJ-L016-104C-6 | ecosystem: Environmental > Terrestrial > Plant litter >... | reverse complement strand
AGCGAGGGCAGCTTTTCGGTCAGCAGCGCGGAATCCGGCGCCAGCAGGTTCGCCAGGTAACCGGTTTTCGGGGTCCAGGCGTAATACCAGGAGAACGCCGCGACGACCGTGACGATGCCGTACGGGATCAGCGCGACCGTCCGGACCAGGCCGCGGGCGACCAGCGTCCGGTGCATGATCAGCGCCAGCGCCATGCCCAGCACGAATTCGATGGCCACCGACACGACGGTGAGCCCCATCGTGGTGCCGAACGCCGTCCACCAGTACGGGCTGGACAGCACGGCGCCGTAGTTGGCGAAGCCGATGAACTCCTGCTGCGCCGGGAACCTGAGGTCGTAGCGCTGCAGGGAAAGCCAGACCGAGTAGATGATCGGCCAGCCGGTGACCGCGATCATCACGATGGCGGCGGGCGCGCAGAGCAGCAGCCCGAGCTTGCGCTCGGCCTTCTTGCCCTCGCTCAGCACCGGCTTGGTCTTCTTGGCCCGCGTCGCCTCGACCGGCGTTTCTTCTTCGGTTACCGCATGACTCACGGGATCACCCCCTTCGACTGGAGTGCGTCGGAGATCTGCTCGCGCAGTTTCGCCGCGGTGGCCTGAGGATCAATGGACGACGGCGGCGAAAGGATCTTCGCCATCACCGTGGACATGTTCTGGTAGGCCGGGGTCAACGGCCGGACCGCGGCGTTCTTGAGGGCGTCGAGAATGGTCTGACGCATCGGATACGTCGTCTCCATGCTCGGGTTGTCGTCCCCGGCCGGCTTGCTCGCGTCCAACGGCGTGGTGTCGGTGTAGAGCTTCTCGACCGTCGGTGGCACGCCGTCCTTCAGCGCGGAGAACTTCTGGTTGTCCGGGCTGCGCAGGCACAACGCGGCCTGGTAGGCCTCCGGCTTGTGCGCCGAATACGAGCTGACGGCGAGGTCGTAGCCGCCGATCGTGGTCTTGGCGGGCTGTCCCGGGACCACCGACGGATAAGTGGTCCACTTGAAGTGCGGCAGGTCCGCCTTCTTGTCCTTGGCGTAAGCGGCGTAGACGAACGGCCAGTTCAACTCGAACGCGGCGTCACCGCGCTGGAAAGCCTGCCGGATGTCGTCTTCCTTCTGGTTCGTCAGCGACGGATCTGTCACCCCGGACGTCGTGACGTGCTTCAGAAGTTCGAGCGCCTTGACCGCGCCGTCGTCCATCACCACGGACTTCCCGTCGTCGGACAGGATGTGCCCGCCCGCGGACTCGACGAGCGTGTTGTAGACGACGACCAGCCCTTCGTACTGGGCGCCGGTGAAAACGATCTCGTGCGGCTTGTTCTGTCCCTTCAACTGCTCCGACTGCGCGATCATCTCGTCCCACGTCTTGGGCGGGTTCGGGGTGATCCTGTCGTCGTACCAGAGCAACTGGACGTTGGTGTTCTTCGGCGCCGCGTAGAGCTTCCCGTCCCAGGTCGCCGTCTTGAGCGGGCCCGGCAACGCGTCGTCCGACGCCTGTGCCTTGTTCGCCCCGGTCCATTCGTCGATCCACCCGGCTTCGGCGAACTCCGAAACCCAGGTGACGTCCAGGCCCAGGATGTCCAGCGCCTGGTCACCGGCCGCCATCCGGCGGACCATCTGCTCCCGCTGCCCGTCGGCGTCGCGCGGCAGCTTGTTGTACACGATCTCGTACTTGCCCGCAGCCTGGGCGTTGCAATTGTCCACTACGGACTGAAAGTTGTCTTCAGGCGCGTAGTAGATGTTGATCTTGAGCCCGTCGTCGGAACCGCAGGCCGTCACCAGGCCGGCGGTCATCACCGCCGCCCCCAGTAACGCGGCCGTACGTCCCGGCGACCGACCCCTCCGACCGGCAGCGATCGTTTTCCCCATTAGGCCTCCTCGCCAGCGCGCACGTCAAAAGGTGCGAAGCGCCTGGCAGACGCCACGACACGGTTGAACGCCGCGTCAAGCACCCCGACGTGCTGGTTGTCGGGCCGTGCGCTGGAAACGCCCGGCCCGACTGGTGCACGACAACCTATTCCCGACGATCACCCCCCGCAACCGTCGGCAGTAACGATTAAGGGGCATGCCACCGGTTTAGGGGAACCCCTGTCGTGGAGCGATCAGGGCTTCAGCGTGAGTTTGGCGAGAAGGTCACGGCCCTGTTCGGCGCTGCGCGGCTGGCAGAGGACGTCGTAGCGCCCGGCGACCAGCTGGCTCGCGGAGGAGAAGTCCCGGCGGCCCTTCGACATGCTGTACCCGATCGCCGAGAACACGAGCCCGGACAGCACCCCGAACACCAGCCCGACCAGGATCGGCTGCCACGCGACCCCCTGGTTGTTGAACATGCCGAGCAGCGCGCCGACGACAAGACCGAACCAGGCGCCGGAAACCGCGCCGGTGCCGAGCACTCTCCCCCAGGAGAGCCTGCCGATGACCCGTTCGACGAGCATGAGGTCGACGCCGACGATCGTGACGTCCTCGACGGTGAACTGGCTCTCGGCCAGGTAGTCCACCGCCCGCTGCGCTTCCTCGTAGGTTTCGTAGGAGCCGATGGGCCACCCTGTCGGCGGTGTGGGCAGCCTCGGCTGCCCGGCAGCCGGGCGCCCGCCCCCGGAAAATGGACCGCTCATCAGCTATTTATAGCGCACCGGCCCCGCCAAAGCCGCCCCAAAGCGAGTGGTTCCGCGCGGCCTTGTGAGCGTCGCGGCCGGTTAGAACCGGCCGCGACGCTCACAAGCCCCGTGGTCAGGGTGAGAATTCAGTTTCGGGTTTTGTAGTCGCGCAGCAGTCCCCGGCTGATGATCGTCTTCTGGATCTCGCTGGTGCCCTCGCCGATCAGCAAGAACGGGGCCTCGCGCATCAGGCGCTCGATCTCGTACTCCTTCGAGTAGCCATAACCGCCGTGGATGCGGAACGAGTCCTGCACGACCTCCGAGCAGTACTCGCTCGCGAGCAGCTTGGCCATCCCCGCGGCGACGTCGTTGCGCTCGCCGGAGTCCTTCAGCCGGGCGGCGTTGACCATCATCATGTGCGCGGCCTCGACCTTGGTCGCCATCTCGGCGAGCTTGAACGCGATCGCCTGGTGCTCGACGATCGCCTTGCCGAAGGTCTTGCGCTGCTGCGCGTACTCCACGGCGAGTTCGAACGCGCGGACTGCGATGCCGCAGGCGCGCGCGGCGACGTTGACCCGGCCGACCTCGATACCGTCCATCATGTACGAGAAGCCCTTGCCCGGCTGCTCGCCGAGGATCTTGTCCGCGCCGACGCGGAAGCCGTCGAACACGGCCTCGGTGGTGTCGACGCCCTTGTAGCCCATCTTCTCGATCTTGCCGGGGATGGTGAGCCCGGGCATGACCTCGCCAAAGCCCTCCGGCTTCTCGATGAGGAACGTCGTCAGGTTCTGGTGTGCCTTCTCCGCGCCTTCGTCGGTCTTGACCAGCAGCGCGATGAGGTTCGAGCTGCCACCGTTGGTGAGCCACATCTTCGCGCCGTCGATGACGTACTCGTTGCCGTCCTTCTTGGCGCGGGTCTTGATCGCGGCCACGTCGGAGCCCAGGTCGGGCTCGGACATCGAGAAGGAGCCCCGGACCTCGCCGGTCGCCATCCGCGGCAGGAAGTGCTGCTTCTGCGCGTCCGTCCCGTGCCGGGAGATCATGTGCGCCACGATGAAGTGCGTGTTGATCACGCCGGAGACGCTCATCCAGCCGCGCGCGATCTCCTCGACGACCAGCGCGTAGGTCAGCAGCGACTCGCCGAGGCCGCCGTACTCCTCCGGGATGGTGAGCCCGAACAGGCCCATCTCCTTCATCCCCTCGACGATCTCCGTCGGGTAGGCGTCGGCGTGTTCGAGCTCCTGGGCGTGCGGGATGACCTCCTTGTCCACGAACGAGCGAACCGTGGCGAGGATCTCGGACTGCACGTCGGTCAAGCCGGCGGTCTGAGCAAGGCGGGCCATCTTTGCTCCCTTTTCGAGGCGCGGCACCGGCTGTGACGAGCCCGGCGCTGGGTTACCGGTGAGTATGACCGCTCTCGCCGAGTCCTGCTATGAGGACGCTCACGTCCATGGCGGATGCCAGGGCACGTCACACCGATCGTCGCGCGACCTTTCTTGGGCAGTCGTTTTTGGGACAGGGCCGCCACGGTGTGCTGACATACTTCGGAAGTGAGCTACCCCACCGGGCCGTACGCGCCCTACGGCTACGGGCCGCCGCCGTCGACGCGGCCTCAACCGAGCGGGCTGGCCGCCGCCTCGCTGGTGTGTTCGCTGGTGGGGCTCTTCACTTTCGGGGTGACTTCGCTCGTGGGCATCGTGCTGGGGCACGTCGCGTTCCACAAGGCGAACAAAGGTGAGGCGGGCGGTCGCGGGGTCGCGCTGGCCGGTTTCGTCAGCGGTTACGTGATTCTGGCGCTGTGGCTGGGCTTCTCCGTGACCTTCGCGCTTTTGCTGAGCTACGGCATCGGCGGTTCCTGACCCACTCGTGAGCGTTGCGGCCGGTTAGAACCGGCCGCAACGCTCACGAGTCACGCCAACGGTTCCGCGTCGTCCGAGGTGCGCGGGGCGGGGGCGATCTGGCCGTTCGGCGGGGCCTCCGACGGCGTCTTCGGGGCTTCCGGGGCCGGCTTCGCCGGTGTCTGGGCTTCTAGAAAACGCAGTAGCTCCACCGGGAACGGCAGCACCAGCGTCGAATTCTTCTCCGCGGCCACCTGCACGACGGTCTCCAGCAGCCGGAGCTGAAGCGCGGCGGGATGATCCGCCATCGTGGCGGCCGCCTCGGCGAGCTTGTGCGACGCCTGCAGCTCACCGTCTGCCGAGATCACCCGCGCGCGGCGTTCCCGCTCGGCCTCGGCCTGGCGGGACATCGACCGTTTCATCGTCTCCGGCAGCGCGACGTCCTTGATCTCCACCCGATCGATATTGATGCCCCAGTCGAGCGCGGGGCTGTCGATCATGAGCTCCAGGCCCTCGTTGAGCCGCTCCCGGTTGGACAACAGGTCGTCGAGGTCGCTCTTGCCGATGATCGACCGCAGCGAGGTCTGCGCCACCTGCCCGACCGCGGCGCGATAGTCCTGCACGTTGACCGCGGCCACCACCGGGTCGATGACGTTGAAGTACACGACGGCGTCGACCCGCACCGTCACGTTGTCCCGGGTGATCCCGTCCTGCGCGGGGATGGGCAGCGTGATGATCTGCATGTTCACCTTCTGCAGCCGGTCCGCGACCGGCAGGAGGAACGTGAGCCCCGCCCCGCGGATCTTCGACTGCACCCGCCCGAACCGAAACACCAGGCCGCGTTCGTACTGTTTGACCACGCGCAGGCTCGACGCCGTCCAGACGCCCGCGACGACGACCACTGCGGAGACGATTTCCATGATCATGGCAGCTCCCGGGGTAATACGCCCAGGGCCCATGTTACTCCCGAACGACGGCCGAAAGATCCTTCTGACGCCTTGCGGGGGAACGGAAAGATCGTCTCGCGGTGGTGAAGCCCCGGCACACTCCCTCGGTGCCGGGGCCCTGCCACAACAGCGGTCGGGTCACTTGCCGACCGGCAGGAGCGCGGCCGTGTCACCGTCGCCGACGCCCTTGGCCGCGAGGCTCTTGAGCACCGACACGACGGCCGCACCGGCGCCGACGCTCAGCGCGGTCACCCAGTCGGCGTGCAGTACGTCGATCGCGCCGACACCGAAGACGGTCAGCACACCGCCGGCGAAGGTCGACAGAGCGCGTTCCGTGAGATCTTTCAGGTACTTCGACATGTTCATCCTTTCGGTTGAACCCCGCCCGTCTAGGCGGACCAGGCGGTGAACGCGTGGTCCGCGGCGTACCGGATCACGGCGTGCCGCGTGCCGGTCGGCAGCGGGATGGGGCCCGGCTGGTCGGAGTTCGCGAACCAGGGACCTTCCAGCCCCGGCTCGAGCTTTCCGAACTGGGGCTTGCCGTCCGCGTTGTCCTTGACCGCGCGCAGCTCGATGACCCGCACCCGGCGGCCGTAGGCGGGCGCGAGGTACAGCGCCGTCTTGCCGTTGACGGGGACGGCCACGTAGTCGTCGCCGTTCAGCGAACCGTCGGCGGCGGGCGTGCAGTTGGCGGGGACGAGCACAGACATTTCTTCTTCTTCCTGATTCGGGAACTTGTTGTCGAGATGTGGCTGGGCCGAGTCGACGCCCGGCCAGTGGTCGGCGACCGCCGACCGGTCGACGCCGTCGACGTCGAGCAGGTACTGCGCCGCGACGGCGCCCGCGGGGATTTCGAACTTCCCCGACGCCGTGGCGATCCAGTAGTGCGGCTCCGGTTCGTGCGCGGTGGCGAACGCGGCACGGACCTGGGGCCAGGTCGAGCGGTTGCAGTAGATCGACGGGTCGGCCCCGGCCGCGCGACGCGCCTTGACCCAGCCGACGGACTGGGCCGGGGTGGCGTCGCCGGGTTCGACGTCGAGGACGTGGCCGTCGAGGAACGCGGCCCGCACGCTTATGCGGACGTGCACCGAGTTCGGGAAACGGGCCCAGTCGGAAGCCGACCAGGCGTACCTGCCGTTCAGATAACCGCCCACGATCGCGGCGTCCTTCGGGATGTTCTCCGGCGTGACCGAGTCATACATCTTGCGCATGACCAACTCCTTTCGGTAACCGGGCGACTGTCAATACCCGGCATGTAAAAGGAGACCGCAAAGTGGGCGGCGATACATCACAATTCCGTTTCTTTTGCCACCGGGCCCGACCTGTGAAAACATTGGTTGACACGAATAACCGAGAAAGGCCCGGTGGCCCGGAAGTTGAGTGAATCACTGATTCCGGCGGGGTTCGCCGGGCAGATCGCCCGCCGCGAAGGCGCGCCGGGCCGGGCATGGCTGGATTCCCTGCCGGAACTGATCCGCCATTTCTGCCGCAAGTGGAAGTTGACCATCGACGGACCCGCCCGGCACGGCTGCGTGGCAATGGTCCTGCCGGTCACCCGCGCCACTGACACCGCAGTCCTGAAACTGTCGTGGCAGGACGAAGAAACCTTTGACGAATCGATCGCCCTGTCCACTTGGGAGGGACAAGGTTCCGTACTGCTACTGGAAAGTGACCCTTCGTGCGTGATGCTGCTGGAGCGGCTCGACGCCGGGCGGACCCTCGACGGCGAGCCTATCGGTTTCGCCGTCGAAACGGCGTCAAGATTACTGCGAAGGCTTTCCGTGCCCACCCCGGGGCTACGCCGCACGATGCGTGCCGAAGCGGCCCGATGGGCGGAGCGACTACCGGATACCTGGAATCGACTCGGGCGCCCACTGGACCGTGCGACGCTGGACTCGGCCGTCGATCTTTGCCGGGAACTCGGGCCGAAGGCGGGCACGGCACTGGTGAACGAAGATCTGCACTATCTGAACGTACTGGAGGGAACGCGGGAACCGTGGCTGGTGATCGATCCGAAACCCATTACCGGCGACGTCGAATTTGCGGTAATCCCCTTGCTCTGGAACCGCATTGAGGAGTCCACATTGGACGAGCGATTCTCCGCCATTGTCGAGGTGGCGGCGCTCGACGCCGGACTGGCGCGTCAATGGACGCTCGTTCGCGGGGTCGTCAACCATCTGTGGGCCGTCGGCCAGCATGACGAAAAGTTCGCGGCGACACTGCTTGAGATCGTCCGCTGGGCCACCTGACCGTGCTTCGGAAGACCCGTTCACCACCACCCTCGGCGGAGCCGCTTCGCGCCGCTCGTTAACCTTCTGCCATGGCCGCTGTAAACCGGGTTTTCGCAGCTCAACTGGCAGGTCTGCCGGTGTTCGGCCCTGACGGCGAATCCATCGGCAAGGTCCGTGACCTCGTCGCCGGGCTCCGGCTGGATCATCAGCCGCCCCGCATCCTCGGGATCGTGGTCGAGCTGTCGACCCGGCGGCGCGTTTTCGTGCCGATGCTCCGGGTCACCTCGATCGAGCCCAACGCCGTCACGCTGGCCACCGGCTCGGTGAACATGCGCCGATTCCACCAGCGTCCCAACGAGATCCTCGTCGTCGGCCAGCTCTTCGACGCGCACGCGACGATGACGGGCCTGGACACCCGCATCACCGTGATCGACGCGGCGATGGAGCCGACGCGCACCCGCGACTGGGTGCTCGCGAAGCTCGCGATCAGGGAGCGCAGCGCGCGGCTGACCCTCGGCAAGCGCCGGGCGTCGATGCAGGTGGTGCCCTGGTCCGAGGTCTCCGGGCTCGGCCTGACCGACCTCGCGGGCCAGCCGCAGGGAGCGGGTCAGCTGCTGATGCTCTTCGACACCATGCGCGCCGTCGACGTCGCCGCCACCCTCCGGGACCTGCCGCTCAAACGACGGCACGAGGTCGCGGACGCGATGGACGACGAACGGCTCGCCGACGTCATCGAGGAGCTGCCTGAGGAAGACCAGAAGGAACTCCTCGTCTACCTCCCCGAAGAGCGCGGCGCGGACATCCTCGAGGCGATGAACCCCGACGACGCGGCCGACCTCCTGGCCGAGCTGACACCGGCGAACCAGAGCAGGCTGCTGGAGCTGATGCAGCCCGAGGAGTCCGAGCCCGTCCGGCGGCTGCTGGCGTACTCCTCCGACACCGCGGGTGGCCTGATGACCCCCGAGCCGGTTGTCCTCACCCCCGACGCGACAGTCGCCGAAGCGCTGGCGCGCATCCGCAACGCGGAGCTTCCCCCGGCACTGGCCAGCATGGTGTTCGTCTGCCGCCCGCCGACGGAAACCCCGACCGGCCGTTACGTCGGCGTCGTGCACTTCCAGCGGCTGCTCCGCGAGCCGCCCGCCGAACTCGTGGCGAGCGCGGTCGACACGGACCTTCCCGCCCTGCGGCCGAACGCGTCGCTGAACGAGGTCACCCGTTATTTCGCCGCGTACAACCTCGCCTGCGGCCCGGTCATCGACGAACAGGACCACCTGCTCGGCGCGGTGACCGTCGACGACGTGCTCGACCACCTGCTGCCGGAAGACTGGCGCGAAACCGGGCTCCACGACATCACCGGCGAGACCGACACCGCCGACACGATCAACGCCGGGAACGGCGTCGGCGAAAGCGGACCCGGCATCGAGGAGGCGGACCATGGCTGAACTGCTGACCAGGCGGCGGCTGGACCAGCCCCGCAAACCGAACCGGTTCGCGCTGAACATCGACCCCGACACCTTCGGGAAGTTCTCCGAAAAGCTCGCCCGCGCGCTGGGCACCGGGAAGTACCTGTTCTGGCAGACCGTGATCGTGATCGTGTGGATCGCGATGAACATCTTCGCGGTGGCGCTGCGCTGGGACCCGTACCCGTTCATCCTGCTCAACCTGGCCTTCTCGACCCAGGCCGCCTACGCCGCGCCGCTGATCCTGCTCGCGCAGAACCGTCAGGACGACCGCGACCGCGTGTCGCTCGACGAGGACAGGAACAGGGCCGCGCAGACGAAGGCGGACACCGAATACCTCGCCAGGGAGATCGCGTCACTGCGCATCGCCGTCGGCGAGGTCGCCACCCGTGACTACATCCGGGGGGAACTCGACAAGCTCCGCGAGGACCTCAACACTAAACCGCGCAAGCCCAAGGCGAAGAGGCCGGAACACGCCGAAACAACCGGTCCGTAGCATGGTGGGACAAACTCTTGTCACACGTAGAGAAGGTCGGTGCTTTCACCGGTGACCAGCACGCAACAGCTCCCCAGTGTCGATGATGTGCGTACCGCGCTGAAGGACGTGTACGACCCGGAGATCAAAAAACCGATCACCGACCTCGGCATGGTGAAGGACGTCACGGTTTCCGAAGACGGTCTTGTCACTGTCGAGATCTATCTCACGGTGGCCGGTTGCCCGCTCAAGGCGACCATCACCAAGGACACGACCGAGGCCGTCGGCAAGCTGGCCGGCGTGCGCGAGGTCAGCGTCGTGCTCGACGTGATGAGTGACGACCAGCGCACCGAACTGCGCCGCTCGCTTCGCGGCGACAGCAAGGACCCGGTCATCCCGTTCGCGCAGCCCGGGTCGATGACCAGGGTGTACTGCGTCGCGTCCGGCAAGGGCGGCGTCGGCAAGTCGAGCGTGACGGTCAACCTCGCCGTGGCGATGGCCGAGCGTGGCCTGTCGGTCGGCGTCGTCGACGCGGACATCTACGGCCACTCGGTGCCGCGCATGCTCGGGACCTCGGAGAAGCCGACCAAGGTCGACACCATGATCATGCCGCCGCAGGCGCACGGCGTGAAGGTGATCTCCATCGGCATGTTCACCCCCGGCAACGCGCCGGTCGTGTGGCGCGGCCCGATGCTGCACCGCGCGTTGCAGCAGTTCCTGGCGGACGTCTTCTGGGGCGACCTCGACATCCTGCTGCTCGACCTCCCGCCTGGCACCGGCGACATCGCGATCTCGGTGGCGC
>Ga0247768_1000952_pt1 | contig 10330 bp, 12 predicted proteins | sample UWRJL016104C6_FD_179944 | JGI IMG/M metagenome (GOLD analysis project Ga0247768, IMG submission 179944) | Plant litter microbial communities from Arlington Agricultural Research Station in Wisconsin, United States - UWRJ-L016-104C-6 | ecosystem: Environmental > Terrestrial > Plant litter >... | reverse complement strand
ACCGCTCCAACTGGCCGTGCCGAGGCAGGTCTTGCCATCGTTCGATGAGCAGACCGACACGGTCTGCCCTTGTTTGACGGCTTCCGCGCGTGCGAACTGCATATCACCGAGCAGCCCGTTAATCTCGGAGCTCACTCGGTTGTTCGTTGTGACATACCGAAAGGACGGCACGCCGATGCTCACCAGGATGGCGATGATCGTCATCGTCACCACGAGCTCGAGCAGCGAGAATCCGTGTTGGGTCTTTCTCATGGGTGCGCAGTCTGCCCGCCGGCCGGCGTCCGCGCCTTTCGGCCCGACCAATGGTTGTCCACCGCCGATCAGCGGTGCCCGGGTGTGATCTGGTTCACATCGGGGCTTCACTTAACGGGGCGATGCATCACCCCCTTGCGCAAGCCGCCGCAGGCGGCACAAAATCGCTGTGCGATTAAGTTGAAGCGTGCATGGTGCAGAGCCGGAGAACGGCATAATGGCTCCGGTCGCGAAGCACAACTACTACAAAGACGCGAGGCTCATTTAAGTGGAACGCCGCCTGCACACGAGGCACCGTGCAAGAACCGTTGTCTATATCACTATCCCGGGTGGCCGCAGGAAGCTGTGCAAGGCTGTTAATCTGAGCGCTACGGGCGTATTCATCGAAACCACCAACCTGGGTCTGCGAAAGGGTCAGCAGGTCATCCTGGCTTTTGCCATCAATCTGGGAACTGTCACAAAGCTCCATCGCCGAACCGCGGTCGTTGCCCACGTCTCCAAGGGTGGCACCGGACTGATGATGGAAAGCTACGGAGCCGCGCGCTCGGGCTGATCTAAAGCGCTCGCTGCAACGGTCGATGCCGTTGAAAGGCGTCAATCGCGGCTCGGGCAGCCGGGCCGGCCAGATCGGGATTCACCAACACCAGGTACAAAGGTGCATTTCGCGAGACCCCCGCGGCCAGCGGCAGTGGCTTGATGACGCCTCGCTCCAACGACCCCCGGATCAGATGCTCCGGAAGCCAGGCGTAGGCAAGCCCGGCTTCAACAGTAGCGAGCGAGGCCTCGGTGCTGCTGACCGTGCATCGAAGCTCGGCCCCCAGCCAACCTTCATCGCGTGGATGCCTGACCCCGGAGTCCCGCACCACTGCCTGAACGTGCCGCGTGAGGTCGTCGGATGTCAGTGGATGATCCACATTGAAGAGTGGATGGTTGATTTGTGCCACAGCGATAAATGTGACATCGAGGAGCCAATCCCCGAGGTGACCTGAAGGAACCCGGGTCGTCACGACGACATCCGCGGCTCCCTCCTCAATGGCTTCCTCCGCTCCTGACAGCACCGCATCCGAAAGTTGCATCTGAGTGTTTGGACACAGCTGCTGCAGCTCCGCGACGATCTTCAACAGTCGCTCGCGGGGAAATGCAGCGTCGACCACCAATCGAAGCTCAGGCTCCCACCCCTGGCGCAGAGTTCGCGCGAGCGTCTCCAGGGTGCCCAGCTCTGCGACCAACGATCGCGAGCGTTTGAGAAGAACCTGGCCATGGGCGGTGAGCACAGCCTTGCGCCCCTCAATAGCCAGCAAAGGCACGTTGAGAGATTCCTGCAGGCGGGCTACGGCATAGCTGACGGCTGACTGACTTCGATTCAGGGTGGCGGCAGCCTGTGCAAAGCCACCCTGGTCGACCACAGCCGCAAGTACAGCCCATTGCTCCACGGAGGTCCTGGGTAGCGTCATAATAGATCAGATTTTTAGATTAATTAGAGGCGTATTTTGCGCTTTTTAATCTAATAAATCGACCTTACCTTACTGTCCAACGAACAGGAGGTCTGCCATGAACGAAATCCGACGCAGTAACGAACGTGGCCATGCCAATCACGGCTGGCTCGAGTCCTTCCACACCTTTTCTTTCGCCGACTACTTTGATCCGCAGCACGTGCAGGTCGGTCCTCTTCGCGTCATCAACGAAGATCGCGTGGCCGCCGGCCAAGGGTTCGGCACCCACGGGCATCGGGACATGGAGATCATCAGCTATGTGCTCGATGGCGAGCTCGCTCACAAGGACTCGATGGGCAATGGCTCGACGATCCGTCCGGGAGATGTCCAGCGCATGAGCGCCGGCTCGGGCGTACGTCATAGTGAGTTCAACCCTTCGAACAGCCAGCCGGTGCACTTCCTGCAGATCTGGATTCAGCCCAATGCGCAGGGGATCCAGCCGAGCTACGAGGAGAAGCGGTTTTCGGTACAAGAGAAACGCGGACGCCTGCGTATTATCGCCTCTCCGGACCAGGCGGAGGGGTCGGTCCTCATCCACCAGGATGCTCGCGTGTACGCGGGTTTGTTTGATGGAGAGGAAAGCGCAACGCTGAACGTTCAGCCCGGCCGTACTTTCTACGTGCACGTGGCTCGCGGCACGGTGACTGCAAACGGAACCGTACTGAACGACGGCGATGCCGTGACGCTCAAAGACGCCAAAGCGCTCGTGCTGAAGGACGGCCGGCAGGCCGAGGTTCTCGTGTTCGATTTGCCGCAGGAGTAATTGCCATGGGCTTGTTCCCCGATTCCGCGCCACCCGGGCTGATCTCTTTAAAAGGAGCGCTGCCCGTGCCGGAAACGGTGGACAAGCTCGTCCACCTGCTCGAATCAAAGGGCCTGACCGTGTTCTGCCGCATCGACCATGCGGCAGGCGCGGTCGCAGCGGGTCTGCAGCTCCGCCCGACCACCGTCGTCATCTTCGGAAACGCGACGGGCGGCACCCCGCTCATGCACGCATCGCAGACGATCGGCATCGATCTTCCGCTAAAAGTGCTCGCCTGGGCGGATGCCGCCGGACAGACGTGGCTCAGCTACAACGACCCCGCCTGGCTCACAGAACGTCATGGGATCCAGGCACAGGGGAGCACCGCGTCTGCTGCAATGCGCACTCTCCTTTCGACCGTGACCCAGGCTGCTGCGATGCCTTAAGCTGCAACAATAATGTCATCTGCCCTTCACCAAGACGGCCGCGAGATCGAGTGGCAGCTCGCTTCAAACGACCTGGCATCCGTGCGGCGCTGGCTGGACGAGCAGGACAGCATCGACGGGCTCGTGCTCGCGCCGCAGTCAACACTCCAGATCTTCGACACCTATTTCGATACCGATGACTGGCGGATTTTCCGTGCCGGGTTCGCGCTGCGCGTGCGCTCGGAAGATGGCAAGTCGCAGGTCACACTCAAATCACTCGATGCCGGCAAGGGAGCCAAGTCCGATCGTCGCGAGTTGAGCGAGAGCATCGACACCCGCGCGAGCGACTGGAACGGTCAATCCAACGGTCCTGTTGGAACCCGGGTCCAGGCTGTCAGCGGCGCGCGCACCTTGCAGCCGTTGTTTGAAGTCCGCACGTCGCGACAGCGCTACGCGGTACACGCAGCCAATGAAGAGCAACCACTTGGCGAGATCGCTCTCGATGAGACGGTCATCTCGCCTCCGAACGGCCGGCCCCAGACGAGCCTGCAACGCGTCGAAGTTGAGGCCAAGAGCGACGCTCACGAGTCGTTGCAAACCCTCGTCGACACGTTGCGCAGTCGCTGCTCACTCGAAGCAGCCGCGGATTCCAAGTATGCGCAGGGTCTGAAGTCGGTTGGCCTCGTCCCCGCGCCACTGCCGGACTTTCAGCCGACTGCCGTTGAGGCGTCGATGCGGGTCGAGGAAGTTGCGCTCGCCAACCTGCGACGCTTTTTTTCTGCATGGCATCAACATGAGCCGGGCGCTCGGTTCGGGGATGACCCGGAGGCGCTTCACGACCTGAGGGTCGCCGGGCGGCGGATGGATTCGATCCTGCGGCAGTTCGAGGCTTTCCTGCCGACCGCGATTGTGCGGATCCGCCCCACCTTGAAGAAGGCCATGCGTGCCCTGGGCCAGGCCCGCGACCTGGACGTGGCGCTGCTCGAGTTAAATGAGTTCAATCGAACCTTGTCCGCGGATGACCGGGCGAAGTTGCTGCCGTTACAGGTGCATCTCGGCACCGAACGTGTCCGGGCACGGCACAAGATGTTGGCCACTCTCGATTCGAGCGCGGTACAAAAGGACTTTGAAAAGCTGGCGGCGGCGCTCGCTCATCCGGCCGTCCTGCTGCAGGAGCAGCCCCGGTCAGCACTGGGCACCCTGTCCGAATTGATCCGCAAGCACTACAAAAAGGTGCGAAAAGCGGCCGACCGTCTCACAACGAAGGCGTCAATGGACGAATATCACGCGGTCCGCGGCCGGGTGAAAAAATTTCGCTATGCGCTGGAAACGACGGCCGTGCTGTTCGGCAAACCCGCCGCCGAGATGGTGAAAGCCCTGCGTCGGTGGCAGGAGCGACTGGGCGTCCAACAGGACGCCGACGTTGCGTGTCGACGCCTCCGGGCCCTGGCCATGGACCCGCCCAAGGGATTGCCCCCGGAAACCCTGTTCCTCATGGGCCAGCTCGCGGCGCACTATGCCGAGCGGGCGCTCAAAGCACGCAAACGTCATCCCCGGGCGTATCGAAAGGTCCGCGAACGCTGGAAGGCGTTAAAATCCAAGCTCGAGCCAGTAACCGCACCCGAGGCATCGCTGCCCGACTGAAGGGCCGTGATTCGATTTCATGGACCTGTTGATAGTTCGACACGCGATCGCGTTCGACCGCGATCCACATCGTTGGCGCGACGACGCCGACCGACCCCTGTCTCCAGCCGGAATCAGGCGTGCACGTAAAGCTGCCGCCGGGTTGAAGAAGCTCACCCGGCGTCCGCAGCGCCTGTTCAGCAGCCCGTTGCTGCGGGCAAAGCAAACCGCCCAAATATTGACGCAGTTGGCCGGTTGGCCGGCGGCCGAGGAAATGCCCGAGCTGTCACCGGGTGAGCCGGCGCTCGCGGTTCTGGAGCTCCTCAGCCGGGATCGCAGCAAGCTGACAGCCGTGGTGGGACACCAACCCGAGTTGGGTCATCTGCTCGGCGCGTGCCTGCTCGGTGGTGGCGGCGCACTGCCGATTGAAATGAAGAAAAACGCGGTGGCGTGCGTGTCTTTCTCAGGTCGTCCCCGGGCTGGTCATGCGGCTCTCTCGTGGCTCGCAACGCCGAAAATGTTGCGCGCATTGCGCTGACTCCAGTCACGAGACTGTTAGCGTCGTCACACTTTCTCATGCCTGTCAACAGTTTGTCGTTGGCATGTAACATGCAACGTCTAATATGGAACCAACAGTAGACAGGACGAGAGCGCATGAGTTTCGAAGCGACAGGCGATCGCTGGCAGGCGGCGGCCACGAGTGCCCACAGCGGCACATTGGCTGACCGATGGCAGATCACGACCCGGCAATGGCTGGAAGCCAAGGCCGAGTACCGGGCTTTGTATGATGCGGAAGTGACCAACGTCTCCGCGCTGCGTAAGGCGGCCCAGCGGCTGCACGACCTCGGCCAGCTCCGCAAGGTGCTCGCCAGCGGCAGCGGCTGAAGCTCAACTGCTGAGCGCGCGAATCCAGGCCAGAACCAGCGGAAACAGCGCGAACAGCCCCGCGAGCCACTGAGGCACGCGATCCAACACCCGGGCCACGGCCTTCAGCGCCGCAGCCGCGCCGATGCCCAGTCCGACGGCAAATCCTAACGCGTGCGCCAGCACGTCGACCGCTTGCCCTCCTCCCCCATTACCGGGTTGGTCGAGCGACTCCCCGCCAGTGCCCGTCCAACTGAGCAATACGACACCGGCCACTATCGGCGCCCAACGCAAAGCCCAGCGTTGCGGATAGGCCAGTCGCGTCCACCACGAAAAGCCAGACAACAGTCCCAAGGCCGCGAAAACGGCTGTGGACGCACCCACCGACAGGTGCGCCGAAGGCCCGAAGTACCCTTCCATCCAATTCGCGAAACCTGCGCCCAGGACAACCAGCAGCCAGGCCGTGCCCACACCCATCAGGCGCGATGCGAGATAACCGAACCAGATGCCAAAAATGGTATTGGCCAACAGGTGCAACCCGTCGAGATGTAGCGTCAATGCGGTCCAAACGCGCCACCACTGTCCCTGCTGGACGAGGCCTGCATCGAGCTCACCGACATTGAAGGCGTCGAGTCGCCATAGCCCACTGGAAACGGCGTAGGCAACTCCGATCAATACCAGCGCATAGCCGATGCTGCCCCATTCGGCGTGGGGATGAAGCTTCGGCGGCGGAGGGGGCAGCGGGGGCTCATATAGACGCTCGCGCTCGTAGAGCCGCAAATGCTCGGCTGCCGACGGCTCATCGACCGGCTCGACCAGCAGGACCAGCTCGGCACCCTCTCTCGCAATGGCACTTGCAATGCCGACGGCATACAGCATGAATGCCCGCTCGTTGCATTCCTTGAGACGCGCCGAGCGGAAGATTTCGACCATGAGGAATTACTCGAACACCCTGCTGCCCATCGCCTTCGTACTGGCGGCCATGGCTTCAGTGCAGATGGGGGCGTCGATTGCGAAAACAATGTTCCCTGTGGTCGGTCCCGTGGGGATGGTGGCACTGCGCATTGCGCTGGGGACGATCGTCCTGTGCCTGATCATGCGTCCGTGGCGCGCGAAACTGACTGCAGAAAACTGGCGCCCACTGCTCGTGTACGGCATCACGCTGGGCGTGATGAACGTGCTCTATTACCTGTCGCTGAATCGCGTCCCGCTCGGAATCGTCGTTGCGATTGAGTTCATCGGCCCCCTGGCCGTCGCCGTCTTCTCATCCCGGCGTGTCGTCGATTTCTTCTGGATCGTGCTGGCCGCGGCCGGCTTGCTGCTATTGCTGCCGATCGGACATGTGGGTGTTGGTATCGACCCGGTGGGCGGACTGTTGGCGCTCGGCGCCGGCGGCGGCTGGGCGCTCTACATCATCTACGGACAGAAAGCGGGTGCGGATCACGGCACACAGAGCGTGGCGCTCGGCAGCCTGATTTCAGCTCTGCTCGTCGTGCCGATCGGGTTCTTCGATCGCGGCACCACGTTGTTGTCGCCATCCATACTGCTGCCCGGCCTGGCCGTCGGAATTCTCTCCACCGCACTGCCCTACACGTTGGAGATGTATGCGCTCACACGGTTGCCCGCGCGAACCTTCGGCATCCTGATGAGTATCGAGCCGGCCTTCGGCGCCCTCATCGGCGTCGTATACCTGCACGAGTGGCTGACTTCGGTCCAGTGGGTCGCGATCGCGTCGATCATCGTGGCCTCGATCGGCGCCACGATCTCCGCCCGGCAGCCCGCGGCTACCGTTGCGTTGGAATGATGTCGATGGTTTCGGTGTTCGGGTCGAACACGATCCGGGCTTCGTTGCGCTCGAGTTGGCGGTAGACGTGGGCCAGCTTCTCCTCCAGGGAGAAGTCCCGTGCGCCGTATTCGGTGCCCTCGCGCAGCACAAACGACTCCACGACGCCGCGGAGCGCGTCGGGCGAAAGCTCCTGGTGAGGAACGATCACCGGCTCCTGGGGCACATCACTGTGGTCACTGGACATCAGTACAATAGCTCATGCAGCCAATCATCAGCGTTTCCAATCTCACCAAGACCTACGCGTCGGGCTTCCAGGCGCTGAAGAACGTCAACCTCGAGATCCGCCGGGGCGAAATATTCGCACTGCTGGGTCCCAATGGCGCAGGTAAGACGACGCTCATCAGCATCATCTGCGGAATCGTCAATCCGACGCAAGGAACCATCCTGGCGGATGGGCACGACGTCATCCGGGAGCCGCGTGCGGCGCGAGCGAAGATCGGGCTGGTGCCACAGGAATTGACGACCGATGCGTTCGAGAGTGTGTGGGCCACTGTGAATTTCAGTCGCGGCCTGTTCGGCAAGCCGCCCAATCCTGCCTACCTCGAGAAGGTGCTCCGCGACCTGTCGCTTTGGGATAAGCGCGACACGCGAATCCTGGCGTTGTCCGGTGGCATGAAACGCCGCGTGTTGATTGCCAAGGCGTTGTCGCACGAGCCGCTCATTCTGTTTCTCGACGAGCCCACCGCGGGTGTGGATGTCGAGTTGCGGCGGGCGATGTGGGAAATGGTCCGCGGGCTGCGGGACAATGGCGTGACCATCATTCTCACGACGCACTACATTGAAGAAGCGCAGGAGATGGCCGACCGGATCGGTGTCATTCACAAAGGCGAGATCATCCTGACAGAAGACAAAGCGGTGCTGATGAAGAAGCTCGGCAGCAAGAAGCTGACCCTGCAACTGCGCAATCCATTGCAGAGTATTCCCGCAGCGCTCCAGGATGCCCCTCTCGAGTTGGCCAGTGACGGCAATGAGCTCATCTACACGTTTGATACACAGGGGGAACGCACTGGCATCGCAACCTTGTTGGGTAAGCTGAGCGAGCATGGCATCACCATCAGGGACCTGGACACGACCGAAAGCTCCCTGGAAGATATTTTTGTCAGCCTCGTGAGAGATCGCCGATGAACCTGCATGCCATCCGCGCCATCTATTTCTTCGAGATGCACAGAACCTGGCGGACGGTCTGGCAGAGCATCGCCGCCCCGGTCATTTCAACTTCCCTTTATTTCGTGGTCTTCGGCGCGGCCATCGGCTCACGCATGGCACACATCGACGGCATCAGTTACGGTGCCTTCATCGTACCCGGCCTCACCATGCTGTCGATCCTCACACAGAGCGTCGCCAATGCCTCCTTCGGCATCTACATGCCGAAGTTCTCCGGGACGATCTACGAAGTCCTGTCAGCTCCTATCGCAACAGCGGAAGTGGTCCTGGGTTATATCGGCGCGGCCGCAACTAAATCCGTGATCCTGGGGACCATCATCCTCCTGACTGCGCGACTGTTTGTGGACTTCCACATCGAGCATCCGCTGTGGATGGCGGCCTGCCTGGTGTTGACGGCCCTGACCTTCAGCTTTTTTGGCTTTCTCATCGGCATCTGGGCCGACGGCTGGGAGAAACTGCAGATCATTCCGTTGATGGTGATCACGCCGCTGACCTTTCTAGGCGGCAGCTTCTACTCCATCGGCATGTTGCCGCCGTTCTGGCAGAAGGTGGCGCTGCTGAATCCGGTCGTGTATCTCATCAGTGGCTTCCGCTGGAGCTTCTTCGGTGTTTCAGACGTCAATGTGGCTGTCAGTTTCGCCATGATCGTGGTATTCCTGCTGGCCTGCTTTGCGGCTGTCTGGTTCATCTTCCGCACTGGATACAAACTCAAGGCGTGACAACAGACACGGGTTTCACGACATGGACGCCTGCTGAACGGGAAAGCTTCTTCGATGCCATCGCGCGGCATCGGCGCGCCGCCTGGCGCGTAACGTTCGTCAGCCGGGCGGTCAACGTCCTCGTGGCGTTGATTGTTGCGGTACTGATGTCTCCCCTGTTCTACGGTGCACTGGCGTTGGCGCTCGATGTGCTGAATCTGGTGGTGCCCGCACCGAACCTGGTGCCGCCGGTGGCTCACGTCCTCGACCGAGTCTTCAACGCGCCCGCTCAGATGAGCGTGGCAGACTGGATTCAGGTGCTGTTTTTTGCAGCATTGCCGGGCCTGGTTTGGATGGCATTCGTTCTGAATGCGCTGCGCCGGGTGCTCAATCTGTCCCTGTCGTTCGAGTCGGATGAGCTGGCAGCCCGCGCGCCTGATGCCACCGTGTTGGCCGAGCAGCGTTTTGGCAATGTGGTGGGCGAAATGGCGATCGCCGCCAACCTATCCCCGCCGAGGGTACTCATTGTGGATAGTCCCGCGGTGGATGCGGTGGCGTTTGGCACGGACGCGCAGCATTCGACCATCGTGATTTCGCAGGGGCTGCTGGGGTTGTTGAATCGCGCGCAGATGGAAGGTGTGGCGGCAAATCTGGTGGGCGCCATCGCCGATGGCGATATGAAAATCGGGGTGCAGGCGGCGCTGAGCCTGAACCTGTTCTCGTTGATTGCGCGATTGGGCAGCCTCGTAACGCAGCAGAATGCGCGGCGGAATGTGAGTGAGATTGTGTTGGCTACGCTGGTGCCCACCACGCGCAGTGCGCGGAAGTTGGTGGCGTCGCTGGCGGATCCGTTTGCCGATGAGCCGCCCGCCGACGGTGGCGCAGGCGCGCTGCGGGATGGCGCGGGGCCTGACGAGCCAGGGGCTGTGTGTACGGGCGGCGCGGGGCCGGGCCAGCCCGGCGCTGCAGGTACGGGCGGCGCGGGGCCGGGCCAACCGGGCGCTGCAGGTGCGGGCGGCGCCGGGCCGGGCCAACCGGGCGCTGCAGGTGCGGGCGGCGCCGGGCCGTGCGCTGCGGGCAAAGGGCCGCCGGCCGTTGGCACAGGGCCGCTGGCCATGTTGACCGAGCGTTGGCAAAAAATCCGCCCTTTCCTTTGGTTGCCGCTGGCAGGCCCGCTGGTGATGACGGGGTTCTTCGGCGCCATCGTCAACTTGTTTATGTTG
>Ga0247768_1000950_pt1 | contig 10337 bp, 6 predicted proteins | sample UWRJL016104C6_FD_179944 | JGI IMG/M metagenome (GOLD analysis project Ga0247768, IMG submission 179944) | Plant litter microbial communities from Arlington Agricultural Research Station in Wisconsin, United States - UWRJ-L016-104C-6 | ecosystem: Environmental > Terrestrial > Plant litter >... | reverse complement strand
TATATAGGCAACTATAGCCCAACTAATTCCCACCAGGTTAAGGGCGTGGTTTAGCTTTTTGCAGAGCCGGAAAATCACGAAGGATGTTTTAGATTCGGGGAATTGAGTTTGGATTACTGGATTGAGAAATGCTAGCCAGTTCCCCGAGGTCCCCAAGTGCTTTTCTCCAATATCATGCAGCATGTGAGCGTGTATTGAGATAGAGGGAGGGGTGGCGACCACATTTCAGCGTGATAGTGGGTCCATCTCTTATTCGCTTGGGAGTCTCCCCAGCTCAGCTCTGTGGGGCGACGTGGAGGTTCCACATTTCCCATTGAAACTTGAAAGCCAGCCATCAGGCCCTCTCGTGGTGTTGTATGTATGTACATACGTACGGGTCATTTTGCGCATCCCCAAATCATCGGCTTTCTTCACTCGGTCTTTTCCTGACATGCCCTTGCATTTGTCATCTACCCTGTTATTGCATGCATTACACAAACGGGATTTATTTCGCAGGGTCATGGGATTTTGGTGCTGGACTCTGGGACAGATGCAAATAAGTGAATGTATGCCCGGTACGATATACCCCGTCGAGGACAATCCGGAGCTTCGGAACACACACAAGTTGATTGTTAATCCCTTATAAATACAGCCTTCTTGCAAAAATAGGCGCCTTAAAGCAGACTTACATACTAGTGGAGTTCCCCCCCTTGCAGCCTTGATTTGCGTTTCCCACTGTAAGAAGCGCCCCCATTCGCATAGCCTACCCCAGTCGCTGCCCTCACATCTCAGCCTATCTTTTTGTGATAGAACGGTGAACTGGGCTAGCTGAGTACCCCAGCCACGCAGCTTGTCCAGCTTTTTTCATTCTCAGAGTGACTGCCTCGGAATTGCCACCTCAGCTTATGTCCCGACCCAGCACGCTTTTGGTTTGCGTTTAGCCTACCACTCCGGTGAATGATCGGTGAGCCCGGGCGCTTAGGTAAATGTATGCGGATGACGGGGTGAGCTGGTATCGTGTCCGGAAGGGACAACTTTGATCATTTGTGACGACTTCTTATTATCAATGAGATAACGAGCGTGCGTATGATCTCGAGAGGCTGAGCGCTGGATGCTCTGGTTGGGCTTCTGATTTGTGCCTTTCGCAATATTTGCTTTAGGGATTCTACCCTTTATGGTGGGGATTTGAATATAGATTAGTCTAGTCTTGCCGTTTCTTATATTGTTGAGAATGCCCTGTTCAGGCAGGACTCTGCAAGCAAGTTTAAGATGGAGCATTATTGTGGCGTGGTGGAAACACCTATCTGTGTCCAGCCGTATTGTTGCAAAATATCTAAAAAATTGTTTTGTAAACTGTGTCTGAGTCCTATTCTTGCGCTTCTGTTGAAGTGCGAAGGAACAAGAGAGGGCTAATAGAAGGATCCTCTTACCAAACCAAAACTATTGATACGCCATCCCTACCGTCGCCTCTGAGCCCCTCTATCACTGAAGGTTTGTTTCTGCAGAGCTTCAAACCAGGCTGAAGTTCCCCAACAGCGGTATTCATCACTGAATACACATGTCACTTCGAACCCTCAAATCTACGCCGCAACGTACGATGTTGACTACGAATGTCTTATATTCAACGGATCCCCCGAAGTTCTAAGTTGTCGATATCTCTTCCATCATACCTTTCACTATTTTCGCAAGCCACATCTCTCCAAAAGCACTAGACGCTCCATACCAGCCCAAACCCGGTACGTTTGAGCTCACCACCACGATCGATTTGACTTCAGTCTAACTCTAGACTACAGTGACCCATGCAGATGATCCATTCTTCGCCCGAACGCTCTAGACCTAAACCTCAAACTCGTTCCCGCCCCGAAACCACTGTAGTCTCTGGTCCCCTCTCACATCTTCTCCAACCGAGAACAAGTGACTGGTCAAGCCTGCATTCCAGTATTGCTGTGGGACACAAAGCGACTACCAGAATACACTCAACCAACAATGCTAGATGCAAGCGAAGGGACCTCCTTGGGGAAGGTCGTTCCAACTGCTGTGATGAAACAGCCTGAGTGTGAAACCACCTCATGTGGCAGGCTTGCACACCTTAGAGGACGTGGAGGTTCGTGAGTCCTGGAGCAAGGACGTTCGATAGGAGATAGAGAGGGCATACTTCCCCTGTGATTATCCTTCTCGTGATATAATAGTAGAACAGCCGTAGAGGCAACCAAGGAACATTGAGGCAAGCTTAAGCGTTGACTTCTTCGTAGGCAGACTCAAATACTCGTATGTACTCCTATGATTCTGAAAATGTAAGAACCCGTGCGTAAAATCTGAAATAATAAGCACGCGACCCAGGTCGTAGACTACAGAGTTGGTGTATACCTCTCGCCCAGGAGACGGGCTTCCTAGAGTGATTTCTCATCGGGGTCAAGGTGGCTTCCCATACAAGCTCTCTGCTATCTTCACCCCGATCCTAGCATAATTAAGCGTAGCAAATACAATACCGTGTCTCAGAGGCTGTGTATGTGCCTCGAAATTCTGTACAGCCACTTCCTCGGAGGTTTGTCTGTTCTTGCGAGCCCTCGACGTCCTCCATCCACCACGTTTCCTTCAGCAAGGTATGGATCGCTGTTCTGCGAACTTTCTCACGCGTCGACTGCACGAGCGCAGGCCTAGACGATTAGCTTCAGCGAAATACAGGATGTATATACATCAAGGGCGTAGGGACGTACCAATCTAAGCTGGAAAATGGATTCAACTCTCGTTCAGCCTAGGTTCCGCGTAGGTTTAGAGTTGTTGGGTAACGTGCTATTCCCCACTCAAGCGTCTTTTAAGTTTCAACAGTACAGCTTCGGCCCTTGATTCTTCTGGTTGAAGGTACAATGATCTTCGAAAGTAAACATGAGCTGAATGGAGTAGGCCTCAGGAAAGCCGCGTAAAGTTTCTCTTGACACGATATCAGAGTTCCACTTCGCATAGTGCTCAGCGGATTTGGGAGCAGATGCTGTGCGCTATTTAGAATATTTGATCAGTATACATTCAAAGGCAGAGCCATTCGTCTTGGTAATCCCCGGAAGTTCGGGACCGAAGTGATATCATGATGATTTAACGAAGCACTCGGCCCCAACAACATCAGTATCTGAATCAGGGTCACCATGTCGTGACTTGAGCGTAGCAAATGCTTGTGTATCTCCGTGTCGCTCATAATTGTTACTTTCACCATTCCTGTCTTTGTAACTTGTTGAATCGATATCGCATCTCCCCTTAGGTCATATGGTACTTTTAGGTTCTCCACGTACGAATATAAGCAAACGAAGATATGTTTTCTCCTTGTTCTAGTTGAATCTCATCGGACTCCGTTCAGTTTTCTTTCCTTTCAGACGCCGATCTTGAGCACGCTCACTGCACCGCTTCGAACATACCTTTCAATTTCCAGGGCTACCAACCACGATTGATATTTTGACTCGTCATGCCAGGAAGAGGCGCAGGCGTTAAAGGCACCCTGACATGCCCATTTAGTAGGTATGTAGTTCTTTACGGTACCCACATCCACATAACTTGTGAGAAGTATATTTGCAGGACATTCGCGACGGCTGCACCTGAGTTCAAGACGTTAACACATTTGAGCACCTCACCTTATCTTTTTTCTATTCAACCTCTCAAAATACCTACCGCATTCGTCATCTCAGACTCAGAAAAGGTGTTTGAACAAACAAGTCGGCCACCTTCCGTGACACCGCGATCGAGACGGTCGCCCGGATCACTTCGAGATTCCGCAAATTCAAATCTTCGATACCTAAATAATATTCCAATATGTTTGAAGCTTGGCTCTGGTGGATTAGCGGAATACTCGTGTTTATCGCCGACCATCGGTTACCCAGAGCGAATAAGGATCATAGTATAGTGACAGATGATGATATGATATTCCACAATCTTGGGATCCACTTTCGGCTGCATGGCATTAAACATGGCATACTCCCTTCAATCTCAGTTCAACAACAATATCTTCTTGAATACGGTGGAATATGACGGTCAATAATTTGATAGTAGCCATCATAAGTTCCGTAAAAGGTATGTTTCCATAATCTTGCTATACTGCCACTATCTGAAGCCGAGAGAGGAAGCCACAGAGCAGACTTCTTTATTAGCTTACAGCCCCCGAGCATCTTGAGGCACACCAGAACTTGATTTTCCCGTCGCGCAACTCCGCCGCCGGCCTACTTGAGTCGTGCAAGAAGGTGACTCTTGATCGATCAATGCTCTTTCCAGTCCGTTTGGAATGAACGGCCGGATGAGCCTGCCACTCCTCACACCTCTGATCTGAGTTTACTTATGGTCCGACACCGACGCTAACAGATTAACTTCGTGCAAGAAGGGCACTGAGGTAACGGCATGAGAATAGTCGACATAGAATCTAAGCATCTGCAGGCAGGCACGGTTGTTTGCATCCCAGATCCTGACTGTAAAGTAGCTCTCCCAGACGCCAGCCGGGTGGAGTCGCGCGAGAAGACAACCAAATTGGCCGCACCTCGATGATCTTTTTGAGGATAACAATTTGTGTTGAGAGTATAGATCTTGTTGAATTGTTGGATGACTTGATATTGACTCAAGTGTGATTTGTATTATATCAGAAACTTCCATGGGTACAGACATTTCCAGCCTCTATCGCTTCGTTGTCTTTGGTAACCTGTCTTCGAGATTTGAAAGACTTGTCCATCTAGGTGAAGCTGGCTTATTCCCGAAAATTTCTAGTAGCAGCGAAAAATTTTGTTCCAAATAGTACAATAAAGTTCATCCCCAATATGTAGTGACCGTGTCCAGCGATACTGGAGAAATTCGGCCATGGGCATTCGGTTGTGCTGGTTAATATCCAAAGAGTAATTTCCTCTAAAGCTATATATGAATTGTTTTGTAGTTACTGATGTATATTAGCTTAAATTAATCTAGAACACCAAGCAGTTTTCGCGTCATGAACATCAGTATGCTGTTGATCGTTATTATAGGTCCGTCACTTTCATCCTCCCGTTTACTGATACTAATGTCGGGCAGTACTATCCACCATGCCTCATCTGGTGGCAATGATTTTAAGTGAATATTCCAATGGATTTAGTTGATATTCGTTCAATAACCTGTTTACTACCGTGTAAGAATTCAATTGACTACTTGATATCCGCTTAGTGGAAAATCTATGGATTGTTGAAAGAAAAGGCTGGCTACGAAGGCTGATGAGAACATGAGAGGACGAAATAATCTTTTTGAAGATGCCCACCAATACACATCATCAGCCCGAGCGGTAACAACTGTAACTCGAGGCGTTTATCCGCGGATATCGAATGAGATATTAGATGATCCCTCCATACTCTATGTTCAATTTACTACAAGAAGATGTTGTTTTGCACAAGCTCAATGGGAAGGTGATGGTACGCGGGTGCGGATCTACTAATATTACGAGGTCTCAACGCCGTCGTGAAGGCAGGTTGGTCTAGTAAAGCAAGGACTCATTAGACGCGTAAAGCGATTCGGAAATAGCTCGAGATCTGACATAGTTGAGGACTGGAACAGGGAGAGGAAGGAAACCAGACTAGCCTAGGGATCTGCATATACTTCAGGATATACCAAGATAGTAAAACCGGTTCGGAGCTTATCGAGGACGTACGAGCATTCAGTATGTTGAAATGGTCATCAGTGGTTCCTGCCACACTGGATCGATCGGTTCTTTGCGAATTGTAACTTTGTATATCATTCCAATGCCGAGTCTAGCGTGTGAGGGCAGTTAGCGAAGTCTCGTGCACTGCCCCGATACGTTCAAAAAAAGGATGAAAACTCCCCAGAGGTTCCGCTTAACTTTCGGCCCAAAGTGCTTCTCGCACGAGAAAAGTCCACAGATAATGTACTGCTTGTTGCAAACCGCTAACCGGGAATCATTCGCACAGGAGTTTCCAGGGTCGTGCAAGCGCATGATCCTATATATTCTGCGGTTAAAGTGATCTTTTCGGCTGATTGCGGAATAGACAGTCCAGCTCTACAACAACACTGCTTTTGGTACTGCTTTAGGCCAGGTGATTGGTTTATGACTTTTAATAGATTAAAGCCCAGCGCATCCAGTAGTAGAATTTGCTCACCGTTTCTTGCCTAAGTCTGCCCTCATTAGATGGTGACTATTTCCCCACTTCTTCTCTAATTTCGAATAGAGAAGAAGGATTGAGCTACGTCTATAGTGCCTGGGTCGTAGACTCGTAGATATATAGCTTGATGTTGGAATCTTGCCTCCACGGTCCAGAAACCAATTTGCAAACTATGGCTTCCACGTTCTTCATCACTGCCCTCGCGGCCACGATCCCCTTTGCTAACGGCCATTTTACTTTCGCCCGTGTGGCCGTAAACGGGGAATGGCAGCACCCAACACGCTACATCCGGTAAACTAGTCCTTCTCCAGATTACCTTCCCCTTCCTCCACCAACCAACCATCTAATAAACCCATCCAGTAACAAAACCGACGAGTTTGAAGAGCCATACACCCCAAACACGAATTACAATATTCGTTACTATAACTTCCCCACTTATCCCACAGATCTCCCAGAATCTGTACGATGTGGCCGCGATCATATGGCCCATGCTTCCGATACCGACGTACTCAAAGTGAAAGCTGGAGATACGATTGAGTTTGTAGCAACGCGGTATGAGCCAAAAGCATACCAGGACAAGCAGTGGTACGGGTGTCCGGATGGGAAAGGTATGTGCAGCGATGAAGATCCCGTCGGCCAGCCACCAAATAGCTACATGGGCATCCAGCACCCAGGACCACTGCTCGTCCATATCTCCAAGGTTCCGGATGGAAAGTCTGTGCACTCTTACGATGGGAGCGGTGAATGGATAAAGATCCATACCGTGGGACTGGAGCTGCGGAATGACGATCCTAAACACCCGGTCTGGTGGATTCCGTATAACGGGCTCAACCCGGCTCCTCGTGTGAGTGATATCGATACGCTTCTGTAGTTCCTCAAACTGTACTGACCCGCATGATGGTAGTTCCCCTTTAAACTACCGCCACAGACTCCAGCTGGCCAGTATTTGATGCGAGTCGACGTCATCTGGCCTGGCCTCCTCTGGAAAGAGGGCGACAAAGTAATCACAAACGGCGATGCACAACTCTATCCCAGTTGTGCGCAGATCCAAGTCGAAAGCGAAGTCGTTGGGTCTCTACCCAAGGGCATCAAAATCCCCGAAGATTTATGCAAGAACTGCTCTGGTAAGGAATCTGATACTCTTTTTGGAAGTAGTCCAGTGCTGATCCTTACGTCAAGGAATGCAAGTTTCGCTGGAACAATATAGGCATGAAAAGGTGGATCCAGGCTATGTGTATCCCGGTGGTCCCTTGTGGGATGGAGAGAGGCTCATGGAGGATAGAGCGCCTTCGCCGTAGTCCAAGGAAGGTGGGTCCTCGCCGATCGGTAACGTTGAGCTTCAAGGATTGTTTGTCGGTGGATTGCAGCTATGCTAAGTCACTTCTTGACTAAATTATATCAGTAGTGCCGGGTTCTTTCAGTTTGGGGTGTCCTGTAGCGGCAGATCGTCAGTGACGGTGCAGGAATACGCGGGGGTTTACCATTTCTGTTCCATGCCACTCTATTCACAGCTTGCTGGGCTCTGCAATCTCCATCCATCCATTTTTAGCGATCTGTAGCGCCAGATATTCATGCGCCAACGTTGGCCACGTTACTCTCCAACACCCGGAGGATCTCTTAGTCCTAATGAAGGTCTGGTCAGCCTGATTTTACTATAATAGCCAGTTTTACGGTGAGCAGTACAACCTTCTGATATCCTAAGTCACGTGGCGTATGCGAGTATTCGAGGTGTGTGGTCATGAAGTCCCAACAATATATTCGTCCGCCCAAATCGCTTAAACGACAAAGAAAAGAAGGCCTTATACCCACTCCAACCCCCAAAACAGAATGGACGCGCTATTGGTGTCAAGGGTATCACAATACATTAGTACAACAGAAGTCAGATGAACGTTCGCTCCTGAGGTCCATCCCCTCTTTCTCGCAGCAGGCTGTAAAGCATTCATCCAAAAGCACGCCCAAAAGTTCATTGAAAAACAAACATGATCCCAAAAACGACTAGCCCAAGATTTTTAGCTCCCAAAATCGAGAAACAACAACATGCTAGATCGCTCTGTGAAAATCTCGAATCTCAACACAAGTCCCAGAATGAGAAAAGGATTTCCCGATGACCTAGAGGAATCTCCAAATGGTACAAAAGGAACAACAACCTCTACCCCAGATGCCAAATAAGTTTCAAAACGACGGAAGAACCCCTTCCACAGAATATGGAATGTACAAAGCGTGACCCTCTCTGGGCATATACACAACCACAATCATTGTCAACTTTTACTTCAGCCAGATATCTCCGCCCTCACCTCTCTCCCACTTCCTCCAAGCAAGCTCATACGCTTCTTCCAGATCCCTCACCCACCTCCTTGTATCAAACAACGCACTGGTCAACCTCGCCTCGTACAACATCTTCCTCAATTCACTCAATCTTCCTTTCGCTTTCCCGTTCTCATACACACAAGACGATCCTAACCGAACAACCATCTCTTCATACTCATCATCATTCCCCGCGATCAATTCTCCCGCGGCCTTCCGTCCTTCCGGTGTTTTTGGTAGAGCACCTTTTAGGATACTAGCCGCCATTCGCGAACACATCTTGTATTTGTATCGAGGCAAGGTAAGAAGGGGTGTACCGGACCAAAGAATGTCGGCGGCAGTGGTGTGCGCATTACACTCCGGTGTATCGAGGAACAAATCACAGACACGGGCACGAGCGATATGTTGTTGCTTCTGGGCGACATCTGTGAAGAGAATGCGGTTGGCGACTTCTTGGCCTGCCCATTGAACGGCAGTTTGCCGGAGATTGGTTTCACCGAGGTCTGGGAAGCGCAAGAGCCAGAGGACAGCTTTGGGAAGCTGGGCGAGAATTCGAAGCCAAGTACGAAATGTGGTGGGCTCAATCTGATTAACATGTCAGTATATATGCTCCAAATGAAGTAAAGATGCCCATTACACACCTTGTACAGCTGATTGAAATTTCCAAGGATGATCGCATCGTCTGGCAGATTTGGAAATATTTCCTTCCTCATATTCCAGCGTCTCTGCTGTTCATCTTCCCAACTCAGTTGCTGAGCTTGCGCGTCCGGCGCACTTTGGCGGTGATCGCAACAAAAGAAGGTATCCCGACAGAAGATGATGTTCTCCCCATAGACCCAGTTTTCATTCGAACCTCCGCTGTTTTCATCCACTAGCTGGTCCTGTAGGTCAACATTGCGTCGCCACTCCCGAAGTGTATCCGGTGGAACGGCTGTATCATCAGCAAGCAGGTAGTCGCACCATTCTGCTCCCAGGGTTCCTGCGAATCCCATGAAGGACATCTGAATGGGGGCTGGACGAGCAGCAAAGACCTCATTCCTTGCACCGCGGGTATACCCATTCAAGTTGATTAAGATATGGATGCCATCGTTGATTATTTGGTTCACGAGGCGCTCTGCCGACCAACTGTTGGCATCGTAGAATACGGGGGCCTCTTTCTCAATCTGTTGGCGGTGAACCGATCCATCACTTGCTGTCGTGGCATAGCAATACGCTTTGACGCGATTTGGGTTGTGTAAGCCAAAAACAGACTGCATCAAATGTGCTAGAGGATGGTTATTGAAATCTGACGACACATATCCAACCTTAAGCTGAGGGTTTGGCGGTGGAGGAGGCTCATAAACAGTTTGAGGAAGCCAAGGAGCTCGAAGGGTCGAGCAAGATATGCGGAGGCCATTGCGCTGAGATATCAGGCGGATCTGCTTGGCCGACATGGGACAGGTGAAGGTATGAAATGGCAGGACGGTTGGCGCTGCAGGAACTGTCAGACCAGCGGGCAATTGGGGCCTCTTGTAACTGGTAACAGGACGTGGTCGATTTTGCACGTATTTGTCTTGGTACCATTGCCACATAATCTGTCGGATAGCACGCTCCACCATCCGAACAAGTCGAGCACCTTCCCACTTCTTGTTCTTCCAAGAGACAAGAGTGGACTTCATATTCTGAACCTTTTCTTGGAGATTTTTGCGATTGGTCTCAGAGAGGGAAATCACGCGTTGAATATCATGGACCAAGTGATCATCCAGTATTCCCCGGCCCCAGTCCTCACCCTCGGCAAGCTGTTTTTCCACCAGGTCGACGACCCTCTTGATCCAACCAGAGCTTGAGGCTCCTGGTAATGTCGCATCTAAAAGCATTCCGTGATCATCGACGTGCCAACGATCTCGTGAGCCACCATCATTGGCAATCCCACCTCTTGAAGTCCAGCTACAGACCGAGTTCAAC
>Ga0247768_1000948_pt1 | contig 10348 bp, 15 predicted proteins | sample UWRJL016104C6_FD_179944 | JGI IMG/M metagenome (GOLD analysis project Ga0247768, IMG submission 179944) | Plant litter microbial communities from Arlington Agricultural Research Station in Wisconsin, United States - UWRJ-L016-104C-6 | ecosystem: Environmental > Terrestrial > Plant litter >... | reverse complement strand
TCCACGTCGCCGTGGAGGTCGAGACCGAGGTCTCGGTGGTGGTCATCGCGGGTGGCGGCGGCAGCACCCGGGTGACCGTCGGGGCCGTTGTGCTCAGCGTGATCGTCACCGGGCCGGCGACCGAGGTGACCACCGGCGTTTCCCGGACTCCGACGGGCATGGTGGCGGGCGAACCGGGCCGATCCGCGACGATGAGCACCGCGACCAGCAGTCCGGTCGCGATGCCGCCGAGGACACCCACCGCGATCGAGCCGATATTCGCCATGCCACGCCTCCTCGATGCGCCTCCGCGCAACTAGCGAGGTAACAGAAAGTCACTTCAGGTCTCGCTTACGACCCCGTCTCCACTAGCGGATATACCATTGTCCTTCGTTCCGAGCTTACGATCTGTTACCACAGCCGCAAGTCGCGACGTCACCCGATCGGGGTTGAGTCACTTCGACTCAACTTTGCGCCAAAACCGCGTTTCGATCGCGGCGGCCAAGATTTTTTGCGTATTTATCGACGGTTCCGGAGCCGTTATTAAAGGAATGGCAATGAGTAAGTAATCCACTGAATCGGACTATTGTTTTCCGGCTTGTCCACGGAACCGAAAGAAGGTTGAGTGCATCTGATATCCATGTTCGAGCCGACGACCCGAGGTCACCGTGGACGCAAATAAGCCGGTCAAGCCTGAAATCTCCGATATCGCCCAGCGCGCCGAAGAGGCGAAGGAACGCCTTCAGCGAGTCGCCGCCACGGCGACGAGCAAGGACGGCGCGGCGACGGTGACCGTCAACGTCAGCGGGGCGCTCCAGCAGCTGGCCTTCGGCCCGAAGGCCGACCAGATGTCGCGCGCCGAACTGGCCGCGTCGGTGCTCGCCACGGCGCACCGGGCGCAGGCCCAGGCCGCGCAACAGCTCACAGCGGTGATGGCGCCGCTGATCGGCACCGACAGCGACGCGATGAAGTTCCTCGAGGAGCAGATCCCGGCGCCCGAGGTCCCGGAGGAAGAACCGCCCGCGGCCGGCCAGCAGTGGCAGCTCGACCCGGAGCAGCGCGCGGCCCCGCAGCGGCCACCCGCTCCCCCGGCACCGCCGCCCGCGCCGCGACCGGCCCGGCAACGGCCTCCGTCCGACGATGACGATTACTACGGCGATTCCATTCTGCGCAGGGGGTTTTGATGGCTGACGGATTCCAGGTCGGGCTCGACGAGCTCGCCGCCCACGAAGAAGAAGTGCGGAGAATCGCCGAAGAGGTGAATACCGCTTCCGAGGCGGGCGCCGAAGGTGGCGCCGCCTTCGACAACGCGTTCGGTCTGGTCGGTCAGGTTTTCGCCATCCCCATTCAAATCTGGGTGTCTTCGGCCAACCATTTCCTGGAGGCGGCCGTCGAGGCCGGGCACGACGTCGCCGACCGCGTCAAGACAGCGCACACGATGTACACCGAGCACGAAGCCAAGACGACCACCCTGTTCAAGAGCCTCGGTCAGGAGATGCCGGCATGACCGAAACGCAGGAGAACCCGCTCGTCGCGACCAGCGAGTCGCCCAGCGGCTTCCTGACCAACACGGGCAGCTCGTCGAACGAACTCGACAACGTCAACGCCCAGTCGTCCGGCTCGGGCCTGTTCAGCGACGCGGCGTCGACACTGACCGACATCAGGAACGGCGACTGGGGCAACGCGGCGTTCGATGTCGGCACCGACGCCCTCGATCTGCTCGGTGCGGCGATGGACCCGCTCGGCACGCTCGCGAGCGCCGGGGTCGGCTGGCTCATCGAGCACATCAGCTTCCTCAAGCAGGGCTTGGACGAGCTGGCGGGCAACCCCGAGGCCGTCACGGCCAAGGCGGTGACCTGGAGCAACGTCTCCAAGCAGCTCACCAGCAGCGCCGCCGATTACGAGAAGTCCGCCGCCACCCTCGGCCAGTCGTTCTCCGACGGCGACGCCGCGGCCGCGTACCAGGCGACGGCGAAGAGCTACGCCGCGACACTGCGGGGCGCGGCGAGCCACGCCCAAGGCGCTTCGACGGCGATGAACATCGGCGCCGCGCTTGTCGGCACCGAGCGCGGGCTGATCCGCGACATGATCTCGTCGTTTGTCGGCGAGCTGATCATCAAGGGCCTCGCCGCGCTGGCCGCGTCCTGGTGCACCTTCGGCGGCACCGTGGCCGCGTTCATCGCCGACACCGTGCTCGAAGGCTCGATCCTCGCCGAGAAGATCAGCACCAGGATCGCCAAGATCGTGGAGAAGCTGGAGACGCTGGCGAAGAGCGCGGGCAAGTCCAAGGCCGCCATCGAAACCGCCGCGAACGCGCTGAAGAAGGTCGGCAAGGGCCTCGACAAGGCCGTGGACAAGGGTGTCGACGCCGCCGCGAAGCTCGACGGCACCGCCGCCAGGCTCAAGCAAGCGGGCAAGGACGCCAAGGAGATCTCGGCGGCGGATCGCGCCGAGAAGTGGACCCAGGACGCCAAGAACGCCGTGCCCGGCCGGGAGCACTTGGAAGGCGCCGGCGACGCGCTCTCAGAGGACGGCCGGAACGCCCTCAACCAGAAGCACTGGCGCGAGGGTGACTCCGTCAAGCCGAACCTCGCGGACGCCACCGGCGTCGCCGCCGAGGGCCGCCGGCAGGAGAACGAGCAGTACGACCGCTACAACGAGGCCCAGGAGAAGTACGAAGAGGAGCACGGGAAAGAAGGCGAGCCCGCCGAACCCGAAACCGCGGCGGCGGAGTAGGCACCGATGGTGGACCAATTCGAAGTCGACCGGGCCAACTTCGCCGGCCGCCTGCACCCCTCGCAGCGCGGGAAAGTACTGGACAACCTGTGGATCGGCGTGTTCCTGGTGGTCGCCGGGGTGGTCATCCTGGCGATCGCGCCCAAGGACTCGGGGGCGATGTTCTTCGCCTACATGCTCCCGGTGATCGTGATGCTCGGCTTCGGCCTGTGGATGAGCGTCCGGCGCCTTCTCGATGTGTCCCAAGGGAAACTCGTGCCGTTCACCGGCTGGACCCAGGACGGCGGGGTCCACCGGGGGCGGCAGGGCCCGCAGGAGTACCCGATCGTCGTCTACACCTCACTGAGCCGGGGTGCCAACACCGTGTACAACGTGCGGGTCGGCGGGCAGGTCTTCAGGATCAAGAAGGAGCTGTACACGCGGATCCAGCCGGGGCGGAACAACACCGCTTTCCTGACCCCGCATACAAAACAGCTGATCAACGTGGCACCGACACCGTGACGGACCGGGTGATCCGGTTCCACCGGCGGCCGATGAAGGGACTGCTCGGCGGCTTTGTCGCCGCCGGCATCCTCGGCCCCGGCGCGCTTTGGCAGGCCGTCTCCAATCACATCCTGACCACCCAGAAGGGCTCGGGCGACTACTACCTGCCGCTCGGGCTGCGCGTCGTGCTGGGTGTCATCGGCGCGGGGCTGACGTTGATGGCCTTGTTGTGCGGCCTGATGATGCTGGTGGGCGCGGAAAAGACGACGTTGACGTTCTCCGGTGAAGCGCTCGTCGGAAAAGCGGCGGACTCCGAGAGGATCAGCGTTCCCTGGGACGGCATCACCGCCGTCCGGCTGGCGCCGCGGCACCACAAGCATCGGCTGGAACTGCTGATCCACGACCCCGACATCGTGGCGCTGTACGTCGATTTGGCGTCGATGAAAGCCCGCGCCACAGCGGAAGGCACCTGGTACGAGCTGCCCTACGACCTCGGCAAACGAGCGGCGGACCAGGTCGGCGCGGCCCTGCGGGAACTACGGCCGGGACTTCTGCGGGCGGCTTGAGGCCAGCTGGTGGTCAATCGGGGTCGTGAGTGTTTCGCGGGGTTCTAACCCCTCGAAACACTCACGACCCCGAGGTGACCGGCTTGAGGCCGTCGATCACGACGCGGACGAGGTCGCTCTCGGCGTACCGCTGCGCCGCAACGCTGCCGACGATCAGGGCGCGGAGGTCGCCGCCGGTGATGTCCGGCCGCACCGCACCGGCCTGCTGGGCACGGGCGAGCAGCTGCCCGAGGGCATCGCGCAGGCCGCTGTTCGCCCCCGTTTTGAAGGCGAAGCCGGTGGTCGGCGCGAGCGCGTCACACAGCGCCTTGTTCAGTGACACTTGCCTGATCAGGCGCCTGAAGAAGGCGAAAAAGACCTCACCCGGCTTGTCCGACCCGAGGAGTTCGCGGGCTTCGCGGGCGAACTGCTCGATGCGGTCGACGACAACCGCCTGGAACAGTGCTTCCTTGCTGGGGAAATGGCGGTACACGGTCCCCGCGCCGACGCCCGCGCGCCGCGCGATCTCGTCCAGCGGGACGGCCGCGCCTTCGGTGGCGAACGCCTCTTCGGCGGCGGCCAGGACGCGGGCGCGGTTGCGCCGCGCGTCGGCGCGCAAGGCGGGCTTCTCGGCCGTCAATTCGTCCACAACGGCCTGAACGCCTCCGGCCGGTGGCGAATTCCCTGCTCAATCCACTTTGGACCGCCTTGAGCGGTTACGGGCCGGCCGTCTGCGACGACGGCGGCACGAAGAGCCGATGGGCCGTGTCCACGGTCGCTTTCCACACCCCGGGGATCAGCAGCACCCCGAGCAGGACAAAAACCGGGAAGATCAACCGGGTCTCGACCTTCTTGCCGGTGCGGAACCGCAGTGCCTTCGGCGGCCGGATCTCGTACCAGGTCTCACCCGCGATCGGGATGGGGAAAAGGAACGGGCACCCGGCGATGGTGAGTGAATCACCGAGACAGTGGGTGAAACACCCGGCGGCGACGGCGATTCCGAGCCAGCCGGAGATCTGGTCGAGTTCGGCCGCTTTGTCCCCCGCGGTGTAGACCCACCACGCGACGGCACCGCCGGTGACCGGCAACAGCCAGTCCCCCAGCACGCCTTCCGCGAGCATCAGCCCGAGGATCACCACCGCGCCGACGGCCCACGGCCCCCACGTCCTGGTGGCGGCGGCGGTGGCCACACCGAGGCCCACCGCGAACAGGATGGTGTGCGACATGTGCCGGTGCTGGCCGGTGACCTTCTCGTCGCGCGGACCCTTTGTCAGCGCGTACAAAGCCGACGACACGCGCCGGAGCAGCCACGAGATGAACCCGGTCAGCGGGCCCAGCAACCTGGACGCGCTGGCGCCCGGGTGGTCGAGGTCGGGCAGCAGGGCGAAGCCCGCTGTCGTCGCGCCGAACACCACCGCCTGGTGAACCGTGCCTGCGCCGACGACCGGTGCCAGGGCCAAGCCCGCGCACCACCCCGAGAGCGCGTGCGTACGCCCCATCATGCTGCTTTTGTTCCCCAGTTTTCGTGAGTACCCGACAGATCCAGCTGCCTTCGAGAGGCTCAGGCAGGTGGTTCGCGCACCACCGTCAGATGTTCCGCGACCCCGGTGAGGTCGATGACACGGCTGACGGCGGCGCTGGGTACGACGGCGAGCTCGAACTTGTGCTCGCCGGCCTCGCGTTGCGCGTGAAGCACGACGTTCAGGGCGGACGAATCGAAGAAGCTCACGCCGGTCAGGTCGAGGACGACGCGCGTGGGCTTCTGCTCCGTCAAAGCCGTTAACTGGTCTTTGAGCTGAGGGCTGGTCAGCAGGTCGAGTTCGCCTGTGACGATCACTCGGGGTGCGGTCTGCTCAGCGTCGATCTTGATGCTGAAACCGGGTGTCTCGGGGGAGGGCATGGACATTCTCCTCAGGGTCCACGAAACCCTAGCCCAAGACGTCGCGTCGCTCACCCAGTGGGGAGCGCCTTCCGGCGGGCGCGGCGCTGACGCAGGAACAGTTCACGGCGTTCGATCTCCCCGAGGCCGCCCCAGATGCCGTACGGCTCCTGGACGCTCAGGGCGTGCTGACGGCATTGGGCAAGCACCGGGCAGGCCTGGCAGATCTCCTTGGCGCGGGCTTCGCGCCGGTCACGGGCCGATCCACGCTCGTTGTCGGTGTGGAAGAAGAGGCTGCTGTCGGCGCCACGGCAGGCCCCCTGCAGCTGCCACTCCCACTCTTCGGCCACGACCACCGGCAACCTGCTCACGTCAGCCATCTTCATCTCCGCCTCTCCAACGACCACGTCGAGCGAGAATTGCCCACCTGGAGTCCGGCTCAAACCTGCGTTTGGTTTGCTCATACCTTGGGCACTGCCAGCGCAGTGACGCCGACGAGAGGAACGCGAGTGGTGGACGACACTCCGGCAGACGGAGACGGCGCACAGGTGATCGAGGTCAAGACAGCCGCGATCCCGCAAGTCATACCGACCCTGCGCACGATCGCGGCCGATGTCGCGATGCGCCAGGACTTCGATCTCGACGCGATCGAGGACCTGCGGATGGCCTTGGACGAAGCCTGCTCCCTTTTGTTGCCATCCGCCTCCGATGGCAGGTTGAGCTGCGTTTTCTCGGCTGTCCCCGGCCGGGTGGAGATCTCCGTCTCAGTGCTGGCGGATTCCGCGAAGCTCACCGAAGACAACGAGCTCGGCTGGCAGCTGCTGACCGCTCTGACCACTTCGGCGAAGAGAACGGTGACGCCGGGCGAAGGTGGTTACCTGTCGCGCATCGATGTCATGCGCGAGAGCGATGCGGTCGCCCAGTGACCCTTGAGCAGCAGCCGGACACCGACGGGCTGTTCACCCAATTGGCTGACCTGCCCGCCGGTGACCCGAGACGCGAGGCGATCCGCGACGAACTCGTGCGCGCGCATCTGCCGGTGGCGCGCAACCTCGCCCGGAAGTTCCGCAGCCGGGACGAGTCGATGGACGATCTCATCCAGATCGCCACGGTCGGGCTCATCAACGCCGTCGACCGGTTCGATCCGTCGCACGGCAGCGACTTCCTGGCCTTCGCCGTGCCCACGATCTCCGGCGAGCTGCGTCACTACTTCCGCGACAACAGCTGGTCGGTGCGGGTCCCGCGGCGGCTCAAGGAGCTGAACGCGAGCATCGCGGCGGCCCGCGAGGAGCTGACGATCCAGCTGGCCAGGGCGCCGCGGCCGAGTGAGATCGCCGAGAAGCTCGGCATCGGCACCGAAGAGGTCTACGAAGGTCTTCGCGCTGGCCAAGGCCGGTATGGGGCCTCGCTGGACAACCTGCTGGAGAACTCCGCGCACGCCGCTTTCGGCGCGCCGGACGCGAACCTCGACCAGGCCGAGATGCGGGAGGCGCTGCGGCCGCTGCTCGAGACGCTGCCGGATCGTGAACGCAAGATCGTGGCTCTGCGCTTCGGGTACGGGCTGAGCCAGTCCGACATCGCCCGGCGTGTCGGCGTGTCGCAGATGCAGGTTTCCCGGCTGCTCACCGGGACGCTGAAGAAGCTGCGCGAGGGACTCGGCGACGAGCACATGCCAGGTGATTGACCGATGGACATCGACGCCGCGGCACCGGGACAGGCTCGGCGGACCGTTCGCGAAACCCTCGCCAAGCTGGGCGTGTCCGAAGAGCTCGCCGCGGACATCCTGGTGGTGACCTCCGAGCTGGTCAGCAACGCCGTCGAGCACGGGGACGGGTTCGAGGGGATGGAGCTCGAACACGAAGGCGACCAGTTCACCGTCCGCGTCTACGACCACAGCACCGTCCGCCCGAAGCCGCGTGCGGTGGAGCCGCTGACCCCGCGAAGCCGCGGGCTCATGCTGGTCGACGCGCTCGCCCCGGCCTGGGGCAGCGAAGAGTGTGAAGGCGGCAAGTTCGTCTGGGCGAGGTTCACGGTCTGATCGACCCTCCCGCCTAGGATCTGCAGGTATGGAGACACGCGAAATCGCCCGGCTCGGCCGGTACGTCAGCTCGGTCGGGCTGGGCTGCTGGCAGCTCGGAGCCGACTGGGGCAACGTCGAGGAGTCCGACGCTCTGGCCGTTCTGCACGCCGCCGCGGACGCCGGGGTGACCTTCTTCGACACCGCCGACGTCTACGGTGACGGCCGCAGTGAACGGCTGGTCGGCCAGTTCCGCGCGGAGCGGGCCGACGAGGGCATCTTCGTGGCCACCAAGATGGGCCGCCGCGTCGACCAGGTGCCCGAGAACTACGTCGCCGCCAACTTCGACGCGTGGAACGACCGCTCGCGGAAGAACCTGAACGTCGACACCCTGGACCTGGTCCAGCTGCACTGCCCGCCGACAGCGGTCTACTCGACCGACGCTGTCTACGACGCCCTCGACTCCCTGGTCGAGCGCGGCCGCATCAGGGCGTACGGCGTCAGCGTCGAGACCTGCGAAGAAGCACTGACTGCGCTGGCCCGGCCCCATGTCGCGACCGTCCAGATCATCCTGAACGCCCTGCGGCTCAAGCCCTTGGAGCAGGTGCTCCCGGCCGCCGCCTCGGTCGGCGCCGGCATCATCGTGCGTGTGCCGCTCGCGTCGGGCCTGCTGTCCGGGAAGTACACGGCCGACACGAAGTTCAGCGCCGACGACCACCGGAACTACAACCGCCAGGGCGAAGCCTTCGACGTCGGCGAGACGTTCTCGGGCGTGCCGTTCGACGTCGGCCTGGAGGCCGTCGAGCGGCTGCGCGGCGTCGTGCCCGCCGAGCAGACCCTCGCGCAGTTCGCGCTGCGGTGGATCCTCGACCAGCCCGGTGTCAGCGTGGTCATCCCCGGCGCGCGCAACCCGCAGCAGGCGCGGGACAACACCGTCGCCGCCGGTCTGCCGCCTCTGGACGCGAAGGCCGCCGACACCGTCCGCGAGGTTTACGACGACCTCATCCGCCCGCTCATCCACGACCGCTGGTGAGGAACCCCACATGTCGATGACCCCCGAAGAGCTGCTGACCACCACCCGGACCGTCCGCAAGCGGCTCGACCTGACCAGGCCGGTGCCGCTGGAGCTGATCCAGCGGGCGCTCGACATCGCGCTGCAGGCACCCAGCGGGTCGAACACGCAGCAGTGGCAGTGGATCGTGCTGACCGACCCGGCCAAGCGCGCCGCGATCGGTGAGCTGTACCAGCGGGCCTGCCGGGAGTACGTGGAGTCGGCGAACTTCGCCGGGAAGCTCTACGCCGACGACCCGGACCGGTCCAAGGTCCAGGCGCGGGTCGGCAGCAGCGTCGAGTACCTCGCCGACAAGATGGCCGAGGTCCCGGTGCTGGTCATCCCGTGCCTGCAGGTGGCGAAGGAAGGCGAGCTGCCCGCCGGCAACCAGGCGGGGATGTGGGCGTCGCTGCTGCCCGCGGTGTGGAGCTACATGCTCGCGTGCCGCGCGTTCACCCTCGGCACGGCGTGGACCACGCTGCACCTGAAGTACGAGAAGGAAGCCGCCGAGATCCTCGGCCTGCCCGGCAACGTGCACCAGGCCGCCCTGATCCCGACGGCGTTCTACACCGGCGACACCTTCAAGCCCGCCGCCCGCCAGCCGCTCGACGAAGTCCTGCACATCAACGGCTGGTGAGGCGTGTCATGAAAGGGTCTTTCCTGACAGTTTTTGTCAGGAAAGACCCTTTCATGACACTTCCCGTTACTCGACCACAAGCGAAAGCTGCTGGATGCCCCAGTTGTCGGCCTGCGTGCCGGGGAGCCAGACGTCGACGATGTCGTCCTTGATCCAGCTGCCGATGTCGGCGGCGTAGCAGTGGCCGTAACCGGGCACGTAAAGCCTGGTGCCCCAAGGGATGTTGCGGACGTCGACGGCGCAGATGCCGGGGCCGGCGTTGTAGCCGAGCGCGGTCTGGGCGACGTCGTTGTACGACGAGACGCGGTAGTTGAAGGTGGTGCCCTTCGCCAGCGCGAAGGTGCCGAGCCGGTTGTTCGCGTCGAGGCGGTACGACGTCGAGATCTGGCCGAGTGACGCGGCCGAGTTGTCCTCGGCCGACATGGCGTAGATCTGATAGTTCGCGTTCTGGCACGGGCTCGCGTCGGTGACGAGGAAACTCGCCTGGCCCCAGTCGCTGATCCACTGCAGAGCCTGGCCGTTGCGGAACGCGCGGTAGGCGACAGCGCCGGGCACCCGGTTGAAGGTGAATGTCACCTTGCCGTCGGAGCCGAGGCCGCCGGTCAGGCCGCCGGGCGCCGGGAGGCGGTTGCTCACGTTGTACGCGGGCGCGTCGACACCGGGGCCGTGGCCGCCGGAGACCGGGCGCGTCGGGATCGTGCCGGTGTAGAAGTGCTGGCAGGCGGGCAAAGTCGCGGCGGGGGCCGCCGTCGCCGTCGCGGGCACGGTAACCACCGCGGCGAGGGCGAGGAAGGCGAGACCCGCGGCTCGGCGGAACGGATTCGAGGACACTGAGGAACCTCCAGGCGGGGACCATGGGGAGGAGCCGCACCGTGCCGGAGTGGTCGCGAGCGGTCACCAAACCGTATGTGGTCTAGACCACAGAGTCAAGAGGGCCGGGAGTGAGCGGCGGGCGGAGGTGGGGGGGGGTCACCTTGGGGTCGTGAGTGTTTCGCGGGGTTAGAACCCCGCGAAACACTCA
>Ga0247768_1000946_pt1 | contig 10354 bp, 9 predicted proteins | sample UWRJL016104C6_FD_179944 | JGI IMG/M metagenome (GOLD analysis project Ga0247768, IMG submission 179944) | Plant litter microbial communities from Arlington Agricultural Research Station in Wisconsin, United States - UWRJ-L016-104C-6 | ecosystem: Environmental > Terrestrial > Plant litter >... | reverse complement strand
CTCCACACAGCGGAAACACCCATCCGGATCGGAAACCTCCAGCCACTTTTTCCGAGGGGGAGTTCCCCCGAAAGTGTTATTCGCGATCGATGGCTTGAACGAACGCGTGTTACGGCCGGTTCCATTCGAGGGGAAGGGCGAATGTGTCTGGCTGCGGGGATGTCCTGAACGGCGCGTTGAGGACGTTGAACGTCCCGAACGCGTCGTTCAGGACATCGCCCGGCGCGTCCGGCGGGAGGGCTTGTGAGCGTTGCGGCCGGTTAGAACCGGCCGCAACGCTCACAAGCCCGTTCGGGCAGTCCGCAAGGGAGTGAAGGCCTCCTTTACGGCGTCAGACGCCGTAAAGGAGGCCTTCACCACCTCCGACCACCCTGACCGGGCCACGACCCCCAGCCGTCACGGGGTGTAGGTGACGGTGATCTCCGGGGTGGCCGGGCGTGCTTGGCAGGGGAGGACGTAGCCGCGTGCGACGTCGGCGTCGGACAGGGCGTGGTTGACGTCCATGGTCACGGTGCCTTCGGTCAGGCGGGCCCGGCAGGTGCCGCAGGCGCCGATGGCGCAGCCGTACGGCATGTCGATCCCCGACCGGAGGGCGGCGCCGAGCACGGTGTCGCCGGGGGCCGAGGTGGCGGTGCGGGTGCCTTCCAGTGCCACGGTGATGCGGCTGGCGGTGCCGGTGCCGGAATCGGTGCCGTTGCCGGTGAGGTTGCCAGAGACGGTGCCGTCACTCGGTCCGGAGCCAGTGCCGGGCGCAGTGTCAGTGCCAGTACCGGAGCCAGGAGTGTCCACGTGGAACAGTTCGTAGTGGATGGCTTGGGGGCTGACGTCGTGGTCGGTCAGGGTTTTGCGGACCATGGTGACGAGGTCTTCGGGGCCGCAGATGAACCAGTCGTCCACCTTCGCGGGGTGGAGCCGGTTCTGCAGCATGGCGCGCAGGCGCCTGCCGTCGAGGCGGCCGCGCTGGTAGCGCTCGTGTGAGATCGCGAGGGCTTCGGCGACCGGGTCGAGCCGGAGGGGTTTCGCCTTGTGGAGGTCCGGGTCCTGTTCGTCGGTGCGGAAGTGCACGAGGTGCAGCCTGCCGTCGAACTCCCGCGAGAGTTCGGTGAGTTCGTCCGCGTACATCGTCGAGACGCCGAGCCGGTTGACGTACAGCAGGGTGACGCGCGTGTTCTCGTCCGCGGCCAGTGCGGTTCGCAGAATCGACATGATCGGGGTGATCCCGGCGCCCGCGGCGATGGTGACGTAGTGGTGCGCGCGGTCCGTTTCGGGGACGAGGGTGAAGGCGCCTGTCGGGGGGAGCACGTCGAGGGTGTCGCCGGGGCGCAGCGACGCGAGGTGGGTGGAGAGCAGGCCGGTTTCGCGTTTCTTGACCGCGATGCGCAGGTCTCCGGAGTCGGCGGCGGAGCTGATCGAGTAGGCCCGCCGGACTTCCTTCCCGTCCAGCGTGGCCCTCACAATCACGTGCTGGCCGGCGGCGAAGCGGAAGGGCTCGGCCAGGCGGTCCGGGACGTCGAAGCTCAGTTCGACCGAGTCGGCGGTGAGTTCGCGGACCTCGTCGATCCGCAGTTGCTGGAAGCGCGCTTGGCGGCGCGGCTCGGGGGAGCGTTTCGGCGCGGTGGCGAGGTTTTGGGTCAGCTGGCGCCATTCGCGGTACTCCGACGCCGACAGTTCGCGGCCCCACGCGGTCGCGATCGGCACGGCCTGCGCGAGGTAGGCCTCGCGGTTGTCCCGCCACGCCTTGCCGTAGCGGTAGAACGGGATCGACGGGTGCAGGTGGTGCACCAGGTGGTAGTTCTGGCAGAGCATCAGCGGGGTCATCAGCCATTCCAGGCCGACCCGCACCCGGGTCGTGCCGAAGCGGTCGCGCCGCGCGGTTTCGCCGAGGCCGTGGTGCGGCAGCCAGTCGAACCACCACGAGATCAGGCCGAGGCCGATGCGCTGCGGGATGAGATAGATCACCAGCACGTCCCAGCCATGCCCCGAGCTGATGAGCGCGACCGTCGCCGAAAGGGTGGCCGCGAGGATGACGGCGCTCTCCACCAGTTCGGACTGTGGCCGCCGGGGGAGGCGGCTCGCGTAGAAGCGGCCGAACCAGAGGTCGACGGTGAGCCAGCGGACCGGCAGCAGCCACCACGGCCCCTTCGTGGTCCAGGTCGACGGATCGTGGAGGGCGTCCTCGTTGGTGTTGCGGTGGTGCTCGATGTGCGCGTAGCGCAGCAGCGGGAACGCCGCGTACACCGACACGAACGGCATGGCGAGCCTGCCCAGCACCTCGTTGACCCAGGTCAGCCTGCCCGCCGCGTGGTGCTCCGACTCGTGCACCACGGTGAACATGGTGAAGGTGACCGCCGTGTGCATGATGATGGTCAGCCACAGCGGCGCCAGCTCCGCGTAGTGCAGCCAGGTCGCGGCCGCCCAGACGACGAGCCCGCCCGCGTACAGCGCCACCGTCGGCACGGCGACGGCGGGCAGCGGGATGCGCGGGTTCGGCAGCTCGCCGGGGACGACGGTCTTCTCGCCGCCGTCGTCCAGTTGCCCGAGCCGGCTCGGCACGGGGATCAGCCCGGGGCTCGGAACATCGACCGACATCCAGCGGGCTCCTTAGCGCACAACACACCGACAGGCAACAGAGGTGAACAGGCGGTGCAACCGTAGACAAAGATGGCGTGGTTGTAAACGTCAACAACAGTGTGTACCGGCATGTAAACTTCTGTAGTGCGACAACAGCCCGACTTCGCGAGAACGGTCCGCTCCCTGCTGCGTGAGGAACTCCTCACCGCGGCCGCCGAGCTGACCTGCGCCGAGGGCTGGGCCAGCGTCACCATGGGCAAGGTCGCCGCCCGCGTCGGAGTGAGCCGGCAGACCGTCTACAAGGAGATCGGCTCGAAGCCCGAGCTCGCCGAGGCCTTGATCTTGGCACAGGCCGACGTCTTCGCCGCCGGGGTGGCCGCGATGCTCGGCGTGCACCCCGAGGACGCGGTCGACGCGCTGGTCGCCGCGATCGAGCGCACCCTCACCACCGCCCAGGACGAACCGCTGCTCAAGGCCGTGCTGGCCGGGGCGTACGGCGAGGCGGGCGAGTTGCTCCCGCTGCTGACGACGAAGTCGGACGCGGTGCTCGCGCGGGCGGTCGAGACGCTCACCCCGCTGCTGGCCGACGGTTACCCCGAGGTGAAGCTCGGCGAGGCGGAGTGGGCGGTCTGCGTCGAGACGTCCGTCCGCCTGATGCTCAGCCACCTCGTCCAGCCGACGATGCCGGTGGCCCGGGCGGTCGCGCAGATGCGCTGGGTGATCGGGCGCATGCTGCGGGATTGAGCGGGTCCGGCAAGCCCCGGGCCAGCGCCGGTCGGCCGGGGGCCTAGACTCGGGCGTCCAGGTCTGCAGGTGACCAGGGATCATCCCCGCAAGGAATGTTCAACCCCACAGTTAGCTCGAGGAGAATACGTTGAAGAGCACCGTCGAGCAGGTCAGCCCGACGCGAGTAAAGATCAATGTCGAGGTGCCGTTCGACGAGCTCAAGCCGAACTTCGAGCGCGCCTACCGCAAGATCGCCCAGCAGGTGCGCATTCCCGGGTTCCGGCCCGGCAAGGCGCCCGCTCGCGTGCTGGAAAGCCGGATCGGTCGCGCCCCGGTGCTCGATGAGGTCGTCAACGAGGTCATCCCGGCGAAGTACCTGGAAGCGGTGCGCGCCGGTGAGGTCCGCACGCTGGGCCAGCCCGAGTTCGAGGTGACCAAGCTCGAGGACCGCGAGGTGCTGGAGTTCACCGCCGAGGTCGACATCCGCCCCGAGATCACCCTCCCCGACCTCAGCGACTTCAAGGTCAGCGTCGACGACGTCGAGCTGACCGACGCCGAGGTCGACGAGCAGCTCGACGAGCTGCGCGCCCGCTTCGGCACGCTGACCGGGGTCGAGCGCCCCGCCGAGAACGGCGACTTCGTCTCGATCGACCTCTCCGCGTCGGTCGACGGCAAAGAGGTCGAAGAGGCCTCGACCACGGGCCTGTCCTACGAGATCGGCTCCGGCCAGCTCGTGGACGGCATCGACGAGGCCATCATCGGCGCCAGCGCCGGCGAGACCAAGACCTTCGTCACCAAGCTCGTCGCCGGTGAGTTCACCGGCCAGGACGCCGACGTCAGCGTCACCATCCAGACCGTCAAGCAGCGCGAACTGCCCGAGCCGGACGACGAGTTCGCCCAGCTCGCCAGCGAGTTCGACACCCTCGACGAGCTGAAGGGCGACCTTCGCGAGCGCCTCGGCCGCGTCAAGAAGATGCAGCAGGGTGTGCAGGCCAGGGACCAGATCCTCGAGGCGCTGCTCGAGCGCACCGAGGTCCCGGTGCCGGAGAAGGTCCTCGAAGGCGAGATCGAGAACCGCAAGCACGACGCGATCCACCAGTTCGACCACGACGAGGCCGCCTTCGCGCAGGCTCTCGAGGCCGAGGGCAAGACCGTCGAGCAGTTCGACATCGACGTCCGCGAGGAGTCGGAGAAGGCCGTCCGCACCCAGCTGCTGCTGGACACGATCGCCGACGCCGAGAAGACCAGCGTCAACGACGGCGAGCTCACCGAGCGGATCATCTACCAGGCGCAGCGCTTCGGGATCAGCCCGGACGAGTACGTGCAGCGGGCCCAGCAGTCCGGCCAGCTGACCGCGATCTACGCCGACGTGCGCCGCGGCAAGGCGCTGGCCACCGTGGTCCGCCGGGCGACGGTCACCGACGCCTCCGGCGCCGAGGTCGACCTCGACGAGCTGTTCGGCGCCGAGGAGACCCCCGAGGTCGTCGAAGGCGAGAGCGTCGAGACACCTTCGGGTGAGGCCGAAGAGACCCAGGTCACCGAAGAAGCGGTCAAGAGCGCCGATAAGTAATGCTCTCAGCGAACTTGGGCGGTGTCAGGCATTCTGCACCGCCCAAGTTCGTTAGGGTCGATTGCAGGACCTCAAAAGCAACGAAGGACTGGCCCTATCAACTCGGGTCAGCGAAGCACTGGCCCGCACCATGGGGGCCGAAGCGGCGAAAAGGCAGGCAGACGTGACGCAGCACATGCCCGAGGCGCGGTCCGCGACCGCGGGGCTCAATCTGACCGACTCGGTGTCCGAGCGGCTGCTCCAGGAGCGCATCATCGTGCTCGGGTCCGAGGTGAACGACGAGATCGCGAACCGGATCACCGCGCAGCTGCTGCTGCTGGACGCCGACGACTCCGAATCGGACATCCGCTTCTACATCAACTCGCCGGGCGGCTCGGTCACCGCCGGGTTCGCCATCTACGACACGATGCAGCTCATCAAGCCCGACGTGCAGACCTACGCGATGGGCCTGGCGGCCTCGATGGGGCAGTTCCTGCTGTCCTCCGGGACGCCCGGCAAGCGCTACTCGCTCGCGCACGCCCGGATCCTGATGCACCAGCCGTCGGCCGGTGTCGGCGGAACCGCGTCGGACATCGCCATCCAGGCCGAGGTGTTCGGCAAGTGGAAGCAGGAGCTCGCCAAGATCACGGCGGAGCAGACGGGGCAGACCGTCGAGCAGATCATCAAGGACGGCGACCGCGACCGGTGGTTCACCGCGCAGGAGGCCAAGGAATACGGCTTCGTCGACCAGGTGCTGACACGCGAGAACCCGACCCCGAACACGGCCGGCTGACCGGGCTCTGGGAAAGGCACAGGGAGAACTTCAATGAGTAGCATGCAGCTTCCGCAGTCCCGGTACATCCTGCCGTCGTACGTCGAGCGGACCAGTTACGGGATCAAGGAATCGAACCCGTACAACAAGCTCTACGAAGAGCGCATCATCTTCCTGGGTGTCCAGGTCGACGACGCCTCGGCGAACGACGTCATGGCCCAGCTGCTCCACCTGGAGCACGAGGACCCGGACCGCGACATCACGATCTACATCAACTCGCCGGGTGGCTCGTTCACCTCGCTGATGGCGATCTACGACACGATGCAGTTCATCCGCCCCGACGTCCAGACGGTCTGCCTCGGGCAGGCCGCTTCGGCCGCCGCGGTGCTGCTGGCCGCCGGTACCGCGGGCAAGCGCATGGCGTTGCCGAACGCCCGCGTGCTGATCCACCAGCCCGCCACCGAAGGCACCTACGGCCAGGTGTCGGACCTCGAGATCCAGGCGAACGAGATCCAGCGCGTGCGCCGCCTGCTCGAGACGACGCTGGCGAAGCACACCAAGAAGACGCCCGACCAGGTACGCCTCGACATCGAGCGCGACAAGATCCTGACCGCGGCGGAGGCCAAGGAGTACGGGATCATCGACGAGGTGCTCCCGTACCGTAAGGGCTCGGAAGCCTGAAACCCGGCGGCCGGTGCCTGTCGGAACACGACAAGCACCGGCCCGCGGGGCTAGGTTCTTCGGGCACGGCTACGAAACCCCCGTTGATGCTCCCGTCAGGCGCATCGGGCGGGTACCGTCAGTGGCGATGCGTGAGGGCCCGGCCGTGGGAGACGCGGTGCGGACCAGCAGACATTCAGGTGTGCGCAAGCGCACCGGAGGGGACGAAGGTCAACGGACATGCCACGAATCGGTGACGGCGGCGACCTGCTCAAGTGTTCTTTCTGCGGGAAGAGCCAGAAACAGGTGAAGAAGCTCATCGCCGGCCCCGGCGTGTACATCTGCGATGAGTGCATCGATCTCTGCAACGAGATCATCGAGGAAGAGCTGGCGGAAGCGGGCGAGGTCAAGCTCGACGAGCTGCCCAAGCCCGCGGACATCCACGAGTTCCTCGAGCAGTACATCATCGGGCAGGACGACGCCAAGCGCACGCTGGCGGTCGCCGTGTACAACCACTACAAGCGCATCCAGGCCGACGACAAAGCCGGCCCGAAGGATTCCAAGGACGAGGCCGTCGAGCTGGCGAAGTCCAACATCCTGATGCTCGGCCCGACCGGTTGTGGCAAGACCTACCTCGCGCAGACCCTCGCGAAGTTGCTGAACGTCCCGTTCGCGATCGCCGACGCCACCGCGCTCACCGAGGCGGGTTATGTCGGCGAGGACGTCGAGAACATCCTGCTGAAGCTGATCCAGGCCGCCGACTACGACGTCAAGCGGGCCGAGACCGGCATCATCTACATCGACGAGGTCGACAAGATCGCCCGCAAGTCGGAGAACCCGTCCATCACCAGGGACGTCTCCGGTGAGGGTGTGCAGCAGGCGCTGCTGAAGATCCTGGAGGGCACCACCGCCTCGGTGCCGCCGCAGGGCGGGCGCAAGCACCCCCACCAGGAGTTCATCCAGATCGACACGACAAACGTGCTCTTCATCGTCGCCGGCGCCTTCGCCGGTCTCGAGAAGATCATCAACGAGCGCGTCGGCAAGCGCGGGCTCGGCTTCGGCGCGGAGATCCGCACCAAGGCCGAGATCGAGGAGAGCGACGTCTTCTCGGACACGATGCCGGAGGACCTGATCAAGTTCGGGCTGATCCCGGAGTTCATCGGCCGCCTGCCCGTGGTCGCGAGCGTCACCCACCTCGACAAGACGTCGCTGGTCTCCATCCTGACGGAGCCCCGCAACGCGCTGGTCAAGCAGTACAAGAAGCTTTTCGAGATGGATAACGTCGAGCTCGAGTTCACCAAGACGGCCCTTGAGGCGATCGCCGACCAGGCCGTTCTGCGGGGGACCGGGGCCCGAGGCCTGCGCGCGATCATGGAGGAAGTCCTCCAGGCGACGATGTACGACATCCCCAGCCGGGACGATGTCGCCAAAGTCGTGATCACCGAGCAGACCGTCCGAGACAATGTGAACCCGACGATCGTTTCGCGGCAGCCGTCCAGGCGGCAGCGCAGCGAGCGTGGCGAGAAGTCCGCTTAGCGGTTTCGGGGCCGCGTGCCCTGGAAGCGACTGGAAAACAGGATGACAACCGTGCCGCTTACCGCACCCGGCGGTGAAAACGAAGCCCTCGAGGCAGTTCCCGGTGAGGGTTCCGCGCCCAGTGGGGGTCCCGGAGAAGTCCGGGGAATCAGCGATCTCGCGCAGCGGATCGTGACCGCGACCTACCTGGGGCATCCGAGACTGCATCGGGCGCTGGTGATCGTCATCGTCGTGCTCGTGGCGACCTGCCTGATCGCGACCGGGACACGGTTGTCATTCCTGCCGCTGCTCCCGATTCCCCTGCTCGGAATCGGGGCGTACGCGCTCCGCCGGATCCGGGCGACGAAGGAAGATCACCGCCTTTTACTGGCGTGGACTGGATTATTCCTTATTGCAACCCTGCTCGGATTCTGGCTGATGTCCGTCGTCGCGCGGTGGGTCGAATAAGCGTCGATTACCGAGGGCCCTGGCGTTCAGGGCCGCGATTGCGGCAGAATGCACTTTCGCGGTTGCTGAGACCACAATTCGCCGAGTAGTGCGCCTGGCCGGCTGAGCCAGGGCTGCTAGGCAAGGAGGCCGGCGTTGACGGTGATGGCCGAACGCTTCGCACATCCGGCATTTCTCTATCGGGGAACGGACGAATATCTTTCCGGCATCATTCCCTTCGTGCTCGAAGGATTGGCCGCGGGTGAATCGGTCGCGGTAGCCGTTCCGACGCCCAATCTGGCGCTCGTCAGGGCGGGGCTGGGGGTGCTGGCGAAGTCGATCGAATTCATCGACATGACCGAGGCGGGCCGTAATCCGGGCCGCATCATCCCCGGGGTACTGATGGCCTTCGCCAACGCGCACCCCGGTCCGGTCCGGCTGGTCGGTGAGCCGATGTGGGCGGGCAGATCCACCGTGGAGGCACCGGCGTGCGCGCAGCACGAGGCGTTGGTCAACGTCGCGTTCCAGGGGCGCGAGGACGTCTCCATCCTGTGCCCCTACGACATGGAGCACCTCACCTCTTCGGTGCTGGCCGACGCGTTCCGCACGCACTCGGTGCTGCTGAACGCGGCGGGTACGTGGTCCAGTGAGGCGTACGCGCCCGAGGACGTCGTCGCTGAGCAGAACCTCCCGTTCCCGGCCCCGATCTCACCCGTGATCTTCGAGTTCGACGTCGCTTCGCTGTCGGCCGCGCGGCATTTCGCCACCGACAACGGCCTGCTGCTCGGGCTCGCGCCCGAACGGGTCGAAGACCTGGCGCTGGCCGTCTCCGAGCTGTGCGCCAACAGCGTCCAGCACGGTCAGGGCCGCGGTGTCCTGCGGCTCTGGAGCGAAGGCGGCTTCGTCGTGTGCGAGGTCAGCGACGAGGGCCATATCGCCGACCCGCTGGCCGGTCGTCGCCCCGCCTTGTCCGCCGAGCCGGGCGGGCGTGGCCTGCTGCTGGTCAACAGCGTGGCGGACCTGGTCCGCATCCGGCACCGTCCCGATGGGACGACTGTCCGCGCGTACCTGGAGCAGTAGTTCAGGCCTTCTTCGGGACGTGCCTGCCGAGGAAGCTGATGAAGTTCGGCACCACCGTCCGGTTGAAGGCGTCGCCGTGCCTGCCGTGCGCGGTCTGCGCGACGGCGGGCCGCGCCTCCCTGATGAACCGGCGGACCCCGACGATGAAATCGTCCTCGGTCCCGCACCAGACGCCGTTCGGCACCGACTTCGTGGCGTCGATGTGCTTCAGCGGGTCCATCGAGCCCCAGTCCGTGGCGTCGTGGAACGCGTTCCGCTTGCTCATCTCCTGCCACGACGTGATCAGCGCGGGCGCCACGGTGGCCACCGCCGCCGGTGGCTGGCGGCGTTCGATGCGGCGCCGGGTGTAGAGCAGGGCCCCGAAGCCGCCCATGGACAGGCCCGCGGCCGCGAACGGCAGGCCGTCGGTGCCGCCGAGTCCGCGCTCCTTGAGCCAGCGCGGGACCTCTTCGAGCAGCATGCCCATCGGGTCGTCGCCGGGGGTGTTCTCGTGCCAGTAGCTGTCGCCGCCGTCGACCGCGACGAAGCCGAACGCGGGCACCGCGTGCCTGCCGACGTCGCCGCCGAGCTGGGCGAGGGTGCCCGTCGGCGCGGAGTGGCGGGCGTTGCCGTGCAGGCCGTGCAGCATCAGCGACATCGGCAGGCCCTTGGGCGGCGACTTGACCGGCAGCATCATCACGAGGTCGACCTCGCGGCCGCGGGCGGCGGAGTAGACCCGCTCGACGGTCTGGGTGCCCAGCTGGATGGCCGGGGTCGGCGCGGCGACGCCCAGCACCCGCTGCATGGCGGCGCTGAACGGCAGGGTCCCGGTGGCCGTGCCGGTGGCCAAGCCGACCACCCCGAGGCTGGACGCCCCGGCTATCAGCACGGACCTGCGGCTGAGCCACCTCCGGGCGCCAGCGCGCGCACGCGCACCGGACAGCTCGCCCTCGTCCACTTGACCCCTCCCCGTCCCCCGGCTCACTGAGGTGAAGACGTCGGAGGCGCCCCTACGCGTTGCCCTCGGTCCAGACCTTTGTTCACCTCATCGCCGG
>Ga0247768_1000944_pt1 | contig 10355 bp, 9 predicted proteins | sample UWRJL016104C6_FD_179944 | JGI IMG/M metagenome (GOLD analysis project Ga0247768, IMG submission 179944) | Plant litter microbial communities from Arlington Agricultural Research Station in Wisconsin, United States - UWRJ-L016-104C-6 | ecosystem: Environmental > Terrestrial > Plant litter >... | reverse complement strand
TGTTGGACGCCTCCCCGGCCCGCCGGCCCGCACCATCCGACCCGTGCGCACTGCCGCCCACCGTGTCCGCACTTGCTGATGTGCTCGTTCCGCGCGGCTCAGCTATGGCTGGGTCGCACATGCTCCAGGTCCGCTCGGGCCGATGGCCCTGCAACATCTGAAGGCCGTAGACGGCCTCGTGGCCTAACCGCGCCCGCAGCCGCTCGACGAGCTGCGACGACTCCGAACCCGCGGCGCTCCCGCCATACTCGCCCGGCTGCCACAACGGGTTGGAGCTGAGCTCACGTAGAACCGGCAACCCTGTTCGCAACTCCAAGGACCGCACCGGCTCCGGCAACACGAGCGCATTCAAGCGCTCCCCCAGCAACTCTGTGAGCCGACCTACATCCGCCAGTGGCGCCGCCAACCGCAGCACACAGACCGACGGCGGTGCATGTCGATGGCGCAGCCGACACTCGAGATCGGTAATGCCAACCTGTCGTGTCGCCAGGAACTTCCCCAAGTCGCTCAACATGGGAGCCAGCGCGGCGAGAATCGTCGCGTTGTTCTCCATCTCATAAGTAAGCTCACGGCGTCGCCGGAAACGCTCGCGCGGTTGGAAATGATGGCGAAGGTCGGCATTGCGACCTACCAGCCGATCCAACTCGGCCAGATGGGCCGGACCAAAACGGCGGGCAAAGCCAGCTCTTGGCAGCCGCAGCGTCTGACCAATCGTCCGCACACCCATTCGCGCGAGGCGCTCAACGACGTCGTCGCGCCAACGCAAGGGGGCCAACGGCATGGCCGTCAGTCGCCCCACCAACTGCGCTTTGTTGGTTACAACAAATGGCTCGCCAACACGGGCGGCCACCAGTGCGGACAGAGGCGTGGGAGCCAGCGCCATGACGCATTCAACCCCCACACCCCTGGCCTGCTCGCGGAACGAGCGGACTAACCCGTCCACGCCATTAAACAGGTGCAAACTGCCCTTCACTTCCAACAGCAGACCGTCTGGAGGAACCAGGCTCACGCGCGGCGTATATTTTTGTGCGCGAGCCGCCAGTTTCTCGAGGGTGGCGCCCGCGCTCAGAGACATAACGTGTGTGCCGAGCCATAGCTCCGGGGCATCGGCCGGCTGACGCTTCGAATCAACCGGTGGGACGGATCCCAGCGAGTCGGCGCGACGCGATGTTGGGAGCTTGACGACTCGCGCGTTATGTTCATGAACGGGACGCGACGCCATAGTCAACCCCGCGTCGGCGTGGGACGGTCAAGCGCCGCCGGCACCCGCGGAACTGCCGAGCCGGTTCGATCCGGCGCCGCCAGGTCGAGCTCTATCGAGCCCCGCACGCCTCCTTTACTCTTGAGCAGCGTGAGTCGAACGCCATAAGCGGCCGGCTCAATCGCCAACCGCAGGGCGGCATGCGAAGACTCCCGCCGCGACTGCATCGGCCGAAACAACACCCCCAACGCTCTCCCCCGCTCCGCCGCAAGCTGCAACCGCCGAATCTCCTTCGCACGCGGTCGCTTCGCCCATGCCATCACAAAATCGCACGCCCCCGAACCCAACGCCTGCTCAAAGGCCCATAGGGCGCCGCTACGCAGAGCGGAAGGCACTCTGACAACGAGGAGGCGATCCAAGGTAACGCCGTGCGCGGCCAACGCCGGCGCAAAAGGCTCGAAGGGAGGAGCAACCCAAACAGACGAACGGGCCATGGGCGCGTTGGTCAGTGCTGCCAACACAGGCAGCAACAAGGTCAGCTCACCAACACCAAACCGGTGAGCGAGAATCTCGATCAGACCGCTACGCGGCCAACCTCCACCGGGAAGACGTTGGTCGAGTGCACAGAAGCCCGATGACAGGACTTCTGCTCGCGCGACACTCGTTCCGCGCCAGATGGCCGGGTGCTCGAGCAACCGAGCCAATTCGGAGGTAACAGCCATCTGCGGTGCTCATGAACTCTTGTCATGCGCTGCGCGCAGGACTTACGGTGTTCGCGCCGAGCCGCGAACCCCGTAGGAGTTGCGGCGCCCGCGGCGCCGGACAGCCTCACATGAGGCCGGTCGTCTTCCCGCGCCGGACCACGCCGACGACGATACCTTCAATGAGTAGAGGCTCATCCTTGAGATCCACCTTGATGGGTTCGAATTCTGTATTTTCGGGCATCAACCACACTACGGTGCCTTCCTGGCGATAGCGTTTGACGGTCACTTCGTTCTCGAGGCGGGCCACTACGATCTGTCGGCTGCGCACCTCTGAGGTGCGATGGACTGCGACCAGATCGCCGTCGAGAATGCCGGCGTCCTTCATACTCATGCCGGTGACCTTCAGGAGGTAATGCGGGCGCGGCTGGAACAGCGATGGATCGATCTGCAGCCGGCCCTCAAAGTTCTCCTCGGCGAAGATGGGACGCCCTGCGGCGACCCGACCGATGAGCGGCAGGCCCATCTGTTCGCGGATGGTGTCCTTGAGCTGGATGCCTCGGGAAGTACCCGGCACCAGGGCAATCACGCCTTTGCGGGCCAGGGCCCTGAGATGCTCCTCGGCCGCATTGGCCGACCTGAACCCCAGTTCCCGGGCAATTTCCGCCCGCGTCGGCGGCATACCGGTTTCAGAGATAAATCGCTGTACCAGGCGCAGAATCTGTGTCTGGCGTGGAGTCAGATCGGACATTGCGGCTACCTGTTCTTGCATACAGTCACTGTGATTATATCCAGATATCTTCCGCTATCAAGCGGGCCTGCTGCTTAGGTTCGCTGCCGCGGCGCAACAGCGCCACTCGAACCTCATTCAAAGTGGATGAGCCCACCGAGACGAATGGGTCATGTGTATGCGTAGGGAGTCAGATACGGTCTATGCACTTCGTGAAACGCAGTTGACTGAACCAGCCATGAACCACGAGCCTCGCGGCGTTGAAATTGTTTTCCTCGATGCAACATCAATGTCGCGACAGAACGACAAAGTTCTGTAGGTAGTTGCAATCCATTGGTAAATTTGGTGCCATTGCGCGCTTGTGAATGGGGCATGGAACTTGCGTGCTACATTCGCATTCGTTCCAGGGACCTCCCGAATCAACAAACCCAGTAAAGGGGACTGTTTATGAAGAGCGCGATCGTTATGAAGGTGGCTGCGGTGGCAGTCGTGGCGGGACTCGCAGGCTGTCAGGATCTGAAGCCCCTCCAGGCGGACGTCACAGACCTCAAGTCACAGGTAGCAAAGCTGCAGTCGGATGTGGCCTCTGCGAAGTCGTCTGCTGACCAGGCTAACAGCACCGCGCAGGCCGCCAACCAGGCTGCCAGCAGCGCACAGAGCACCGCCAACCAGGCGTTGGCCGCCGCTCAGGCGAGCCAGTCGGCTGTTGACGCCACCAACGAGAAAATCGACCGCATGTTCAAGCGCTCGATCTCGAAGTAAGACGCGAAAATCGCCGCAAGGCGGAACGCCGCGCTTCCATGAGGTGCGGCGTTTTTTTTGGTGAGCGCCCGTCGCGCGTGGCCCGTACGGTCAAACCCTAGCTCTTAGGAGCTACTAGCTCTTTGCCGGAGCTAATAACGAACCAACGACGAGCCCCAGGTAAATCCCCCACCAAAAGCTTCCAGAAGAAGCGTGTCACCGCGCTTGATGCGGCCGTCCCTGACAGCCCGATCGAGCGCGAGAGGCACGGAGGCAGCCGACGTGTTGCCATGATCCTGGACCGTGAGAATGACGCGTTCCATCGGCAAACTCAGCCGCTTGGCAATCGCCTGGATGATGCGCAGATTGGCCTGGTGCGGTACCAGCCAGTCGATTGCGGAACGCTCCAAGCCGTTGGCGACGAGCGCTTCATCGACCGCCCTGCCGAGCAGGGTCACCGCCGACTTGAACACTTCACTGCCCACCATGGAGATGGCCAGTTTGAATTCGGGACCAAAGCCCCTGGAGACGCCGCTACCGCAGTAGAGCATGTCCTTGTATTGCCCATCCGCATGCAGGTGCGTCGACAGGATGCCGGGCTCCTCCCCGGGAGTCAGAACAACAGCGCCGGCACCATCGGCGAACAGAATCGCAGTCGATCGATCACTCCAGTCGGTGATGCGTGAAAGCGTTTCAGAGCCGATCACCAGCGCGCGTTTCGCCTCACCACAACGTACGTACTTGTCAGCAATTGACAGCGCGTACATGAAACCGCTGCACGCAGTCTCAACGCTGAAAGCAGGTCCGCCGCGGCAACCGAGGCGACTTTGGAGGATGACGCCGCAATTGGGAAACACCAGGTCCGGGGTAGTTGTTCCAAACGCGATGAAATCCACGTCTTGCGGCCGCAGGCCGGCCGCATCGAGCGCACGCCGCGCGGCGTGCTCAGCGAGATCGACGGTGGTTTCACCTTCGGCGGCAATGTGTCGCCGCTCTATTCCGGTGCGCTCACGAATCCAGGAATCGCTGGTATCCATCAGCTTTTCCAGATCGAAGTTCGTGAGGACCTTCTCGGGCAGGTAGGAGCCTGTGCCGACGATACGCGAATAAATCAAATTGAAGACTCCGAGAGCGCTTGGGCGATGTGCGCCGTCAAACCGCGCCGCGCCGCCACAGCGGCAGTCGATATCGCTCGCGCAAATGCAGCACTGTCCGCCTTGCCGTGGCTTTTTACCACGATCCCGGCCAGTCCAACCATGCACGCCCCGTTATAACGGTTTGGATCGAGACCTGCGGCGACTCTCCGAAGCACCGGACGCGCAATGAGACCGGCCAGGGTCGACGTCAGCGACGCCTTGAACTCCTGCCGCATGCGGTTGCCAATGAGCCGTGCCGCGCCCTCCATCGTCTTGAGAGCGACATTGCCGGTGAACCCGTCCGTGACAACAACATCCACCTCACCGGAGAAGATATCGTCACCTTCTACAAACCCAACGTAGTTGAGACGCGTGGATTGCAGGAGCGCGTGCGCGGCTTGCACGACTTCGTGACCCTTCATGTCCTCTTCGCCGATGTTGAGCAGACCAATCCGCGGCCTCTCCAGCCCGTGGAGGTCGCGCGCAATGATGGCGCCCATTGAAGCGAACTGACGCAGTTGTTCAGGAGTTGCCTTGGTATTTGCACCGAGATCGAGCATCTGTGTGTGCCCGTGTGCGGCAGGGATCGCGGAGATGATGGCGGCGCGCTCGACGCCGTCGATGGTCTTGAGGACGAAGTGCGCCATGGCTGTGAGCGCGCCGGTGTTGCCGGAGCTGACACAGGCAGCCGCCCTGCCTTCCTTGACCATGTCGATGGCAATGCGCATCGAGGAGTCTTTCTTGCGGCGAATGGCTTCGCGCGGCGAGTCACCCATGGCCACCACGGAAGCAGCGGGAACGATCTCGATCCGTTGACGGACCGAGTCGTTGATATGGGACAGATGAGGTTGGATTTGCTCGGGTTGTCCGACCAACAACGCGCGCATCTGCGGATCGTCACCGAGCGCCTGCAGCGACCCGGTGACGTACTCGCGCGGCAGATGATCGCCGCTCATCACGTCGATGGCGATGGTTGTCAGAGGACGACCCGCGAAAGATGTTGGCGCTCAACCGCGCCGAAAACGAGCTATTCCTGCTCTTCGACTTCTTCCGGCTTCTCGATCACGCGCTTGCCGCGGTAGAAGCCATCGGGAGTGATGCAGTGACGCAGGTGCGTCTCACCCGACTGCGGATCCGTTGAGAGCGCCGGCTTCGCGAGGCCGTCGTGCGAACGATGCATGCCGCGCCGTGAGGGCGTCTTGCGGCTTTTTTGCACAGCCATTGAACTGATCTCCTAAATGTTACTTCAGCGCTTGAGCAACTGATCGAGCTGCGCAAACGGTTTCTGTGTCGTCGGTTCCGGCGCCTCCCCCTTCACGGCGGGAGCATCCTCCTGAACCACGCAATCGCTCTCATCGGCGTGCAAAGGCACGATCGGCAACTCGAGCAACAACTCTTCCTCAACCAACTCACCGATCGTCACGCGACCGTCGGCGGCCAACACCGGATCCAGATGCTCCGGTACACCGCTCGCATCCGCTTCCGACGCGATCAGCGCCACGCGCCCCTTGCTCTCCACGTGCGCGGTCATCGCTCCCAGGCAGCGCTGACACAACATGGTTGCTGCCCCGCTCATCGACAGATCAGCGACAACAAACCCTGCCTCGCGCGTAAAATGCACGCGCCCGCGAACCAGCCCCTCGACGCTAGCGATCTTCGAGCGCAAGCGAGGAAGCTCGGCGAGCGGGACAGCAAAGTCGACGTCGGCCTCGCCGTCAGCCAGCCGGTCGATGTCGAACGGCTTGGACCAGGGTGGCGACATGGGGCGCGTATCATAGGTATGAGGTGCCCCTAAGTCAAAACCCAAATTGGGGGCTAAGCCCTTGTTTCTAGAAGGCGGTGTGCATGCGACCTGTGATTCTGGCCTCGACCTCTCCCTACCGCCGGGCACTCCTGGAGCGCCTGGGCGTGCCATTTGAGGTCGTTCGTCCCGCCGCCACCGAGGAGCATCTGCCGCGGGAGACGCCGCGTGACCGGGCCCTCCGACTCTCCGGAGCGAAGGCTAAGGCTGTGGCGACACAGCATCCGGAAGCCATTGTGATTGGCAGCGACCAGGTCGCATCAGTAGGGAATCGCGTACTGGACAAACCGGGCGATGCCGAAAACTGCCGCAACCAGCTAGCCGCCCTAAGCGGTCAGACAGCCCGCTTTCACACCGGATGCGCGGTGGTAGCCAATGGCGAACGACTGATTCACCTGGACACTACCTCGGTGCAATTCCGCATCCTCACTACCGACGAAATCAGCCGTTATGTGGAGCGGGAAAAGCCGTTCGACTGTGCGGGCGGATTTAAAGCGGAAGCGCTGGGGATCACTTTGATGGAGAGCATCGAGAGCCGTGATCCTACGGCGTTGATCGGCCTACCGTTGATCTGGCTCGCCAGCGCCTTGCGCAACGTGGGCTACAAACTTCCCTAGCGTTTCCCGCGAGCCACGAGCTGATCCACGACGGCTGCCAGCTCCGGCGGTAGCGGTGTGTTCACACTGAATTCCCCCCCCGAGGGCCACTCGAAGCTCACGCTGTGAGCATGGAGGAACATCCGGTTGAGGCCAAACGCCTTCATCTCCGCGTTGAACTCCTCGTCTCCATACTTCTCATCGCCCGCGACAGGATGACCCGCATGCAGGGCGTGAACGCGAATCTGATGTGTCCGTCCCGTGAGGATCTCGACCTCCATCAGGCTCGCACGCTTGCCGTAGAACTGCACAGGACGAAAATCGCTCACGGACGGCTTACCCGAGGCATCTGCCTTCACTGTGCGTTCGCCTCCAACGCGGATGTCAGTTCGCAAAGGAATGTCGATTCGTTTGCTTCCGAGGTCCCACTTGCCCTTCAGCAGTGTCAGGTAACGCTTCTCAAAGGTGTCGCTCTCGCGTAGGAGAGCGTGGACCGTTCGCAGCGTCGCGGAATTCTTCGCGACCAGCAGCACGCCGCTGGTATCGCGGTCCAGTCGATGGACGAGCTCCAGCGTGGCGCCGGGCCGGAGCGCCCTTAGACCCTCGATGGCCCCGAAGCTGACGCCACTCCCGCCGTGAACTGCCAAACCGGACGGCTTGTCCAAGACCAGAAGGTTGTCGTCTTCCTGGACGATGGCCTTGCGGAGGGTCTCGGTTAGCTGCGTCGACGGCTGGCCTACCTCACTGGCCGGCCGCACTTTCACCGGCGGAATGCGGATCTTGTCGTGCGCCTGCAAGCGCGTGTCGGGACCGGCCCGATGCCCGTTGACGCGGACTTCGCCTTTGCGGATTACGCGGTAAATGCGGCTCCGCGGCAGGTCGCCAAGCTCCCGGTGGACGAAGTTGTCCAGGCGCTGTCCGGCCTGGTCTTCGGTGACCTCCAGATGACGGACTGCGGGGCGGCTATCCGTGCCATCGGTCACAGGCCGTTGCCCGGGTACGTCGTCATCACCGTAAGACATTGTTTCTACAAAACCTTTGAGGGTATACTGAGGGAAGTCGGCGGCATCTCAACACATTTGCGCCGGCCACGGTAAGCGGCCCGAAGTCGAATCTTCATGACAGTGTCACGGAAGATCCAAGCGCCGCATGTTAGTTGGTCCTCCAAATCGAGGCCATCGTATTGGGCCGACAAGATTGCGCATCCGGCGTCGAACGTCTCGAAAAGACTCCGCTGGCCGCGCCGTCGGTTGTTTCACCGAAGGTTTCCGGCGCACCGCCTTCTATGGGCGGGCATCGATGAATAACGAGACATTTGCGCCTTTGCTTGAAATCCGAAATCTTCGCTGTTGCGCTGGCTTGCCCGCGCGTGCGACGCATGCGTCGCACCCCGATGTTTACGCGTCGGCCCCACATTGCACAGTAGGGGCACATGAAAAGAATGCTGGTGAATGCAACTCAAGAGGAAGAGTTGCGCGTCGCTCTGGTTGATGGACAGAAACTATTTGACCTGAGTATCGAATTACCCTCCCGCGAACAGAAGAAAGCCAACGTCTACAAAGGCCGGATTTCCCGCATCGAGCCCTCGCTCGAAGCCTGTTTCGTGGATTACGGCGCGCAGCGCCACGGGTTCCTGCCGCTGAAGGAAGTCTCCAAGGAGTTCTTCCGCCAGCAGCCGCAAGGCGGCCGCATGAACATCCGCGAGCTGCTGGCCGAAGGACAGGATCTCGTCGTCCAGGTTGAGAAGGAGGAACGGGGCAATAAGGGTGCCGCGCTCACCACGTTCATCAGTCTGGCGGGGCGGTTCCTGGTTTTGATGCCGAACAACCCGCGCGCAGGTGGCGTGTCTCGCCGTATTGAAGGCGAGGATCGCGACCAGATGCGCGAGGTCATGGGCAACCTGCAGATCCCCGACGGAATGGGCGCAATCATCCGCACCGCCGGTGTGGGCCGTTCCGCTGAAGAGCTGCAGTGGGACCTGGACAACCTCAAGACACAGTGGGATCAGATCGAGGCCGCGGGGCGCGATCGCCCTGCTCCGTTCCTCGTGTTCCGCGAGAGCGATGCAGTCACCCGCGCGATGCGCGACTACCTGTCGGATGACATCGGTGAAGTCCTCGTCGACGATGAAAGCGCTTATCAGAAGGCGCAGGAGTACATGCAGCGGTTCATGCCGCAGGACGCCCAGCGGCGTCTCAAGATGTACGTCGATGACATCCCTTTGTTCACCCGCTTCCAGATCGAGAGCCAGATCGAGTCGGCGTACGCGCACAAAGTGCAGCTCCCATCGGGTGGCAGCATCGTCATCGACTACACCGAAGCGCTCGTATCGATCGACATCAACTCAGCGCGGGCTACGCGCGGCAGTGACATCGAGACCACGGCTCTCAATACCAACCTCGAAGCCGCCGACGAAATCTCCCGTCAGCTGCGAATACGCGATATCGGCGGACTGATTGTCATCGACTTCATTGACATGGAATCGACGAAGAATCAGCGCGAGGTGGAGGACCGCCTGCGCGACGCCGTGAAGATGGATCGCGCTCGCATTCAGATCGGTCGTCTGTCGCGGTTCGGTTTGCTGGAGATGTCACGACAAAGGTTACGGCCGTCCCTGGGCGAGTCGAGCCACATCGTATGTCCGCGGTGCGTAGGCATCGGCAGCATCCGCAGTATCGAATCCATGACGCTGTCTATTTTGCGGCTGATTGGCGAAGAACTGCGTAAGGACCGGACTTCCCGCGTCATTGCACAGGTCCCGGTCGATGTAGCAACGTATCTCTTCAATGAGAAGCGCGAATGGCTGCGGACGCTCGAGGATAAGAGTCATTGCGAGCTGATCATCGTTCCGAATCAGAACATGCAGACGCCCGACTATGCGATCCGGCGCGTGCGCGATGATGAGCTGGAGCTGCCTGAGAACAAGCAGATCAGCTATCTCATGCCGACGGCTCCAATCATTGGTGAGCCAGCCGCGGCTCGTGACAAGAAGCCCGTCCAGGAACAGGCGGCTGTCGCGACGCTGTTGCCGACGACGTCAGCGCCAGCACATGTCAACGTGTATCAACCGCCTGCTGCTACGCCCGTCGTAGAGGCCCCTCCTCCTGTTCCGCAGGCCGTGCAGGGTGGCTCCTCCTCTGGCGTGTTCGGATGGTTTAAGCGGTTGTTGGCGGGAGACGCGCCTGCGGCCCCTGCTCCTGCACCGGTTGCAGAAACTCAGCCGTCGCCGGCGTCCACGGGTCGCTCGTCCTCTTCGTCTGGATCGCGTGGTGATGGTCGGCGACGCGACGGGCGTCGTGATCATTCTCGCGGTCGTCACGCTGAATCAGGCGCGCGCCGTGACAGTCGTGGCGGTGAAGGCCGCGATCGAAACGAAGGTGGCGCTCGGGCCGAGGGCCGTAGCGAAGGCGGCGGACGCACTGAAGGCAGCGGACGCTCTGAAGGCGGCG
>Ga0247768_1000943_pt1 | contig 10362 bp, 20 predicted proteins | sample UWRJL016104C6_FD_179944 | JGI IMG/M metagenome (GOLD analysis project Ga0247768, IMG submission 179944) | Plant litter microbial communities from Arlington Agricultural Research Station in Wisconsin, United States - UWRJ-L016-104C-6 | ecosystem: Environmental > Terrestrial > Plant litter >... | reverse complement strand
AACCACCGCAAGCCCGGCTCGATCGGCGCCTGCGCAACTCCCGGTCGCGTGTTCAAGGGCACCCGGATGGCTGGCCGGATGGGTTCCGACACCGTCACGACCCAGAACATCACCGTCCACGCCGTCGACGTCGAGAAGGGCCTGATCCTGCTCAAGGGTGCCGTTCCCGGCCCCAAGGGCGGACTCGTGGTTCTCCGCACGGCCGCCAAGAAGCCGCAGGAGGTCTGAGCATGGCTACCACTGAGAAGCCCGCCGCGAAGAAGACCGCGGCGAAGAAGACCTCGGCTCCCAAGTCGGTCAAGGTCGATCTTCCCGCCGAGATCTTCGACGTCGAGGTCAACATCCCGCTGATCCACCAGGTCGTCGTGGCCCAGCAGGCCGCTGCTCGTCAGGGCACCGCGTCCACCAAGCGTCGCGGCGAGGTCCGCGGCGGTGGCCGCAAGCCCTACAAGCAGAAGGGCACCGGTCGCGCCCGCCAGGGCTCGACCCGCGCGCCGCAGTTCGCCGGTGGTGGCGTCGTCCACGGCCCCAAGCCGCGCGACTACGACCAGCGGACCCCCAAGAAGATGAAGGCCGCCGCCCTGCGTGGCGCCCTGTCCGACCGGGCCCGCAACGACCGCGTGCACGTCATCGAGTCGCTGATCAGCGCCGACAAGCCGTCGACCAAGGCCGCCATCGCTGCCCTGACGTCGGTCTCGGATCGCAGCAACTTCCTCGTCGTGCTCGAGCGCACCGACTCGGTCACCTGGCTGTCGCTGCGCAACGCCCCCGAGGTGCACATCGTGGCTGTCGACCAGCTCAACACCTACGACGTGCTGGCCTCCGACGACGTTGTCTTCACCAAGGGCGCCTACGACGCCCTGGTGAGCGGCGGCACGAAGATCGAGGAGGATGCCAAGTGAGCACCCTGCACAAGGACCACCGCGACATCCTGCTCGCGCCGGTCGTGTCCGAGAAGAGCTACTCGCTCCTCGACGCGAACAAGTACACCTTCCTGGTGCACCCGGACGCGAACAAGACCGAGATCAAGATCGCGGTCGAGAAGATCTTCAACGTCAAGGTGACCTCGGTCAACACGCTGAACCGCCCGGGCAAGACGCGCCGCACCCGCAACGGCCTTGGCAAGCGCAAGGACACGAAGCGCGCGATCGTCAGCCTCGCCGAGGGTGACCGCATCGACATCTTCGGAGGCCCGGTCTCCTGACCGGCGCGGACTAGAGGACTGAAGACACATGGCTATCCGTAAGTACAAGCCGACCACCCCGGGCCGTCGCGGCTCGTCGGTCGCCGACTTCGTCGAGATCACCCGGACCACTCCGGAGAAGTCGCTGACGCGTCCGCTGCCCAAGAAGGGCGGCCGCAACAACCAGGGCCGGATCACCACCCGGCACCAGGGTGGCGGTCACAAGCGGGCCTACCGCATCATCGACTTCCGTCGCTACGACAAGGACGGCGTGCCGGCCAAGGTCGCGCACATCGAGTACGACCCCAACCGCACCGCGCGCATCGCGCTGCTGCACTACGCCGACGGCGAGAAGCGCTACATCATCGCGCCGAAGGACCTGGTGCAGGGCACGCCGGTCGAGTCGGGTCCCAACGCCGACATCAAGCCGGGCAACAACCTGCCGCTGCGCAACATCCCCGTCGGTACGACGATCCACTGCGTGGAGCTGCGCCCCGGCGGCGGTGCCAAGATGGCTCGCTCCGCCGGCAACAGCGCCCAGCTGGTCGCCCGCGAGGGCTCGCGCGCCACGCTGCGTCTGCCCTCGGGCGAGATGCGGTTCGTGGACGTCCGCTGCCGCGCCACCATCGGTGAGGTCGGCAACGCCGAGCAGTCCAACATCAACTGGGGCAAGGCCGGCCGCATGCGCTGGAAGGGCAAGCGCCCGACCGTCCGTGGTGTCGTCATGAACCCGGTCGACCACCCGCACGGTGGTGGAGAGGGCAAGACCTCCGGTGGTCGCCACCCGGTCTCGCCGTGGGGCAAGCCCGAGGGCCGTACGCGCAAGCGCAAGGCCAGCGACTCCCAGATCATCCGTCGCCGCAAGACCGGCAAGGGTAGGAAGTAACAGAGATGCCTCGTAGCCTGAAGAAGGGCCCCTTCATCGACGACCACCTTCAGAAGAAGGTGGATGCCGAGAACGCCAAGGGCTCCCACAACGTCATCAAGACGTGGTCGCGCCGCTCCATGATCATCCCGGACATGATCGGCCACACGATCGCCGTCCACGATGGTCGCAAGCACGTGCCGGTCTTCGTGACCGACGCGATGGTCGGCCACAAGCTCGGGGAGTTCGCTCCCACCCGCACCTACCGCGGGCACGTCAAGGAAGACCGGAAGGGGCGTCGTCGATGAGCACCACCGAGCGCCAGCGCACCAGCGCGCGCCGCGAGACGCTTCTCGGCGACCAGCCGGGCGCCTACGCGAGTGCCCGCTTCGTGCGGATCACCCCGATGAAGGCCCGGCGTGTCGTCGACATGGTCCGCGGCATGACCGTCGAGGAGGCTCGCCCGCTGCTCAAGTTCGCGCCGCAGGCCGCCGCCGAGACCGTCCTCAAGGTGCTCAACAGTGCCGTCGCGAACGCCGAGACCACTGAGGGTCTCGCCACGGGCGACCTGGTGATCTCCGTCGCGCAGGTCGACGAGGGCCCCACGATGAAGCGGTGGCGTCCGCGTGCGCAGGGTCGTGCGACCCGCATCAACAAGCGCACCAGCCACATCACGCTGGTCGTCCAGCCGGCCGAGGTCGTTGCTGCGGCGAAGGCGTCCCCCAAGAAGAGGAAGAGTGCCTGATGGGCCAGAAGATCAACCCGAACGGCTTCCGCTTGGGCATCTCGACGGACCACAAGAGCCGTTGGTACGCCGACAAGCTCTACAAGTCGTACGTCGGCGAGGACGTCGCCATCCGCAAGCTGCTCTCCAAGGGCATGGAGCGGGCCGGCATCGCCAAGGTCGAGATCGAGCGCACCCGTGACCGCGTCCGTGTGGACATCCACACCGCGCGTCCCGGCATCGTCATCGGTCGCCGTGGCGCCGAGGCCGACCGCATCCGTGGCGAGCTCGAGAAGCTCACCGGCAAGCAGGTCCAGCTGAACATCCTCGAGGTCAAGAACCCCGAGATCGACGCTCAGCTGGTCGCCCAGGGTGTGGCCGAGCAGCTCACCGGTCGCGTGCAGTTCCGTCGCGCCATGCGCAAGGCGATGCAGACCTCGATGCGGTCCGGTGCCAAGGGCATCCGGATCCAGTGCTCCGGCCGGCTCAACGGCGCCGAGATGTCGCGCACCGAGTTCTACCGCGAGGGTCGCGTCCCGCTGCACACGCTGCGTGCCGACATCGACTACGGCTTCTACGAGGCCAAGACGACCTTCGGCCGCATCGGCGTGAAGGTCTGGATCTACAAGGGCGAGGTCGCCGGCACCCGTGCCGAGCGCCAGGCCCAGGCCGCCGCCCGCGCCGGTGTTCCCGGTCGCAGCGGTGGGCGTGACGGCGCCCGTGGCGGCGCCCGTGGCGCCGACCGGCCGACCCGTGGCACGCGTGGCGACCGTCCGGCCCGCGACGCTGCTCGGCCCGCGGAGGCCCCGGCTCCGGTCGAGGCCGCGGCGCCCGCCGCTGACACCCCGAAGGAGGCCTGAGCCATGTTGATGCCCCGTCGTGTCAAGCACCGCAAGCAGCACCACCCCAAGCGGACGGGTGCGGCCAAGGGTGGCACGAAGCTCGCCTTCGGCGAGTTCGGTCTCCAGGCGGTCGAGGGTTCGTACGTCACGAACCGCCAGATCGAGTCGGCTCGTATCGCGATGACCCGCCACATGAAGCGTGGCGGCAAGGTCTGGATCAACATCTACCCGGACCGCCCGCTCACCAAGAAGCCCGCCGAGACCCGCATGGGTTCCGGTAAGGGCTCCCCGGAGTGGTGGGTCGCGAACGTCAAGCCCGGCCGTGTCATGTTCGAACTCTCCGGCGTCGACGAGAGCGTCGCACGCGAGGCCATGCGTCTCGCCATGCACAAGCTCCCGATGAAGTGCCGGTTCATTTCCCGTGAGGCAGGTGAATTCTGATGGCAGTCAAGTCTCACGAGCTCGACGACCTGAACGCTGTGGACCTCGAGTCCAAGCTGCGCGAGGCCAAGGAGGAGCTCTTCAACCTCCGTTTCCAGGCGGCCACCGGCCAGCTGGAGAGCCACGGCCGTCTGCGGACGGTCAAGAAGGACATCGCCCGGATCTACACCGTGGTGCGTGAGCGCGAGCTCGGCATCCGGCCGACCCCCGGTCAGGACAGCAACGAGGATGGTGACGCATGAGCGAGCAGACCGCTGAGCGGAACGCCCGCAAGACCCGTGAGGGTCTGGTCGTCTCCGACAAGATGGACAAGACCGTCGTCGTGTCGGTCGAGGACCGCGTCAAGCACGCCATGTACGGCAAGGTCCTTCGCCGGACCAGCAAGTACAAGGCGCACGACGAGAACAACGAGTGCGGCATCGGCGACCGCGTGCTCCTCATGGAGACCCGCCCGCTGTCGGCCACCAAGCGCTGGCGCGTCGTCCAGATCCTCGAGAAGGCCAAGTAACACTTCGCGCCTCGTCCTCGGACGGGACCGGACAAACCCCAATGAAGTTCGGCCAGGCTCACCGCTCGTGAAGCGCTGAGAACCAGCTCGACAACCAGGAGAAACTGATGATCCAGCAGGAGTCGCGACTCAAGGTCGCCGACAACACCGGTGCGAAGGAAATCCTTTGCATCCGTGTTCTCGGTGGCTCTGGTCGGCGCTACGCCGGTATCGGCGACGTCATTGTCGCCACCGTGAAGGACGCGATCCCCGGTGGCAACGTGAAGAAGGGTGACGTCGTCAAGGCCGTCATCGTTCGCACGGTCAAGGAGCGTCGTCGCCCGGACGGTTCGTACATCCGCTTCGACGAGAACGCCGCCGTCATTCTCAAGACCGACGGCGAGCCGCGAGGCACCCGTATCTTCGGCCCCGTGGGCCGCGAGCTTCGCGAGAAGAAGTTCATGAAGATCATCTCGCTCGCACCGGAGGTGCTCTGACTCATGGGCAAGAACAGCGTGAACATCAAGAAGGGCGACACCGTCAAGGTGATCGCTGGCAAGGACAAGGGTGCCGAGGGCAAGGTCATCCAGGTGCTCCGTGAGGAGCAGCGGGTGATCGTCGAGGGTGTCAACCGCATCAAGCGGCACACCAAGGTCGTCAACCAGGGCGGTCGCGCCGGCACCACCGGCGGCATCATCACCGCCGAGGCTCCGATCCACATCTCGAACGTGATGCTCGTCGACGGCAGCGGCGTGACCCGGATCGGCTTCCGCCGTGACGAGGTCACCAAGCGTCGCCCCGACGGCTCGACGTACCAGGCTGAGCGCAGCGTTCGCATCTCGCGCAAGACCGGCAAGGAAATCTGATGACCGAGACGACCACCACCGCAGCGCCGCGTCTCAAGACGCGGTACCGCGAGGAGATCCTGCCCGCTCTCAAGAGCGAGTTCGACATCGCCAACGTCATGCAGGTGCCCGGCCTGACCAAGATCGTGGTCAACATGGGTGTCGGCGAGGCCGCTCGCGACTCGAAGCTGATCGACGGTGCGGTCAAGGACCTCACCGCGATCACCGGCCAGAAGCCCCTCGTCACCAAGGCCCGCAAGTCCATCGCGCAGTTCAAGCTGCGCGAGGGCATGCCGATCGGCGCGCACACCACGCTGCGCGGCGACCGGATGTGGGAGTTCCTGGACCGCCTGCTGTCGCTGGCGCTGCCCCGGATCCGTGACTTCCGTGGCCTGAACCCGGGCCAGTTCGACGGTCGCGGCAACTACACCTTCGGTCTGACCGAGCAGGTCATGTTCCACGAGATCGACCAGGACCGGATCGACCGGTCGCGCGGTATGGACATCACCATCGTCACGACCGCCACCAACGACGAGCAGGGTCGCGCGCTGTTGAAGCAGCTCGGCTTCCCGTTCAAGGAGAACTGACATGGCGAAGACCGCGCTCAAGGTCAAGGCCGCCCGCAAGCCGAAGTTCGCGGTGCGTGGCTACACCCGCTGCCAGCGCTGCGGCCGCCCGAAGGCCGTCTACCGGAAGTTCGGCCTGTGCCGCATCTGCCTCCGGGAGATGGCACACCGTGGCGAGCTCCCCGGCGTGACCAAGTCCTCCTGGTAATCACCTCAACACGCTGAAGGTCGCCCGGCCTGCCGATCGGCAGAGCGCGGCGCGAAACCACGGCGAGAAAGAAAACATCATGACGATGACTGACCCGATCGCAGACATGCTCACTCGTCTGCGCAACGCCAACCAGGCGTACCACGATGCGGTGACCATGCCGTACAGCAAGCTCAAGCAGGGTGTCGCCGACATCCTCAAGCAGGAGGGCTACATCACGTCGTACGACGTGGCGGAGCCCGCCGAGGGCGAGGTCGGCAAGACGCTGACCATCACCCTGAAGTACGGCCGCAACCGCGAGCGTTCGATCGCCGGCGTGCGCCGCATCAGCAAGCCTGGCCTCCGGGTCTACGCCAAGCACACGGGTCTCCCGAAGGTGCTCGGCGGACTGGGCGTCGCGATCATCTCGACGAGCCAGGGCCTGCTGACAGACCGCCAGGCAAACCAGAAGGGCGTGGGTGGGGAAGTCCTCGCCTACGTCTGGTAACGACGAGACCGAGAAGGAGAAGAACAGCATGTCGCGTATTGGCAAGCTCCCCGTCGCGGTCCCGTCCGGTGTCGACATCGCGATCGACGGTCCGCTGGTGACGGTCAAGGGCCCCAAGGGCACCCTGTCCCACACCGTTGCGGCGCCGATCACGGTCGAGCAGGGCGAGGGCGTCCTCGACGTCAAGCGTCCCGACGACGAGCGTCAGAGCAAGGCTCTGCACGGCCTCACCCGCACCCTGGTCAACAACATGGTCGTGGGTGTGACCGAGGGCTACGAGAAGAAGCTCGAGATCGTGGGCGTGGGTTACCGCGTCCTGTCCAAGGGTCCGACCCAGCTGGAGTTCCAGCTCGGCTACTCGCACCCGATCACGTTCAACGCCCCCGAGGGCATCACGTTCGCGGTGGAGACGCCGACGAAGCTCGGTGTCCAGGGCATCGACAAGCAGCTCGTCGGTGAGGTTGCTGCCAACATCCGCAAGCTGCGGAAGCCGGAGCCCTACAAGGGCAAGGGCGTTCGCTACTCGGGTGAGCACATCCGCCGCAAGGTCGGAAAGGCTGGTAAGTGACTCATGGCGATCTCACTTTCTAACAACAAGCACACCGCGGCACGCACGAAGTCGCGACTGCGTCGCCAGGTCCGGGGTCGCAAGAAGATCTCCGGTACCGCCGAGCGTCCGCGCCTGGTGGTCACCCGTTCGACGAAGCACATCACCGTCCAGGTCGTCGATGACCTGGTCGGCAAGACGCTGGCGTACGCCTCCACCATGGAGGCGGACCTGCGTGGCTTCTCGGGCGACAAGACCGCGAAGGCCAAGAAGGTCGGCGAGCTCGTCGCCGAGCGTGCCAAGTCGGCCGGCGTCGATGACGTCGTCTTCGACCGGGCCGGCAACAAGTACCACGGCCGCATCGCGGCCCTGGCGGACGGCGCTCGCGCCGGCGGCCTGACCTTCTGATCGCGATAGATACGAAGTAGAGAGAAGAGGAAGTCTCATGAGCGGAGCCCAGCGCGGACAGCGTGGTGGCGGGCGCCAGGGAGGCCGTGACGACCGTCGCGGCGGCCAGGGTGCCGAGAAGACCGCCTACATCGAGCGCGTCGTCGCGATCAACCGTGTCGCCAAGGTCGTGAAGGGTGGTCGTCGCTTCAGCTTCACCGCCCTCGTGATCGTCGGTGACGGTGACGGTCTCGTCGGCGTCGGCTACGGCAAGGCCAAGGAAGTCCCGGCAGCGATCGCCAAGGGTGTCGAGGAGGCGAAGAAGAACTTCTTCCGCGTCCCCCGCATCCAGGGCACGATCCCGCACCCGGTCCAGGGCGAGAAGGCTGCCGGCGTGGTCATGCTGCGTCCGGCCGCGCCCGGTACCGGTGTGATCGCCGGTGGCCCGGTGCGCGCCGTACTCGAGTGTGCCGGTATCCACGACATCCTGAGCAAGTCGCTCGGGTCGTCCAACCAGATCAACATCGTCCACGCGACGGTCGCGGCCCTGAAGATGCTGGAGCAGCCCGAGGCTGTTGCCGCTCGTCGTGGCCTGACGGTCGAGCAGGTCGCCCCGGCCGCGCTGCTCAAGGCGCGCCTCGAGGTCCCCGCGGGTGTCTCGGAGGAGGTGTCCCACTGATGGCTCAGCTCAAGGTCCAGCAGAAGCGGGGCACCGTCGGCATCAAGGCCAACCAGCGCGAGACCCTGCGCACGCTCGGTCTCAAGCGGATCGGCGACGTTGTCGTGAAGGAAGACCGCCCGGAGATCCGCGGCATGGTCAACACCGTTCGTCACCTCGTGACGGTTGAGGAGGTCGAGTGACATGACGCTCAAGCTGCACCACTTGCGTCCGGCCCCCGGCGCCAAGACCGCGAAGACCCGTGTGGGTCGCGGTGAGGGCTCGAAGGGCAAGACGGCCGGCCGCGGTACCAAGGGCACCAAGGCCCGCTACCAGGTCCCTGTCGCCTTCGAGGGTGGCCAGATGCCGATCCACATGCGTCTGCCGAAGCTCAAGGGCTTCAAGAACCCGTTCAAGGTCGAGTTCCAGGTCGTCAACCTCGACCGCATCAACGAGCTCTTCCCCGACGGTGGCGCCATCGGCGTTGACGACCTCGTCGCCAAGGGTGCCGTCCGCGACGGCCACCCCGTCAAGGTTCTCGGTCAGGGCGACCTGTCCGTGTCCGTGCAGGTGAGCGCCAACGCGTTCTCCGGCTCGGCCAAGGAGAAGATCGAGGCTGCCGGCGGCACCACCACCGTGGTGTGACCGCAGTTTGACCTGCACCAGCATCGTGGCGCGGCAGTCCTGTCCTCCGGCAGGGCCGCCGCGCCTGATGCGCATTCAGGGCCTTTCGGGTGGCCTGTTAGGCTGCCCCGGGTTTTCGCGTAGTAGAACGCGAGGACCGCTTCAAGCTTGGAGAAAGAGGATCTCGTGCTGAGCGCGTTCGCGAACGCTTTCCGGACTCCGGACCTGCGGCGCAAGCTGCTGTTCGTCCTGTTGATCATTGTGATCTTCCGGCTTGGATCTCAGATCCCTACCCCGGGCGTCGACGTGGCCAACGTCCGTGCCTGTGTGGATATCGCCAAGGACGGCGACAGTGCCGGGCTCTATAACCTGGTCAACCTGTTCTCCGGTGGCGCGCTGCTCCAGCTGACGATCTTCGCGCTGGGGATCATGCCGTACATCACGGCGAGCATCATCCTGCAACTGTTGGTCGTGGTGATCCCGCGGCTCGAGGCCCTGAAGAAGGAGGGGCAGTCGGGTCAGACCAAGATCACCCAGTACACCCGCTACCTGACTCTCGGCCTCGCCGTCCTCCAGGCGACCGGCATCGTGGCGCTCGCCCGGTCGGGCAACCTGCTGGCCGGCTGCAACGAGAAGCTGCTGTACGACGACGGCACCGCGACGTTCCTCGTCATGGTCGTCACCATGACGGCCGGCACCGCCGTGATCATGTGGCTGGGCGAGCTCATCACCGAGCACGGCATCGGCAACGGCATGTCGCTGATGATCTTCACCCAGGTCGTCGCCGGCTTCCCGGCGTCGCTGTGGGCGGTCCAGCAGGAGAAGGGCTGGTGGGTCCTCGGCGTCGTGCTGGTGATCGGCCTCGTGGTCATCGCCGCGGTCATCTTCGTCGAGCAGGCGCAGCGCCGGATCCCGGTGCAGTACGCCCGACGGATGGTGGGGCGCAAGATGTTCGGCGGCAGCTCGACGTACATCCCGCTGAAGGTCAACCAGGCCGGTGTCATCCCCGTCATCTTCGCGTCGTCGCTGCTCTACCTGCCGGCGATGATCGTCCAGTTCAACCAGAGCTCGAACTCCTCGGTGCTGGACTGGGTCAACGCCCACCTCGTCAAGGGTGACCACCCGCTGTACATGATCCTGTTCTTCGCACTGATCATCTTCTTCACGTACTTCTACGTCTCCATCACCTTCAACCCGCAAGAGGTGGCAGACAACATGAAGAAGTACGGCGGCTTCATCCCCGGGATCCGGGCGGGCAAGCCGACCGAGGAGTACCTCTCCTACGTCCTGTCCCGCATCACGCTGCCGGGTGCTCTCTACCTCGGCCTCGTCGCTCTGCTCCCGCTCATCGCCTTCGCCGTGATCAATGCCAACCAGAACTTCCCGTTCGGTGGCACCAGCATCCTGATCATGGTCGGCGTCGCTCTCGACACGGTGAAGCAGATCGAGAGCCAGCTCCAGCAGCGCAACTACGAAGGATTCCTCCGCTAATGCGCCT
>Ga0247768_1000942_pt1 | contig 10363 bp, 9 predicted proteins | sample UWRJL016104C6_FD_179944 | JGI IMG/M metagenome (GOLD analysis project Ga0247768, IMG submission 179944) | Plant litter microbial communities from Arlington Agricultural Research Station in Wisconsin, United States - UWRJ-L016-104C-6 | ecosystem: Environmental > Terrestrial > Plant litter >... | reverse complement strand
GCCGCCTGGCGCCTGCATCACGCCGTCGAGGGAGACGAACGTAGTGACCAGCAGTTTCCGCATGGTGTGTCCTTCACTCTCACTTGCCGTCGGACCTCGGTTCCGAGGCCTTCACCGAGTGCGTCGAACGAAGACCGCCGGGATCGACACGTCAGGCGAAAGAATCCGACATGGTTTCGGCCAGCCGCCGCCGGATTCGTTCGACGTCGATGGCGCGGTGCTGGGACCGGTACAGCTCCAGGGCTCGCCGCCACGCGTCGATGGCCAGTTCTCGATCGCCCATCGCGAGGCCCGACTGACCGATGCGTTCGAGGGTGCTCGCCTGGTTGTATCGGCTGCCGAGGTCGTGGAACAACGAGGCGGCTCGCCGGTAGTGCTCCAACGCCTCGGCGTACCTGCCGGTCTCGTGCGCGATGAAGCCGAGTGTGTCCACGACTCCCGCTTCGCCCTCGCGATCGCCGTGACGCCGGAACAGCGGTAGCGACGCCTCACACGAGGTGCGGGCGGCGGCGTACTCGCCGACGTGCGCCGACAACCAGCCCACCAGGCTGAGCGTCTGGGACTTCATCACCGGTTTGCCGAGGGCCTTGGCCAGGCGCAGTGCGATGGTGGCGTGCTCCAGCGCTCGCCTGCTTTCCTTCTGCCACTGCAGGGCCAGCGCGATGGCGGCGTGGATCCGGGCTTGGTCGACATAGTTGTGGGCGAGTTCGGCCAGTGACAGCGCCTGCCGGAGGTGTTCCAGGGCCTTGTCGTTCTGCACCGCCCGGCCATAGGTGAGGCCGAGGCTGCGGTGAGCCTGGGCGCGAGCGGCGGCGTCGTCCAGGCTTTCCGCCGCGGCCAGTGCCGCTTGCCACATCGTGAGGCCGTCGCTGATCCGCCCGCCCCGCCAGAGGAAGGTGTTCAGCGCCCAGGCCAGTTGCCACACCGTCGAATGCCAGCCCCGCTGGGCGGCGAGCCTGCCGATCGCGAGCAGGCAAGCGTGTTCGGCCTCGAACCATGCCCAGGCGGCGCTTTCGTCCGGCAGGTCGTGTGGCTCGGGCCCGGGTGCGGGCAGGCCGAGTTCGCTGGGCGAGCGATTCGGGTAGAGGAGCCGCTCACCGGCATGTGCGGTGTGGACGTAGTAATAGGCGAGCCCGCGTAGCGCGGTGTCACGCTCGGACGGGGACAACTGCTCGTTTGCTTCTTCGGCGGCGTACAAGCGGACGAGGTCGTGCATCCGGTAGCGGTCCGGAGTGTGCTGGTGCAGCAGGGAAACCTGTTCGAGGGCGCGGAGGGTCAGCCGCGCCTGCCCGGTGGCCAGGCCGGTGAGGTTGGCGACCGCCGCCAGGCTGATGTCCGGGCCGGTGGTCAAGCCGAGCAACCCGAAGACCCGCAGCTGTTCGGGACTGAGCGCGGTGGTGGACCAGGAAAGCACCGCCCGGACACTCGCGGCGGAGTCCTGTTCGTCGAGCGCGCCCAGCCGGGTGGTGACATCGCGGAATTCCACGGCGAGTGCCGCCAGGGGGAACTCCGGGTAGGTCTGCGCGCGGCCGGCCACGATGCTCAACGCCAGCGGCAGTCCCGCGCAGCGGGCCAGCAACTCGGCGACCGCCCCGGGTTCCGCCGCGAGCCGTTCGCGCCCCAGCCGGGCCGCCAGTAGCGCACGGGCCTCGGGCTCGGGGAGCACGTCGAGCGACAGCGGTCGCGCGCCGTGGGCGGTGATCAGCCCGGTCAGCCTGTCGCGGCTGGTGACCAGCACCGTGCAGGTGTCGCCGCCAGGCAGCAGCGGGGCGACCTGCGCGGTGCCGACGGCGTTGTCCAGCACGATCAGCATGCGCTTCCCGGCGACGAGGCTCCGGTAGAGCGCTGTCCGGGCGTCGGGGTCGTCGGGGATGGTGGCCGGGTCGACGCCCAGTGACTCCAGGAAGCCGCGCACCGCCACCTGCGGGGAGCTCGGTTTGCCCGCGGGGTCGAAGCCGTGCAGGTTCACGAAGAGCTGCCCGTCGGGGAACCGGCCGGCGTTCTGGTGCGCCCACTGCAGGGCCAGCCACGTCTTGCCGACCCCGCCGGCGCCGATCGCCGAAATCACCCCCACTTTTTCGTCCAGTGCCTTGCTGAGCTGGCCCAGTTCGCCTGCCCGGCCGACGAACATCCGTGGTGCCCCCGGCAACTGTCGCGGCGCGGACGTTCCAGGCTTCGGGGACGTGGTCTCACCGGCGAGGATTTGCCGGTACCGCTCGCGTAATCGCGGCCCGGGATCAACACCGAGCTCGTCCGCCAGTTCGCGCCGGACCCGTTCGTAGTGCCGCAGCGCGTCTTGCTGGCGTCCGTCGCGGTAGAGGGCGAGCATGAGGCTGTCGGCCAGCCGCTCGTCCAGCGGATGCGCCGCGGCGAGTTCCGTCAGTTCGGCGCTCAGCCCGGTGTGGTCGACACCGCGCAGCCGGATGTCGGCCAAGTCGAGCCGCGCGGTCAGGCGCTGACTCGCCAGCATGTCGCGAGTGCTCACTATCCACGGAGTGTTCAGCCCCGCGAAGGCGTCACCCGTCCAGTTCGCGAGCGCCTGTGTCAGCAATTCGGCGGCTCGCTTCTCGTCCTGGGCAGCCCTGGCGGCGGCGAGAAGACGCTGAAACCGGTGCAGGTCCACGGTTTCCGGATCCGCTGCCACGACATAACCACCGGAGCGCCGCGAAAGCACCACTCCGTCGAGACCGCGCAACGCGGTGCGCAGCCGGGATACGTAGCTGTACAGGGCCTCGCGCGGGCGCTTGGGCAGGTCTTCACCCCAGACACGGCCGGCCAACGTGTCCACCAAGACGACCTTGTTGACATCGACAAGCAGCGCGGCGAGCACACAGCACTGCTGGTGGCGCCGGATATCCACGACACCGTCCCCGCCGGTCACCTCGAACTCGCCCAGCACACGGAAACCCACCGACACGTTGCCCCCCGACCACGATTTTCGGTCACACCCCGGCTACCTGCCTACTAGAAGTGATCACCCGGCGCAAGGTGCGTGCAAGGTCGCCGCAAGATCCGTCCGGCACTGTTGTCCTCGGCAGCCGGATTCGACCGGCAGGCGAACAGGGGAGAAACGAAGATGCGCTCACTGAAACGAATCATGCTCGGCAGCGTCGCGGCGTCCGCGGCGCTGGTGTCCGTCGCGGTCGGCCCGGCGGCCGCCAGCGGCGCCCAGCCGGACAGCACTCAGGCCTTGTGTAACAGTGGATATTTCTGCGCCTTCCCCGAGCCCAACTTCACCGGGCTTCCCATCAACATGTTCAGGTGCGCCGACTATGCGATCCCGTGGACGACCGTCGGTTCTTGGATCAACAACCAGACCGGTGGGGCGCGGGCGCAGTTCAAGAGCAGTGATGGCGTGGTCCGCTGGACCTCCGGTGTCGCGTGGGACGAGGACAGAAACGCCGACTGGAGCTGGGTGTACAACGTCAAACCCTGCTGGGCGCGGTGTCCGGGTAGAGGGGACCGGACAGGGATCGCCCCTGTCCGGTCGGGGGTAGGCGCCTCCGGTGCGTGCGGGACCGTCTCGGTCCCCGCCGCCGGAGGCGCCTCTTTTCGCCGTGGGTATCCCGCTGGCTGGTGGTCTGAACCACAAGTGCCGGCCGGTGTGCCGGCGGGCGATCGCGTACCTTCTGGAGCGGGCAGCATCAGCAACGAACGGGAGAGCCGCGAATGTCGCGCTACCACGAGTTGAAGTTCCGGGCGATCACGACGTTCCAGCGCAAGGTCGTCAATCCGATCTCGGCCCGGCTACCGGGCCAAGTGCTCCTGGAGACCACCGGGCGGAAGTCCGGGCTGCCGAGACGGACCCCGATCGGCGGGCGCCGCACCGGGCGGGAGTTCTGGTTCGTCTCGGAGTACGGCGGGAAGTCGCAGTACGTGCGGAACATCCAGGCGCATCCGCAGGTCCGGGTCCGGATCAAGGGACATTGGCATGAAGGCACCGCTCACATCGTCTCGCGCGACGACGCCCGCGCGCGCCTGAAGACATTGCCACGCTTCAACAGCGCGGCCGTCCGGGCGGTGGGCACGAACCTGCTCACGCTGCGCGTCGACCTCCACGACTGACCAGCCGAGCCGAACCGGAGGGTGAGTGACCTACAACGTCAGGGTTCGCGGGTCTTTTCGCCGCTGGGGGCGGACAGGTGGCGGCGCATGAACGCGGCGGCGTCCTCGCGGTCACCGGAGAGCAGGAGGGCGGCGAGTTCGACGTGCTCGCGGCAGCGGACGATCGCGTGTTCGCGGGTGAGGGACCGGCGGTACTCGATGAGCCGGCGCAGGGTGTCGACGCGCTTGAGCCCATCGATGAAAAACGTGTTGTGGCTGCACTCCATCACGGTCGCGTGGAAGTGGCTGTTGAGGTCGAACAGCGTCGCGCCCGACACCGACCAGATCTCGCCGTCGACGAGCCGCTGCTGCGTCGACTTGGCCTCTTCGACGGCGTCGCGGTCGAGGACGAAGCCGGGTTCGAGGATGGCGGCCGGTTCGATGGCCAGCCGGAACCGGTAGCTGTCCTCATAGGACCGTAAGGAGGTCAGCGCGGGCCGGAATTCCCAGCCGTAGCCGGGGAGCCGTTCGATCCAGCCTTCCGCGGTTATCCGCCGCAGCAGCCGGGAGAGTTGCCCGGGGGCGAGGTCGTAGCGGCGGGCCAGCGCGCTTTCGGTGACCTTGTAGGGGAGTTTTCCGTCGAGCCTGTCCCCGGCGATCCGGAAGTAGACGTCGTCGTCGACTTCGTCCGGGACCGACGGGGTCAGCTGCTCGCCGACCTGCCTGACCTCGTAGCCGCCGCTCGCCGAGGGTTCGACGACACCGTCGTCCGCGAGCAGCTTCAGCGCGCTTCGCACGGGCGAGCGGGAGACGCGCAGCTGCTCGGCGAGGGCGCGTTCGACCAGGCGCGCGCCGCGGGGCAGCCGCTCCTCGCGGATGTGGTCCACGATGCGGGCGGCGAGCTGCTGGGTGAGGGGAGTGGGCATCGCCGTGGTCAGCGCGCCCCGAGCACCTGGCGCCGGAACTGGGACGGGTTGTCGGCATTGTGGCGGAGCATGTCGGCCAGTCCTCTCACGCTGGGGCGCCGCGCCGGGTCCGGCGTCCACCCGGTCGGTCACGCCGGTCGCGACGATCGTACGGGTCGTGTCGACCTGGGCGGAGGTCCACAGCACGGCGCCGACGGGCTCCACGGTGAAGGCGGCAGTGCTCGAACCCGCTGAACAAATTTCACGAATTACCGTTCCCTCGTTCATTGGATGTATGTACAGTCAACGCCCTGCCGCGACTTCGATCGGCACATCCCACGGAAGAGAAGGTTCATGAAGATCGTTCGACGCGCCCTCGGCGTGACCGTGCCGCACTGGACAGGCACCTACTCGGAATCCGCCGGCGGGCGCCGCTAGGGCCGGGAGGCAGGGGTGCTCGCGGAACCGTGGGACGCAAATGGTGAGGTAGACGTCGTGTCCCCACGATCGTCGCAGGCCAACGAGCAGTTGCGGGAACAGTCGCGGGAGCGGATCCTCACCGCGGCGCTCGAGGTGTTCGCCGAAAAAGGCTTTCACAGCGCCACGATCTCGGACATCACCGCGCGCGCCGGTGTGTCCCGTGGATTGATCACGTACTACTTCCCCGGGAAGCAGGACCTGGCCGAGGAGCTGCTCAGCCGCTACCTGGACGGGTTGATGGCCTTGACCGGGGTGACCGGCACACCGGACGAACGGCTGGCCGCGATGCTCGACGGTGTCCTCGGGGTGGTCGCCACCGCGCTGCCGGTGCAGCAGATGGCGCTCACGCTGATGCTCCATCCGTCGACACACCCGCTGTTCGCCATGGTCGAGGCCCGCAAGGACGCTCAGGTGACCGTGCTCGAGGACACCCTGCGCGCGCTGTTCGCCGAACGAGGGGCCGCCGACCCGGCGCTGGAGGAAGTCATGTTCCGCAGCGTCCTGGAAGGCGTCATCTTCAAGGCGAGTGTGTACCGCGGCAAGTACCCGCTGGAGCGGGTGCGTGCCTGGCTGTTCGCGATGTACGACCTGCCCGCGCCGCTCACCCCCCTCGTCGACGAGGACCCGCCGCCGGTCGGCAGGCTTCGCGCCGCCGGCGAGTAAACCCGCTCCACCACGGAAGTCTTCGGCGCTCGACCACTCGCGGTCGAGCGTCTGTCAAACATGCCTCGAACAGGGAGAAAACAACAGTCATGGACGCACACACCCTCGCCGGACAGCTGGCGGAGCCGAGCGGGTTCGCCTCGATCCTGAAGGGGATGTTCAAGGGCGGCAAGGTGAAGAAGGCGCACGAGATCTACGCGGGCGCCCAGGACAAGGGCGTGTACGACAACGTCGAGCTGCGCTTCGCGAAGCACGAGGAGTACGGCTACGCGATCATGGCCTTCAGCACCAAGGGGCCGCTCGACCTGAACACGCGGGAAACCCTTGCCGCGCAGGCGGATCGCTTCCCGCTCGGCACCATCCGCTACGAGAGCCTGCCCTACACCACGCTGCAGCCGTGGGGCTGGCACCCGCGCTCGTACGACCCGTCGGACCACTCCATCCAGGCGATCGGCGACCCGTTCCCCGGGGTCATCGTCTATGTCGTGCTCACCGGCACGAAGGGCTCCCAGCGGCCGCTGGTGGTGCACGCCAACAAAGACGGGAAGGACTACATCTACCCCGTGCCCGCCGACCGGCTGAGCTGAGGCCGGCACAGTGGCCTTCTTCGACGACCTGCACACGCAGCTCGGCGGCATGTTCTGGGTGGTCGTGCTCGGCGCGCCGGTGCTCGTGCTGGTCATGATCGGGCAGGTCGTGCTCCGCGCGCGGCTGCGGACCAAGCAGCTCAAGCAGTTGTTCCGGGCGGGGTCGGTCGTGACCGACCGGTCGGCGCCCGTCACCGGGCCGCTGGCGTTCGGCCTGGCCTGTGGCGCGCCGCTGGCCGTCGACCAGGGTCTCGCCTGGAATGATCCGTCGGCCTCCGGGCTCACCATGCTGGTGGTGCGCGAAGAACTGGCGGACCGGTGGGGCGTCACCGGCTCCGAAGACTGGCGGCGGGTGATGAACACGCTGCTTGTCGAGCGCGGGCACGATCCGGCGGACGTCGCGGTGGACCTGCGCCGGGAGGCGGACGTGAGCGGGCCGGACCTTCCCGGCTGGCAGCGGATCATCGAGGACGCGGCGTCGATCGGCCGGATCAGCAACGCGAGCGCGGCGAAGGCGGCTGTGGCCGCCGAGCGGATCCACCGGCACGAGGAGCGGTTCCGGGCCGACGGCCTGATCCCGGACGACGGCGTCGTGTCCAGCCTGCGGGCTTACGACTGGGGCCGCGCGGTGAACATGGCCCGGTGGGGCGTGCGTGCCGGTTACGCGGATCGAGCGACAGCGGACCGCAGCGTGCTACGAGCGGGCGAATTGTGCGCGAAGCAGTACGTCTCGTGGGCGGATCTGTCCTCCGGGCTCGGCCTCGGGCGGATGCTGTTCTTCGACGAGGAGGACTTCCCGCTCCACTATGTGGAGATGCGGGAGGCGCACCGCAAACTCCTCGACGACGAAGCCGGTCCGTGGCGGACGCTGTCGTGGCCGACGCCGGTGACGCAGCCGTGACCGGATCGCTCGCGGACGGCTGGCTGGGCGACGTCGCTTCACGGCGTCTCGCGCTGGCGTTGCTGATCGTCGGTGTCGCGATGGCCGGCTACACCGTCTACGCGATGCGGATCGCGTGGCGGCGCTACGGCGAGCGCCGGGAGCGCAACCGCCCGATGCCCGAAGACCCGGTCTACGTCGGCTCGTCGGGGCCACACGCGATCGCCCTCGGTGTGGGGGCGTTCCGCGCGGTGGCCGCCGGTGAGCCGGTCGACGACGTCGGCTATCGGCGTTCCCGCCGTCAGGTGCGTGTGGAACTGACCGTGCGTTTCGGCGGTACCGAGGACCACGCGAGGGAGTCGGTGCCGCGCGCGTTACGGGCATTGCTCGGTGGCGACGCGGAGAACGCCGGTCCGGGAATGGCGTTGGCGGAGCAGGCTTTGCGCCTGCGCGCCAGGGTCGGCCCGGAGCTGTGGCAGCACTCGCTGGAGGAGTACGCCACAGCCCGCGGGCTGCCGTTCGGCGAGCGGGAATCGTTGCTGGCCTTGGCGAACGACATCGCGCACGCCGAGGACCGGTTGCGGCTGGAGGGTTTGCTCGGCCACGACGAGACGGTCCCGTCGCTGCTGGCGACACACTGGGCGGACGGCGTGCATCTGGTCAGATGCGCCATGCGGGCGGAGTGGCTGGCCGCCCCGCAAGGACTGGAATACCTTGCGCGCGCTGACGAACTCACGCGCGCGAGGTACCCGTCCTGGTCCACAATGTTCGGTGCGCTCCTGCTGCCCGCGCTGCTGAACGACAACACCGAGTCGATCCGTTGGCAGTTCACCGTGGCCCCGAAGCTGGTCGCCGTCAACTACTCGTGAGCGTTCCGGCCGGTTAGAACCGGCCGGAACGCTCACAAGGCGTTTGTAGCGAAAACAGGACATTACAACGATCCCGTCCGGACAATCCGAGCCCACGATCGCCGCATGGCCGATCCGCTGAAGCAGCCGATTGTCGAAGACAGGCCGCGCCGTCACTCGATTTCGTCGCTTGTCTGGTGCACGATCGCGATATGTGCGGTTTTGGTCGCCACTTTCGCGTTGACGCTGGTGAAATCGTCGAATTCGAGCGGTGGCCCGGACCAGACCGGCGTAGCCCGGATCAGTGCCGAGCCGACGAGTCCGGCGCAGATCAGCGCGGCGACGGCCAGTGCGTCGGCGAGTAAGAAGGCAGCCGAGGGCGCGTGTGCGCCCGGACCGAAGGACACCGCCCGGACCTCCTGCATGGTGATCGACCGCAAAACCGGCGAAACCCTGCTCAGCAAGGATCCCAACGCCCAGTTCCGGTCGGCGTCGCTGGTCAAGCTACTCATCGCGCTCGACATCATCGTCAAGAATCCTGACCCGGACCCGCAGCTGGCCCGGATGCTGTCCATGAGCGACGACAACATCGCGAGCACACTGTGGGTCCAGGGCGGCGGCCCGGCGATCGTCACCCGCACCGCGGCCATGATCGGTCTCAAGCACACCGAGCCACCCAAGGACAAAGGCCGCTGGGGCGACACCCTCATCACGGCGGCGGACATCGTCTCGGTGTACCAATACATCCTGCGGCTGCCCGAGAACAAACGCGGCCTGATGCTCACCCCGCTGCGCCGCGCCACCCGCCTTGGCGCCGACGGGTTCAACCAGTACTTCGGCATCCCGGTCGCGCTGGACACCTGGGAGTGGGCGATCAAGCAGGGCTGGGCGGCGGGGCACGGCTCCATCGACGCGCACACGAGCGGGCTTGTCGGTGAGAACGACCGCTACATCGTTGTCGTCCTCACCAGCTACACCAACGGCATGGACCTCGCCGCCGCCACCCGGGCCGTCACGACGAAGACCGCCACGATCGTCCCCCTGCTCGAACCCCCTTCGAAACCGAAACGCTAGTCGTTAGATTCCGGCCGGTGCCGGGGATTCGGCCGGGACGGGCCCATCCGCGAGTGCGGGTGTCGCGAGGTACCTGGCCGCTGTCTTCCGCAATTGATCAGCATGGTGGTAGATATCTTCGAGGCCCTCGATGGGGATGCGGGTCTCGACTTTCTTCTCGTCGAACACTCCGAGGTACTTTTTCGACCGGTTGAACCACAGGCGGGCGACCGGCTTGCGGTTGTTGTCGTCGAGCAGAACGCCGAAGTACGTCTTGGTGTCGCGGGCGACGATCCTCGAAGCCGGTACTTCGCTGCAAACGATGGCTCGGACGATCCGGTACCCCTCGAGCTCTTCTTCGGTGGTGATGAAGTCACCGTTGCCGCTCGTTTCCTTGACCGGCGCGGCTTGGTCGGCCGGAGGTGGGCTCGCCTGCTCGGTCACGTCGTTGGAAACGCTGACGTAGGAATCGGGCCCGCCGAGCGCGCTCTTCAGGCGATCGTTCACTTGTTCGTTCAGGAACTGCCGTGTAGCTTTGCCCACCAGCGGGATGAACTGATCCCGCACTCGCTGGGTGAAGGCCCCTTCGTAGACGCGAGTTGTCAAGAACTTGACCCAATCGTCCTCGGGCTGTTTGAACTGGGTCGCGAGAATACGTTTGAGCTGTCCGATGTACTTCAGTTCGCCCGCGGCGCTGATCACCGATTCGAGGTTGAAGGATTCCTTGGTCAGCTTGGCCAGTTCCGGCAGTAGCGTTTCGTCGATGTCCGAGAAATCCAGTACCAGGTAGGGCTTGGCGTCCATCCGGTTGGGCATGTCCAGATCTGTGTAGAACTCGTAGGTTTCGCCGTTGGTCAAGATCGCGATCCGGGCGTTGGTCACGGCGAAGTACCGGAAAAGCTG
>Ga0247768_1000941_pt1 | contig 10363 bp, 6 predicted proteins | sample UWRJL016104C6_FD_179944 | JGI IMG/M metagenome (GOLD analysis project Ga0247768, IMG submission 179944) | Plant litter microbial communities from Arlington Agricultural Research Station in Wisconsin, United States - UWRJ-L016-104C-6 | ecosystem: Environmental > Terrestrial > Plant litter >... | reverse complement strand
TTAGAACCGGCCGCAACGCTCACAAGACCCACCCACGAACCCGTCACCGGCTCGTGCTCTCCTCGTAGGCCTTCGACACGGTCGCGCGGTCGAACACCCGCCAGGTCGCGGCCGACACGGCCATCGCGAGCACAAAACCCACCCAGTACGGCGCCGTCAAGCCGAACTTCGCCGCGACCACACCGCCCAGCAGCGAGCCGACGCAGTTCCCGCCCGCCACGATGAACAGCGTGGTACTGCTGACGCGGCCCAGCATGCCCGGCGGGGTCAGCCGCTGCCTCAGCGAATTGGCCACGATGCCCCACAAACCGCCGTGCACCCCGAAGACGAACAGCACGAACCCGATGAAGTACGCGTTCCGCGACGTCGCCAGCGCCAGATGGGTTCCCGCCTCGATGAGCAGGCCGATCCGCAGGGTCCACGTCGCCGTCACCGCTTTGACGAGCTTGTCGCCGACCGTCGAACCGGCCACCCCGCCGACGGCCATGCAGGTGAGCAGCACCCCGTATCCGACCGAGTCGAGGTGCAGCCGGTCCTTCGCGAGCAGCACCAGTACCGCGATGGCGGCGGTGAGCGTCAGGTTCAGTAGCCCGATCAGGACCGCCATCGTCCGCAGCAGCCGCTGCCCCGCCAGCCACCGGAAGCCCTCGGCGACATCGGTGCGGATCGACCGCCGCGGCGGTGGCTCGTCACCGGCGGGCACCGACCGGTAGGTGCCCACGATCAGCCCGAGCAGCACCGCGCTCACCGCGTAGGTGCCCGCGTTGACGAAGAACGGGATGCTCGCCGAGACGACGAACAGGAACCCGCCGAGCGGCCCCGCGAGCATCCCGCGCATCAGCTGGTCGCTGCCGGTCAGCCAGCCGTTCGCCCGTTCGAGGCTCCCGCGCGCGACCACCGCCGGGATCATCGTCTGGCTCGCCGACCGGAAGACGACCTCCCCCGTGTTGATCACGAACAACACCGCGCACAGCACCGCGATGCCGACGTGGCCGGTCAGGATCGACACGGCGAGCACTCCCACCGCCGCCACGCGCACGACGTCGATCAGGATCATCAGGCGCCGCCTGTCCACCCTGTCGACCAGAACGCCGCCGGGCAGCGAGAACAGCAGCCACGGCAGCCAAGCCACCGCGAACGAGGCGGACACCACCCGCGGGTCGTTCGACCGCGACGCGATGAGCAGCGGCACCGCGACGGTGGCCAGCCCGCTCCCCAGCGCCGACGTCGTGCTCGCGGCCCATAGCTTGACGAACCGCCCACCCAGTCGCGCTTCCCCCGTCACGCTGAGAAGTTACCAGGGGAGCCTGAAGGCCGTCCGTCCATTGTGGAGGTGGCTGGGTGGGGTCGTGAGTGTTTCGCGGGGTTAGAACCCCGCGAAACACTCACGACCCCAGGTGACCCACTCCCCAAGGCGGGCCCCGTCCCACCAGGTGATCACGCCGCCGCGGGCGCCGGATCCTGACGCAGAATGCCACCAGGACCGTGGGAAGGGGCTCCGTGAAATTCCTGCTCATCACCTTGATCGTGCACGCGCCCGATCCGATCACCGGCGTTCAAAAGCCCACCCGAGAACGCTTCGCCGAGGTCGTGGATAACGCCATCCTCGGCGAGGAACTCGGGTTCGACGGCTACGGCGTCGGCGAACGGCACGAGCGGCCGTTCATCTCGTCGTCTCCCCCGGTGGTACTGAGCCACATCGCCGCCAAGACCTCGGCGATCCGCCTGTTCACCGCCGTCACGACGTTGAGCCTGCTCGACCCGGTCCGCGCCTTCGAGGACTACGCCACCCTCGACCACCTCTCCGGCGGACGGCTCGAACTGATCATCGGCAAGGGCAACGGCGCGGCCCAGCGCGAGCTTTTCCACGTCACCCCGGACGACCAGTGGGACCGCAACAGCGAGGGCTACGAGCTGTTCCGCAAGCTCTGGCGGCAGGACAAGGTCACCTGGTCCGGCCGCTTCCGGCCGTCGCTGACCGAGGCCGAGGTCTGGCCGCGCCCGCTGCAGCGGCCCATCCGCGTCTGGCACGGCAGCGCGACCAGCCGCGAATCGGTCGACCTGGCGGCGAAATGGGGCGACCCGCTGTTCTCCGCCAACGTCACCAACGCCATCGAGCCCTACGCCGAACTCGTGCGCTACTACCGCGAGCGCTGGGAGTTCCACGGCCACGACCCGGCGGATGCCGTGGTCGGCGCCGGGACCGCCGGGTACTACGCGTCGCCGAAATCGCAGGACGCCCTCGAAACCTACCGCCCGATCTTCGAGCACCGGCTCGAATTCCAGAAGAAATTGGGGCTGGAGCCCGTTTTCACCACGCTGGAGGACTTCGCCGAGCGGAGTTCGGCGCTGATCGGCAGCCCCGCGCAGATCGTCGAAAAGGTCCAGCGGTACCACGAAGCCTTCGGGCACAGCGTGATGCATCTGCACGCCGACGCCGACGGCCTCACCGACAAGCAGCACCGCGAAACCCTCGAACTGTTCCAGTCCGACATCGCGCCCGCCCTCCGCCGCGCCATCCCCGACCCGCCGTGGCCGGCGAACCCCGACCAGCGCTGAAAGGCCGCCCATGCCCTCGATCCCCCTGTCCGTGCTCGACCTCGTCCCGATCTCGTCGGGGTCCGACGCGCGCCAGGCCCTGCGCAACACCGTCGACCTCGCCCGGCACGCCGAACGCGCGGGCTACCGGCGTTACTGGTTCGCCGAGCACCACCTCAATCCCGGTGTCGCGGGAACCTCCCCGGCCGTGGTGATCGCGCTGGTCGCCGCCGCGACCGGCACCATCCGGCTCGGTTCGGCCGGGGTGCAACTGGCCCACCGCACCGCGTTGTCCGCGGTCGAGGAGTTCGGCCTGATCGACGCGCTGCACCCCGGCCGCCTCGACCTCGGGCTCGGGCGCAGCGGGCCGCAGCTGCTCAAGGACCGCGCCCAGACCGACGCGGCCGCCCCGGCACCGGAGCCGAGCCACACCGAAAGCGGACTGCTCATCCCGAAAAAGCAGAAGATCGACGTCGGGAAGGTGCTGGGGTCGCCGTTCTTCACGCTGAACGTCGCGCTGGTGAACCAGCCCGGGGCGCAGGCGCCGGATTACGGGCGGCAGATCGCCGACATCCTGGCCCTGCTGGCGGGCGAATACCGTTCGCCCGAAGGATTCGAGGCACACGCGATCCCCGGTGAGGGCGCGGACGTCGAGGTGTGGATCCTCGGCAGCAGCGGCGGGCAGAGCGCGTCCGTCGCCGGGGAGAACGGCTTGCGGTTCGCGGCGAACTACCACGTCAGCCCGGCCGGCGTCCTCGAAGCGGTCGCCGCGTACCGGGCCGCGTTCAAGCCGTCGGCGGTGCTGGACCGGCCGTATGTCGCGGTGTCCGCGGACGTCGTCGTCGCCGAAGACGACGCCACGGCCAAGGAACTGGCCACCGGCTACGCCCTGTGGGTGCGCGGAATCCGCCGGTTCGAAGGAGCGATCCCGTTCCCCACACCCGCCGAAGCCGCCGCGCACCAGTGGACCGACGAAGACCGCGAGCTGGTCGCCGACCGCGTCGAGACGCAGTTCGTGGGCTCACCGGGCACGGTGGCCGCGAAACTCCGCCGGCTCCAGGACGCCACCGGCGCCGACGAACTGGTCGTCACCACGATCACCCACGACCACGCCGACCGCGTCCGGTCCTACGAACTCCTGGCCGAGGAGTGGTTCCGCACCGGCTGAAACACCGGGGCCGGACTCGAACCGGACTTCTGTCCAGGCAGGCCAAGTTTCGTCGGTGGCCAGCGGAAGTCGGTGGGAAACAGGTCAAACCGTGTCATAATTCGGCGGAAGTGGTCACGCGCCTGTCACAAGCCGCTAACACCGTCGATCTGTCCAGGAGTGCCGCCGGGTCCTGCGGCGATCATCCGCCGTGAGCGCTTTTGCCCTGCCCAGCCGCGGCGCAAGCCGCGTTCAGAAAGGCGCGACCCGCATGGACGACAACCACTCCGGGAAGCCCGGCCCCGCCCGGTTCACCCGTCGCGACGTCTTCACGGCCTCGGCGGGGGCCGCCGCCGTGCTCGGCGCGGCCGGCTTGCCGGTGCTGGCCACCTCGACCCCAGCCTTCGCCGGTGAGGACAGCCGCCACGGCCTGCGTGCCGAACCACTGGTCCCGGCCGGCAACCGCGGGATCATCCTCTACAGCGTCCGGGACCGGACCACCGCGCCGCCGGACAACAGCGGTGTGCCGTACGGCTTCGAGCGGGTGCTGGCCCGGCTGGCCGAGATGGGCTACAAGCAGGTCGAGTTCGCCGGGTACACCCAGAGCACCGAGATTTTGGGCCGCCAGATCACCCCGCAGGAACTCCGCAAGATCCTCGACGACAACGGGCTGATCGCCAACGGCACGCACACCCAGATCAACCCGGCGACCTTCGAGCAGGAGATGGACATCGCCCAGACGCTGGGCATGCGGAACATCGGCACCGGCGGCGACCCGTCGGACAGCCCGTACCGCGCCGACTGGGACGCCGCCGCCGACACCTGGAACGAACTGGGCCGCCGTGCCAAGGCTCGAGGCCTGCGGCTCTACACCCACAACCACGACAGCGCGTACAGCTTCATGCTCGACACCGGCCCGCTCGACGCCAACGGCAAGCCGACCCGCTCCACCGGCACGCGCCGCCTGGAGTACTTCTTCGACAAGGTCGACCCGCGTTACGTGTTCTTCGAGATGGACATCTTCTGGGCCTACGTCGCCCGCTACAAGTACAAGACCTACACCGACCGCGCGGGCCGCCAGCAGACGTCGCTGTTCGACCCGATCCTCACCGTCGCGCCGCGGACCAAGCGCTTCCCGCTGTTCCACGCCAAGGACGGCGACAAGAACCCCGCCGTCTCCAACGGCTACGACATGGTCCCGCTCGGCGAAGGCGACATCAACTTCCAGCAGTTCTTCCAGACCATCGGCGAGCCCGACTTCCACTTCGCCAACTGGGAGGACGACGAGGCCTCCGGCGGCACGGCGAACCCGGGCCGGTCACTCGACTACGCCCAGATCAGCTACACCAACATGTCCGAACTGACGATCTATCGCTGCTGACCCATCCCGCCGCCGGGTGACACACCTACGGGAAAAGGCGGCACGGCTTCATGGAGGGGCGACACACCCGCGCGGGTGTGTCGCCCCTTCCCGTAGGTGTGTGCGCCGTTCGCGTAGGCATGTCGCCTCGGCACGCGGAGGTCGCGTGACCAATTTGACGCGCCGCGCCAACGGTTTGTAGTGGTTCAAACCACTTGAGCGCGCATTCGGATCAAGTTTCCGGGCGAATGCGCGCGGGCAGTGACCATGGCTCGCCCATTCGTCCCTAATATCCGATTCAAGCGCTATCAGCGTTTGCGAATAACTTCAGTACGTTAGTCGCTTGTTCACAGCCACCGGGTGGCGGATCCTTGTTTTCGTTCGTAGCAACGTCTTTCACCTCTATCCCCCGCCTACGGCCCGCCCAAAAGGCAGGCCGTGTTCGCCCTGCCCGGAGGAGAATCCCCGATGAAACTGAGACGTCCCGTCGTCTTGGCCGCAGCCGGTGCGCTGGTCGCCGCCCTACTCACGAACACCGCCGTCGAGGCGCAGGCACAACCGTCCCCGAGCGCCACCCAGAACGCCGAGGCCCTTGCCGCCGACGCCGCGACCAGCCTGGTGGCCGGTCGCCCGGCCGTACTGCACGCCAGCGCCAACGACGCCTTCGTGCAGCACAGCGTGATCTCCTCCACCAATGGGCTGAAGTACGTCCCATACGACCGCACCTACAAAGGACTTCCGGTGGTCGGCGGCGACTTCGTCGTCGTCACCAACTCGGCGGGCCAAGTGCTGAACACTTCGGTCGGCCAGGACACCACGATCGACTTGGCGAGTACCACGCCCAAGCTGACCAAGTCCGACGCGGAGTCCATCGCCAGGACCCAGTTGTCCACAGTGGACAGCGTGGGGGCGGCGCAGCTCGTCACCTTCGCGCTGGGCACGCCGAAACTCGCTTGGCAGAGCACGGTTGTCGGCCGTGACGCCGAGGGCCCGAGCAAGCTCGACGTCGTCGTCGACGCGGCCACCGGCGCGGTGCTGCACACGCAGGAACACGTCCTGCACGGCACCGGCACCAGCGCGTGGAACGGCCCGAACCCGGTGGCGCTGTCCACCACGCACTCGGGCACGACCTACTCGCTGAAGGACCCGACCCTCACCAACGTCAGCTGCCAGGACGCCTCGAACAACACGACGTTCAGCGGCACCGACGACGCGTGGGGCACCGGCAACGCCACCTCCAAGGAGACCGGCTGCGTCGACGCGCTGTTCGCGGCGCAGACCGAGAGCAAGATGCTCACGCAGTGGCTGGGCCGCAACGGTTTCGACGGCTCGGGCGGCGGCTGGCCGATCCGGGTCGGCTTGGCCGACGAGAACGCCTACTACGACGGCACCCAGGTCCAGATCGGACACAATTCGAACAACCAGTGGATCGGCTCCATCGACGTCGTGGCGCATGAGCACGGTCACGGCATCGACGACCACACCCCCGGTGGCATCTCGGGCAACGGCACCCAGGAGTTCGTCGCCGACGTCTTCGGCGCCTCGACCGAATGGTTCGCCAACGAGCCGTCCCCGTACGACGTGCCGGACTTCCTGGTCGGCGAGCAGATCAACCTCGTCGGCAGCGGCCCGATCCGCAACATGTACAACCCGTCCGCCCTCGGGGACGCCAACTGCTACTCGAGCTCGACCCCGGGCTCCGAGGTGCACTCGGCGGCCGGTCCCGGCAACCACTGGTTCTACCTGCTGTCCGAAGGCACCAACCCGTCCAACGGGCAGCCGACCAGCCCGACGTGCAACAGCTCGTCGGTCACCGGTCTCGGTGTCCAGGACGCGCTGAAGATCTTCTACAACGCGATGCTGATCAAGACCACCGGCAGCTCGTACCTGAAGTACCGGACCTGGACGCTGACCGCGGCGAAGAACCTCTTCCCGGGCAGCTGCACCCAGTTCAACACCGTCAAGGCCGCGTGGGACGCCGTCAGTGTCCCGGCCCAGTCCGCCGACCCGACCTGCAGCGCGACCGGCACCGTGACCGTGGCGAACCCGGGCAACCAGTCCACCGTCACCGGCACCGCCGTCAGCCTGCCGCTCTCGGCCAGCGGCGGCACCGCGCCGTACACCTGGACGGCATCCGGCCTTCCGGCCGGCCTGTCGATCAGCAGCTCCACCGGCACCATCTCGGGCACCCCGACGACCGCGGGCACCAGCAGCGTCTCGGTGACCGCGACCGACAGCGCCGCGCACAGCGGTTCGGTGTCGTTCAGCTGGACCGTCGGCACCACCGGTCAATGCTCCGGGCAGGCGCTGGGCAACCCCGGCTTCGAATCCGGTAACACCGTCTGGTCCGCCAGCACCAGCGTCATCGGCCAGAACGGCAGCAGCCAGCCCACCCACGGTGGTACCTGGAACGCCTGGCTGAATGGCTACGGCAGCACCCACACCGACACGCTCTCCCAGTCGGTGGCCATCCCGGCGGGCTGCCATGCCAGCCTGACCTTCTATCTCCACATCGACAGCGCCGAAACGACCACCAGCACCGCCTTTGACAAGCTGACCGTCACCGGCGGCACGACCACCCTGGCCTCCTACTCCAACATCAACAAGGCCACCGGCTACGCGCTCAGGACCATCGACCTGACCTCGTTCGCCGGGCAGACCGTCGCCCTGAAGTTCACCGGTACCGAGGACAGCTCACTGCAGACGTCCTTCGTCGTCGACGACACCGCGGTAACGCTGAGCTGATATCCACCTGAATACCTTGTGAGCGTTGCGGCCGGTTCTAACCGGCCGCAACGCTCACAAGTGTTTTAACGGGCGTGCGCCGACCGGCTGGGGTCCGGTCGGCGCACGCGGCCCTCACCGGCGAGGCGGTGAAGGCGGGACGGACCCGAGGACGAGTTTCCCGTCCACGGCCCGGGGCCAGGTCTGGTATCGGTGAGAGTACAGCGCTTGGCCGACCCACACGTCGTTGTTCGGAACCTCGTCGGCGGGGGGTGAACGAGACGAAGTTCGCCGCGTCGCCGGTGCTGCCCCAACCGTCGTAGTGGGCGACCGCCGGATACGGGTACGCCGGGTGGGTCCGCGCGGTGGTGGCGTTCGACGCGACGATACGGCCGGGTTGCCTCCCACTCTCCACCCACGCCATCACCGGGGTGAGGATATCGAAAGTGTTCGGCCCTTCGCCACCACCACAATGCCCGACTCCCGGAAAAAGATGGAGCTTGGCGAAATTGTCGACCGCGGGCTTTCCCATCGACGCGCGGGGCGTCGTAGTACGCCAGCGTCGATTGCGGCGAGATGTGCTGGTCGTTCCAGAGCCTCAGTTTCCCGCCGCCGCGCCGGAACGCGCCCAGGTCGGGGTCCATGGCCGGGAGGCAGGTCGACGACGACAGCACCATCCGCCAGAACGACTCCACGGTGAACTTCAGGTCCGTGAGCTGGTAGGCCGGGTTCGAGTTGTTCGGGTCGGCCAGGTAACGCAGGCAGGACAGCGCGAAGTTTCTCGCTGACGACATGCTGCCCCAGGCGGGCACGAAACAGCGTCCAGTCGAGTTCGGATCCCCATTCACGGGCGACGGCGGGTTCGAGCTTGCGCCCCTGGGCGTCCTGGGCGCCGTCGTGCAGTCGCCGGACCACCGCCGCCGCCTCCGCGGGCGACAAGTCGCGGGTCCTGGCCGGTGCAGCACTCCAGCGTCGCCGGGTCGAAACCGCACAGCCGGGGGTCTTCGATCACGCCGACCCGCACGTGGTCCAGTCCATCGCGGGCGCGATCGCGCCGCGAACTTCGCAGTACGACGCGAGCGTCCCGGCAGTCACGACCATCACCGGGGCGACGGCTGGGGCTCCCACCCAATTCGTCACACCAGAAGTTGTTGCGAGTAAAGGAACTTCGTCACTCCGGAGGCGGCACCACCGGCGTTCCGTGGGTGTGGAAGGTGTCGATGGTCTTCAGCCCCCACGCTTGGCCCTTCGCCCGTTCCTCGCGGTTCCAGCTGATCGTCTTCCAGTCGGGGGCCAGGATGAGCCGCGCGCCGGCGTTGCAGATCTCGATGCGATTGCCGCCCGGCTCCCACACGTACAGGAAAAAGGTCTGCTGGATGGCGTGTTTGTGCGGGCCCGTCTCGATGTGGACACCCGCGTCGAGGCAGACGTCCGCGGCGCGGAGGATCTCCTCGCGGGTGTCGGTGGCGAACGCGATGTGGTGCAGGCGCCCGGAAGTGCCGGTCCAGTCCTCGGTGTAGACGAGGTCGTAGGTCTTGTTGCCGACGGAGTACCAGATGGCCTGCGCGCTGCCGTCGTCCTTCACGATCTGTTCGGTACAGCGCGCGCCCAGCACGTCGCTCAGGAACGCCGACGTCGCGGGCACGTCGGCGGTCAGGTAGTTGACGTGGTCGAGTCGGCGGAGGTTCGCGCCCCGCCCGGGGTAGGCCGCGGCCTGGTTCTTGAGCGCCGGCTTGTCGGCCGCGTCGGCCTGGTACCACTCGACATCCCAGTACAGCCCCATCTCGTGGCCGTCCGGGTCGTCGAAGAGGTAAACCTCCCCCAGCCCGTGGACGTCGGTGACCACACCGCGGCCGAGGCCGGCCTTCTCGATCGAAACGCGAAGCCTGTCGACGGCTTCCGGGCTGGCGGCCCGCAGATACGTCCGGCCGACACCCGCGGCGTCGCGCTGTACCAAGCGGATCGTCCACGACTGGTAGTCGTCCCAGGTGTGCAGGTGGACCGAAGTGTCGTCGCGCCGCACTTCGCGCAGCCCCAGCACATTCACGAAGCAGTCGCGGGACTCCTCGAGAACTGGGGTGAACAGCTCGATCGGCCCGACGTGGGCGATGTCGCGCCTGCGGTCAGGGTCGTGCGTGAGGTTCATCCAGTCGCCTTTCCGAGCACGGGCGTGCGCCCTGTCTAACTTCGGTAGTGCACCGTGCCGTCACTGTTTACCGCCGACGAAGATCGTGGTCAAGATTGTGTTCACAATTGTTGACAATATGGGTACCGCCCTGGCCGACGGCTTCTCCAGCGCTCGCTGACGCGCGCTTCCGTCCACAGGAGGACCCAGGCCGTCGGTCTCGCTGCCCGAACACCTGGCGATCGTCCGCACGATCTGCGCCCGGACCCCGGCGGAGCCGAGCGAGCCATGCGCACGCACCTCACCAGCGTGCTCGACGCCCTCGCCGCCTCGACCTCGAGAACGGCTACTACGACTCGTGAGCGTTGCGGCCGGTTCTAACCGGCCGCAACGCTCACGAGTCTTGGGCCGGGCGGGTGGAGCGGACCAGCCAGGATCCGGCGAAAGCGGCGAGGCCGATGCACCCGGC
>Ga0247768_1000940_pt1:0-7500 | contig 10366 bp, 2 predicted proteins | sample UWRJL016104C6_FD_179944 | JGI IMG/M metagenome (GOLD analysis project Ga0247768, IMG submission 179944) | Plant litter microbial communities from Arlington Agricultural Research Station in Wisconsin, United States - UWRJ-L016-104C-6 | ecosystem: Environmental > Terrestrial > Plant litter >... | reverse complement strand
CCACGGAATACCGAGGGGCGCAATGTGCGTTCAAAGATTCGATGATTCACTGGATTCTGCAATTCACACTACTTATCGCATTTCGCTGCGTTCTTCATCGATGCCAGAGCCAAGAGATCCATTGTTGAAAGTTGTAAACGATTTGTGGTTTATCAGAACGGTATACTGTAAGATGCAAAAAGGTTTTTATTGAAGTTCCACCGGCAGGTTGCCCTGCCGAGGAAGAACAAGAGGTACTCGTAAAGGGAGGGTTGACGTTTAGGGGGAGGTTTCCCCCCACGTAATGTAATGATCCTTCCGCAGGTTCACCTACGGAAACCTTGTTACGACTTTTACTTCCTCTAAATGACCGAGTTTGACGAACTTTCCAGCAAGAAAGGGTCGTTGCCAACCCCTTCGAGCCAGTCCGAAGGCCTCACTGAGCCATTCAATCGGTAGTAGCGACGGGCGGTGTGTACAAAGGGCAGGGACGTAATCAACGCGTGCTGATGACACGCGCTTACTAGGCATTCCTCGTTGATGAGCAATAATTGCAATGCTCAATCCCCAGCACGACAGAGTTTAACAAGATTACCCAGACCTTTCGGCCAAGGAAAAGAACTCGTTGGCTCTGTCAGTGTAGCGCGCGTGCGGCCCAGAACATCTAAGGGCATCACAGCATGATTTGGCTCATTTGGAAAGTGAGCCTACCAACAACACAACCGAATGACTCCGGTGAATTGTCCCCCAACGCCTTGACCTGTCGGGTCTCATCGTTGGAGCTTGGTTACCCAAGGGATTAGCACGTACCTTAAGCCAACAAGGTTGGCCCACCCCTTTGCGCGCGTTGCGACGGCTGAACGTTACTTCAGCTCGCCACAGGATCGGCCAATTCGCAAACGCAATAGCGAATCCGGCGTTCCCTGTACCAGGTGGTGTTGCCTGCGTCACAAGTATTTTACTTGCCTTCTCCCGACAGTAGGAGACTTCTCCAAAGAAGGTTAAGACGCTAGACTAGCAGTTATCTTTAATGAGGCCCACTGTTACAGGCCTGTGAAGGTTAACCTGTTATTGCCTCAAACTTCCATCGGCTTGAGCCGATAGTCCCTCTAAGAAGCCGGCGACCAGCCAAAGCTAGCCTGGCTATTTAGCAGGTTAAGGTCTCGTTCGTTATCGCAATTAAGCAGACAAGTCACCCCACGAACTAAGAACGGCCATGCACCACCACCTGAAAAATCAAGAAAGAGCTCTCAATCTGTCAATCCTTATTTCATCTGGACCTGGTGAGTTTCCCCGTGTTGAGTCAAATTAAGCCGCAGGCTCCCACTGTATAGCTTAGGTAGCTACATCCCAGCCTTTCAGCTGGGGTTGGACTATACCTTAGGCACGGTTTGATAGTAAACCATCAACCGAACCCACGCCATTGTAGTCTCTGAACCTTCCCCACGGACGTTACCAGAGGGGCTTGGCTGCGGATTGTCACATACTCTTACGTTGTTACCGTACCCGAGGTCATTAGCCTGGCCACTGCACACCTTCCGGTGTGCAGCTTGGTAGCAAGAGCTTCGCGAGTTCCCCGCAATTTAGGCGTGTCGCCGCGACCCGGGGGTCACGACTAGCATTTAAGGCCGGCATCCACTCACCCTTTCGGGCTGCTTCCTGGCGCAGAGTTTGCGGTTTACGCCTGGTGGTGCCCTTCCGTCAATTTCTTTAAGTTTCAGCCTTGCGACCATACTCCCCCCAGAACCCAAACACTTTGATTTCTCGTAAGGTGCCGAGCGGGTCACAATAGAAACACCGCCCGATCCCTAGTCGGCATAGTTTATGGTTAAGACTACGACGGTATCTGATCGTCTTCGATCCCCTAACTTTCGTTCACTGATTAATGAAAACATCCTTGGCAAATGCTTTCGCAGTAGTTAGTCTTCAATAAATCCAAGAATTTCACCTCTGACAATTGAATACTGATGCCCCCGACTATCCCTATTAATCATTACGGCGGTCCTAGAAACCAACAAAATAGAACCACACGTCCTATTCTATTATTCCATGCTAATGTATTCGAGCATAGGCCTGCTTTGAACACTCTAATTTTTTCAAAGTAAAAGTCCTGGTTCCCCGACACACCCAGTGAAGGGCATGCGGCTCCCCAGAAGGAAAGGCCCGGCCGGACCAGTGCACGCGGTGAGGCGGACCGGCCAGCCAGGCCCAAGGTTCAACTACGAGCTTTTTAACTGCAACAACTTTAATATACGCTATTGGAGCTGGAATTACCGCGGCTGCTGGCACCAGACTTGCCCTCCAATTGTTCCTCGTTAAGGGGTTTAAATTGTACTCATTCCAATTACAAGACCCAAAAGAGCCCTGTATCAGTATTTATTGTCACTACCTCCCCGTGTCGGGATTGGGTAATTTGCGCGCCTGCTGCCTTCCTTGGATGTGGTAGCCGTTTCTCAGGCTCCCTCTCCGGAATCGAACCCTAATTCCCCGTTACCCGTTGAAACCATGGTAAGCCAATACCTTACCATCGAAAGTTGATAGGGCAGAAATTTGAATGAACCGTCGCCGGCGCAAGGCCATGCGATCTGAGAAGTTATTATGAATCACCAAGGAGCCCCGGAGGGCATTGGTTTTTTATCTAATAAATACACCCCTCCCGAAGTCGGGGTTTTTAGCATGTATTAGCTCTAGAATTACCACGGTTATCCAAGTAGTAAGGTACTATCAAATAAACGATAACTGATTTAATGAGCCATTCGCAGTTTCACGGTATAATTGCTTATACTTAGACATGCATGGCTTAATCTTTGAGACAAGCATATGACTACTGGCAGAATCAACCAGGTAACTATCCTGAACCCCGCGCGAGCGCAGGGACAGCTGCCCCGAAGGGCGAGCCGGGTTTGAGCGTTACCATTATATGGCCGGGGTTCGATGACTCTCCCCCCAAGTCGATTGCACCGAACTGCCTAGGGCTGCAAGGCGACATACGACCGATTCAATTGCCCCCACTGAGTTTCCCAAAAGGTAGGCCGCCGCGAGAGAGATCGGGCTGGTAAGCCGCCAAACTTCGCTGCATGTACCCTTCGAGTGGAGGAGAGCTACGGGGGATCAAGCCGCTTGCGCGTGCCGTTATCCACCGAGACCTACCCCCGAAGACCTGCTTCAGAACGATAGCCGTAGCCAGCCGTCCACAGATCCAAAGAGGTGCCCACTGCCATAAGACGGCGGGACTTCAGTTCCCTCGCCGACGTCCAGGAGCAGCCGGAGCCGCTTGAGTATAGGCGTTAACCTTCCTGAGCGCCTGCAAGAGAGCAGATTCGAGCCTTGACGGGGAACGGACCAGAGTTGACGTAGCCAATATCCGCCCAGGTAACGAATCGAGCTTGCAAGGAACCAAAGGGTCTAGAGACCCAGGGCTGTTAGGTTTGCACGTTCGGTCCACAAAGTAGGGAGCGCCACCAAGACGTGCGTAAGGCTAGAAGTATAGGCTTACAGAGAAGGCTGAAGGACGTTTCCAGTTTTCCCCTCTCTATGTATACTGGGAACGGCAAGCGGCACGTTTGCGCCTGCGCGCAGTTAGTTGCGCAGAAAAATTCTCGCCGACCGTTTTTTTGTATGTAAAATCGATTAGGTGGACGCAGGGCCATACAACCTACGAAGCACGTAGAGCCGACTTAGACTTTTTGGACTTAGCGAAAATCAACCCCAACATCCCGCACCCACCTACCCAACCACCTCACCATATATAGAGTATAACTTTTTATATCGAAATAATGCTTATTTTAAGGTGTAATGGTAAAAAGAATAAAGCTTTTAGTGGATTCCATTGAAAAAAAGTTGTATTATAGAAGAAAAAAAGATTATAGATTTTTTTTTCTAAATAAGTAGTATCTACTATATACGAAATATACATATGAATACAAAAAACTCGTACTCACCAACTATAAGAGCTATCGACTAATAAAAACTCAGCTACATAGTTTAAAGGGTCTAGTTTATAGGAAAAATACGTTTTAGGTTATAGGTCTTACTAGGCGTTCTAAAAAAATCAAAGTATAAACTTGGTAGTAGGAAGTCTTAGCATCGATTTTCCAAAAACTCGTTCTCACTAGGTATTGCTCCAATCGACTAATAAAAACTCAGCTATATAGTTTAGAAGGTCTAGTTTATAGGAAAAATGAGTTTCGATTCATAGGTCTTACTAGGCATTCTAGAAAAATCAAGTTAGTTTTTAAAAAACTCGTGCTCACTAACTATAAGAGCTATCGACTAATACAAACTCAGCTATATAGTTTAAAGGGTCTAGTTTAAGGGAAAAATACGTTTTGGGTTATAGGTCTTACTGGGCGTTCTGAAAAAATCGAAGTATAAACTTGGTAGTAGGAAGTCTTGGTATCGATTTTCCAAAAACTCGTTCTCACTAGGTATTGCTCCAATCGACTAATAAAAACTCAGCTATATAGTTTAGAAGGTCAAGTTTATAGGAAAAATGCGTTTTGGATTATAGGTCTTACTAGACGTTCTAAAAAAATCGAAGTATGAACTTGGTAGTAGGAAGTCTTGGCATCGATTTTCTAAAAACTCGTTCTCACTAGGTATTACTCCAATCGACTAATAAAAACTCAGCTATATAGTTTAGCAGGTCTAGTTTATGGGAAAAATGAGTTTTGGTTCATAGGTCTTACTGGGCGTTCTAAAAAAATCAAGTTAGTTTTTAAAAAACTCGTGCTCACTAACTATAAGACCTATCGACTAATAAAAACTCAGCTATATAGTTTAAAGGGTCTAGTTTATGGGAAAAATGCGTTTTGGGTTATAGGTCTTACTGGGCGTTCTAAAAAAATCGAAGTATGAACTTGGTAGTAGGAAGTCTTGGCATCGATTTTTCAAAAACTCGTTCTCACTAGGTATTACTCCAATCGACTAATAAAAACTCAGCTATATAGTTTAGCAGGTCTAGTTTATGGGAAAAATGAGTTTTGGTTCATAGGTCCTACCGGGCGTTCTAAAAAAATCAAGTTAGTTTTCAAAAAACTCGTGCTCACTAACTATAAGAGCTATCGACTAACAAAAACTCAGCTATATAGTTCAAAGGGTCCAGTTTATAGGAAAAATGCGTTTTGGGTTATAGGTCTTACTGGGCGTTCTAAAAAAATCGAAGTATGAACTTGGTAGTAGGAAGTCTTGGCATCGATTTTCTAAAAACTCGTTCTCACTAGGTATTGCTCCAATCGACTAATAAAAACTCAGCTATATAGTTTAGAAGGTCTAGTTTATAGGAAAAATAAGTTTCGATTCATAGGTCCTACTGGGCGTTCTAAAAAAATCAAGTTAGTTTTTAAAAAACTCGTGCTCACTAACTATAAGAGCTATCGACTAATAAAAACTCAGCTATATAGTTTAAAGGGTCTAGATTATGGGAAAAATGCGTTTTGGGTTATAGGTCTTACTGGGTGTTCTAAAAAAATCGAAGTATGAACTTGGTAGTAGGAAGTCTTGGCATCGATTTTTCAAAAACTCGTTCTCACTAGGTATTGCTCCAATCGACTAATAAAAACTCAGCTATATAGTTTAGAAGGTCTAGTTTATGGGAAAAATAAGTTTCGATTCATAGGTCCTACTGGGCGTTCTAAAAAAATCAAGTTAGTTTTTAAAAAACTCGTGCTCACTAACTATAAGAGCTATCGACTAATAAAAACTCAGCTATATAGTTTAAAGGGTCTAGTTTATGGGAAAAATGCGTTTTGGGTTATAGGTCTTACTGGGCGTTCTAAAAAAATCGAAGTATGAACTTGGTAGTAGGAAGTCTTGGTATCGATTTTCTAAAAACTCGTTCTCACTAGGTATTGCTCCAATCGACTAATAAAAACTCAGCTATATAGTTTAGAAGGTCTAGTTTATAGGAAAAATGAGTTTCGATTCATAGGTCTTACTGGGCATTCTAGAAAAATCAAGTTAGTTTTCAAAAAACTCGTGCTCACTAACTATAAGAGCTATCGACTAATAAAAACTCAGCTATATAGTTTAAAGGGTCTAGTTTATAGGAAAAATGCGTTTTGGATTATAGGTCTTACTGGGCGTTCTAAAAAAATCGAAGTATGAACTTGGTAGTAGGAAGTCTTGGTATCGATTTTCCAAAAACTCGTTCTTACTAGGTATTGCTCCAATCGATTAATAAAAACTCAGCTATATAGTTTAGAAGGTCTAGTTTATAGGAAAAATGAGTTTCGATTCATAGGTCTTACTGGGCATTCTAGAAAAATCAAGTTAGTTTTCAAAAAACTCGTGCTCACTAACTATAAGAGCTATCGACTAATAAAAACTCAGCTATATAGTTTAAAGGGTCTAGTTTATGGGAAAAATGCGTTTTGGGTTATAGGTCTTACTAGGCGTTCTAAAAAAATCGAAGTATAAACTTGGTAGTAGGAAGTCTTGGTATCGATTTTCCAAAAACTCGTTCTCACTAGGTATTGCTCCAATCGATTAATAAAAACTCAGCTATATAGTTTAGAAGGTCTAGTTTATAGGAAAAATGAGTTTTAGGTTATAAGTCTTACTAGGTATTCTAAGAAAATCTAAAAATCGAAATAGATTTTAATCTATTTTATTACGAATATTTTATTATCTTTATCTGAATATTAAATATCTATAAATAATACTAAAATATATGTTTCATAACGTTATATAACGTAATTATTACTAAGTATTTTATAATTCTATATATATTAACCTATTTTAGGTTAATTTTTATAATTATATATATTGTTTTAAATCAAGCTATATATTTTAAAATAAAAATTTCTAGATCAACTTATAAGAACATTAGAATTATTAGAGAAAAAAACAAATTTCGACGAAATTACGAGGTAAAATGGCTATACGGGCTGTATAAAATGATCATTATTGATAGGAACGAATTGTTACGTGGAAGGTGGAAAAAAATAAAATATAAAAAAGCCCCTCCCTCTACTTCCATCTCGCGGATGGATCGTGAATGGAGGACATTTTCAACCAAGCTAGCGGCGGGCTTACGCTCAGTAGCTCGTAACTACAAGGCTACTCGACTACTTACACGACCCGGCTAGACAACTAAGTCGTCTGCAAAGGATTCAATCCTGCGCACGGTTAAATTGCAATACGCCAGCCAGCAGCCCCTGTTTCGACGGGACTGCCGTTGCCGGCCTGCTGAGGTTCTGGGCTAAAAGCCTATTCGTATCCGACTCCAATGTGCAGGCGGAATTCACCCCTTCTGGCACGGATTCTGACTTAGAGGCGTTCAGCCATAATCCGGCAGATGGTAGCTTCGCGGCAATGCCTGGTCAGACAGCCGCAAAAACCAATTATCTGAATCCGCGGTTCCTCTCGTACTAAGCGGAATTACCATTGGGGCAAGATCATCAGTAGGGTAAAACTAACCTGTCTCACGACGGTCTAAACCCAGCTCACGTTCCCTATTAGTGGGTGAACAATCCAACGCTTACCGAATTCTGCTTCGGTATGATAGGAAGAGCCGACATC